>OBRT01000282.1_pt1 | contig 14462 bp, 6 predicted proteins | sample 1494891 | NCBI WGS metagenome assembly OBRT01 (sample SAMEA3360688, study PRJEB22359) | human gut metagenome | biome: ENVO:urban biome; feature: ENVO:human-associated habitat; material: ENVO:feces | place: Bangladesh | collected 2011 | reverse complement strand
TCCATACTACGATGTCTTGTGGATCTATTCCACCTGCTTCTTTGATTTGTTCTGCAATATCTTTTGTGTATTGTGCATTGTAAGTTTTTTCTACTACTGGTGTTGTGTCTGTTGGAACTGCTGGTGTCCATGGATTTTTTGCATCTTGGACATAAGTTTTTGTTTCTGTGCCTACAATTTTTGTTCCTGTTGTTGATAATTTTTTTATTTCAGCTTGTAGAGTTTGATTATTATACTTAACGCCTTGTTTTACGTCTATATATGATTTTTGTTGTCCTTGGTATACTCCAGCTGCGTGTGTACCTTTGATGCCGCCAGTTTTATTTTCGTCTGCATCGAATGTTAAACGAAAATAACCTTGGGCATAGCCTACTGGTTCTCCTGAACTGTCACCTTTAGTTGGTGGTACTACTACGTCTTTTTGTCTTGTTATTGTTATTTTTCCACCAGTTTTGTAGTCATAGTTTGATGTAACTTTGTAAGAAACATTGTTTTCTTGAAAATTATCTTTATTTACTGTTAATTGTATAGTTTTGTCTTGGTAGTCAAATGGATCTAGTGATTTTGTTTTCCATAGAATGTCTTCTCCTGATGTTTTGGCATCAAAGTCAACAGTTCCAAATTTTGCTAAATTTGTTAGATTTGTAGTTGGAGCATCTTCTGTTGTTACGTTTCCATATTCATCAAGGTATTCATATTGAATCTTTGTGTTAACCATTTCAACTACTGTTAAGTCAAAGTTTAGTGGTTCTCCTGATGATACTGGAGCTCCTTGCGAAAATGCTGCTCTGATTTTAAATCTGCTAGCATCATTGTCATATTCTGTAACTATACTGTAGTATTCTACTTGTTTTTTTGCGTCTACAGTAACATCTACATTTATTGGGTCTGCATGGTTTGCATCAATACTAACTTCTTGTGAAACTTTAGTAAATCCTGTTTCGCCTTTATATTGCACAGCTATCCAAGCCTTAAATGCGTTGGCATTTCCAAAAACAGTCCAATCAAAATCTGTTTCAATTCCTATCATATCTAAGCTTATTGTTGCTTTTTCTGTCTTTGATGTTGCTGGTACTGGCGCGAATAATTTTAGTCTTCTAGGTGCAGCTGATCTTAACTCTCCTGCTGCTTCACTAGATTGATTAGTATTTGCGAATGTAAATACTTGTGTTTTCTCGTCAATAAATGTTCCTTCTGAAACACTTTTATCAGATTTAGCACTTTGGCTAAGAGTGCCTGCTGCTTCAATAGGCGTTGCTAGTACTTGTAGCAGCATCATTATTGACAAGATAAATGATAATATCTTTTTGTTATTCATTGTTCCTCCTTGGTATTATGATTACTACCGTTTATATCTATCTAAGGGATTGCTCCCCTAGATAGATATCTTAGTCTTTATCTTACTAAAACCTTAAATGGGTTGTTTGTATAAGTTTTTACTCCGTCTGTTGCAGTTCCTTCTACGATGATTTCATCGCCATTTTGAAGTTTGTAATTTGCGTTATTTACTTGTAGTATAAACTTTTCAAACTTATTAGCAGTTTGCACTGTAAGAGTTTGCTTTCCTTGTTCAGCACCATTTCTTAAGAATGTTAAAGTGATGCTTGTGTTTGCCTTATCTGATTTTATTCTTAAATAATCAACGTTTGGTCTCGCTCCAAATACATCTAATCTTAATTGGTATGTTTGAGTATAGTCAAGTTTGCCATCATTTTTACTTTCATCAGTTGCATTGCCATACTTATCAACTACTGAAACCCAAATACCAGTTAAGTTTTCCATTTCAGGTGTTCTTTCTACTATACCTATTTCTTTTAAAAGTTGTCCTTTATCTTTGAAGTATAGTACTTTATTGTCAACTGTTCCACGAGGACCTTTTGTTCCGAATTCAACTTTTATTTTATCGCCAACATTTTGTCCTGGTAAATCTTTTAGTATTTCATCAAAAGTTGCTCTTAAATCTATATATCTTCTAAATGTTTCATCTTTTGCTTCACCTTTAATTTCTGGTGCAACTAAGTCAAGTTTTACATAGTGTCCTGTGTCAGCTGGTGGATTTGTAGTATCGTTAGGATCTTGTGGAATTGGTGTATATTCTCCACTATTTTCATCTCCTACTGAGTAAGATACTAACTTGCCCGGTTCTTCTGATTTGATACGGATGATGTCACCGTGTTTTACTCCATTTAATGGCATTTCTTTATCAGTTCCAGCTTCGTTTCTACCAGTTACTTCAAATGTTCCTACATCTACCCATTGATTTTTATCTTTGTCAAATTTTTGAGCTGTGTATTTTGTACCTGGTACTACTTGATCTGTTGGACCTGGTTTTGGAATAGTGAACTTGATTCTTGCTTCTTCACCATCTGTTTTAGCTATCTGTTCCATGTTAGTTACTGGGTTTGATGGAAGCACTTGGGTGATAACTACTTTACTTTGTTCGCCTTCTATATCTGATTTGTTTACATATGTTCCGTAGATTGTTCTATTTGTTTCGCCTGCAGGTAATTTAGAAAAGTCAAAGTTTCCTATTGTAAGTTTTCCTGTAGTTTCATCAAGAGTTGCTGTATATCCATCAGTTGATGTAAAAGTCTTTCCATCTTCAGCAATTGTAAATTTAATATCTTTGTGAGTTACAGTCTTTCCATCTGCTGTCATTGGAACTTTTAGTCTAAGTTCTTTAAGTTTTTCATCTACTAATTCAGATCCAAAGTTTATGCTTATAGTCTTGTCTGTGTCTTTAACTGAATTGAAGTCAGGTTTTGGTATAGATTGTGGTGTATTTGTAAGGATTATATTATATCCTTTTACTTCCTCTGCATGGTCAGGTGTGTTTCTAACTACAGATTGTCTAGATGTTGCAGATGTAAATGCATCAAGCTTAGTACCAGTCTTTACTGTAAAAGTTTGTTCTTTAGCTAATCCAACTCCATATGGATCACCTTTTGACACAGTTTCATGTAAGTTTCTTGGTGCATTTTTATCTAATTCATATGATTGACCTTTTAGTTTAACGTAAACGTCAATACCTAGGTCAGTCCAATCGTAGATTCCGCCAGATGGTTTTGCTGATTTGAAGTTTTTGTAAACATCTTCTTTTCCATCTGTTACTACAACTGCTACATAGGATTGTCTCATACCTTCCCTGTCAAAACCTGGAGCTGTCCAAGTAAGTATTTCATCACTTGTTCCATCCCATTCCTTAATTACTTCATCGCCTTGTGAAAGATCTTTACTTACTAGCGGGTTGTAAGTTGCTCCTTGAAGAACTGTAGGTTCTGAATAGTTAGTTACCGCTGTTCTGTATATTAGAGCAATCTTTATTGGTTTTTTCTTTGTAATTTCTACATTGTCTTCATATTTACCATATTTATGAGTAGCATCTTTTGCACCTATAGTCATATATCTTGGCTTAACTTTTATTTCAAAGTTTGGTCTATAATTTGCATATAAGTGTATATCTTTACCCGCCTTCATCAAATCATCGTAACCTTTAGATACTGCAAAATTATATCCATTTGGTACATAGGCATCACGTCTACCACTTAAATATTGAGTTGATTCTGTCCTCACTGGTAGACTCTTACCGTTTTTAGTTTGACCATTTTGAATTTCGCCAAGACGTTCATTATTGTTTCCTGCTACAAATTCTGAATCTTTATCATTTGTGTAACGTTTAAGTGTCCATCCTACAAAAGTAGAGTTTTTCATAACGAAAGCATCTAGTCTAGAATCGTATTGTTCTACTAGCTGTTTAGATGTATATCTATAAGGTGCTAGAGGAAGTTCTTTTATGATATTATTATTCTTCAATTCTTCCTTAGTTGCAGATGTCATAGCATCTATGATTTTATTAGTTTTATCAATGTCATCCTTTGTATAAGGAATACGAACTACAGTTTCTTTGTTAGGATCAAAATTGCCTGTTGCATCGAAAGTGTTATTTGAATGAAGAACTAAGCTTGGGGTACCCCAGACTGCATAAACTGTTCTGTGTTTATCTACTGGAGAATATTCGTTAAAGATAAAAGTTTCTGGTTTTACTTTATCATCAACTTTTTTCCAATCAGCAATATTAGTAAGAACCTTTTTATCTTTTTCTAAATCATAGAATAAGTCTGCTGCTGATTTAGTAGCTGTATCTTTTAATTCTTTAGTTGTCCATCCTATAACTACTTTGCCGTCTGTTCTAGGCGAACCATCATCTTCTGAAGATAGTTCTGCATCAAATTCTGCGTCTGGATATAGACGTTTGATAAATTCACTTATCGCTCTATCTTTTATAGCTTGATCTGTGCTATTTACTCCATATGCATAACCGTCATGGTTTAAGAAGTTTGGATAAGTTACTTCTTTTTCTTTACTAAATGAATCTGCTTCTGTTAGAGATGTTCTCTTTACTTTAACAGTTGGTTCTTTCTCATCAACACGGATATTATTTTCTCCGTCCTTAGCCTTGAATCCGTTTGGTTTGTATTCTTTATTTGGCTTACCAGTTGTTTGAAGTCTTGTTATTTCTTCAAGTCCGTCAGCATTCAGTTTTTCAGGTTCAATTGAGTATTTTGTGTTAAGTGGTACTATCTTATCTAACGAAACATTTTTTGCTGGATATAGCATGAACTTAACTTTTGCTTGAACTTGTTCATAAACTGGTGCTGATTGTAGTGATGTTGTTCTAAATGAGTTGAACATTACAGGTTGATCTTTGATTAATCCAAATTCTTCTACTGTTGTTTTTTCATTAGAGTGTTTGAAGTCATCTCCGCCTGTATAAAGCTTTTTAATGTTAAATTTAAAACCCTTAAAAGTTTTATCTACTACCTTATTTTTTTCATCTAAGCCTTTTGCTACTCTTTCTTCAAGAATATCATCAGGGCTTATTGTCTCTGTTTTATCATTGTTTGTTTGTATTTTACCGTCTGTTCTTTCATAACTAGTTATATTTCCATCTTTATCTGATTCAGAATCTAACCAGTTTTCACCAAAGTGTTCTTTAGTTGTACCGTCTTTTTGAGGTTTATAAAGTGATGAAAGCACGCCACCTTCTATTCTCATTATACCTGTGAACTCAGTAGAATCTGTAAAGATTTCATCTACAATAGGTGTATATTGTTCTCTGATAGCAGAACCGCCTATAGTTGATACAGTGTTTTTTATATACATTGGATTGTAGAATATATCAGAACCATCAGCTTTAGTTTCTTTAGTTAGTGTGATGAAATTACTGCCTGTGTAAGATGTTTGACCTACTAACTCTTGTTTACCTGATTTTGGACCCGCTTTTCCTACATCGAATAGAACTTGGTTAACACCCTTTGACTTATCTTTTGGTATATAGACTGTTATAGGTGTGCCAGCCTTAATTTTTCCACCAATAGCTATTGGGTGATTAGTCATATGAAATTCTTTTCCATATGTTGATATAGCGTAGTCTTTCTTTCCTTCGTTGAACCAAGCAGCGCCTTCACGTTTCCATGACTTCCAAATTCCGTTTGGTCCGTCTATATTTAGAACGATATCTGCAGCTGAACTATCGCCTACTACACTTGTAGTTATAGATGTGTACTTTTCAGGACGAATAATATAGAAGTTGTGTACATCTGGTCCATAAATTATATCAGTGGTTGCAACTCCTGTGTATTTACGCATACCGCCGTTATTAGAAGTGATGTAACGAGTATCAAACATGAAGTTCTTAGAAAACTCTTTGTTCTTTATCATAGTTGCATTGATCTTATCAGGGTCGATATCATATTCAAATACACCTAAAAGACCATTCCCATTGTTATGCGGGTCATAGAAGTTAATCCCAGCTGTTGTTTTTGATTTAATATAGTTTGGATCAGTAGGTTCTGCATTTTCCTTATCTTTAAAATCTTTTGTACTTATTTGGATAAATACAGACTGATCATCACGCGTATAAGTTGGATTGTTGTTAGCATCAAGTTCTATTTGTCCTTGGGCATTTAATTTAACACCATTAAGATCACTTGCAAATATATCTATATCTGTTGATGATAATGAAACACCATCATTTGCTGCTTTTTCATCTTCCAGGTAAAGTCTAAAAGTACCAATCTTCGCGTTTGGATCTGATAAGTTTAAATAGCGAACAAATTCTGGGTCAAGTGTTTGACGTAGAGCTAAGTCCTCTCCTTTAAATTTATATTCAGAGTTTGGTGTACCAACAGGTGCAGTTGTATTTTTCTTTGCAATAGTGTATATAATTCTTACTTTTTTATTTTCTTTGTCCAATTGAAGTGTTGAGTCAGCTGTATGGAATACATCGTTGTATATATCTGCCATTGAGATAGTTGTGGATTCCATAAGATCTCCTGGACGTTTTGAAAGATCTCCTACTACAGCTGTCTTAGTATGAGTGTTATAACCAAGTGATGTGAATTTTTTATTTGCTTTTCTAGCTGATGTAGAGTATATTTTGCTTCCATCATTGTTGTATAGTCTTAATTGAATAACTTGAGATTTGTTTTTAAAATCTTTTTCCCAATTTATATCATTTTTTAATACAACGTTAATCTCCCTGTGAACATATTGAGCACCATAACCTCTATAAGGAAATTGTAATGTATATGCTTGTTGATTTGGTATATCGGATGATATTAGCGGATCAAAGTGATCTATACGATATGCTTCTGTTTGCTTCCAAAGTGCAAATGATTTGTCTTTATCAATATATTGATAAAGTTCTTTTGGAAAACGCATAACATATTTATCCCAAACCCCTGAGTTAGCTGTAGCTCTATGACTTACTTCAAATTTAAGAACGATTCTTCCTCCATCATCTGTATACTTACCAAGGTAAGTAAAACCAAATGTATTTACTGGGTCTGGACCATTGTGTGCATTTACTACTTTTGCTCCCGCTGGTAATGACCAGTATGTTGAACCGTCATCGCGTCCTTCTCCTACATCTTTATCCCAGTCTACAGGTGGTTTCCCTTCTGGATCTACTGCACGTGTAGATGTGCCAAGAAGTTGTGGTTCTTCTGCGAAAACATTTACTGGCATCATAGTCACTATCATTAAAAATGCCATGACTAGTGCGAGTGTTTTTCGCAAATAATTGTTTTTTTGCATTTTCTGTCTCCTTTCATATTTCTTGCTTTGCGCAAGTTATCTCCTTATCTTCTGTGCATTCCACTTTAGTTCGTTAAAGACACTAAAAAAGACGGGTCGTGCCACCGACTCGTCTATAATCGTAAAATAATTGCTTGTGTTGCTATGCATGATTATGTACCCAAAAGTCACTTCACAGTTTTTGCATGCATTTTGTGAAATATCTTTTAGGAATGAGTTTTAAAGTATCTAACGACTTTTTCTGGTGGCACAGAAGATCGTATTTACTTGGCATCATTATAGCATATATTTGTCTAAAAAGCAAGAAATTTTTTAAATTTAACGTATTGTTAACAATTTTCTATATCGTTGTACCCTCTCCAAACCTATTCGCATTTTGTGTCTATAGTTTTGTTCGTATACGTTTCTCGTCTAATTAGAAAAAAATGCTAGGCGATTTACTCGTCTAGCATATGGTATTCAATCTATTCTCTTCCTTATTATATAGGGGATTATTATATATGGGATTATATAGGGGCTGTTTCGTCAAAAGCGTTTTCTTTGATTATGCTCTCTTGAAGAAAGTCTTCGTGCGTAGCGCCTTGACCGTCATCGCAGGCGAATGGTTCTGTCACTAAAGCATTACTCATGTCGATTGGTTTTTTATCTGTAACCAATACTTCTGTGATGATTTCTGTATTGCTTGGATCTGTGAACTCTGCTTTAACGCTCTCTGCTTTGATGGACTCGAACTGCGCGAGTAAATAAGCAAAGATAAATAATGTAAACAATAGTCTTTTAAATTTATTCATAATTTTCTCCTTTCTTTATGTCTATAATATAAGTATAACAGTTTCGAAAGGCGAAATTATTTACAAAATGTATACAAATTTTTAAATTTAATTTTTTTACTTAAAATTATTATTTATAAGAAGCAGTACTCTCACCCAATTATGCAATTATTTTGCAGATAAAATCAACGAATTTTCTTTACGGAGAACTTTTATGAGCGAAATAGTACAGATGAGTACATTGGAGCGATTAAAAGCTCGTAGTGAAGAAAAGGCGTGATTTTTGCGCAAAAGAATGCAAAATTACTACTTAAGCAAAATAATGTTTACTTGGCTATGCTAAATATGCCAGATAGCCCCTTCATTTTTACCTAAATTTATGCGCTCTTTTAGGCATAGCGTTAAGTACTCTAGTCCAAATCTCACTGCTTCTTCCATCTTATATCCCTTCGCTAGGTATGTGGCTATGGCGGTAGAGACTGTTGCGCCTAGTCCAAAGGCTTGTCTATCTACTTTCTTCCTATCTATAATTTTCTCTTTGCCATCTATAACGAGGACATCTTTTAGTTCGCCCTCGAGTGCGCCTCCTGTAATCAGAACGCTTGCACCATAATCAAGGTGAAGCTTTTGCGCTGCGGCTAGCATTTCGGTAACTGTAGTAACTTTCATCCCTGTTAAGGTTTCTGCCTCTTTCATGTTTGGTGTAAGTAGCGTGACTTTATGAAAGATCTCTTCCTTTATATACTCAAGTGTTTCGGCGTCTGTGTAGACGTGGCCGAACTTTGATGCGATGACTGGATCTAGTACGACGGGCACCTCATTAAAGTATTTATCTAGTGCGTCTTTCACTGCTTTTGCCTGATTGATGTTTGAGATAAGGCCAACTTTGACGCAGCCGATCTCGAAGTCCTCGCTCGCCGCCTTTATCTGGTCGTAGACCATGGACGAGGAGAGGGCATGTCTTGAGATGCACCTTTGTGTATTTTGGCTGGTCACGCATGTTGTCGCGACCGTGCAGTAGGTATTTAGTTTTAGTGCTGTCTTGACGTCTGCCTCGACGCCTCTTAGGGCGCTTGAGTCTAAGGCTGAGATTGACAGTATTACAGGCTTTTCTTTTAGCATGACTAGTCTCCTTTATTAAGATGATTTTATTACATTAGGCCGTTTTTGTCAAGATGCTTATGGAATGGCTTTGCCATTATAATAATTTAGCAAAAAATAAAAGCTCTCTGAGATATTTCCCAAAGAGCTGATATAATTATTTATTTTCTATGAATTTAATAATTTTATATATTGTTAGTGCAAGGTCTTCTCTTGTGTATGTGCCTTTTGCATTATAATTTTCCATATTTTCTCCGCTTACTAGGCCTATCTCATCAAGGTATTTAACTTGATTAAGTGCCCATGAAGCGATTTGGTCTTGGTCTTTGTAATTAAAGTTTTTAATTTTTGGCATATTGATATTGTGTTCTTTTATGAAATTATAGATAACTGAGGCAAATTCTTGGCGTGTGATGTTTTGTGCTGCCTTAACTGTTTTGTCTGTGTAACCTTTGTAGATGCCGTGTGTTAGCGCCCATGTCATAGCGTCTGCGTACCACTCGTCTCCTTTTATGTCTAGGTAGTCGATGAAGCCTACTGATTTGTCTTTGGAGATCGTCATAAGAACTTGGGCTAGCATTGCGCGATTGATTGCTAATTTGCCTTTGAATTTTGTGTCTGAAACGCCGCTAAGTACGCCTCTTGCAAGTAATTCTCTAGTAGCTTCGCCTTTTTCGCCTTGTGGCAGGTCTTTGTGCTGAACTAGTCTAAGTGCTTGTGCTGGCGCTAATATGCCGTAGTCCACTTTTTCTTGTTTTTTCTCTTGTTTTTCTTCAGATTCTATATTTTTATCTTTTTTAGGATTTTTATCTGTTTTTTGTTTTTTGTCATATTTATCATTTCTATCGTGTTTATCATTTTTATTATTTTTATCATTTCTGTCGTATCTATCGTATCTGTCAAATTTGTTGTTTTCACTGTCTTTTATTTGTGGAATTTGTTCTTTTTCTTTATTATTTTCTTCTGCTTTTTTGTCTTCTTTCACTATTAGTTTTTGATTTTCTAGTGTTAATTCTGTATCGTCTGAGAATTTTAATTTGATTTTACCGCTCTTTACACCCGCTGTGTTTGTGTCTCTCTTTGATTCATCTGTAACTGTAGCATGCTCTATATGGCCTTGGTAGCCTTGTTTATCTGCTACGGATTCTTTTATTTTAACGCCGTCTTTCCAATTAACTTCGGCGTTTTTATTTACTGTGATGTCTTGTGCTTCAAATATATCTTTTACTTCATTTACTATAGCGTTTTTAAATGGAATGCTAATCCATATATAAGCGTTTTGCTTATCGCATGTGTCCTTACTAAGTTTTACTCCTGGTTGTCTTGGTATCATATCACCTAATGTATCAAATTGTTTGAACCTATCTAAGTTTTTAAATCTTTGTATAATCATATCTTGTATAGCTTGTGTATAGTTTTCTTCTTTTATGTTCTTAAGAGTGTCTGCAAGGCTAATACTTTTATCTTCTCCTAATTCAAATTGTATTCTGTCTATCTTTTTTTCTTTATATAATTCACTTATTACTCCTGCTAGATTTGTATTATCAATATCATCAAGCTTTTTATTTTTATTTATAACTGTTACTGATAGCTGATAAGTTACATCATAGCTATTAGGATCTTGGTTTTGATATTTTTTTGGATCTTTTACTTGGTTAATTCTAAGTGTGTAGTCGGCATTTTTTATGTTTAATTTAGACATCTTTTTATCCATAGCTTTTGTAAGCTCGTCAACTGCTTGTTCATGTGTTTTACAAGTAGCAACTGTTTCTGCTTTTGCTTCTTCTTTTACTTCTGCTTTTGCTTCTTCTTTTTCTACTTCTTCTGAAGCTACTACTGTCTCTGCGTTTTGTGCATTTGTCATATCTGCCTCAACGCTCTCTGCTTTAACGTACTCGAATTGTGAAAGTGTAAAGGCAATGATGAATGCTAGTGAAATAATTCTTTTTAATTTGTTCATTTTAAATCTCCTCTCTTAAGCCTAAATATTTGGCTTGTGTATAAATTATGCATAAGCTTAGTAAATTCAGGCTTTATATGCCATATATTACTTTCGATTGCGAAATTATTATAACATTTACGAAAAGCGAAAAAATTTACAAAATATTTACAATTTAACAAATTAAAATTTTATATTGCTGGCTTCATAAACATACAGCTATAAAATGGCACAAAAAAGCTCTTCAAGGCTTTACCTCAAAGAGCTTACTATATTAATTTTCTTTATTAAGCATATCGTTTTTGATTTTCCAAAGTTTTTTGCTAAGGTCGACGTAATATTCGTGTGGATTTTCAAGTCTTTTGACTTCTTCCCAAAGCTTGTCAACCTCGTCTAGCGAATATTTTTGCACTTCGTCTATTGTCTTCTTATTGTATACTAATTTACCTTTATCGAAAATTTTCTTTAGAAGTGGCTTTGCTGTGTAATTTGAAAGTGTTTTCTTCTTCCATGTGTATAATGGATGGAAGATCTCGATATCTTTTGTGAAATCGATCTCTTCATCGTGTGTTGTAACTAAGTCTGCAAGTGCCTTTCCTGTTTCATTGTCATATAATCTATATAGCTTTTTAAAGCCGGGTGTAGTTATCTTTTCGACGTCGCCACTGATTTTGATCTTGTATATTTCTTTGCCGTCTTTGAATGTGGATACAAGTTTATATACTCCGCCAAAAACTGGCTCGCTTCTTGATGTGATCAGTCTTTCACCAACACCAAAACCATCGATTTGTGCACCTTGACCAAGAAGGTCTTTAATCACGTACTCATCAAGTGAGTTTGAGACCATGATCTTAACATTTGGGTAGCCTGCTTCGTCAAGCATCTTTCTTGCTTTTTTCGAAAGATATGCAAGGTCGCCTGAGTCTATCCTTATTCCAACGCCTTCATGACCACCCTCCCTAAGCTCATCAAAAACTTTTATCGCGTTTGGAATGCCTTCTTCGAGTGTATTGTAGGTGTCAACGAGTAAAACGCAGGAGTCTGGATAAACTTTTGCGTAGGCTCTAAAGGCTTCTAGCTCTGTATCAAACATTTGTACCCACGAGTGAGCCATGGTGCCTGTGGCCGGAACGCCGAAGAACTTGTCTGTGATAGTGTTTGCAGTAGCTTTAGCGCCGCCGATGTAGGCTGCTCTCGCGCCAAGTATCGCCGCTTCGCTCGCTTGAGCGCGTCTTGAGCCAAATTCTGAAACGGCTCTACCCTTAGCAACTCTAACGATTCTGCTTGCCTTTGTCGCTATCAAGGATTGGTAGTTTATAGTTAGAAGTATCATCGTCTCCATGATTTGCGCTTCTTTTACAGGTCCCTTGACTATGATGATGGGTTCTTGTGGAAATACTGGTGTACCCTCTTCAACCGCCCATACATCAGAGGTAAACTTGAAATTTCTTAAAAAATCCAAAAATTCTTCTGAAAATATTTTTTTACTTTTAAAATATTCTATATCATCATCTGTAAATTTAAGATTTTCTATATATTCAATGACTTGTTCAAGTCCAGCGGCGATGGCAAAGCCGCCGTTATCAGGTACTTTTCTAAAGAACATATCAAAGACTGCCTCTGTATTTTCTACGCCATTAGCAATATAACCATTTGCCATAGTGAACTCGTAGTAATCCGCCAGCATCGATAGGTTTATGCTTTTATTATCATTTTTCATTTAATCCTCCCAAAGCTCCTTTAGTCTGCCTTTTAATTTGTATCTCACATGCTTTAACTCGCCTGTGTTGCGTGAAGATGTGATGAGCATCAGCTTTCTAAGCTTTTCTGAAAAGCTATCCAAGTAATCTTTACTAGCTTCATAAGAGCCGTGATAAACGTATTTTAATAGCTCGCCACCGAGTGCAACGACGTCAGCGCCTATAACGTAGGCTTTGAAAGCGTCCATCGCAGTCCTTATACCGCCTGAGGCGATTAAAGTAAATTTATACTTTTTCTTGAGCTCCCTTGCATATAGTATAGAGAGTGCTGTTGGCGTACCAAAGTCAAATATATCTGAGAAATCTTCGGCAGCGTTCGCCATGGACTCGATCCTAGCAAAATTTGTGCCGCCTGCGCCTGATATGTCGATGTACTTGACACCGAGCTTGGCAAGATCCTCGATATTTCTTTGGCTCATACCAAAACCGCATTCTTTAACTATGATGGGTAGTTTAAAATAATTTAGTGCCGCCTCGATATTTTTCATATAGCTAGTAAAATCCCTGTCACCGTCACCATTGATAAGCTCTTGAAAGGCATTTAGATGTATGGCGATGGCGTTGGCATTAATTAGCTCAACTGCCTTCTTCATCACGTCTAAATCCGCTGTAGCGCCGACATTGGCTATAAGGTAGCCGTCTTTGTTTACTTCGCGTGCAATGGTGAATGTTTCAGGAAACTTATTGTCCACAACAGCAATCTTCTCGCTTCCAAGCATCATAGGTATATTATAGTCTTTTGCGAGCCTAGCAAGAATCTCATTGATTCGAAGCGCCTTTTCTGTGCCGCCAGTCATCGCATTTATGTAAAAAGGACGAGAAAAGTTTCTGTTAAAGAATTTCTTTTCAAGTCTAACCTCGTCTATGGAAAGCTCAGGAAGAGAGTTGTTGTCTATGAAAACATCTGAAAGAAGCGTGTCAGTACTGCCATCTTCCGCTCTTAAAAAGTTTGTCAGATGGAGTTCTTTGACTTTCTCCTTGTAATCAATCTTTTTCATGGTTCCTCCTAGATTTCTATATAGTCTTGAATATTTAATTTTTTCTTTATATCAAGCGTCCTTAGACTCTTGATATAAGTTTCTTTGCCCTTTGTCGTATAGATATTAAAATCCCCTTTTTCAAGTCCACTCGTATCAAAGCTCTCAGCTAAGAGCTTCGCAGGCCTTATAAATTCTACTTCGGGCATTAAATCTTTAAAAATGCTGTCTATGAACTCGTAGTGAGTGCAGCCCAAAATTAAGTTTTTGTAGCCGCCTTCATCAATAAGCCTCTTGTAATCAAGAAGTTCTTCTTCGATGACGTCCCTGTTATCATCAAAGTTCTCGATAAGAGCCGCAAGCGATGCGCTCGCCATCTCTAAAAGCTCATCGGTCCCTATCGCTTTGAGCCTTTTCTCGTACTCTTTTGAGGCAATAGTGAATTTTGTCGCAAGTATAGCCGCTTTACTTAGACGGAGCCTTTTTACTTCGTCTATGGCTGGCGTAACTATATTATATAACTTAATTTTATGAGTGTAGCCAGTATTTAAGATGGCACTACTCATGGTATTACAAGCTACAAGACAGTCAGTTACACCTTTTTTATATAAGAAGTCCAAAATATTTCCCATACAGGAAAGAATTTCTTCACGGCTCATATTGCCATAAGGCACTCTGATATTGTCCCCGAAATAATTTATTTCAATTTCATTATCAAGTTTAAGAAGCTCACGAACAACCGATAAGCCTCCTATACCTGAGTCAATAACTGCTAATTTCTTCATATTACATGTCGACACGATTGTCGATCGCCTTT
>OBRT01000281.1_pt1 | contig 14476 bp, 14 predicted proteins | sample 1494891 | NCBI WGS metagenome assembly OBRT01 (sample SAMEA3360688, study PRJEB22359) | human gut metagenome | biome: ENVO:urban biome; feature: ENVO:human-associated habitat; material: ENVO:feces | place: Bangladesh | collected 2011 | reverse complement strand
CTTTTCTATTTGAGTTCCTCCTGTTAATTGATGATTTTCTAAAAATACTCTACCATTTCCATCACTGTCTTTTATGATATCTCCATTATCTACGAAATAATCATCTTTGCCGTTTCCACCGATTAGTATGTCTTTGCCACCGTGACCTATCAACATATCGTTACCGTTGCCACCGAAGAGGACATCGTCTTTTGTGCCACCAAAATAAACATTGTTGTTGCCATTAGAACCCATAAATTTAGCATAATTTTCGGATATTTCTTTTGCGTATATAGTTCCGTCGTCCATTGTAACTCGCAAAATTCTACCAAGCAAATCTACTTCAAAACCATTTCCGCTAATTTTTCCATACATATCTTTTAAAAAACTAGAAATATCTTTTCCAGTTGCCATACCAGAAATGAAATTTACGGTATTTACTGCAAATCCAACTGGTGTAACACTCCAAATAGATAAAGCTATATCTGTTCCAAAGCCTATAAGTGTTTCTATGCCGTCTTCGCCTTTTAAATGAGACAATCTTACATTTCCAGTGCCACTAATTACACCAAAAACACCGGCTTTGATTTTAATAATTTTGATATTATCACTATTATCAAAAGCCGATAAGCCATTTTCGGCTAACTGTCTAAAAGTATCTGCATTTGATGCAGCATAATTTAAACCATTCCAATATTTTTGCAAAGCATCAAACAAATCTTTATGCTCCCAAATATACCTTCTTTCGGCTCTATCTAAAACTTCTCTTGCTTTCGCAACTCTTGTGTTAGTATTACTCATACTTTACTCCTTGTAAAATAAATTGTTTTTGTATTTTTATATCTTTTTCTGAAATATCAAACCAAACAGAAATTTTCTTTTCTGCAATGTCTAAATTTTTATTAGCTTTGAGCTTAAAATATGTTTTTAACTCGTTGTAATCATCTTGACTGCTAAGTAAAAAATTAAAAAATAGACCATTTTTACTTTGAATAAAAATCATATCATGCAAAATTTCTGTATTTTCGCCAAAATGAAAAATGGCTTGTGGTAATATCAATACTAAAAATGTTAGCACGGCAATCATTATTGTCGCCATAGGAAACATAAAAAGCCCTAAAATCGGCAAAATTATTAGAAAAACAACAGCTAATTTTGTCGTAAAATCATTTGGTGTAGGATAAAAATAGGCAGTGAATAAGAAATTGTTTTTGTGATTTTTTTAATTGATTTTGGTTCAAATTCGGCAAAAATTTTATCATCAACCACCTTGATAATTTTATCATTATAAAAATAAACTATCGCATTTTTATAAAGTTTAGCTTCTGCTCTACGAAATAAAATTACAAAAGTAAAACACATTGCAATTTGCATTGAATTGATTTTTCCGTCAAAGAAAAAATCTTTTATTACAGCTAAACAAATTAAGCAAATTATCAAAATAATTGAATTTCTAATAACTTTTTCTGTGTTATCGACTATTATCAACGGATTTTCATCATAATCTCGCAAATTTGATTTTTTAACATTTGGCTTATTGTTTAAATTTTCATTTTCCAATTTCAATCCTTTTAAATAAAATTTCCTTGCAAATTCAAATTCGGTCGGTATTTTAAAATACTGAATTTTCAAATTCACAAATTTAAACTTACTTTTACGAATTCACGCAACAAGTAAATTTAAATTTGTAAATTCTCTATCATCATCTATTATAGTTTCGTTTCCTGCTTATGCTAGTTTTGCTTTGACGATTGATTTATCTGTTACTACACTTGCACTTACTTCAAATTTTCTATCTCCGTCTTTGCTTTCGTTTCCGTCCCAAGTATGAGTATAGGTTTGTTCTATATCTCCTTCTTTAAATTTAATTCTTTGTCCATTTATGATTAGTTCTAAAAATTCATCTTTTTTTAGTGCTCTATTTAGAGTTATTTTAAATTCCATTGAGTGTTTGCCATTACCACCCTCATTTGCTTGATTGTCGTGTATGGTAACTACTACATCTTTTGGGTCTATTAGTATTATGCCTAAATCATTATTGTCTTTATTAAAATTTTCTATCGTTATGTTGTCACCCATATCATTTACTACTAATCTTCCGTCATCGTGGAGTTTGTATTCGATATAATCATCTGAAATATAAAGGTCTCTGTCTTTATCATAAGTTCCGCCTGTTAGTTTGTGTCCGTTGAAATGAACTGAGCCTTTGCCGTCGGAGTCTTTGATAGTGTCGCCTTTGGTAGCTAGGTATGTGTCATCGCCGTTACCGCCTATTAGTAAATCGCTACCATCTTTTCCCATTAGAGTATCATTTCCATTACCACCGAAAAGGACATCGTTTGTCCAACCATTACCGCCTGTGATAAGACCGCTTGGAGTTACGCCATAAGGGAAAAATGAAGCTGATAGTGGTCTAGCATATACTGTTCCGTCAGGCATAGTTACTTTTAAAATATTTTTTTCAATAGTAACTGATTTTGCACCAACTAACTTTGCAATTTTATTGTTATTGTAATCTGCTTCACTTTCATAAGCTAAACTTCTGTATATATCTTTTAATTTTGTTGCTGGGTCAAAGCCTGTTAATGTCAAAGCAATATTTATAACTCGTCCAGCTGGTGTAAGTTCCATAAGCGTTAATGCTACATCGACACCAAGACCCATAACTGTTTCGACAGTATCTTCGCCACTAACATTACTTATGAGCACATTGCCACCAGCAGTTATAAATCCAACAACACCAGAGCCAAATTTGCTATTATCCAGTGCGTTTCTATAATTTTTATAGCGTAATGCTAAACTATCGTCAGTTATATTCCAAGCCTTATTTATGCTATTCATAATAGCATCTCTTGTTTTTAAATCCGTAGATAGATAATTTTCAACCCTATCTAAAATTTGTTTAGCTGCTGCTTCATTTTTCATTGTTTTTCTCCTGATTTTTTTAAATCTTTTTTATTAGCTTCGAAAAGCACCGTTCTTTTTCTTTCTGCATTGTCTAAATTGATTTTAAATTTTGTCCAGAAATACTCCTTTAATTCAAAATATTCTTTATCATTTGAAATCATAAAATTTAAAAAATTCCCATCTTTTCCTTTTACAAAAAGGACATCATAAAGCCAAACTGCATTTTTTGCTTTCTCTTTATAATGAATTATAAATTGTGGAATTAGCATTAAAAAAATTAGCCCAAATGCAATGGCTATTATTGCTAGAATTTTTATAATATCTTGTGTAAATACTAAAAATAAAAAATACAATGAAAAGCCAAAATATGCCAATTTATTTTTAAATACAAAAAAATCACTTTTTGGGAGTATAGAGTTTATAGTTTTAACAATCCTTTTAATTTCACAACAATAAACCCTTGAAACTAAAATATTATTTTCTCTTTTCTCAATATATTCATTTGTTAAAAATACTTTTGCTTTCGAATTCAACTCTTTCGCAACACCTACACCAACAAAAACAAGCAGACATAATAAAAAAATTTTCATACCAATATAATTTTCGACAAATATTATATAAGCTAATACAAAAGTTCCAATAGATAACGAAATAGCACCATATATGTTAGCATTGTCTTGTATGACTATCGGCTCTTTATCATAATCCCTTAAAATTTTGCTTTTAGAATTTTGCTTGTTTTCTAAATTTTCAATTTCCAAATTTAATCCTTTTTATAAATTTTACTTGCAAATTCTATCTCACTGGGCATTGTTTGATGCTGAATTTATTAATTTAAATTCACAAATTTAAACTTACTTTTGCAAATTCAAAAATTCAAGCAACAAGTAAATTTAAATTTGTAAATTCTGCTTTATCACTTAGTTTTATTAATTCGTCTGTTTCGCTTATACCATTGGAGTTTTTATCTTGCCAAAGAAGTAAATTTGTAAATTCTTTGTCTTTTTCATCGATTATGTCATCGTTATTGCTATCAAGCTCTTTTAAACTTTCAAAGCCATTTTTTGCGTTTGGATTAGTGTAGGCATAGGCGTTATTTGAGATGCTCTTGTTTCCAAATAGCTCACTACCATTATCGATTGCGCCGTTGTTGTTTTTATCAATGGTGATAAAGGCGTCATTGTTATCTATCCAGCTTGTAGCCTCTTTAAAGCCGTTATTATCAAGGTCAAAATTTATCTTATAGTCTAAATTTGTGCCTTTTACTCCGTCATTATTAAGGTCTATTGCAAGTGGATCGTAAGTTTCTGGCTTATCATCGTTTGGATCTTTGTCGTCGTCTTTGATGAGACCTTGACCTGAATTTTTAATTATCGCTTTGACATTTGATTTATCTGTTACTACACTTGCACTTACTTCAAATTTCTCATCTTCTTCTTTTAAGTCATCATCTTTCCAGGTATGAGTATATTTTTTCTCTTTTTCTCCTGATTTAAATATTATCTCTTTGTCATTTACTTTTAAGACTAGCGTTTCGTCTTTTTCTAATGCTCTATCTAGTGTTATGGTAAATTCCATAGTTTGGTCTTTTTCTACTGCACTTTTATCTGATATGGTTATTAGGATTTCATCCGGGTCGGCTAGGACTATGCCAAGAGAGTTTTTATCTTTGGAGTAGTTTTGGATAGTGATAGAGTTACTTCCTTTACTTACTATTAGTTCGCCACTACTATTTATTTTATATTTTTCTCCGCCTTTTCCTACATAGGATTGTTCTTTTTCGTCCCATTTGCCACCTTTAAGATGAGTTCCGCTAAAATGAACGCTTCCTTTGTGGTCGGTGTCTCTGATAATATCGCCATTATCTACATTATAAGTATCATTACCTGCACCGCCTAAAAGTATATCATAACCGCCATTTCCTTGAAGTATGTCATTTCCATTGCCACCAAATAATACATCATCTTTACTGCCACCTGTGATTAAACCGCCGTGATATTTATCTAGTAATGGTCTAGCATATACTTGTGCCATCAGGCATAGTTACTTTTAGGTAGCCGTTGGTGATGGTAATATCTTTTACACCTAATTTTTTAGCAATATCAGAACTGTCATCTCCCGATAAATATCTATATGCTTGTTTTGAAAAATCACCTAAACTCATACCAGTAACAGACGAGATAAAACTAGATACATATACTCCTGCTGGTCCAGCAGCTACACCGCAAACAAATCCTTGCACTAAATCACCAGCAACACCAGATAAAAAATTCTCCAAAACTTTCACCTTTTGTATCGCTAAACACATATTCACCAGCAGTTGTAACAAATTTTACAATTTTTCCACCTGGTAATGGTGTTTTTTTATTTTTCGCATCTAAATACATCGCATCAACTACACCGCTAAAATATGTAACCGGCTTTTTATTTTCATTTACCATATCAATAATACCTAGATTTCCAACAGCTTGTTCTACTGCACTCAATACTTTACTAGCTTCTGCAATTTTTGCTTCGCTCGTCGCGTCTCCTTTTTAAAAAAATTACTTATCATCAAGCCAAATATGGCATTCAACTTTATCAATATCAATATTTTTTATTTTTATAAAAAATTCTCTCAATAACTTATAATCTTTGTTGTTTTTTATAATAAAATTTATGTTTTTGCTATCTGTATAAATAACTAAATAATCGTAAAATATAAGCCTAAATTCTCTTTCAAAAATCAAAAAATATAAAAATTTGCAAATCCAAAAAGAAAATATTCCCACAAATAATATAGCTAGAATTTGATAATTACTCATAGAAAAATTTTTAGTTAAAATCAAAAAAATAGTCAAAAATATTATTAAAAAGGCAATTATTGTAGAATATGGGTCATATTTTAAAGCCATTTTGTAAAATACATTTTGATTTTCAAGCCATTTTCTATCACGCAAAAAATATGTTCGTTTTATACTTATAATATCATCTAAAAATATTGTTTTTATCACCTTTTTATTTATATTATGTGTTATTCTTGTATTTGTTAGCTTTATTAAATGCTTGTTATTTCGGTTGCGAATATAATCAAGCATAAATGGCAATCCAAAAATAGGAAAAATAATAAAAAGTTGTCTAAATCGAGTTTCATTAGGCTCATACAAATCATAAAAATTAAAACACATAACCCAAAGAAAGCTATAAAAAATTGTGTTTTATTTTCTATAATTATCGGCTCTTTATCATAATCTCTTAAATTTTTGTTTTTATTAAAAATATCATTTTTAAAATTTGTATTTTCCAAAATTTAATTCTTTTTATAAATTTTACTTGCAAATTCTATCTCACTGGGCATTATTTGATGCTGAATTTATTAATTTAAATTCACAAATTTAAACTTACTATTGCAAATTCAAAAATTCAAGCAACAAGTAAGTTTAAATTTGCAAATTCTGCTTTATCGCTTAGTTTTATTAATTCGTCTGTTTCGCTTATGCCGTTGCCGTTTTTATCTTGCCAAAGAAGTAGCTTGTCAAATTCAGCGTCTTGGCTATCTATTATGCCGTCATTGTTTGTGTCATAGCTTTTTAATGTTTCAAAGCCATTGTTTAAAGATGAATTTGTATATGAGTAGGCACTATCTGAGATACTTTTATTTCCAAAGAGTTCTGAGCCATTATCTATTATGCCGTTGTTATTTTTATCTATTGCTAGAAGTGCATCATCGCCGCTTACCCAACCTGTGGCTTCTTTAAAACCATTATTATCTAAATCAAAATTTATAGTATAATTTAGTGCGTGTGAGTTTATGCCATCATTACCCAAGTCAATCACAATCGGAGAAGCTTCACGCTCTGGGTCAGGGTCGTTATCTCTGTCGTCGTCTTTGATGAGACCTTTTGCAGGGTGAATATATTTTACATTTAGATTTTTAGAAGTTCCACTTTGTAAAACAGAGCCACTTACTTCAAATTTTCTATCTCCGTCTTTGCTTTCGTTTCCGTCCCACTCATAGATATAAGCATTATCTTTTTCTTGTTCATTTTCTGTAAATTTAACCAATTGTCCGTTTATGTATAGTGTTAGGTATTCTCCTGCTTCTAATTTTCTATTTAAACTTACTTTAAACCCTAGTGTATGTTTGCCATTACCACCCTCATTTGCTTGATTGTCGTGTATGGTTACTACTATATCTTTTGGGTCTATTAGTATTATGCCTAAATCGTTATTGTCTTTATTAAAATTTTCTATGACTATGTTTTCGCCCATATCACTTACTACTAATCTTCCGTCATCGTGGAGTTTGTATTCGATATAATCATCTGAAATATAAAGGTCTCTGTCTTTATCATAGGTTCCGCCTGTTAGTTTGTGTCCGTTGAAATGAACTGAGCCTTTGCCGTCGCTATCACGGATAATGTCAAGTGTTCCTGCATTGTATGTATCAAATCCGTCGCCACCGATGAGTAGGTCGCTACCATTACCACCTTGAAGTGTGTCGTTCCAATCGCCACCAAATAATACATCGTTCATATAATTACCAGTTGCTAAACCATATCTTCCTTTAAGCGGTCTCATATATACCGTGCCGTCGTCCATAACTACACGGAGAAATCCATCTTGTGTAATATAGTCTTTATATTTATCTCCTTTTGTAGCCCAATCGTAAATTTCTCCTGCTAGGCTTCCTATATCGTAGCCGAAGTGGGAGGCAATAGTATTTAATCCATCTATGGCTTTTACTGCCACTTGAAAAGCTCTACCCATAGGCGTAATTTGTGCTACAAATAACACAGTATCAACTGCTAAATTTAGAGCTGTTTTTACGCCAGCTTCCCCATTTGCTAAATCTACTGCTATATTTCCAGCCTGTGTAACTAGGAATAAGCCACCTTTCCCGTGTTTCATTTTTTCTAAATGTTCATCAGCCAATATATCAATTGTTTTACTAGCATCATTTATAGCCAATTTGGCTAAATTTACTTCACCATTTCTGATGATACCAGCTTCTTCAAGCATTTTTTCAACTCTGTCGAGTTCCGCTTTCGCAACTAATTCTCTACTCATTTGTGTCTCCTTAAAAATAAAGTTGTTATTAAATTTTTCATTTTAAATTTTGTCTATATTTATATTTAACCTACTTAAAAAATACTCTTTAAGTTCGTTGTATTCGTTATTGTTTGCAATTACGACAAAAATGACTTCATCTTGTGTTTGAATTTCAAGCGTATCATTTAGCCAGTTTTTCAAGCCACCACTTTTAATATGGTAAATAAATTGTGGAAGTAGAAACCAAACAATAATAAAAATAAATGCTAAAAAAAGAATAATTAATCCCAATGGCTCTTTTTTGACAACAATAATTCCAAAAAACCATATAAAAATAAATATTGCAATAATAATTACAACAAAAATATTTCCAAACATTATTGCTTTATCTCCATATTTATTTCTGTATATCATTTCTTTTCGAGCATCTGTATTAAAAATTTGCTTTATTTTCTGAATTTTTAAAATTTGGTATAAATTGATTTTTATATCGATATTTCCGTCATTTGTCTGTCTTATAAAATCTTTTGAAAATATAAATTTGCTGTTTTTGTGAGTTTTGTATCTTTTAATACTTGATTGTAAAAAAGGTAACCAAAAAACTATATTAAAAATTTTTATATGCCACGAACCAGTTGGTAATAATAAATTTACAACAATAAAAATAATGATAGTAATAGCCCTAATAAATTCGATACTCACATCGTGGTTTAATAAAACAATCGGTTCTAAATCGTAGTTTCTTTTAGCGTTATTTAAATTTTTATCAAATTTTTTTTTATTCCAATTCTCAAAATTTTCCATATTTCAATCCTTTATGTTTAATTTTCCGTCATTGCGAGAGTTTGAAAAACTCGAAGCAATCCAGCAACGCCGTCAGGCGTTTATTATTTGCAAATTTGCGTTTTAATAAACGGCTTTGCCGTTTGACTGGATTGCTTCTCGTTTCACTCACTCGCAATGACAAATTTCTTGCAAATTTAAATTCAGGTCGTATCGTTTATCTACGATACAAAATTCTGTTTTTGAATTTACAAATTTAAATCTACGCAACTAGACTTAAATTTATAAACTCAATATTATCCCCACCATTAGCATCTATCAAAACATTTTCTGCGTTTGCTTCGCCGTAGAGCGTGTGGTTTGTGTTTGATAGATTTAATGGATTTCCTTCGATTAGGACTTTGTTTTGATTGAATGAAATTCTGCCTTCGTCGCATAGCCACGAATTTAGTCTTACTAAATCTTTTGTAACCATACCATTGAGTTGGGCTATGGTTGAGAGAGTATCGCCTGATTTGATTTTATAAATTCCTTTTTCGCCTAAGTCTAGGTATTCGCCTACTTTTATAAGTATATGTGATAATAAAAACGATACTTGTGGAATGTTTTCTATGGCATTGCGAAGTTCTAAATTTGAGAGTTCTTTTATGTTGTAGGTTTGGGAGTTTATGGTTAGGGTTTGGATTTCGTCGTGCTTCATAACAGCCTGTATGATTTCTTTTTCTTCTTCTTGTTTTGAAATATCTGCTTTGATTATTATTTCTTTTGGCTTATTAGATGCAAATTGTATTTCAAAATCCATTGTTCCAAATGCAGGTGGTGGAGAAAACAATTTTTGATAACCATTTACTATATCTATTGCAGATACATTGCCATCACCATCTGGATCAAAATAATCTACAAAATTCATCAAACCATTATTTATTAAACCATTTTTAACTTGTTCGAAAAAGTCGCTATTGGTAATAATTTCATCATAAAATCTATCGGCATTTGCAACATAGGTGTTAAATAAATTTGAGAATTTTTCTCCCAAATTTATATTGGCTAATTCAAAATAAGTTCCAAATGCAACTCCTGCTTTTGTTTTACCACTAACTGTAACTTTATTAACTTTTTCTTGAATCCAAAATGTTATCGCAAGATTTAGCATATCTCCAACTGCTCTACCTGTCCCTTGATAGTGGTTATCGTTCGGATTTGTTACTTGATTTTTAAATAAATCAACTCCACCCGACCAAAATGTCATAGTTGTAGAAGCTATTTTATTATCTATCAAAGCACTTCCTGCACTAACAGCACCCATTGCCAAATTATACATTTGTTCTACTGCATTTTTGCAATATCAGCTGCCGTTAAAGAACTATTATTCTCATTGTTTGTTGTGTTATTGTTTTGCGTAGTATCACTCATGCTATCTCCTTTTTAAATTTTATTATCAATGTTTGACTATAAGTCCAAATTTTAATCTAAACTAAAAAATCTCCTAAGTTTCTTTTTAAAAGTATCTTTTGGAATTTCTGTATCGCTAAAATCATCGCTCCAAATTTCGTTTTTATCTTGAAACCAACCGTCATTTTGAATATGTGGGATAAATTTTGTTTTGTTTTCTATCTCAATATTTAGCGATTGAAAATATTGTAAAAGTTCGTTGTATTCTTTCGTTGAATAGACATTTACTAAAAGATAATTTCTATTTTTGCACCTAATGACAAAATTCTTTTTAAGTAGCCAAAGTGGTTCATTTGCTTTTTTTAGTTTGTAAAATTTATAAGGCAAGGCAAAAAGCATATACAAAATAAAATGTCTCATATAAAGCACAATTTTACCAATATGAACGCCTATGCTAGATTTTTTGTATAGCTCATAAGGTGTGAAATAATGAAATCTGCCGTAATTTGACTGCAATTCGCAAACCACGCAAAAATACACCTTTTCTAAATTTAATACAGGGTTTGGAATACCTTTAAAATTTTTACTAATAAGATTTGTTTTTTTTATAATTGAATCAAAGAATTGAAAATTTAAAAATGAATTAATGTCTTTATTTGTAAATTCAAAGTAACTAGGATTTTCTCTTTGATATTTATGATTTTTTATTGTGCTTAATATTAAATAAATTAATACATATACTCCTACCAATTCTGCTAAAATTTCTATCTCCAATCTAACTACATTATGTTTTGTAATAATGCAATATCCAATCACTATAAAACAAATAAAACATAAAAGTAAATAATATGATAGTGCAAAATATACAGAATAATTTTTTATAATAAGTGGTTCTTTGTCGTAGTCTCGTTTTTTCATTTTATTCCTTTTTATAAATTTTCCTTGCAAATTCAAATCCCGGTCAGTATCTCCGATACCAAATTCTTTAAATTCACAAATTTAAATCTAGGCAACTAGACTTAAATTTGTGAATTTATTTGAATTTGCATTTGGTAAAATATCATTTTTGACTAAATCTATATAACTATCATACAAATTTGCAGCAACAATTTTTGCTTCTTTTTCTGCTTTATCTCCGAGTGGAATTGCCGTAACTTTACCAAACGCATGGTATGCACCAGCAGTGACAACAGCCATAAACCAAGCAAAAGGGTTATCCCAGTTTTCAGCCAGTATCGCACTAGCTATGCCAAAAGCAACAGCATTCCCGTATGTCTCAGTTGAACTTTGTGCCACTGTTTTTGCCAAAGCACCGTTTATTTCTATAAAATAAGTTCGAATTTTATCATCGCTATCTTCTGCTTTTACTACAATATTTAGGGCATCTTTTGTGGCGCCATTTAGGTCGCACAAATGTGTTCTAAATTCTAGTAATTTTACTTTTTCGCCAAGTGGCAAAGTTTGCAATAAATCTGTTGATTTACATATTTTATCTATCTCATTAAACAATTTTTGTTCTACTGTGTTACTCATTTTTGTTCCTTTCATTTTGAGTTTCATTAAATTTAAAATTTATAATTTCCAATAGCTTCTGATTATATTTGGATTTGATGATATTTTGCATTGCAGAATTTTGTATATATCTATCATATCCGTCTTTTAAATAAACATATATTTTTTCGTGTTTGTGAGAATTATTTTTATCCAAATAATATAATTTTTTACCAGAGCAGTCATTTTTATTAATACAACTTCGCTCATATTTTTCAAACATTGCATTGAAATAAAAATCACTTAAATTTAGCATTATCTCCAATAAACTATCTTGCATTTGAAAATTTTCTAAATTCCCATAAGGCAATCGCCCAACCATTTCATAAATTTCATCGATTAAAATTTGCAATTTTTCGGAGTTTAAATTTGTATATTGCATACTTTTATCGTCATTATATGCAAGTCCGTAAATTTCATCATACAGTAAACGCCACCAAATAATATCATCAATACTATCTTTTGGTAAATTTTCTTTTCCTTTGCTAAAATGATAATCCATTTTTGAAAAAAGCTGTTTCATCAAAAAATTATCGTAACTAGCGTATTTATGCAGTTTTGAAATGTAAATTTTATATTTCATTGCTTTTATAAATTCTTGCGTAGATTCCGAATTTTTGGTCATTTCGTGTGTGTAGTCTTTTTGCAAAGAGTGGTTAGTTTGAATTATTATTGTAGCTACGTTAAACGCAATAATTATAGCTAATGCAAAAAATAAACCAAATAAAATTTTTATAATTCTTTTTTTGTTGATTTTATTTTCCAAATTCTTTCCTTTATTCCGATACAAAGCCGATATTATTTTAAAAAACAATCAAACTTAAATTTGATTGTTTTAACCTTTTGCCAAAAACACCAATACTGAATAAATCATTACTTTCCTTTAAAAATAAATTTCCTTGCAAATTCAAATTCAGGTCGTATCGTTTATCCACGATACAAAATTCTGTTTTTGAATTTACAAATTTAAATCTACGCAACTAGACTTAAATTTATAAACTCAATATTATCCCCACCATTAGCATCTATCAAAACATTTTCTGCGTTTGCTTCGCCGTAGAGCGTGTGGTTTGTGTTTGATAGATTTAATGGATTTCCTTCGATTAGGACTTTGTTTTGATTGAATGAAATTCTGCCTTCGTCGCATAGCCACGAATTTAGTCTTACTAAATCTTTTGTAACCATACCATTGAGTTGGGCTATGGTTGAGAGAGTATCGCCTGATTTGATTTTATAAATTCCTTTTTCGCCTAAGTCTAGGTATTCGCCTACTTTTATAAGTATATGTGATAATAAAAACGATACTTGTGGAATGTTTTCTATGGCATTGCGAAGTTCTAAATTTGAGAGTTCTTTTATGTTGTAGGTGTGAGAATTTATAGTGATTTGCTCTAAATTTTCCCCGCCTATTTTTAGTGTCATATCCAAACCATTTTTAATACTCTCATCATCTTTTGTATCTAGTGAAATTTGCATTTGTTCGTAATTAACCGTAATTTTATCTTGCGTTAGCTCGTTTATGAATACACCCTTTTTACAACCAAATTCAGACGGAATAGTAGCTTTATTATCTACAAATGCAAATGGGTTTGTGCTTCCGTCAGGGCAAGTAAGGCTTAATTCATCGTTTGTAAATTTATAGTGAGTGCCGTCTTTGTCGTATTCTAAAACCATATTGTAGGTATCGACAACGACTGTTTTTAGTGTTTTATAAAAGTCGTCGGAGTGCAAACCGCCAACTACTGACCCCAAGACAGAACCAGCGACTGTCCCAACCACTGTTCCTACTGGACCAAATACAGAGCCAACTACACCACCTATAATGCCACCAATTCTTGAAGCTCCCCATTCGAGAACTCTCGGTGCTAAAATTTCGTCCAAACTTTTATCTGGGTTCATCTTTTTATCAAATGCGGCAGTAAATATACCATCGGAAACTTCAAAAATAAGATTTAATCTTTGTCCTACCAATCTCATAACGGCAGAGCCATATTCTTTTTTCATTTTATCACCGATTTCTTTGGTGATTTGACCTGTGGCTATTTTTGCATCGACTGCCTTATCGTAGTTGTCAGCCATTTGTTTTAAAACAGCTTCTGGCAATGAACCATTAAAAGCCATATAGCCACTAAAAGCCGAAAAGGCAACTTCATCACCTGTAATGTTTTGGTCGTAAAATACATATTCTACGCCATTGATTGTAACTTCTTGCATAGTTTATCCTTTATTAGAAAATTTGCTTATAATTAAATTTATATTACTTTGTATCTTATTTAATTGTTCTGCCGTTAGGCTAGAAATCGTTATTGTGGGAACAATGCTAAATTTACCCGATTTAAAAATTATTACCAATCCGGTAACACCACAATACATATTTGAAACTATTCTATCAATTTGCCTAGATGTTAAAATTGATTTTAACCCGATTATGTCCTTATAAATAATTTTATCTTCATAAATTTCAACATAATCAAAAAATATTACAGAATATAAAATTTTCAAAACTAGCAAAGAAATATATACGCAAACAATGTTTAAAATTATGCTAAAAATCGAAATATCTAAAACAAAATTTGGGATAGCAAAAATTATCGGCATACAACAAATTAACAAATAAATAAATAAGTCAAAAGCCACGCACAATGGCTTTCTCTTATCTAATCTATAAAGCAATTTTGGTTCGTTTTTATTTTCTAAATTCTTAATATCGAATTCCGAATTTCCTTTTAACTTTTCCAATTTTAATCCTTTTTAAAAATTTATTTTTTTGTCAAATTTAAATTCAGGTCGTATCGTTTATACGCGATACAAAGTCCATTTTCAAATTTACAAA
>OBRT01000279.1_pt1 | contig 14498 bp, 6 predicted proteins | sample 1494891 | NCBI WGS metagenome assembly OBRT01 (sample SAMEA3360688, study PRJEB22359) | human gut metagenome | biome: ENVO:urban biome; feature: ENVO:human-associated habitat; material: ENVO:feces | place: Bangladesh | collected 2011 | reverse complement strand
CTTAATGTATAAAACAGCTTCTTCAAGTTTGCTATTAGTTTTTTCATCAAGCCAATATTTTACCATTGGGAAATTCTCAATACCTGTATCAAAGGTGTAATATCCTTTTTCTTTCTTTGATTTCTCTGCATTAAGTTTATGACCACAACGTGCTTCAAAACTTTCGATAAGTGAATAAGGCGCATATTTGGCAAATAAAGGCATGAATAAGCCTGTTTTGTCGGTGATTGGGTTGAGGCGTGTCCATGAATAGGCACTTTCATCATTTGCACCGAACATAAATGTATTTTTGGTTGTGTTCAGTACAATCACAGAAGCTGGTGTAACATCGCTTCTAAAGATGCGTTCTTCTTTGTTACCGCTCTTTTCTTCAGTGTATTTGTTGGCTGTAAGGTAAGCTACAAATTGCTTTTGCGCATCAGCGTTTTCAAGTTTTCCCTCAGCAAATTGATACTTAAAGGCTTCACTATCGAAGGTATAGATGAATTCAACTTTCTTGTTGTCAAGGGTTCTTACTTCTTTCAGGTGAGTTTCATCTATTTTTGTAACGGTAGCTCCGCTATTTTTAGACAATTCTTGTGTTAAATTGTCAATGGTAGCACCAAATGAAGAACTTGGAAGAGCTTTTACTGCTTCTTCAATCTTAGGGTTTGTAGCATTATCATCATCGTTACATGCCGTGAAAGTAAACATTGTGCAAGCGAGTATGCACAGCAATGTTAAGGTTTTTAATTTGTTCATAAGTTCTATTTTTTTAATTTGTAATTGTGTTGTTAGTTGAATGAAATATTATTTATCTCCAAATGTAACTTTCTAAATAGGTTACAAATGTAGGAAATATTTTATAATTTGCAAATAATTAAAGTGTTTTTTTTGCGTTTTTCTTGCTAATGAATTTTATTACGTTATTTTTGTGTTGATAATAAGAGGCTTGTTGGCGGATTTTATTAGTAGTAATGAGTGAAATAAATTCCTCAAAACAAATACAAGCCTACCGATTGTAACAATCGCAATCGACTTGGTGGTCGTTGATGATGCCTATTCCTTGCAAATTAACTATAAATAATGCCTGACCCAACGTATTTGAATCCACGTTTTTTCAAGTCTTTTGCCACCTTGTCGCTTAGTGCATTGTGTGTGCAAAGATGTTTTTGTTGGGACGGATAGACCATAGTTTTGCTTCTTGAAAAGTGCCAAATGTATTTGTCGAATGAACCAAAATCTTCTATAATGCGTAGGAAAGCCTGCGCATTGGTAATCATTGCTTCTATTTTACGTTCTTTTTCAAAGTGCGATTTCTTTTGCCACGAGCATGTATAAATTTCGTTTCACTCATTTTGTATTACTGAATACTCTTCATATACGCACTTGCCATTTCTGCGCAACGTTCTCCGTCGATGCCTGCACTGACGATTCCGCCTGCATAGCCAGCTCCCTCACCACAAGGAAACAGACCTTGAAGGCGAACGTGCATAAGGGTTTCACGGTCGCGAAGAATGCGAACTGGCGAACTGGTGCGTGTTTCCGATGCTATCATTGTGGCTTCATTGGTCAAGAAACCATGGGCTTGTTTGCCGAAAGTTTTAAAGGCTTCTTGCAAACGAGTGGTAATCATTTCTGGTAACCAAAAGTGTAATGGGCTGGAAATGAGTCCTGGCGCATAACTTGAAGAAGGTAAATCGTAAGACAAACGCTTGTTTACAAAGTCAGCCATACGCTGTGCTGGAGCTGTTTGGCGCATGTTTCCTTGTTGCCATGTATCAAGTTCAATCTTTTCTTGAAAGTGCATCATGCGCAAAAGGTCATCGCCTTCGATATCTTCGGGATTGATTTGAACCACCATACCAGAGTTCGACCACTTTGTTCCACGGTTGGCTGGACTCATTCCGTTGGTTACAATCTGTTTCGGAGCGGTTGCTGCGGGAATGACAAAGCCCCCTGGACACATGCAAAACGAGTAAACACCACGTTCTTTTATCTGTGTAACAAAGGCGTATTCAGCCGCTGGGAGGTACTCTCCACGTCCGTTTTTATTGTGATATTGTATTTGGTCGATTAATGTTGCAGGGTGTTCCAAGCGCACGCCAACGGCAATTCCCTTTGCTTCCATTTCTATTTTTGCATCGTAACAATGCTGATAAATATCACGAGCGGAATGGCCTGTGGCAAGAATAACAGGACCTTTGAAAGTTTTTTCTTGTGGTTCACCCTCGTAAGTTGATACGGCTTTCACGCCAATCACCTTGTTACCGTCAGTTTCCAACGCCACCATTTTCGTTTGAAAATGTACCTCTCCGCCACAAGACAGAATGGTATTGCGCATATTTTCAATGACTTTCGGAAGTTTATCGGTACCAATATGGGGGTGGGCATCGGCAAGAATAGTGCTTGATGCACCATGTTGGCAGAACACATTAAGAATTTTATCCACCGAACCACGTTTCTTACTGCGTGTATAAAGCTTTCCGTCAGAGTAAGCACCTGCCCCTCCTTCGCCAAAACAATAGTTCGATTCAGGGTTTATGGTGTGCGTACGAGAGATTTGGGCAAGGTCTTTTTTGCGTTCTCGCACATCTTTTCCACGTTCAAGAACTACGGGGCGAAAGCCTAATTCTATTAATTTCAAGGCTGCAAATAAGCCGCCAGGTCCTGCCCCCACGACTATTACACGAGGCGAATGGCTCACATCGGGATAATTGGTCTTAATGAAAGCATCATCATGCGGCACTTCGTTGATGTAAACTCTCACTTTTAGATTGACAAAAATATCACGGTGGCGAGCGTCAATCGAGCGTTTTAGCGTGCGCACATGATTGATAGTTCGTGCGTCAAGCCCTTTGTCTTTCGCTAAAAACTCTTTTATATTTTGCTCGCTGACTGCCACTTGCGGCATCACACGAATTTGATATTCTTGTATCATAACGGATTTTGGGTGTTGGGTTGGGGTGTTATGTGAAAGATGAAGCCAATTAGTAAATGCGAGGACCAAATATTTTTGTTCCCACTCTAATCATTGTGCTGCGACATTCAATGGCAATAGGGTAGTCGTTGCTCATTCCCCACGAACGTTCTTTAAACGCTGGGTCGTTAGCAAAATACTTTTCCTTTACTTCATCGAAGAAATTGGCAGCTTGGGTCATTTCTATTCTAATTTGTTGTTCATCGTCTGTGTTTGATGCCATCATCATTAACCCAGAGATATGAACGTTTTTTAGTTCGCGCCATGCGCCTTCTTCTAACAATTGGCGACACTCTTCAATCTTGAAACCATACTTTGAAACTTCTTCGGCAATGTGCAATTCCAAAAGTACGTTGATAATTCGGTTGTGCTTGGCAGCCTGTTTGTTGATTTCTTTCAATAGTTTGAACGAATCAACTGCCTCAATCATAGAGATATAAGGTGCAATGTATTTCACTTTATTGGTCTGCAAATGCCCAATGAAGTGCCATTCTATATCCTTTGGGAGCGTACTTGCTTTTGCCGAAAGTTCCTGTTCGTGGCTTTCTCCAAAGATGCGTTGCCCCTCGTTGTAGGCTGCTTCAAGATATTCGTTGGGGTGAAACTTGCTGATGGCAATCAAACGGACACCTTCTGGTAGTCCGTCTTTCACCTCATGTAAATTTGTTGCTACATCATACATCGTTCAATTGTTTTATGGTATTCGACTTTTTGTTTATTCGTATTCAGGCTTTTCGGTTGGTTTGGCTGCTGATTTGTGTTCAAAAACGTCCATTAATTTTGTATCGGCAATAGAAACAATGTCGTAATCAATCATCGTTTTTCCCATTGCTTCGTCTACATGCTTTACCGCACCATTTACAGAGTGAGCTTGAACAAGGAAAGTTACGATAGAACGCTTTTCCTTTTCGGTCTTTTCGTCAATCGTAATAAAAGCCAAACGTGCCTTAAACCATTTGTCATCTTTATCGCCATCGCTGAAGAAAATTTCTTTATAAGCTGCTGGAGTAATTGCTTTTACGTCAAATTCGCCAGTAATATAATGTAACATTTCTTCGGTTATGGCACTTTCTGCTTCCGAAAAACTCAAAGCTTCCACCGTGTAAGCCTCTGTAACTTTCTTTGTTTGACCATCTTCCATGGTCTTATCGTAGCGCACCTTAGTTTCAAACCAAGCACTTGATTTGCTTCTCATTCTTTTCTAATTTATTAGTGATGCCCACCAAAGCATTTGTGCTGTGTTGGACATGATGATTTATACTAACTGCAAAAGTACTAAAAAAGTCTGGCTTAATCTAACTTTGTTCGCTCAAAAAAATCATAATTCATTTCGGAAAATACAAAAGCACCGCCACTAAACGATACCGTAATTTTTAAAACAATGGGTTTTGAACACCAAAAGAGCCTATTTTGAGCTTCAAAACAATAGGTTTTTAATTTTAAAGCGTTATCTTTGCATGGCAGTTTATACGACAATAGGGCAAGGCGGACGTGTTCGACCAGTCTGAATTGTCTGAAAAAAGCAAAAAGTGAATTGTGTCTGACTCGTCCGACTCGTCCCACATTATTAAAAAATAACAAGCAAATGAACTTTCCTTTATTCATAGCAAGAAAGATAAATGGTAACGAAGATAAAAAGCGCAAGGTTTCAAAGCCTGCGATTCGCATTGCAACCTTTGGTGTAGCCATAGGTCTTGCCGTGATGATTATATCGGTTTGTGTCGTGCTTGGTTTTAAACATACCATTCGTGATAAGGTCATTGGGTTTGGTAGCCATATAACAGTAGCCAATTACAACTCCTTGCAGAGTTCTGACGATTACCCAATTGTAGTAAACGATACAACAATAAACAAACTGAAAAAGGTGAACAATGTGCGTCATGTGCAGCGATTTGCCTATACGCAAGGTATATTGAAAACCGATGACGATTTTCTCGGAGTAGTTTTAAAAGGAGTAGGAGCAGAGTTTGATACTACTTTCATTCATAAAAGTATGGTGGAAGGAAGCATTCCAACTTTCTCAGACAAGGCAAATCAACAGAAAATATTAATCTCAAAAACGATTGCTGAAAAGTTAAATCTAAAAGTAAACGATAAAATTTTTGCCTATTTTGTCAATCAACAAGGAGTGCGTACACGTCGTTTCACCATTTCGGGAATCTACGAAACCAATATGAAACAATTTGATTCGCAAATTTGTTTCACCGACCTTTATACAACTAATAAGCTAAATGGTTGGAAAACAGACCAATGTAGTGGGGCAGAAGTCTTGATAAACGACTTTAATCAACTTGACATTTCGGCTTTAAAAGTGCTTAATAGTGTGAAAGGAACGACCGATAGATATGGCGAAACTTATTCGGCTGCAACCGTCATAGAACAAAATCCACAAATATTTTCATGGTTAGACCTTATGGATTTGAATGTTTGGATTATACTTGCCCTCATGATTTCAGTTGCAGGAGTAACCATGATTTCAGGTTTACTCATTATCATATTAGAACGAACCCAAATGATTGGCATCATGAAAGCCATGGGTTCAACCAATAAACAAGTGCGCCATATCTTCCTTTGGTTTGCAACTTTCATCATTGGAAAAGGATTGTTGTTGGGCAATCTTGTCGGATTAGGCATCGTTTTATTGCAAAAATATACAGGTTTGGTATCCCTTGATCCAAAAACTTATTACGTTAGCACCGTCCCCGTAGAGATAAATCTACCATTTATTCTTATCTTGAATATTGCTACCTTATTAATATGTGTTTTTGTTTTAATTGCTCCGAGCTACCTAATAAGCCACATACACCCAGCAAAATCAATGCATTACGAATAAGAAAAACTAATGTTCCTTTCTTAGTTTTATCGCACAAAATGAGAGAAAAAGTGCAATAATGCACAAATATTTTTGAAATGTGCAATATATTTCTTACCTTTGCAGTGTTTTTAAAACAACATATAATGGAACATATCCCTAGTTTTAACGAATTAATAGAGAAAAGTATCATTGAACATTGGGATCTTGATGCTTTAACAGATTATAAAGGAAAAACGCTTCAATATCATGATGTAGCTCGTAAAATCGAGAAAATACATATTATGTATGAGGCAAGTGGTATAAAAAAAGGAGATAAAATCGCTATTTGTGGACGCAATTCTTCTATGTGGGCTGTTTCTTTTTTCGCAACCTTAACTTATGGAGCAGTTGCCGTACCTATTTTGCATGAATTTACACCTGAGCAAATCCACAACATCGTAAACCATTCAGAAGCAAAACTACTTTTTGTGGGTGATGTTATTGCAACGGAAATTGATGCAACCAAAATGCCAGACCTTGAAGGCATAATCTATCTACCTGATTTATCGCTTTCATTGAGCAGAACCGAAAAACTTACTTACGCTCGTGAGCATCTTAACGAAATGTTTGGACGTAAATACCCTAAATATTTCCGTCAAGAACATGTTAAATATTACCGTGAACAAAGTCCTGATGAGTTAGCACTGATTAATTACACAAGTGGTACAACAGGGCGTTCAAAAGGTGTCATGATTCCTTATCGTGCCATGTGGAGCAATGCCGACTTTGCTAATAATGCTTTAGGGAAAAATCTTAAATCTGGAGATAACATTATTAGCATTCTGCCAATGGCTCACATGTACGGAATGGCTTTTGAACTCATTTTTGAATTCATCACTGGCGCACATATTTTCTATCTTACACGTATGCCTTCACCAGCTATTATTGCACAAGCACTTGCTGATGTTAAGCCTACGCTGATGATTGCGGTTCCACTTATTATAGAGAAAATTATCCGTAAACGTGTGTTCCCAAAGATTCAAACAAGTCGCATGAAGTTGCTGCTTAATACACCTGTTATCAATAAAAAGGTAAAAGAGAAGATTTGTGAACAGGTGGTTGCTGCTTTTGGCGGTAATATTTATCAAGTTGTCATCGGTGGTGCAGCTTTGAATCGTGAAATAGAAACGTTCTTAAAAGAAATAAACTTCCCATTTACAGTAGGCTATGGTGCAACCGAATGCGCTCCAATTATTGGTTATAGCGATTGGAAAGAGTTTGTTCCCACATCATGTGGTAAACCAGCTTTACACCAAGAAGTGAGAATTGATAGTATAGACCCTGAAAATGTTCCAGGCGAAATCATTACAAGAGGTCCTAATGTTTTATTAGGTTATTATAAAAACGAGGAAGCAACCCGTGAAGTGATTGATGCTGACGGTTGGTTCCACACAGGCGACCTTGGAACAATGGACGCAGAGCAGAATATTTTTATCAAAGGACGTTCTAAAAATATGCTCTTAGGTAGTAACGGACAGAACATTTACCCAGAAGAAATAGAAGATAAACTCAATTCTATGCCGCTTGTTAGCGAATGTTTGGTTGTTCAAAGAGAAGAAAAACTCATTGGTTTGGTCTTCCCTGATTTAGAAGAAGCAAAAGAACTTGGACTAAATGATGCTGATTTAAGAAATTTGATGGACGAAAGTAAGAAGCAATTGAACGAAATTATGCCTGCTTACTACAAATTGGCTGATATAGAAATTATGGAAGAAGAGTTTGTTAAAACCCCAAAGCGTTCAATCAAACGTTACTTATACAAGTAAAATAGAAGTGATAAAATAAAAAGAGTCCTTTCGTTTCAAGCGAAAGGACTCTTTCTATTTTCTTTCCCTCTGACTTCGTAATAGCTTCCATTGCTTCTTTTAACCCGAGCATGCTATCTTGCAGTGCTTCTTGCGTTTGAAACATTGAACGTCTTACACGCTGCTCATAAATACTTCTTGCGTCTGTGTTTTCTTCAGAATCACTATCACGATACAAAACATCATCATTTAATTTGCGATTTTCAAAGTTTTCAACTATCTTTGTAGCAGAATTAAGGGCTTGATTGTCTATTTCCTGTTGAGCATAATGTGATACTGAGGAGAGCCAATTAAGCCCTTTTTCTTTGTCTACCCATTGTAGGCTGCCATTTTCTACAATAGGATAAATGACATCATCATTTAATTTGCGATTTTCAAAATCTTTAATTATCTTTGCAGCAGAATTAAGTCTTGAACTGCTGAGGGCTTCCGCGCGGAGTGCGGAGTGGTGCAGATAGTTCAAGGCTTTTTCTTTGTCTACCCATTGTAGGCTGCCATTTTCTACAATAGGATAAATAACATCATCATTTAATTTGCGATTTTCAAAGTTTTCAACTATCTTTGCAGCAGAATTAAGCTCTTGATTGTTTGAGGCTTCTGAGATATTTCTCTCGGAGAAGTGCAAATAACTTGAACTTTCTTGCCCTGCGTTTGCTGCTGTTGCCGCTATTGGCGCGGATTGATGGGACAGGAACGACAGGGCTTTTTCTTTATTTACCTGGTCAGACCCGTCCGACCCGTCCGCTTCTTGCGCTGCATAGTTACCAACCTTTAATCGGTGCTGCATAGCAACATCTTCCGCCACATCAAAGACACCACGCTTACCGCCTTTCTTCAAGTTCTCATAACTTCGCCACAGAATATAACGCAAATCATTATCAGTAAGTTCTGCACGATGTAAGCCTACTGCGCTTAGCATTTCGCCAAAGAATTGTTTGATACGCTGCCAAACGCTCGGTTTGACATGTTCAAAGTTGGTATCTTCCGCCATGCTCGCAAGATACTCCTCCGTTGCCGTTACATAATCCCAACCACGCTTAGAAGACTTACGCATGATTTCAAGCCTTGTAGCTGCATCTACCTGCATAAAGATAGATTCTATCATATTGTCAAACTCTTCACCAAACAACTCCCTTAACCCATGATGCGCTACTGCTTCGTGCAATAAAGTTTTCTCTACATCTGCAATATTAGCATGATTAGGGAGAACTATAGTTATCTTACCTGTACGCTTTGAGTAGAAACCTTTAGCCTTTGCACGATTACCATCTAACTGACTGACATCTGTAACCACTTCTACATTGTCAAGATGTAATGTGTCTGCAAGTTCCTCTACACAATTAATCATCCTACTACGTTCACGTTCGGCAAATGCTGTACGGTTAGACTTACCTATCATTTTTACCCAAGGGTCGTTGATGAAACTCAACTCATCATCAGGTAATGTTCCCTGACCATCACGCATAAGGTCTTCTTCGTCTTCTGATGCTTCAGAAAGAGTAGAAACAGCCTCAACATCTTTATCCATTTCGGCATACTTCTTTTCTTTTTCCTCCATCTCCTGCTTCATCAGCTCGGTGTATTCCTCGTACTTCGCCTTAGCTTCTTCAAGTTCTTTCTCGAATTCAAAAGGCTTACCCTCTCTTGCTTGCATCTGCTCAAGTTCGGATTTATGGCGAGCTATGTTCTGCTCTGCATATCCAACGATATTCTCGAAATCTTTACCACTAATAACATTTTCGGTAATATCCTCAATAGCATTGCGAAGCAAGCCACTCTTTACAGATACATCTGTAAGACCTAATTCCTTTTGAGAATAAAACATCTTACGTGTAGCCTTAGTAAATAGATTGATGCCCTGCGATATAGTTTCCTTAGCAACTTCTGTGCGTACAACAAAATCTAAGCCGTCAATATTTACATTGAGGCTACTCGTGTATGAGGCATTTGCACTATCCTTAACCTTTTCGCTCTCGTCTTTGACCTTTTTGTTATGCTCCTTTATAAAGTCAGCCATAGCTTCTACGCTATCAAACTTCTGCTTGCCGATGGTAATAACCTTGAATGTGCCATCAGGATAGGTTTTGCGAACAAGAGAAAGGTTCTTTTCATTTGTATCCTTACGCTCCTGCTCCTGCTTTATCTGACCGTTAAGACGTGGTTTTGCGTTATGGATATACGTTTGGTCGGCTTCCCACTGACGTTTTCTGCTCTCAAACTTACGTGCATTCTTCTCGGCTTGATTTTTCAGCATAGCATACTCGCTTCCTGAAAGTTGTGCCACGGTATCTCCAAAAGCATCTTCTTCCTCTTCGAGAATACGGTTCTCCATATTGTTTGCCATAAGCTGTTTACCTTTCATAATACTATCGGCAATAGCACCCTTGGTTTTCAAACGCTGATATGCAGTAACATCAAGACTGTCTTCAACGCCAAAACGAAGCACACGTACAGGCTTATTCATTTCCTTGTGAATATTTCCTTGTCTTAGAATACGTCCGTTACGCTGTGTGTAGTCCATAGGTCGGTTTGGTGCATCAAGATGTATAAGTGTATGCAAGCGTTCCTGAATATTCACACCGGTACCGAGGGTGAATGTACTACCCATGATAACACGAACCTCCCCACGATTTACCTTGTCAAAGATTTCAAGTTTCTTCTTCACAGTCATTCCCGACTTCATTACAACAATCTGTTTCTCTGGAACACCTGCTTTGATAAGTTTTTCTCTAATATCTTCATATAGATTGAAACCGCTCGTCTTATTCTGATAGTTATCTGCAAAGATAGCAACAGTACCCTTATAGTCTGCCGTTTCTTTCAGAGAACGCAATGTTTGGCGCACAGCCTCATTGGTTTTGCTGTTAGCATCATCTTCTGCACTTGCATCAACCAAACGAGCATCCACGGCTGCGGCTTTGGCAATACCATACATAGTAAGGGGAATATGAGAATTCGCTTTCTTATCCTTGCCACTCATATTGTCGTACTTTTCAAGCTCGCTCTTTACAAACTTCATGATACCACGTAAAGCCTTTGTCTGTGGCAGGTAAATGTCTTGTTCCTTTCCTGACTCCAATTTAGGTATCTTCTTTTTCACATCTTTTGCATCCTCTGTGCGAACAGTATCAGACACACTTGACCAAATACGCACGAGTTCAGGCAAGTCAATATAACCTGCAAAACGGTTATTCTCTTTGAATTTACCACTGGTGGTAAATTCCAACATCTGTTGGATATTACCGAAGTTGCGCACGAAGTCATCAAAGTAGTAGATACCATAGTCTTTCATTGTGTCGGCTGGCATCAGATAACGCATGAAAGTCCATATCTCTGCTGCTGTATTACTGATAGGAGTACCAGTAGCAAAGATAACATTACGTCCATGGTTCTTTTGCAATACGGCTCGTGTCTTCAAATAAACACCTTGCGACTTCTTTGAATACGATGGGTCTACACCCTTAACGCCACGCCGCATAGCTGTAGCAAATCCCAGGTGCTTGTATTCGTGAGCCTCATCAACGAGTAGGGCGTCAATACCCATATCGTCAAAGTTTTCCGTATCGTCTATTCTTCGGTCGAGCATTTCACGTGCCTTTACTTCTGTATTCTGCTTAGTAACTGCACGCTTCTTCTCATCTTTTGCTGTACGCTTAGCTGCGAGTTGTCCAGAGATAGATGCAAGCTCGTCTTCCAACTGTTGGATTTCTTTTTCTGCCTGTCGAGTAATAGGGTTGCGCTCTGAATTATCAGCTTCTTTCATTTTCTCAAGAACAAGCATCTTCTCCTCTATCTTGTCTTTAATGAAAGCCATCTGACGCTCTTCGCTATCAGGAATAAACTCAAAGGTGGATTGAGGTATGACTATCATATCCCAATCGTTGTAACGTATCTTGGCATAGAAGTTCTTTCTACCCTCTGCGTTACGGTCGCTATCCTCCAATGTGAGTATCTTTGCATTAGGATATAATTGCTTCGCACTGGCAACAAACTGACCAACGGTAGCATTCTGTACTACAATCATAGGTTTGTGGGCTGTTCCCAGTCTGCGCATTTCCATTGCCGTTGAAATGAGAGTAAAGGTCTTACCTGCTCCTACCTCATGGGCAAGCATCAAAGGTTGCATAGTGCCACGTACTACCGCCTTTGCCTGATGAGGGAAAAGAGTAATACGGTGTGTTGCTCCTCCAAAATATTTTGGGATATATTCAGAAGGAATATCAACAGGGACATAGTTATTGAAGAGGTCGTTGTAAACGGCTTCCATTCTTTCGGACATTGCAGGGTCGCTCTGCATCTTATTTCTTGCCCAATCCTTGAAGTCCTGACGGATTTCATCAATCTTAGATGCACAAGCCTGTGTAGCCTCCTTGTCTGTTATAGTCTCTGTGGAACCATCGTAATGTTTTTGTACCTTTGAAACTGAAACGGTCTTATTTTGGATAGCAGCCTCGATTAGCTTATGCCCATAAATATACTCATTGAATACCTCACTATGAACACCACTTGTACGGTTTTTATCGTTGTTCAACCCCCAATTAGGTGCTTTCATAAACCATGTACCACCTGCTGCCGTAAACTTAACGTCAATACCAGTCTTCTCCTTTACAAATTCGTTATAAAGTTCAGGAGCAATCCATGATGAACCGAGGTTGAATTCAATGAGGTGTGCAGGGATGCTGTTAGGAACGACCTCTTTAAGAGCCTTGATATTGCCATTATAAGTTCCATTTTCATTATTAGCCTCTGCCTGTTTCAGTTTTTCTCTGATATTACCGCTAAGGTATTGATAAGAAACGACTACCTGTTTGCTCGTTGGGTCTTCAAAGCCTAAGCCACTGCTAATGATTTCCTCTTTCACATCGTCCTCACTCATGCTAAGTTGTGTACTGATGTAAGGAATATCAATTTTACCAGTCTTATAAATGCTAACAATAATACCGTCTTTTACGTTCTTAGGTTGAGGCTCAACGTCTTTCTCTATAACACGTTTGCTAAATACATCAGTCTTACTGAATTTCTGTACATGCTTTCCATCCTTATCTCCTGTTTCCTCATATCTTTCAAGTGAGAACACATTAGGATAATCAACATCATTGCGCAAGAAAGAAATAGAAACATTCTTGTTAAAGTGTCCGTAAGTATTAACAAAGTCATCATAAGCCTTGTTGAGTTCGTCAAGTAAAGGCTGTAACCCCTTATCGTCTTCATGCTCCGACTGATAATGCAAGACATCATCTAAGGCTTTTTTTATAGCAGTATAAGCCTTAAAGCATTCTTCCTTTGTGTGTCCTTTTACCTTATTTGTATTCAAACCAAGGGGAACGGCTTGTCCCAATTGAGCAACACAAAGCTTACCGTCTTTGTTGATAAGCATACTTCCCTCCTTGACATCATCGCCAAGTTCTTCATATACATTGACAGGCTTTTCCTCTTTCCTTGCCTGTGCTTCGTCTTTCATGTGAGCAAAAGAGTTCACGAAATCTTGCAACATCTTCTCTTGTTGCTTATCACTGGTTGGATAAAGTCCTTTTGAGGTAGCACGATAGGTATCGCCATGCTCGAAAGCAAACTCCATCTTACCTGCCATCATTTCAGGGTGCTCAATGAAATACTTATTGTAATCCATTGACAAGTGTTTGATAACAGGAACATACGTGCCTTTTACCTTCTTTTCTTCCCCAGTATTATAATCAACGCTGCGCTCACCTGTTACAGTGCTAACATCAATAGCATTAGGAGAAACCTTGCCACCTACACGCTTTCTAATAACAATAATATCAGATGTTACACCAGTACCGCCAAAGGTTTTGTTGTTGAGGCGGAATGCTCCGATAATATCGGCATTACCATCGCTAACCAGCCAATCACGCAACTTCTGTGAACTGTCAAGTGTACCATTTGAAGATATAAAGATGCCGATACCACCATCACGCAATTTGCGGACATTCTTTGCAATACAGAAATCGTGAATATTGTGGAACTTCTTCGACAGGTCGCTATCTCCTGTTGTGTCATTCACACGAAGTCCTGTTACAAAAGGCACATTGGTAATAGCTAAATCTACACTACCATTTGGTACTCTTGTTTGCTCAAAACCCTGTATCTCAACATTAGCTTCAGGATATAGAAGTGATAAGATATTGCCAGACGTGCCGTCAATCTCTACGGCTTGTATATGGCTATTATCGCTAATATCCATAGGCATTTGCCCTATAATATTACCGATACCTGCCGAACCCTCTAAAACATTGCCTCCCTTAAATCCAAGTTGTTTTGCTACGTCCCATAACGTATTAATAACGTATACTGGTGTATAATAAGCACTATTGGCACTCATTACGGCTTGCTCGTATGCCTCTGCACCTAACATTTGTTGTAGCTTGAGGGAAATAGGTGTACCTATAGAGAAAGCTTTTCCAAGACCACCCCAACCACTAAACTTTCTGAGAACAGACATTTGCTCGGGAGTTGCTTTTTCACCACTCTCGACAAGTTCATTTGCCAACTCAATAGCTTTGATGTTGGCTTCAATACGAGCATCAACGGATGTAGGCGCATAGTCTACACCACGCTCACCGTGATTATTGGTTGTGTTTAAACTTCGCTTGCTCTTAGATAGGTCAGATACTCTTCCGCTTCGCTCTGCGTCAGTGGGAGAATATGTTGTATCACGTCCACCCATTCTTCGTCCGTCAGGTCTTTCAGCTTCATTTTGTTTGCTCTCTCCCAACGATTCATTCTGTTGAGGTTCGTGTCCTTGCTCTCGCTTGGCAGTGCTTCCGCCATTTCGTACGTGTACTTCATCGTCTTTGTCTTTATTAGTTAGGGTCTGCTGAATTATTATCTCTTCACAGACAGAGGGTAGCAGACGTAGATC
>OBRT01000278.1_pt1 | contig 14545 bp, 10 predicted proteins | sample 1494891 | NCBI WGS metagenome assembly OBRT01 (sample SAMEA3360688, study PRJEB22359) | human gut metagenome | biome: ENVO:urban biome; feature: ENVO:human-associated habitat; material: ENVO:feces | place: Bangladesh | collected 2011 | reverse complement strand
CAATTTCTGTCAGTTTTTCAAATTCTTCCTTCATATAAGGGAAGTGAGTACAAGCGAGTATTATCCCACTGGGCTTTCTTTCCATCCTCTTAAAAAAGTTAAATAAATCTTTAAGCCCAAGCTTATTCACAATTTCTTCTGGTGGAGTCTTCCTTTCAATTTCTTCTACAAGAGCAAGAATTCCAATTGCAATTGTGTTTCTAAAAGTTTTTTCTGACAAAATTTTATCTATGCTATGAGCAGATTTTGAATTTGCCGCAAGAATAACTATGTCCTCATATTTTTTATCCAAAGTCCTATAAAAGTCCATTGGCGTTACTATTTGGATGTTCTGGCGGCGAATTAAGCCCTCCACATCTATAGATGCAGAAAGAGAATTGCAGTAGATAAAAATTTTTTCAGCTCCCTCTTTTTTTGCCTCCCTTATTTTTTCTTCAACAATATTTGTCAGCTCTTCTTTTGAATAATATTGAAGGGCGGATTGGTCCTTGGGGTTTTGGGAAATTGGGAAGCTTAGTGGCTCAAAGCCCCTTTTCTTTAAAAGGTCCACTCCCATTTTTGTGTCTACAAAAGTTCCTGCGAATACTCCTACTTTCATTTTTTCACTCCTTTAAAATAAATCCATTTTAATTTTTTCTCCAAAATTCTGTACTTAAGATCTCTGTCAGAATAAATTTCTCCGTCAATGTTGTATAAAAATTCTCTGTCCGCTGAAATTTTCCCTGACCTAGTTAAAATTTCTCTCACGCCACTTTTCCCAAGGTGGTCTCCCCTCCTGTAGGAAGTAAATAAGCTTGCTATCCTTAGGGGACTCATCTTCTCTGCCAAAATTAAATTTAAAAGCCCGTCGTCAATTTTTGCCTTTGGTGCTGGGTTAAAGCCATTGCCATAATAAGAGCCGTTGCAAAGGGCGGAAATTAAAAAGCTGCCAGATAAATTTACTTCTTCATTTTTTTCGTCAAGACAGGAAATTTTTAAGTCTACATTTTCCAAATTCATGACGGATTTTACCACTCCGTAAAAATATCCCAGCCTGCCTCCAAGCTTTTTCCTCTTCATTATGTCATAGGCATACTTCAAGACATTGGTGTCAAAGCCAAGACTTGTGACATTGATGCAAATTTTGCCGTTCACTTCTATTAAGTCAATGGGAGAAATTTCATAATCAAAAATATTTTCTAACTTAAAATTATGGTAAGAAAAATTTTTTGAAAAGTCGTTACCTGTGCCGCCAGGTATGAGTCCAAGAGCAGTTTCACTTCCAGCAAGGACAGAGGCAACTTCAGATAGGGCACCGTCGCCACCCTTTATGTATAAAATTTCGCCGCCCCTGTCCCTAAAGTCCTGGGCAAATTTCACTGTGTCTCCGGCTTTCTCTGTGATTTTAATTTCATCTTTATCAAAATATTTTAAAAGTTCTCTTGCAAAGGCCTCGTCATAGGACCTGCCAGATTTAGAACTTATTATAAAAAGCTTTTTCATATTCACCACTTATAATTAATTATATTATATGGTGAAATTTATTCCAATAGAGTTCTTTTGTAGCTTTTTGGGTAAAAACAAAAAAGGAGGGATATTATGAAATGGAAAGGAAGAAGGCAAAGTTCAAATGTCAGCAGAAGTAAAGGTGGCGGAGTGGCCCTTGGCGGCGGTGGACTTCTAGTGGCACTAATAGTTTTTTTACTAACGGGAAATCCAATGGACGCAATTCGCTCTGGCTTTGGAGGCGCAGAGCCTTCTACGACACAAAATTATGAACTTTCACAAAAGGAAGAGGACTTATACGATTATTCAGCCGTAGTTCTTGCAGATACAGAGGACGCTTGGCATGAAATATTAAAAAATGAAGGTGTAAATTATAGGGAGCCTCAGCTAAAGATCTTTAAGGGTCAAGTGAAGTCTGGTTGCGGCCTTGCCAGTGCAGGCATGGGACCTTTTTATTGCTCAAGAGATGAGGCAATATACATGGACCTATCCTTTTACGATTCACTTATAAGAGATTTTGGTGCAGATGAGGGCGACTTTATCTTGTCCTATGTCATTAGCCACGAGGTTGGTCACCATGTGCAAGAAGTGACGGGAATTATGGACCAGTACCAAGAGCTTATGGGAAAACTTTCTGAAGAGGAGAGAAATGCACTGACAGTTAGACTAGAACTGCAAGCAGACTACCTAGCAGGCGTCGTAGCGAGATATCAAAAGGACAAGGGCTATCTGGATCCTGGAGATATTGACGAGGCAATATCAGCTGCCTGGTCCATTGGCGACGATACCTTGCAGAAAAAAGCTCAGGGCTATGTGAGACCAGAGTCCTTCACTCATGGCTCTAGCGAAGAGAGAACTCGCTGGTTTAAAAAAGGTTACGAAGCAGGCGACCTTTCAGGATGGGATACTTTTTCTGCGAAAAATTTATAATTTTAAGAAAGCAAAAAGACTGAGGATTAGTTTTCCCCAGTCTTATTTTTTTCTGCTCTTATTTTTATAATTTCAAGAATAAATAAAATTATTATTCCAATAAAAAATCCTAGAGGGCTAAAGTTCTCTAAGCTAAGAGGAAGATTTCCACCTATAGTTGTTGGACCCATGACTATGGCATAAAGAGATCCCACCATCATACCTATGATGAGATAGATCATCTTGTCCCTGGTCCTTCTCATCCTATCTCTTATGACTCTAATGGACATAAAAATTCCAAATAAAATTCCAAGAGACATGACAAAAAGTGGCAAAATTTTTTCAAAATTAAAGCGAAGAACTTCCCCCACAGCTTCTACAACTGGTATGTAAACTCCAGCTATTAGTAAAATAGATGAGCCAGATATGCCAGGTAGGACCATGACAGAAATTGCCAGAGCTCCTGCCAAAAATAAATAAAAGTACTCAAAAATATTGGGCTCTATTAAGTCAAAATTTCCAATGAGCCTGCTCTTGCCACGAAAATAAACTAAGAGAGCAACTACAATAATTCCAATAAAAATTAAATAAACATCTTTTTTGTTTTCTCTTAAAATTTCCCTTTCGCTATTTATGACAAAGGGTAGAGACATGACAGTCAGTCCCAAAAAAACTGAAGACATAAAATAAATTTCACTTTGAAATAATTCTGACAAGAAAAAAATACTCAATAGGAGTCCAAAGACCCATCCCAGACCAAGCTTTAGGAGATAAAAAAAGGCGGGCTTTCTCTTACTTTTCTCTCCCTCAAAAAATAGGTGGAGAGCTTCTATAAATTTATCATAAAATCCAAGTATGAAGGCAATAGTGCCGCCGCTCACTCCAGGAACGGAGTCGGCAAGAGCCATAATCATGCCGTGAAAAATATCAATTAACATACTTCCTCCCATCCTCTATGATAACATTAAATCATTGGTTTATTATTAATTAATAGTAAACTTTTTTAAATTTCTATTAAAAATCGCAGAAAATAAAAAAATCCACTAGCTAAGTAGTGGAAAATTTTTTAACTTATAAGACTTCTCTGTCTTCTCTTATTTCATCATAAATGCCTTCGATATTATCTAAGTAAATATCAGAAAGTCTTGCAATATAGTTTGGTCCCACTATAACAGCTGCTATTGCTGCAACTATTAGGGCAATAAAGGATACTGTCAAAAGCTCTGGCATAGTCTTTGCAGGAATTATCATGACAAGTGCCACAATCGAAGAAATAATTGTAACCTTAAATATTTTTACGCCTGTGACAAAAGTTTCAGAAAATAATTTAAAACCTGCCTTTGCAATAAGTTTTAAGCAAGTAAAAAAGGGAAGGTCCCTATATCTCTCATCAGCCATGACAAAATTTGAATAGGCAAAAATAAGTGAAAAAAATACTGTTACTAAAATATATAAAATTGAAATTAGTAGAATGCCACTCATGCCAGCTCCAGCAAAAGCGGCTCCAGTTCCTGAAGTTAAAGCTGAAAATATAAGTCCAAGGGCACTTATAAGGCTAACTAAAATATTCATCAAAAAAACTTTTCCTGTAATTGTCTTTATTCCTCTAAAATATTCGCTAAAACTACCTTCTCTATTATATAAAAGACCTCTACAGATTATGTAATTGATAATCCAAGCGACTATTGTTCCAATAATAGAAAGATTTCCATCATAAATATTTTCAAAAACCCCAGCTATAATTCCACTTAAAATCATTAAAAGGATAACTGAACCGTAATTAAATTTTCTCATTGTGACCTCCTATATATGTCTGTTTTTATTTTAACACAAAAGATATTTTTAAAAAACTTATTTATATTAGGCCTTGCTTTGGGTATATAAATAAAAAAATAAAATAAAGGAGGAAGTATGAAAAATATAAGTATAAATGAACCTGTGGCAAGTCTTGTGGAAAAATATCCTGACTTGAAAAATATCTTAAAGGATATTGGTTTTAGTGAAATTACAAATCCCTTGGCACTTTCTAGCCTCGGAAAAATTGTTTCAATAAAAAAGGGAGCTGGAATAAAAAATATTGACCTCGACATAATTAGGGAAAAATTGCAGGAAGGGGGCTTTAATCTCATTGAAGACCAAGATCCTCAAGATAATCCTTCAGATGAAGGCAAGAGGCTTGAGCTTTTAAAGTCCTATATTGAAAGAGTTTCCAAGGGCGAGGACCTGGAAGCTGTTAGAAGTGACTTTGTTAAAAATTTTAAGGATGTTTCTTCAAAGGAAATTGTTGCGGCGGAAGAAAGTTTGATAAAAAGTGGTCTTCCCCTTGAAAAGGTCCAAAAACTTTGCGACATCCACTCTGCCCTCTTCCACGAAAGTAATATTATAGACGAGAGCCAAAAAGATCTTGAAAAAATCCCTGGCCATCCCCTAAATATTTTAAGCCTAGAAAATAAAAAAATTAAGTCCTTGACTGATGGGGTTAAGGAAGGTGAAGACAAGCTAAAAAAGATAAGTGACCTTTTAAAAATAAATTCTCACTATGGAAAAAAGGCTGGACTTATCTACCCTCTTTTGAAGACAAAGTACAAGATAAGTGGTCCAAGTGATGTTATGTGGGCTGTTGATGACGAAATAAGAAGGGACCTATCAAATATTATTAAGGCAAATTCTTATAGCCCAGAGGGCCTCAATAATATCTTAGACAGGGTTTATGAAATGATTTATAAGGAAGAAAATATCCTCTTCCCACTTTTAAAGGACAACTTCACTGAGGAAGAGTGGAATAAAATCTATGGCGACCTTGGGGAGTATGGGCTGGACCTAGTGGATGAGCTTCCTATTTGGAAGGACTACAAGCCTAAAGAAAGCTCTCCAAAAGAAAAAATTTCTTCTGGATGCCTAGACTTTGAAACTGGAAGTTTAAAGCTAAATGAGGCCATGCAAATCCTAAGGACCCTTGATGCCGAGCTTACCTTTATAGATAAGGATGACTTGGTTAGATTTTATTCTGAGGGTGAAGACAAGATTTTCCCTAGGCCTAAGTCCTGTTTAAATAGGGATGTAACTTCTTGCCACCCTCCAAAGGTTGTGCCAATGGTTAAGTCCTTGCTTGATGATTTTAAAAACAAGAGGAAGGACCGTCTGGTAGTGTGCAGGAATATTAAGGGTAAGAAAATTCTTGTTAAGTATCTTGCAGTCTATGAGGATGGGGAATATATAGGCACCCTAGAAACAGTTGAAGACATAAGCCAATACTAAGGAGATTAAAAAAGAAGCCACTATCAAAGTGACTTTTTATTTTTATAAATCTTCTTCAACTGTATCGGAATAAAATCTCTCATTGTTTTCTTCATAAATATCGGCTAGACTTGCACGAAATCTTGGTGTACAAAGGAAAAAAGCGATAGCAGCAATTCCGCCAAATAAAAATGTGAATATAAGCCCTGATGGACTTTTAAAAGATAAAATTCCTGTAACAAGGGCTATGAGTCCTGTTATCAAGGAAATCTTATAGGTTCTAAGACCTGCCATAAGGCTTTCCTTAAATAATTTTAAACCTGTCTTTAAAATAAGCATAAAAGTGTCAAAAAATGGAAGGTCCCTGTATCTCTCATCTGCCATAAAAAAGTTCACGTAGGCAAAAAGAAGAGATAAAAGAATTGTTATTAGTATAATTAAAACTATTGCGATTATAAGAACCCTTGTATTATTTATTGCAAAAGGCGTAAATAAAAATCCTGCTCCTGATATAAGTAGGGCAAACATAAGTAAGATGACAGTTATAACTCCCACTAAGATGTTCATTAAAAATGCCTTGCCTGTAATAGTTTTTATTCCCATAAAATATTCAGAAAAACTTCCCTCTCTCGTGTAAAGAAGTCCCCTGCAAATTATGTAGTCAGAAATAAAAGTGACAAAGCCTCCAAGAATTGACAAGTTGCCGTCAAAAATATTTTGCAAGATTCCAACAATTATTGCATTGGCTATAAGTATTAAGATAATAGAGCCGTAATTGTACTTTCTCATAATGACCTCCTATCTATGTCTGTTTTTATTTTATCACAAAATATATTTATAAAAAACTTATTTATATTAAGTAGAATTTTGGGTATATAATTAAGGAAATATAATAAAGGAGGAAAACATGAAGAAAATATTAGGAGCTCTAGTGGCAAACTTTTTGTCCTTTTACATATTAGACATGCTATTTGAAAATATTTATTTCTCAAAACCAAGTGCCTTTATAGCAATGGCAATAATTTTTTCACTAGTTAACCTTACAATAAAGCCAATACTAAAAGTTTTATCCCTTCCAATAACAATAGTAACCCTTGGACTATTTTCCTTGGTTATTAACGCAGTGGTCCTTGAAATTGCCTTTAACCTTGTAGGTTCTGCATCTATTGGAAGCTTTGGTACAGCTTTTTGGGCAAGTATAGTTTTGAGTTTTATTAATAGCACTATAAGAGAAATAATGAGTAAAAACTTTAAGTAAAATTTCACAAAGAAAAAATGCCGCAGTTATGAAAAGTCACTGCGGCACTTTTAATTAACGGTATTTTAAAACTTCTGTGGCAAGCTCAAGCATTTCAATGGCAACATTGAAGTTTTCGCCAAAAAGATCAAAGACAGCATCTTCAGAAAGAACTCCACAAGGCAGGTCCTCTGGAATTTCGCCCCTGTCATATCTTTCCAAGTCTTCAAAATAAGTTTCAGAAGAATAATAATCGCTGAGCTTTCTGTATTCCTCTTGATGAGCTTCAAACCTTTCAATGGCAGCTCTTAAATTTTCAATGAGATCATTGTGGTCATTTAAAATCTTTTCCATTTCACTAATTCTTTTAATAGGATCCATAATATCCTCCTTATATTAATTACACAAATCTTTATACCCTTATTATAAAAAATAAATTGCAAAAGAAAAAGATAGGGCTTTCATCCTATCTCTAAACAATAAAATAATATTTACCTAAATTTTCAATTTAAGGTCTTATTAGTCTTCCTTAAAGAATTCTACGCCTGCTGTGAAGATGTCTTCCATTTCTATGCCTGGTATGTTTTTAAAGGTTTGGTCTAATACTCTTTCGCTGTGGCCCATCTTGCCAAGGATCTTGCCGTCCTTTGACATCAATGCTTCTACATTTAACATTGAGCCATTAGGTGCGTCTTCGTAGCAAATTGCCACTTGTTCATTTTCTAGAATTTCATCAAGCTTTTCTTTACTTGCTATAAATCTTCCTTCTCCGTGAGAAATTGGCACCTTGTAAGTTTTTCCTACTTCAAGTTTAGCAAGCCATGGTGAATTATTTGACACCACCTTAGTGTCTACAACTCTTGCTATGTGTCTGTTGCAAGTGTTATATGTTAAAGTTGGGTCCTCTTCTTCTAGGTCTTTAATCTCACCGTAAGGAAGAAGTCCTGTCTTAATTAGGGCTTGGAAGCCGTTACAAATTCCAAGTATTAGTCCGTCATTTTCGCCTAAAAGTTTTTCTATTGCTGCCTTAACTTTTTCAGACCTTATTACATTGGATATAAATTTACCTGAACCGCCTGGTTCGTCACCAAGTGAAAATCCGCCAGGAATTGCCAAGATTTGTGCCTTAGAAATTTTTTCTGCCAACTCTTCTATAGATTCTTTAACTTTTTCATTGTCCTTGTTTTTAAATACTATAACTTCTGCACTTGCGCCAGCTCTTTCAAAGGCTCTTGCTGTGTCGTATTCTGAGTTTGTGCCAGGGAAGGCTGGTATGATTACCTTAACCTCATCTACTGGCTTCTTGGACTTCAACCTTCTCTTTGGAGCTTCTTTTTGTTTAACTTCAGTTAATTTATTTGAGTCCACTGGCTTAAAGATCTTATCCATTGTCTTAAGGTAAGCATTAGATAATTTTTCTACATCTAATTTTTTGCCATTTACATACATTTCGTAGTCATCTCTAAAGTCGCCAATCTTTATTATAAAGTCCCTGTCTTCCTTGTATTCAACGATGAAGGATCCATAAAGAGGTGAGTATAAATCTTCTACTTGAAGATCAAAGCCCACATTATCTATTGCCATTTCAAAAATTTGTGGAAGTGTGCCCTTGTGATTTATGGCTTCCGCAGAAATTATGTTGCCCTTCTTTATTTCATTTTGTAAGTTTATAAAGTTTTCCTTAGTTTCTTCAAGGTTAAGTGTGCCTATGTGTTCTCTATCTGTCCTTATGAGACCAATTTTTCCTATGCCCTTAAATTCTGGACTGATAATATTTTTTGCCTCAACAGTATTTACTGCAAAGGAAATAAGTGTTGGTGGCACGCTTATGTTTTCGAAGGTTCCACTCATGGAGTCCTTGCCCCCAATAGGTGGCGCGTCAAAATATCTTGATGCAGTCAAGGCTCCAAGTAGTGACTTAAGTGGTTTTGACCAAGACTTTTTGTTGTCCATTTTTTCGTAAAATTCTTGGAAGGAAAGTCTTATGCCAGCAAGAGGTGCTCCTGCTGCCACAAGTTTTGCAATAGATTCAATTACTGCGTAGTAGCCGCCAAGGTATTGTGACTCTTCAGATAATTTTGGGTTAAAGCCATAGGACATAAGAGATGCTGTTTTTGACTCGCCATCATCTGTTGGAATAAGAGCTGCCATAACTTGGGCTGGAGTGTTTTGCTTTTTGCCGCCAAGAGGTTGCAATACTGTTGCTGCTCCAACTGAGGAGTCAAAGCGTTCAATCATATTTTTCTTGGAAGTAATATTTAAGTCAGCTAAATATTTTTCTAAGTCTTCTACGCCATCTTTATTAACTAAAAATTCTGGGAAGTCTTCTGAAACAACTTCAACTTCTTCTTTTCTCTTTGCTCCAGTTTGGTTTACAAAGTCGTAGCTCATGTCGCAGATAATCTCATCTTCGTAGTACATCTTAAGTCTATTATCGCCAGTTACTCTTGCAACTGCTGTGCTTTCCAAGTTTTCCTTGTCTGCCAAGTCCATAAATGTGTCTACATCTTCTTTGGCAACGACAACTGCCATTCTCTCTTGTGATTCAGAAATTGCAATTTCTCTTGGCTTTAGTCCCATGTATTTAAGGGGAACCTTGTCAAGTTTAACTTCAATTGAATCAGCAAGTTCGCCTATGGCAACGGAAACTCCACCTGCTCCAAAGTCGTTACACTTTTTAATTAACTTTGCTGCCTTTGGATTTCTAAATAATCTTTGAATTTTTCTCTCTTCAGGTGCATTTCCCTTTTGCACTTGGGCAGATTCAGTTTGAATAGAAGAAACCTTGTGAGATTTTGATGAGCCAGTTGCTCCACCAATGCCATCTCTGCCAGTTCTGCCGCCAAGTAAAATTATTACATCGCCTTCTGTAGGTTCAATTCTCTTTACATTTTCAAGAGGACAAGCTGCCATAACTGCCCCAGTTTCCATTCTCTTTGCCACATAGCCTGGGTGGTATAATTCATCAACAAGACCAGTTGCAACGCCAACTTGGTTGCCGTAAGATGAGTAGCCTATTGCCGCTTCAGTTACAATTTTCTTTTGTGGAAGTTTTCCCTTTAAAGTTTTTTCAATTGGAGTGAAAGGGTCACCTGCGCCAGTAACTCTCATGGCTTGATATACATAAGATCTTCCAGAAAGTGGATCTCTTATGGCACCGCCAAGGCAAGTTGAGGCACCGCCAACAGGTTCAATTTCTGTTGGGTGATTGTGAGTTTCATTTTTAAACATAAGTAGGTAGTCACGGTCTTCAACCTTGCCATCAACTTCTACCTTAGCCTTAATCTTTACAGAGCAGGCATTTATTTCTGATGAAACTTCTAAATCTTCTAGCTTGCCATTTTTTCTAAGTTCCTTAGCAAGAATTGTGCCAAGGCTCATTAGGGTAATTGGCTTTTTGATGTCAAGTTCTCTTCTCATGTCGAGATATTCATCAAAGGCTCTCTTTATTTCCTTGTCAAGTTCAGTTACTACATCAAAGTCAATGTCAAGCTCAGTGTTAAAAGTTGTGTGTCTGCAGTGGTCTGACCAATAAGTGTCAATTATGGCAACTTCCGTTTCATTTGGGTCGCGATTTTCAGACTTGAAATAATCTTGCAAAACCTTTAAGTCTTCTGGGCTCATGGCAAGAGATTTTTCATCCACGAATTTTTTTAAGCCTTCCTCATCTAAGTCATTAAAGCCTTCATAGACAAGATTTTCGTGGTTTTTCTTAGCATCTTCTCTCAAAATAGTTTCTGCATAAACATCAACTTCTTGTGAGTCAACAGGATTTATCAAAAAGTTTTTAATTTTTTCAAGTTCACCTTCATTTACGCCGCCAATGTCGTAAACTTCTGTCACCTTTGCCCTAACTTTCTCATCAGTGAAAAGGGCAATAGTTTGAACAAGTCCATCTTCTCTGTTGTCAAATTGTCCAGCTTGGTATTGGATGCCTATTGGATTTTCAAAGGATTCTTCCAACTTTTTGTAGTCTTCATAATAAACATCTTCCACTGGCGCTTCGTAAAAGACAGATGCCATAGTCTTATCAAGAGTTTCATCTGATACATCTATATCATATCTTCTGTAAGTTTTTAAGTAAGTTGCATCAATGCCAAGAGAAGTTTTTATTTCTTCTCTAAGGGATTTTGACTGGTGATCGAATTCATCTTTCTTTGCAATATAAATTCTCTTTACATTATTTTTCATCTTCAACTAACTCCTTTGGCTCCACTGCATAATCGCCATTAAAGCAGGCTTTGCAGAAAACATCTTCTTTCATCAAAGTAGCATCTAACATCCCTTCCATGGATATAAAGGCAAGGGAATCTGCGCCGATTCTCTCTCTCATTTCTTCAACAGAATAGTTTGCGGCAATAAGTTTCTTTCTTGATGGTGTGTCAATGCCATAGAAACAAGGATATTTTACTGGAGGAGAAACTATTCTCATGTGGACTTCCTTGGCTCCAGCCTTTTTCATTCTCATGATTAAATTTTTGGAAGTTGTGCCCCTAACTATGGAGTCGTCTACCAAGACTATCCTCTTGTCACGCAAAACTGTTTCAAGTGGGTTTAATTTTAATTTAACAGAAAGTTCTCTCTCTTCTGGTGTTGGTTTTATAAAAGTTCTGCCCATGTACCTGTTTTTTACAAGCCCTTCAGCAAAAGGGATGCCTGATTCTTGTGCATAGCCCATGGCACCAGGTGTGCCTGAATCGGGAACAGCAATTACAATATCAGCTTCAACAGGTGCTTCTTGAGATAAAATTTCTCCACACCTTCTCCTAAAGTTGTAGGAGTTTACACCGTCAAGGGTTGCATCAGTTCTTGCGAAATAAACATATTCAAAGATGCAGTGCTTTTTATCTTCCTTTTCAAAAAAGTCTGAGTGGATTCCCTTTTTATCTACTACAATAATTTCTGAAGGCTCAACATCTCTTATGGCGTCAGTGCCAATTATTTCAAGAGGAGCATTTTCAGATGCAATAATAACTTCGCCATTTTTTGCTCTGCCAATTAATAGTGGTCTAAAGCCGTAGGGGTCCCTAAAGGCAATTAACTTGTCTTCAAAAAGCATTACGACGCTGTAGGCACCTTTGATTCTTGCCATAGTTTTTTTCACAGCTTCAACAATATCGCCCTTATAATATTTCGCAACAAGAGACAAAATTACTTCTGTGTCAATGGCAGTTTGGAAAAGCATGCCTTCATTTTCAAGTTCTCTTCTAATTGACTTGTGATTAACTAGATTACCATTGTGGGCAAGGGCAAACTCCCTGTTCTTTGAGAAGGCAAGTAGAGGTTGTGAATTGTATTCATAGGAGCCACCTGCAGTTGCATAGCGAACATGGCCTATGCCAATATTTCCCTGTAATTTAATAAAACTTTCGTCGTCAAAATTATCGTAGACAAGACCCATGCCCTTGTCTAGAACCATATTTTTTCCGTCAAAGACGCAAATACCGCTGGCTTCTTGTCCCCTGTGTTGAAGAGAATTAAGTCCGTAAAATAATTTTTTGCTCACATCACTTTGTGAGTAAATGCCAATAACTCCACACATTAGCCTAACACCTCTTCCTTAAAATTAAAATTTTCTAAAAAATTAAAATAAAAATCTCCCATTCTTCCTCCAATTAAAAAAGCTCATCAAAAGATGAGCGTAAAAAACTTTTAGGTGAAAAATTAGTCGCAAAAATTGCGTCAAGAAGTCCTTGAGGTCTATCCATAAAACTATTTGTAAACGCAGGGCAAAAAAGCATACAACTAATCCTCCAAATAATAATAAAATAATTATATCATAAATTTATTAAATTGTACTAAGGCTAAACTTATTTATTATTTAAATTTCAATTATTATCCTTGCCTGCATTTACCTCCACTATAAAAAGGGAAAGCATGGTATAAAGTAGCCACATTAATGGATGAAGACTGCCTAAAAGCATAAACCCAAAATTGATTGCAAATATATTGCAGTAAATATACCTATTGTAATAACATCTTTTCCTTTTAATTTTTTATTATCCATTTTAATCCCCTAATAAATAAATTCTTCTGCCATTTTTGTCTTTTCTATTAAATTTTTGTAAACTTTTGATTTTTGTAAAAGCTCTTCATGTTTGCCTTCACTTTCTACTCTTTCGTTTTCAAGAACTACTATCTTGTCAGCATTTTCTATGGATTTCATTCTGTGTGAAATGATTACAACAGTTTTATCTTTAATTAAATTATTTAAAGACTCTTGAATTTTTTTCTCGTTGTCAACATCAAGACTTGCTGCTATCTCATCTAAGATCAATATCGGTGCATCTTTTAAGAAGGCTCTGGCTATTGATAATCTTTGTCTTTCTCCGCCTGATAGTTCAGCACCGTTTTCACCAATAACTGTATCGAAACCCTTATCCATTTTTTCTATAAAATCTGTGCAGTTTGCAAGTTTTGCTGCTCTTTTTACTTCTTCGTCGCTTGCATCTTGCTTACCAAGTCTAATATTTTCCATAACGCTTTGATTAAATAGAACCACATCTTGGAAAACAATAGAGACCTTATCAAAAAGAGATTCTGTTGATATTTCTTTTATATCTTTGCCATCGATTAAGATTTGTCCCTCGTCATAATCATAAAGTCTTGATATAAGTTTCAAGATAGTTGTTTTGCCACAGCCACTTGCTCCTACTAAAGCAGTTACCTCTCCCTGCTTAGCTTTAAAGCTTACACCATTTAAAACTTTTGTGTCTTTATTGTAGGCAAATTCAACATCTTTTAAATCAATGTCAAATTTTTTTAGTTCATAGTCATCGCCTTCTTGTAAATCTTGATTTTGAATTTCTTTTAATCTTTCAATTTTGGGCGATAAATAAAATATTTCCATCAAGCCCTCTTTAGATGCATCTAGAGAGTCTTTTATCTTCATAGCAGCTAGTAAATATCCTATAAGGTAGAGAGAACTTATCTCTTTATTAATAATTAGATTTACGCCGACAAATATCACAACAGCAAGAGATATAAAGCTAAATATTGAAGATATAGACATAGTTAAAATTGTAGTTATTTCCGCCTTTAAGTGTACTCTCTCACTCTCTTCCATTTTTTTATATAAGTCATCTTTAATATCCTTCGATAAATTATATGCTTTAATCTCCATTTGCATTTCGATGTTTTCTTGAAAGCTTTCTGAGTTTTCTCTTAGAATATCATAATATCTTTTCTGTCCCTTAACCTGATATTTTTTAGATAAGGGTATAAATATAAAGCTTAAAAGAGATGGAACAATTACAGCTAAACCCATCTTGACATTGCCCACTAGCATCATGATGGATATTAGTGGGAAGAATAGTGCCATACCGCCCACTTTTGGTATTGAATGGCTCATTGCATGTTCTATTCCTTCAATATCAGACATGATTGTTTGCGCTAGGTCTGAAATATCATGCTTAGAAAAGTATGACAGAGGTAGTTTTGATAAATTCTTCGCTGTCCTTATTCTTAAATCTGCACTTTCTTGGTAGGTTGTGCTATATAATTTATCGTATTCGATAGAAAGCAAAATATACATTGCTATCAAGGTCAATACTGAGAATGCTATATAAAATCCCTTGCTTTTACCAATATTTTCCAAAACTTCTTGTGCAAAAATCATTAGTAATATCGCAGGAAGCATGTTTATACAATAAACGAAAAATGAAGCCAGTGTTGCTT
>OBRT01000272.1_pt1 | contig 14844 bp, 10 predicted proteins | sample 1494891 | NCBI WGS metagenome assembly OBRT01 (sample SAMEA3360688, study PRJEB22359) | human gut metagenome | biome: ENVO:urban biome; feature: ENVO:human-associated habitat; material: ENVO:feces | place: Bangladesh | collected 2011 | reverse complement strand
TGCAGCAGATGTCTGACCTTGACCTAAAAAAGTTTGCGAAGCAAATTGATGGTAGGTCAGCGGCAACCATCTGCCAAAGAGAAGAAGTGGAGCGAACTTCGATTTGCAGCAGATGTCTGACCTTGACCTAAAAAAGTTTGCGAAGCAAATTGATGGTAGATAAGCGGCAACCATCTGCCAAAGAGAAGAAGCGAAGCGAACTTCGATTTGCAGCAGATGTCTGCCTTTGAAATTATTCAAGCTTACTTCTACACTTTACTTTATATTTGATGTATAATATGTAAAACTAAAAGGGAGGAAAACATGAAAAAGTTTAAGAGAATTTTAGTAGCAAATCGTGGGGAAATTGCCATTAGAATATTTAGGGCAGCTAGAGAGTTGGGGATTCGCTCTGTTGCAATTTATTCTGAAGAAGATAGACTTGCCCTTTTTAGGACTAAGGCAGACGAGTCTTATCTAATTGGCGTGGGCAAATCTCCTCTCGATGCCTATCTTGATATTGACGAAATAATTAGTCTTGCCAAGAAAAAGGGCGTAGATGCAATTCATCCAGGCTATGGATTTTTGTCTGAAAATCCTGAATTTGCAAGAAAGTGTGAAGAAGAGGGAATAACTTTTATTGGTCCAAAGTCTGAAGTCATGGAAAAGCTTGGCGACAAAATAACCTCAAAGATTGTGGCAAAGGAAGCTGGTGTTGCCACTATTCCTGGTATTGAAAAGCCAATAAAAAATGAAGAAGAGGCTCTTTTATTTGCAAAATCTTGCGGCTATCCTGTAATGATTAAGGCTGCTGCTGGCGGCGGCGGCAGAGGAATGAGAATTGCCCAGAGTGAAGATGAACTTTTGGAAAAGTTTGAATCTGCAAAGAACGAAGCCAAAAAAGCCTTTGGCGATGATTCAATGTTCATTGAAAAATATCTTCACAAGCCAAAACATATTGAAGTGCAAATTTTAGGCGACGAGTATGGCAACATCGTTCATCTCTACGAAAGGGACTGCTCAATTCAAAGGCGTCACCAAAAGGTTATTGAATACACTCCCGCCTTTTCTCTTCCAAAGGAACTCAGGGAAGAAATTTGCCAAGATGCCCTAAAGATTTCCAGGTCCATTGGCTATTCCAATGCAGGTACTGTAGAATTTTTAGTTGATTCCAAGGGCGATCACTTCTTTATAGAGGTAAATCCAAGAGTGCAAGTGGAGCACACTGTCACAGAAATGTGCACAGACATTGACATTGTGCAGTCACAAATTTTAATTGCCATGGGCTACAAGCTTGACAGTGATGAAATCGGCATCAAGAGTCAAGATTCCATTGAACACAGAGGTTTTTCTATTCAATGTCGTGTGACAACTGAAGATCCTCTAAATAATTTTATGCCTGATACTGGTCAAATTAATTTATATAGATCATCTTCTGGTTTTGGTGTAAGACTTGATGGTGGCAACGGATTTACTGGAGCTGTCATCTCTCCTTATTACGACTCACTTCTTGTCAAGGTCATCACTGAAGCAAGGACTTGGAAGGACACAATTAGAAAGGCAAAGAGGTCTTTATCTGAACTTAAGGTTGGAGGAGTAAAGACAAATATTGGATTTTTGTTAAATGTTTTAAACACAAAAGAATTTCAAGAGGGAACTTGCGACACTGGCTTTATAGAAGAACATCCAGAGTTATTTGAAATAAAATCATCTAAGGACAAAGAGTTGAGGCTCATGAAAATTATTGGCGAAAAAGTTGTCAACGACTCTAAGGCTTTGGAAAAGAATTTTGATGTGCCACAGGTGCCAGACTTTGAAAAGAAAAATTTTGAAGGTTACAAGCAAATTTTTGACAAACTAGGTGGAGAAGGCTTAAAGAAACATATTTTGGAAGAGAAAAAACTTCTCTTGACAGACACGACTATGCGTGACGCTCACCAATCTCTTATGGCTACAAGGATGAGGACTATTGACCTTGTGAAGATTGCCGAAGCTTTAAACTACAACATGGACAAGTTGTTCTCTGTGGAAATGTGGGGCGGTGCAACTTTTGATGTTGCCTACAGATTTTTGCACGAAGATCCCTGGGAAAGACTAAAAATTTTGCGTGAAAAAATGCCAAATATGCTTTTGCAAATGTTAATTCGTGGCAACAACACTGTTGGCTACAAAAATTATCCCGACAATGTTGTTGTAAAATTCATAAAAGAATCTTCAAAAAATGGAATTGATTTGTTTAGGATCTTTGACTCCCTTAACTGGCTGCCAGGTATGCAACTTTCCATTGACGAGGTTCTTAAAAATGAAAAGATTGCAGAGGCAACTATGTGCTACACTGGCGACATCTTAGACGAATATAGGGACAAGTATTCAATAAAATATTACGTGGACTTTGCCAAGGAACTTGAAAAGACAGGAGCCCACATCATTGGCATAAAGGATATGTCTGGACTACTAAAGCCTTATGCAGCCAAGAAGTTAATTAAAAACTTGAAGGAAGAAATTGGCCTTCCAATTCACCTTCACACTCACGACACAACAGGCAATGGTGTTGCAACAATTTTGCAGGCAACAGAAGCTGGCGTTGACATTGTGGACACAGCAGTAAACTCTATGAGTGGACTAACTTCACAGCCTGCCCTAAACTCTGTTGTGGCTGCCCTTAAAAATACTTACAGGGATACAGAAATTGATCTCGATAAGGCTGAAGAGATTTCAAAATATTGGGCAGCAGTAAGACCTGTCTATGCAAACTTTGAATCTGATTTAAAGTCAGGAACTACAGAAATTTATAAGTATGAAATTCCTGGCGGTCAATATTCAAACTTAAAGCCACAAGTTGAATCCTTTGGACTTGGTCACAAGTTTAAGGACGTAAAGGAAATGTATAAGAAAGTCAACGAAATGGTTGGCGACATAGTTAAGGTTACTCCTTCCTCAAAAATGGTGGGCGATTTTGCAATTTTCATGGTGCAAAATGAACTCACTCCAGAAAATATTTTAGATAAGGGAAAAAATCTTGACTATCCAGATTCTGTCATGACTTACTTTAGGGGCATGATGGGGCAACCTTACGGCGGCTTCCCAAAAGATTTGCAAAAAATGATTTTAAAGGGAGAAAAGCCTATTACAAAAAGACCTGGCCAGCTTCTTCCTGATGAGGACTTTGACGCCATTAAAAAACATTTGGAAGAAAAGGGCATAGAGCCAAGGGAAGAAGACTTAATTTCCTCTTCCCTTTATCCAAAGGTCTTTGACGATTACCTTGACTATATAAAAGAAAATGGAGAAGTTACACACATCGGCTCTGATGTATTTTTCCATGGACTAATGGAAGGGGAATCCACAGAAATTTCCATTGAAGAGGGAAAAACTTTAATCGTAACCCTAATTGAAGTTGGAAAACTTTTAGAAAATGGCACAAGGAATCTAACCTTTGAAATAAATGGCTCAAGAAGAACAATTAACATCAAGGACGAAACTGTTAAGAGCGGAGAAATTTCTAGTGAGGAAAAAATTTATGCAGATCCAAAAAATGAAAGGGAAGTTGGTTCTTCTATTCCAGGAAAGATCGTAAAGGTCCTTGTAAGTGAAGGCGAGGAAGTCAAAAAGGGCGACAAATTATTTATAGCTGAGGCCATGAAGATGGAGACAAATATTTTGGCAAACATTGACGGAAAAGTTAAGGATATCTTTGTAAGAGAAGGCGACATGGTGGAAAGCGGCGAGCTACTTTTGTCCTTTGAATAAAAACTTTCATCTTGGGTAAAATTTTTGTGAGTAGATTTTATTTTAAAGTCAAAGGAAGTGTGAAATGAAGAAACTTTATAGGTCGCGAAAGGATAGAGTTTTCGCAGGCGTTTGTGGTGGCATAGCTGAATATTTGGGCATTGACTCTACAATTGTTAGGCTGATTACCTTTTTGTTAATTGTGCCTGGCGGACTTAGCATTTGGGTTTACATTGCCCTTGCCATTATCATTCCATCTGAGCCCTATGGCAATAGGATAGATGATAGCTATGGCGAAAAGTTCAAAGAGCCTTACCAAAAAGAAAAGAACTACGAAGAAAATTACAGAGATATTTATGAAGAACAAAAGAAAAAATCTGATGAAGATTTTTATTGAGAAGGGGTCCAGGAGGACCTCTTTTTTAGTGAAAAAAATTTTAAAAAAGTTTATAAAAATTTTTGAGAATCATAGGAAATCTTAGCCTAAATTATTTTCTGTATTTAATTCTAATTTATTGATACAATAAAGGCGAGGTGTTGTAATTGATTACTCTTGAAGGAATTGTGGAGAGAATTATTTTTAGAAATGAAGAAAATGGATACACTGTTGCCAAGATAACTTCATCTGATGGTGACCTTGTCATAGTGGGCTCTGCTACAATTTTTAAGACAAATTTAAAATACAAATTCACAGGAGATTTTACATATCACAACAAATACGGCGAGCAGTTTGCCTTTGTGGAAATGGAAGAAGTCATGCCCGAGGGCGAAGCTGCCATTATCTCCTATCTTTCAAGTGCAAATATACCTCATGTTGGGGAAAAAATGGCAGAGCGAATTGTAAATAAATTTAAGGATGAAACTCTTGATGTAATAGAAAAAAATCCTGAAAAGCTTTTGTCTGTGGAAGGCATTGGCAAGAAAAAGTATAAAGACATTAAGGAAGCACTGGACAAGCAATATGCCATGAGAAAAATTTTTCTTTATTTTTCCAGGTACAACCTGCCTGCCTCTGTGATTTTAAAAATTTACAAGGAGTATGGCGAAGAATCCATAGAGATTGTAAGGAGAAATCCCTACGATTTAATTGGCAGTGTTAGAGGTATCGGTTTTAAAAAGGCTGATGAGATTGCAGAGAGCCTTGGCATAGAAAAAGATTCTGATTTTAGAAAAATTGCAGGCCTAAAGTATGCCCTCATGCTCGCCATTAGAGATGGCCACACCTATCTTCCTCTGGATAAATTAGTTAGGGCATCGGAAAAAATTCTGGGCTTAAATTTTGAAGATAGAGATGAACTTGCAAGGACACTTAGTCTTGAGAAAAACTTTTTTGTTGAAAGAGATGGCGAAAATTACAACTGCTACATTGCAAGATACCTGGCTGCAGAAAATTATGTGGCAGGAAAATTAAATGATTTAAATATTTCCTTTGAGGAAGAAATTGACATAGACAAAAAAATTTCTGATACAGAAAAATTTAGGGAGATTGAGCTTTCAAAGACTCAGAGAAGGGCTGTGAAAGAGGCAATAAATAGAGGAGCCTTTGTCATAACTGGTGGGCCTGGTACGGGAAAGACTACCACCCTAAAGGTCTTAATCGACATCTTTGAGTCCATGAATAAAGTCATAAAGCTTGCTGCACCTACAGGCAGGGCTGCCAAGAGGATGAAAGAGCAAACTGGTCGCGACGCCTTTACCATTCACAAGCTTCTTGAAATTGGCTTTGCAGGAGACCTGGGCTTTTCAAATATTGAGGAGCTTGAATGCGATGTTTTGATCTTAGATGAAGTGTCCATGGTGGATATCCTTCTCATGGAAACACTTTTAAAGTCCATTGAAAGTCCAACTAGGCTTATTTTAGTTGGCGACAAGGACCAACTGCCTTCTGTTGGGGCAGGAAATGTCCTTGCAGATATTTTAAAATCTGGCGTAATTGAGTCTGTGAACCTGGAAGAAATTTTCAGGCAGTCAGAGGAGTCCATGATTGTAAAAAATGCTCACCTAATCAATAAGGGCGAGATGCCAATTTTAAATGTTGGCGACTTCTTTATGATTGCTGAAAGAGGAGAGAATAAGGGTCTTGAAATTATTAAGGATTTAGTAAAGACTAGACTTCCAAATTATTTTAATGTAAGTGAAAGTGAAGTCCAGGTTTTGACTCCAACTAAAAAGGGAAATCACGGCACTATCAATCTCAATAGGGTTCTCCAAGAGCACTTAAATAAAAATGAGGACTGCATAGAAGTCCTAGGCAAAAAATTTAAGCTTGGCGACAGAGTTCTTCAGACGAAAAATAATTATGAGCTTGAGTCAAAGGTGGAAAATGAATTTTATGAGGACAGACAAAAGGGAGTCTTCAATGGCGACTTGGGCTACATTTCAAAAATTGACAAGGAAAATAAAAAAGTCACAGTGGTCTTTGACGATGTGAGAAGCGTGGAATATTCAAGTGAGAACTTAGACGAGCTTGCACTTGCCTATGCCATGACTATCCACAAGTCTCAGGGCAGTGAATTTCCAGTAGTTGTAATTCCCCTTTACCGGGCAGCGCCAATGCTACTTACGAGAAATTTAATTTACACAGCTATAACTCGTGCATCAAAGGCAGTGGTTCTTGTTGGTCAAAGTGAGTACCTTGTGAAGATGATTGAAAATAATAAAACTGTGAAGAGATATTCTAACTTGGCAGAAAAATTGAGGAAGCAAAATGAAGTTAATGGAAAATAATTGCCCCCTCTGTGGAAAATTTGTAAAAAATTATGGACTTTGCCCTTCTTGCTATGAGCTGGTGAACAAAAGCCCAACCTTTTACTATGACATAGAGGGGCTCGACGACTTACTTGTGGCATCAACTTATGCTGGCATAATGAGAAGGCTCATAATCGACTTTAAGTTCAAGGGCAAGCTATCCTATGGAGAAATTATTTCTGAAATTATGATAGAAAAACTTTTGGAGAGAAATTTATCTGAAGTAGTTTTGACTTTTGTCCCCATGCACCCTCGCCGAGAGAGGGAAAGAGGCTACAATCAATCGAAAATTTTAGCAGAGACTATTGCAAAGAAACTTGATTTAAAGTGCCAAGAAGTCTTCGAGAAAGTTAAGGACACAAAATTTCAAGTAGGTCTAAAAAAAGACCAGCGTCAAGAAAATTTAAAAAATGCCTTTGTTGTAAAAAAGACTCCAGAGGAAATAATAATTGTAGACGATGTAATAACTACGGGCACAACTATTTCAGAACTTGTAAAAGTTGCCAAGGCTGCAGGCATAAAAAAAGTGACTGCACTTATTGCAGCCACAGAAATTGCCTAATTATCAAAATTTTTAAAAATGGAATCATGTCTTGGCCAAATATTTAAAGACTTAAAATTTTTCATGGAGTAGAGAGTTGCATTTATCTCTGCCCCAATTAAAATTATTATTGAAAGTAAATAAAGCCAAATTAAAAAAATTATAATACCTCCAAGAGAGCCATAGGTGATGGAATACTTGCCAAAGTTTGACACATAGTATCCAAAGACTATGGAAACGATAATTACTCCAATTGTAGAAAAAATTGCACCTGGAAGAACTCCCTTAAAAGTCACCATGTTCTCCTTGCTATTTGATGGAGAAAACTTGTAGAGGAGCATGAAGGTAACTAACATATAAGTTAGGGGGATTGCATTTTTTGCTATCCGCCACATCTTGTCAAAAAATTCATTCTCTATGTTTAGATAATCCATAACATTTACATAAATTATTTCACCAAAAATTTGCGTTAGGATCAGCATAAAAAACATGGTAATAAGTGAGCCTGTGAAGAAAAGGGCAATGAGCCTTAGCTTAATAAAACCTCTCTTTTCATCAAAACCATAGGATGAATTTATTATTTTTATTAGTTTAAAAACTGCAGTTGATGCAGTAAAAAGACCTGCCACAAAGGAAATTGTGAAGAAAGAGCCAGAAGAGGACATGTGAAGTTCATTTAAAAAGTTTCTGACAATTTCTTGGATTTCACTGGGAAGTACATCTAAAAGTGAAAAAATATATTCTGGGTCTAAAATCCCTGAAAAATTAATTGCATTTATCAGTGAAATTAAAAAAGGAAAAATTGATAGAACTAAAAAATATGTGAGACTGCCTCCATAGGAGAGAGTGTCGTGATTTAATATTCTAAAAATTAATTTGTCAAAAAAAGTAAAGGCTTTTTTGTCCTTTGATTTATCTATAAAATTATTTAAAATTTTCATTGAACACCTCTTGTGTATTATATATTAAATTTTATGTTATAACAATTCGTTACATGATAAAATAGAGTAAAGGATGATGATTATGGATTACAATATATTAGTTTGCGACGACGAGAGAGATATCTTAGACGCAATAGAAATTTATTTAAAGGCAGAAGGCTACAGCGTTTTTACTGCAGAAGACGGCGCATCTGCTCTTGAAATATTAGAAAAAAAAGAAATACATCTTGCAATCATAGACATTATGATGCCCGTAATGGATGGCATAACTCTAATTATGAAAATGCGCGAAGTTACAAATATTCCTATCATTGTGCTTTCTGCAAAGAGTGAAGTTACAGATAAGATTGTGGGCTTAAATGTGGGGGCAGATGATTACATAACAAAACCCTTTAATGCAGTGGAACTTACTGCAAGGGTGAACTCTCTTATTAGGAGGTATTTTTCCCTTGGCGCATCAGAAATTAAAAAGGGCGACATAAAAATTGGAAGAGTGAGTCTTTCTGATGAGTCGAAGGAAGTGAGAGTTGAAGGAGAAGTTGTGAGCCTTACTCCCTATGAATACAAAATTTTGTATCTTCTCCTAAAAAATCCTGGCAGAGTTTTTTCTTCCAATGAAATTTATGAAAGAGTATGGGAAGACGAGGCAATTGATGTGAGAAAAATTATTTCTGTCCACATCTCTCACCTTCGCGACAAGGTGGAAATCAATCCAAGGAAACCTGATTTAATAAAATCTGTTTATGGAATGGGATATAAAATTGAGGCAAAGTAATGCTTTCTGATATAAAAGATTATTTTAAGGAAATTTTTGTAAATCTTTCAGATAAAATTTTTGTGGAAAATATTTTTGTCTCCTGCGTAATTATTTTCGAGCTCTTTAACATCAACAAACACTTTATCCTGGCTTGGATAGTTACTCTTCTTTTTGTCCTTATAAAAATCAAGAGAAAAAAATTATTGGACACAGTTTTTACCTACAACCTCTTTAAGTACAGACAGTTTAAAAATTTTAGGCTTTTTGGCACCTTAAATGTGACCCTATTTATTTTATACATTTTATTTTACAGCCTGCTTACCAAGGGCATAGTCCTTTTAAATGTCCTTCTCTTTATGATACTTCGTGCAGTCTTTATTGTTGAAGTTCAGTTTGCACAAAACACCCTATCCATTGAGCTAGTTGAGTCCATACTCTATGGCTACGACTTTGTCATTCCAGAGCCCTTTGAAAATGAGTACCTGGAAAAAATTACAGTCCTAATGGAAGACTTTAAGAAGCGTGACAGGAAGAGGCTGGAAGAAAACTTTAGGTCAGAGAAATTAAAGGTGGAGCTTATTACAAATATTTCCCACGACTTAAAGACGCCCCTCACTTCAATAATTAATTATGCCGACCTCTTGTCCAAGAAAGATGAATTAGACGAGGAGGCAAAAAAATTTATAGGCATTTTAAAGAGAAATTCCACAAGGCTAAGGGACTTAATAGTGGACCTGGTCTTTGCATCAAAGACTAGCACCAGGGACATTTCCGTAGAGAGGTCACTGGTTGAATTAAATGAAATGATTTTACAAATTTATGGCGACTACGATTCTCTCTTTAAGCAAAAGGACTTGGATTTTCTCTACAACTCAACTAGCGACGAAATTTTAATTTATACAGATGTAAATCTCTTTGTTAGAATCGTGGAAAATCTTCTTTCCAATGCGGCTAAACACTCAAGACCTGGCACAAAGGTCCTTGCAGGTGTAATTGAGAGGGAGTCTAGCGTTGAATTTTATGTAAAAAATATTATGAATGAAAAATTAAATATGAATAGTGATGAACTTTTCGAAGAACTTTTAAAGGCAGACAGGTCAAGACATTCTGAAGGCTCAGGACTTGGACTTAACATTGTAAAAAATCTTTCAGAAATCCTTGGCGGTGATGTAAAAATTTCCATTCACGGTCAGTGGTTTGATGTCCATGTATTGCTTTCAAAGGATTCAGAGTGATTATATTTTATTGACAAGAAATAGAATTTGAAATAAAATAAAAAGAAACCACAGGTTTTTCATAATGGCAATTTTAATTAATTGCCATTTTTTTATTTTTCAAAAACTTTATGGGGGGAAACTTATGATCGAGGAATTCGGAATAAAAAGTTTTAATAAGAAAAAGATGAAGGAAGCACTTCCCTATCCAATTTATTTAAAGTGGAAGGATGCCCTAAGAAATGAAAAGGACTTGGACAGAGAGACTGCCGATGCCATTGCCCATGCCATGAAGGATTGGGCACTAAGTAATGGCGCAACCCACTTTGCTCACTGGTTCTTGCCCCTAAGCGGTCACACTGCAAAAAAGCACGAGGCCTTTATTTCAAGGACTTCTGATGGAGAACCAATAAATAGATTTTCTGGCAAGGAACTTGTAAAGGGAGAGCCAGATGCCTCATCCTTTCCAAGTGGTGGCATGAGGTCTACCTTTGAGGCGAGAGGCTACACTTACTGGGACCTTACAGCAAATTCTTTTATCATTGGAAATGTCCTTTACATCCCCACTATTTTTATGTCCTACAAGGGTGAAAAGCTTGACAAGAGAGGACCCCTCATTGATTCTACAAAAATTTTAAGTGCTGAGGGCGTAAAAATTGTAAATTTATTTAAGAAGGACGAATATGCCTACCGGATGAGGGTAAAGGTTGGTCTTGAACAAGAATTTTTCTTAGTTGATAAAGAAATATATAGAAAGAGAAGCGACCTCAAAAACATTGGCAGGACTATTGTGGGGGCTCCATCTCCAAAGGGACAAGAGTTGTCTGACCACTATTTTGGTCAAATTCCTGCAAGAGTTGAAAAATTTTATAAGGATGTTGACGAAAAACTTTACCAGCTTGGAATTTATTCTGAGGCTGAGCACAATGAAGTTGCCCCAAATCAATTTGAAATGGCAATTTTATTTGAAAATGTAAATGTAGCTATTGATGACAACCAACTTCTCATGAATATTTTAAAGGAAACTGCCCTAGAAAATGATTTGGTCTGTCTCTTCCACGAAAAGCCCTTTGCCAGTGTAAATGGTTCTGGCAAGCACAACAATTATTCTATCGTCACAAATTATGGCTTAAATGTTTTTGATCCAGGTGACGACCCCTACAACAACGACATATTTTTATTGTTTGTTGCAGCACTAATTGAGGCAACAGACAAGTATCAAAGCCTCTTAAGAGTTAGCGCATCATCAACTTCAAATGACTTTAGGCTTGGAGCAGACGAAGCGCCACCAGCTATAGTTTCTCTATTCTTGGGTAGCGACCTAGAGGAACTCTTTAGAGATATAAAAGAAGAAGTAGAATATAAAAAGGAAGACGATAATACTTTTAGGGGCTACAATCTTTTAAGCGTGCCAAAGGATTCCAGCGACAGAAATAGAACTGCAGCCGTTGCCTTTACGGGAAATAAATTTGAATTTAGGATGCTTGGCTCATCAAAGACTGGCTCTGATTTAAATATTGCACTTAACTGTGCCATGACTGATTCTCTTTCAAAGATTTATGAAAGACTTGAACCCTATAAGGATGATTACAAGAAACTAAGAGGGCTTGTCCTTGAAATAGTGAGGGAAATAATGATTTCTCACGACAGGGTAATTTGCGACGGAGATAATTATTCTCTTGAGTGGAGAGAAGAGGCAAAGAGAAGGGGACTTGCAAATCACAAGACTTATTTTGATGCCTTAGTTGCCTTAAAGGATTTTGATTTTAGTGATATTTTCTTAAAGAGGGGAATTTATACTGAAAAGGAAATAAGGGCAAGCTATGAAGTAAACCTAGAAGAAGTTGTAATCTATCACACTTTAGAGGCAAAGATAATGATGGCCATGATTGAAAAGGACATAATCCCTATGGGTCTTGCCGAGCTAAGTGACTTGAGTCATGTTTTAAATTTTAAAAATAATGAATTGCTAAGGGCTAAGTATGATAAAATAGATAAGATGATTACAAAGTTAATGGAATGTGAAGGTGAAATTGAAGCCTTGCTTTTACATTCAAGCAAAATAGATGACATTTACAAAAAGGCAGAGTATGTTGAAAGAAATATTGCCACAAAACTTCGCGCCACAAGAGAAGTTGCAGATGACATGGAAAAATTAATTTCAAGAAAAAATATTACGCTGCCATCTTATGAAGATATTTTTAATTCACTAAGCTAGGAGGAAGTATGACTAAATTTATATTTGTTACAGGTGGAGTTGTTTCAGGAATTGGCAAGGGAATTTCTGCAGCAAGTATTGGAAGACTTTTAAAGGACAGAGGACTTTCAGTATTTATGCAAAAGTTTGACCCATACCTAAATGTGGACCCAGGCACTATGAGTGCCTACCAACATGGAGAAGTTTTTGTAACTAAAGACGGAGCAGAAACTGACCTTGACCTTGGCCACTATGAAAGATTTATCGACGAAGAACTAACTAAGGGTGCATCAATTACAACTGGTAAAGTTTATTCAACTGTAATTGCCAAGGAAAGGCGTGGCGATTATGACGGAGCAACTGTGCAAGTAATTCCACACATCACCAACGAAATAAAAAATGCAGTTTATAAGGCTGCCAAAGAATCAAATGCTGATGTTGTAATTACAGAAATTGGTGGAACAGTGGGAGACATTGAGTCCCTACCATTTTTGGAAGCAATAAGACAAATTCACTCAGAAAATAAAACATCAGATGTCTTATTTGTCCACACAGTTCTCGTGCCAAATATTCCAGGCTCCGACGAGCTAAAGACTAAGCCAACTCAACACTCCTTTAAGGAGCTTATGAGTAACGGAATTAAAACTGATGTGATAATTGTTAGGTCTAATGGCATTGTCACAAAGGATTTGAGAGAAAAAATTTCTCTATTCTGCGATGTGCCAGTGGAAGCAGTTATCCAATCAACTAATGTAGATTTAATTTATGAAGTGCCACTTGTTTTCCACGAGCAACATCTAGATGATTATATTTTAAAAGAACTTGACCTTGAAGACAGACCAGCATCAAAGGGCAAGTGGAAAGAAATGGTTGAAAGATTTAAGGATGTCAAGGGCGAAGTTACAATTGGTCTTGTAGGCAAATATGTAAGCCTTCACGATGCCTACCTATCTGTAACCCAAGCACTTACTGATGCAGGTTGCGAAAATGGAAACAAGGTAAAGATTAAATGGATAAATTCTGAAGATATAGAAAAGGATGCTAGCATCTTAGAAGGGCTTGACGGAATAATTGTGCCAGGCGGCTTTGGTTCTCGTGGAACAGAAGGCATGATCATGGCAAGTAAATACGCTCGCGAAAACAATGTGCCTTACTTTGGAATTTGCTATGGAATGCAAATTGCACTTATTGATGTTGCAAGAAATAAACTTGGCTACAAGGATGCAAATTCTACAGAAATAAATCCAGATACAAATTATCCAATAATTGATCTTTTGGAAAATCAAAAGGACATCAAGAATGTTGGTGGAACTCTTAGACTTGGAAATTATGACTGCACAATTGAAAAGGATACTTTGGTTTATAGCCTTTACGGAGAAGAAAAAATCAAAGAAAGACATAGGCACAGATATGAATTCAACAATGACTTTAGAGGAAAAATTAGATCAGCTGGCGTGACTTTTTCTGGAATAAATGAAGATAAAGATTTAGTTGAAATAATTGAAATAAAGGACAATGACTTCTTTGTGGCTTGTCAATTCCACCCAGAATTTAAGTCAAGGCCAACAAAAGTTCATCCACTATTTAATGGCTTCATAAAGGCAGCAATAAAAAATAAAAACAAATAAAAATAAATAAAAAAATCTCATCCATAAATTTTGGGTGAGATTTTTTATTCTTAGCAAGAGGCTTTTATTATATTGATTTAGCTTCATCACAAAAAAATAAAAAAAGCTCTGAAAATTTTTCAGAACTTATAGGAACTTGTCTTTTAAATTGTCCCAATAGGAATTATTTGAGAAGACGAGTTTTTTTATGGTCTTATTTGATAGCCTAATGTTTACCCTGTGTAGGTTGTTGAAAAAATATTCGGAGCCGTCAACTAACAAAAGGTTTGAATCCTTGTAGCGCTTTTCAACAACAAGAGAAATTGTGTGAGCTCCGGGAACGATTACTGATGAACCTAGTGAGCGATAGGCAGCAGAGTTCACTGGAGAAATTGGCGTCATCTGTAGGACATGTAGGCTTGGGTAGACTATGGCGCCGCCAGATGAAAAGTTGTAGGCAGTGGAGCCGGATGGTGTTGCAACTAAGATGCCGTCGCCAGAAAATTTTTCTACATGGTTTCTGTCGATAAAGACATTCATGTGTATGGTCTTTGAGTGAGCTGCCTTTAAGACAACTTCGTTTACTGAATAAAATTTATATACCTTATTTTTTGTGTAGATGTCCGATCTTATTAGCTTTATATCATCTACAAGGTAATTGCCGCTGTGATAGTCCTTTACAAATTTTTCGATTTCGTCAGGCTTTATCTCTTGATAAAAGCCAAGGTGACCTGTATTTATTCCTACGAAGGGCATTTCTGGAAAGTCGTTCTTGTGAATAGCCTTTATAAAGGAACCGTCGCCGCCAATGCAAATGGAAAGCTCGGCATTTTTTTTGAAGCCGTTAAAGGGCTCGTAGCCATATCTTGTTAAAACTTTATGCAATTCTGTGGCAGTTTTTTTTGATTCGAAATTTGCATTTGTAAGTATATTTATAATTTTTGACAAGCTTAAACCCCCTTGATTTTTTTCTCTAATATTTATATTATAAACGAATAAAGTCTCCTTGACTAGAGGTGTAAAATGTATAGATTAAATTCAAAAGACTTTTTAAATTTCAGAGCTACTAAAAAAATGAAGGTCAAAGACTACTTAAAAGAGCGTGGTCTTTCTTCTCGCCTGATAAGAAAG
>OBRT01000264.1_pt1 | contig 15020 bp, 10 predicted proteins | sample 1494891 | NCBI WGS metagenome assembly OBRT01 (sample SAMEA3360688, study PRJEB22359) | human gut metagenome | biome: ENVO:urban biome; feature: ENVO:human-associated habitat; material: ENVO:feces | place: Bangladesh | collected 2011 | reverse complement strand
GAACAGATTTCAGATCTGTGCAAGTTGTAATGGATGAAAATACAGAAAATTTTGAAGAACTTAAAAAACTTTATCTAAGCTCGGCTATAAGAGTCAAGGGCACTCTTGTATTGACACCGGAAATGCAACAACCTTTTGAAATCAAAGCAACATCAATTGAAGTCGAAGGTGAAAGCACCGCGGATTATCCACTTCAACCGAAGAGACACACGAGGGAATATTTAAGAACTATTGCGCATTTAAGAGCAAGAACAAATCTTTTTAGAGCAACTTTCAGAGTAAGAAGTGTTTTGGCTTATGCCATCCACAAATTTTTCCAAGACAGGGGATTTTTGTATGCACAAACTCCGCTCATCTCAGCTTTTGACGGAGAAGGCGCAGGGGAAATTTTCCACGTTACAAATCTCGATTTGAAAAATATTCCGAAAAATGACGACGGAAGCGTGGACTTCACAAAGGATTTCTTTGGAAAGCCTGTAAATCTTGCTGTTACAGGACAACTTGAAGGGGAAACAATGGCCCAAGCGTTCAGAAACATCTACACATTCGGACCGACTTTCAGAGCCGATCACTCAAATACAAAGAATCACTTGGCGGAATTCTGGATGGTTGAACCGGAAATGGCATTTTGCGATTTGAAGGGAAATATGGATATCGCCGAAGCGATGATGAAATTTATCATAAGATATACTCTTGATAATTGTCCGGAAGAAATGCAATTTTTGGACAAATTCGTGGAAAAAGGCTTGATTGAAAAACTCGAAAAAATTGCAAACAGCGAATTTGCTCGTATAACTTATACCGAAGCAATTGATATCATAAGAAATGCTGACCACAAATTTGACGTCATCCCGAGTTGGGGAGACGACCTTCAACGTGAACACGAAAGATATTTGGCAGAAGTTCACTCTGACGGACCGACATTTGTAACGGACTATCCGAAGGAAATCAAGGCGTTTTATATGAAGCTGAATCCGGATGGAAAGACAGTTGCAGCTTGCGACCTTCTCGTTCCGGGCATTGGGGAAATCATAGGCGGAAGCCAAAGAGAAGAAAATTACGAAGTTCTTTTAAGTAAAATGAAAGAATTCAAATTGAATGCGGAAGATTATTCGTGGTATTTGGATTTGAGAAAATACGGCTCCACAATCCACTCCGGATACGGACTCGGTTTTGAAAGAATGGTTATGTATATGACAGGGGTTGACAATGTTCGCGACGTTGCCCTCTATCCAAGAACTGTAAACAATTGTGAATTTTAGGAGTTATTATGGAATATAATCATCAACAAATAGAAAAAAAGTGGCAAGATAAATGGGAAGAGACTCATGTTTTCGATGCCAAAGAAGATTACGACAAAAAGAAATATTATTTACTCGTTGAATTCCCTTATCCATCAGGACAAGGACTTCACGTCGGGCATCCAAGAAGCTATACCGCTCTTGACGTCGTTGCAAGATTAAAGAGAATGCAAGGATACAATGTGCTTTTCCCAATAGGGTTTGACGCATTCGGTCTTCCGACGGAAAGATATGCGATAAAAAATCATATGGACCCGGAAGTTGTAACAAAGAAAAATATCGACACCTTTAAGCACCAATTGACAAGTCTTGGTATAAGCTTCAGTTGGAATAGAGAAATTAATACAACAGACCCGAGTTATTACAAATGGACACAATGGATTTTCCTTCAAATGTATAAGAAAGGGCTTGCGTACAAGGAACAAATGTCAATAAACTGGTGTCCGGATTGTAAAATCGGTCTTGCAAACGAAGAAGTTATTAACGGTTGCTGCGAAAGATGTGGACACACAGTTGAGCACAAAGTTAAAAATCAATGGATGCTTGCAATTACCAAATACGCAGACAGACTTGTAGATGGACTCGACACGGTTCAATATATTGACAAAGTTAAAATACAACAAAGAAACTGGATTGGAAGAAGCTATGGTGCTGAAATCAATTTCAAAACCACAAATGGTGACTCTGTTACGGTTTACACAACGAGACCGGACACTATTTTCGGCGCGACTTATATGGTCATCAGTCCGGAACATCCACTTCTTCAAAAATGGGATTTGAAAAACAAAGACGAAGTTAAAGCATATCAAGAAGAGGCAAGAAGAAAGAGTGATTTTGAAAGAGCTGAGCTAAATAAGGACAAGACTGGAGTTTGTCTTGAAGGTGTAAAAGCTATAAATCCGTTTACAAATAAAGAAATTCCGATTTTTATTTCGGACTATGTTCTTATGACATATGGAACGGGAGCAATTATGAGTGTTCCTGCACACGATACAAGAGACTATGAATTTGCAAAGAAGTTCGATTTGCCGATTGTGGAAGTTATTAAGGGCGGAGATGTTTCAAAAGAAGCATACACCGATACAGCTGAAGGCGAACTTGTAAACAGCGGTGAATACAACGGTCTTTCTGTCGCTGAAGCCAAGAAAAAAATTCTCGATAAATTGCAAGAAATGGGAATTGGCGACAAAAAGGTCAACTTTAAACTCCGCGACTGGGTTTTCAGCCGTCAAAGATATTGGGGTGAACCGATTCCGATGGTTTATTGCGAAGACAAGTGGGTTCCGATGAATGAAAAGGATTTACCGCTCACACTACCGCACGTCGACAGCTATGAACCGACTGACTCGGGCGAAAGTCCGCTTGCACTAATTCCGGAATTTGTAAATACGACATGCCCTGATGATCCAAGCGTTCCGGGAAAGAGAGAAACAGACACAATGCCGAACTGGGCGGGTTCAAGTTGGTATTATTTGAGATACTGCGATCCGCACAACGATGAAGCGCTGGCAGATTATAAAAAACTTCAATATTGGTTGCCGGTCGACTGGTATAACGGAGGAATGGAACACACTACACTTCACCTTCTATATTCCAGATTCTGGCACAAGTTCCTTTACGATATCGGAGTTGTTCCAACGGAAGAACCGTATATGAAGAGAACTTCACACGGTATGATTTTGGGTGAAAACGGCGAAAAGATGAGTAAGTCCAGAGGAAATGTAAGAAATCCGGATGAATATGTAAAAGAATACGGCGCTGACGCTTTGAGACTCTATGAAATGTTCTTAGGTGACTATGAAAAGAGTGCGCCTTGGAATGACGACGGACCTAAACAACTGAGAAAGTTTGTTGAAAGAGTTATAAGACTAATGGACGTGACTGTTGAAGGGGACGAAATCAGAAAAGAACTTCTCCCGATTTTCCACATCACGATCAAGAAAGTTACAAATGATTATTTGACTCTAAAATACAACACAGCAATCGCTCAAATAATGACTCTTGTAAATGAAATTTATTTGACCGAAAAGATTAATAAATGCGAATTCAAGACACTTCTCACTCTTTTAAATCCGGTTGCACCGCATATTACTGAAGAATTGAATGAAAGATTGGGATTTGACAAGATGATTTGCGAATGCGAATGGCCTCAATATGACGAAGCTTTGACAGTTCTTCAAACGATTGAAATTCCTGTTCAAATTAACGGAAAAGTTATTGAAGGAATAAATATTGAAAGAGATATGGAAGAAGAAAAGGTTTTGGAACTTGCATTTGCACTCGATGATATTAAGGCAAAGACAGAAGGCAAAACAATTGTAAAGAAGATTTTTGTTCCGAACAAAATTCTAAACATTGTTGTTAAGTAGGTGAAATATGCCAATTATAATTAAACCTGAAGTTGAAGACTATATAAAAGTTGCACTCAGAGGAGTCTATACCGGAAAATCATTTAAGAGGAGTCTTTGGATGCAAAGACTCACTCTTCCGGTTATTGCGATGTTACTTGTTCTCCTTGCAAAACCTATAATTCCGATAAATGTTGTTGTGGCTGCAGCAATTTCGGCTGTTTGGATATATTTTATACCGAAGCTTTTCAAGAAAAATATAAGAAAGAAGATTGAAAGAGCTTTTATGGCAAAAGCAGCCACAGACAGTTCATTTTTAAGAGAATACAAAATTGACAAGATTGAAGGCGGACTTGAAGCGTTTCGAGGTGAAAACAGATTCGTTGTATTGTTTGATAATATGAGTGAATATACTGTTGAGGACGATTATATTTATATTTTATCTCAAGACAAGGAATTTGATTTTCTAATTCCAAGCCATGCTTTTAAAACAAAAGAAGAATTTGAAGGATTCAAGGAAGCTCTTGATCGCCAAATTCAAATTGCAATTAGGATGTGATATTATTAAAAAAGCAATTATATTAGCTGCCGGCGAAGGCTCGCGAATGAAATCGTCAAAGTCGAAAGTGCTTCATATGCTTTTATTTAAACCACTTATTATGCACGTTTTCGACTCTGTAAAAAAAGCGGGATTCGATGAAATCATAACGGTGCTCGGCACAAAAAATATCGATGAAGCATCTCCGGTTCTTGAAGCGAAGGGCTCTAAAATAGTTAAACAAGAGCTCGGCGAAGGAAAGCCGTATGGAACCGGATATGCAGTAAAACTTGCAAAAGATTTTATAAAAGAGGAAGACTCTTTGATGGTTTTGTATGGAGACACGCCTCTTATAGATGCAAAAGTTATAGAAGAATTTACTAAATTTCACAATGAAGAAAAGTCGGACATAACAGTTCTTTCCGCAATTTTGGACGACCCTAAAGATTATGGAAGAATTGTCAGAGAGGACGGAGAGTTCAGTGCAATTGTTGAAAAGAAGGAGTTGGAGCCGAACAAGACTTATACAAATGAGGTCAACTCCGGAATTTATCTTTTCAGCGGTAAGGCATTTTTAAAGACAATCGACCTTATAAACGACAATAATCTAAAAAAAGAATATATGATAACGGACACGATAAAATATGCCAAAGAAATGGGCATGAAAGTGAGTGCGTATGTTACGGAAGACACGGACATAATTCTCGGCGTAAACGACAGAGAGGATTTGTATTTTTGTGAAAGAGCTTTGATGAAGCGGGAAAACAGAAAGAGAATGCTCTCGGGGGTTATGATTCACAATCCTGAACTCACGATGATTTCTCCGGATGTTCAAATTGAACAGGACGTTGAAATTTTCGGGGAATGTAAAATCTACGGTGAAACTGTAATAGAGTCCGGCACGGTTATTGAATCGTCGACTTTAAAAAATATGAAAATTGGAAAAGATTGTCATATTATTAATACAGTTGCAGAGGATTCAGTTGTCGGAAACGCAGTTTCGTATGGACCATATTCAAGGATAAGACCGAATTCGGTTATAAAAGACGGAGTCAAAGTCGGAAATTTTGTAGAGGTAAAAAATTCCATTTTGGGTGAAAATACAAAGGCCGGACATTTGGCATATATCGGCGACGCCGATGTTGGGAAAGGTGTTAACATAAGCTGCGGAGTTATATTCTGCAATTATGATGGAAAACATAAACACAGAACCGTTGTAGGAGACAATGCTTTTATAGGCTCAAATGTAAATTTGGTTGCGCCTGTGGAAGTTTCGAACAACGGATTTGTTGCTGCGGGCTCAACTATCACAAAGCCTGTGGAAGAGGATGAGCTTGCTATAGAGAGAAGTGAGCAGAAAAATATTAAAGAATGGGTGAAGAAAAAGGGACTTCACAAGGAGGATTTTTAATGATGGGTTTTTTTAAAGGTATCAAGGTAATTACAGGAAATGCAAACAGAAAATTAGCTAAGGACATTTGTGAAAAAATGGGAATCGATTTACTCGACTGCGATGTAACAACTTTTTCAGATGGAGAAATAAATGTTGAAATCAACGAAACAGTTCGTGGATGCGACGTATTTATTATTCAACCGACACACAGCCCTGTAAATGACAATTTGATGGAAACTTTGATTTTGATTGACGCATGTAAGAGAGCAAGCGCAGGCAGAATTAACGCAGTTATTCCGTACTACGGATATGCAAGACAAGATAGAAAAACTCGTGCACGTGAACCTATCACAGCAAAACTCGTCGCAAACCTTTTAGAAAAAGCCGGTGCAGACAGAGTTGTTACAATGGATCTTCATGCGGGACAAATTCAAGGTTATTTTGATATTCCAGTGGACCATTTATCAGCAATTCCTGTTTTGGCTGAATATTTCAAAGACAAAATTGATGAAAATTCAACAGTTGTAAGCCCTGACTTGGGAGGAGTTACGAGAGCAAGAAATTTTGCAAACAAATTGAATTTACCGATTGCAATCATTGAAAAGAGAAGACCGAGACCGAATGTTTCCGAAGTCATGAATGTTATCGGAGATATCGAAGGAAAGACTTGTATTTTGGTCGACGACATCATTGATACAGCAGGAACAATTTGTCAAGCTGCAAAAACTTTGAAAGAAATGGGCGCAAAGGAAGTTTATGGATGCGCTACCCACGGTGTTTTATCAGGTCCTGCAATTGAAAGACTTCTCGACAGCGATTTAAAAGAATTTGTTATCACCGACTCAATTCCACTTCCTGATCTTCCTGAAATCAGAGATAAGATTAAAGTCGTATCTGTTGCAGAAATGTTTGCAAAAGCACTTACGATTATCTCAAACAACGAATCAATCAGCAAAATCTTCGACTAATGAAAGTTATTGTTGGACTTGGAAATCCGGGCGCAAAGTACGAGCTGTCAAGACACAATGCCGGGTTTTGGGTTTTGGACAACTATGCGGACAAACACAGAGTTTCAATTGACAAGGCAAAATTTAATGCTCTTATAGGTGAATTTAATAACTCGGGTGAAAAAATAATTCTCGTTAAACCAATGACTTATATGAACGAAAGCGGTGTTTCGGTTTCCGAGATTTTAAATTTTTACAAACTCGATTTGTCAGATTTAATAGTTGTTGTAGACGACATAGAGATTGAACTTGGAACTTTGCGCATAAGAAAAAAAGGCGGTAAGGGTACACACAATGGACTCAAGTCGATTTATAATCATCTTAAATCCGATGACTATACAAAGGTGAAACTCGGTGTCGGAAAATTTATGAGAGACTGCGATTTGGCGGATTTTGTACTTGCAAGGCCGCCGAAGAAAGATTCTGAAATAATTGATATGCTCGTTAATAAAGCGGTCGATTCACTTGATGCAATTCTTGACATTGGAATTGATAATGCGATGAATAATTATAATGGGAAAATAGAAATAGATGGATAAATTATTGGAAAGAATAAAAAAAGAGCCTGTTCTTGAAAGTTTTTTGAGGGCATATAATGATGGAAAATCGGCACTTATCAGCGGTGTCGGCGATGAATTCCTGGATTATCTTATAACCCTTGTAGCGGGGGAGGATAGGCCTTTTTTTGCTGTCTTTCCAACTGAAGCGGAGGCAAAACAGTTTGTTGACAGATGCGATGATAGCGAGGTTGTTTGCGACTATATGCCACCGAGAGAAAAGATTTATTACGAAATAAAAGTTATTGACGACAAGGTTCAAAAGGACCGTATGTCAGTTTTTCAAAGAATGATAAACGGCGAAACAAAGCTGATTGCTCTTTCACTTTTCACCCTCTATGACTTTAATCTAAATTTAGATTTTTATAAAGATAAAATTATAAAAATTAAAAAAGGCGACCGATTTGATTTTGATGAACTTATTTCAATGCTTATTTCAAGCGGGTTTAAAAGGGAGTCGGAGGTTAGTTCGAGGGGCGAGTTTAGTCTTCGCGGTGATATTGTAGATATATTCCCGATTTGTGGAGACGGACTTATAAGAATTGAATTTTTTGACGATGAGGTCGACACGATAAGGCGGGTTGATTCAGACACAAGACTTTCGACTGAATATATCGAAGAGGTCGAAATTTTTCCTAGCGAAGAGCTTATAATCGACGATTATACAAAAAATTCGCTCATCGACGGAATTTCAAAAGATTTGGAGAAAAAGGAAAACAGAGAGGACTATAAAAAATTCGATATTATTTTAGAAAAACTTCGAGACGATTCATATTCGAGCGAACGTGAAATTTTGTTTTCATATTTTCCGGAGGAGCTTAAAGTTCGGACTTATGACTTGGCGAAGGACTATAATATTCTTTTTATTTATCCTGATTTAGCAAAGAAAGAGATTTTAAGTTATTATGAGTATTTGGACATGGAGCTCAGCCATTTATATTTAAGCCATGAAATTATGGACGAGGATATTTATGGAGACAGGCTTTTTGAGCCGGATGCGATTAAAGAAATAAAGAATCGGGCATTTTATGTTTCGGGACTTCCAAATAAGATAAATGATGTTTTGGATTTTGAACTAAAAATAAAAAGCGTTCCAAAATATGGTCGCGACTTCAATGAGATTTTTAAAGATATTTCAAAATATGAAAATGAAAAATATAAAATTTATTTGAGCGCGAGTGACGACGTAAAGAGAAAAGCTGTTGAAGAGAGATTTTTGGAACACGGCTTTCCTTATACTTATGAAGACAGTGATAAAAATAATATTGTCATTACGAAGAAGTCAATAGCAAACGGTTTTGTGCTTCCAAGTATAAATTTGGTTGTGTTCGGGGATTTAAATATTTTCGGATTCGGCGAAAAAAGAGGGAAGCGAAAAAAATCCAAGTCGGCTTCGAATTTGAGAATTCAGGATATAAATGTCGGCGACTATGTAATTCATGAAGACCACGGGGTCGGTGAATACAACGGAGTTAAGACTCTCGATATAAAAGGCGTTAGAAAAGATTATCTTGAAATTTTATATAAGGACAAGGACAAACTTTATCTACCGGTCGAAAATATAAATCAGATTGACAAATACACTTCGAAAGAGGGGGCAAAGCCAAGAATTTATGGTTTGGACAGTATTCAGTGGAAAAGGACCAAAGAGAAAACCAGAAAAGCGATAAATGAGATGGCTCGCGAACTGATCGAACTCTATGCTGTGAGAAGTAAAAAAGAGGGCTTTCAGTTCAGCAAGGACACTGAATGGCAACACGAGTTTGAAGACAGTTTCAAATATGTCGAGACCGAGGGTCAACTCATGGCAATCGACGACATCAAAGCCGATATGGAATCGAAAAAGCCTATGGACAGGCTTCTTTTGGGAGACGTCGGTTATGGAAAGACGGAAGTTGCACTTAGAGCCGCTTTTAAAGCTATAATGGATGGGAAACAAGTTGCAATGCTTACACCGACAACGCTTCTTGCGGAGCAGCACACAAAAACTGCCGAAGAAAGATTTAAAAATTTTCCGGTGCGAATTAGAAATCTCAGTCGATTCAGAACAAAAAAAGAAATTACAAAAACTGTAAAAGAGCTTGCGCTTGGTCAAGTGGATATGGTTATCGGGACGCATAGACTTTTATCTAAAGATATAAAGTTCAAAGATTTGGGACTATTAATAATCGACGAGGAGCAAAGATTTGGGGTAAAACACAAGGAGAGAATCAAATCGCTTGCGGAGGACATCGATGTTTTAACGCTTTCCGCTACTCCTATTCCTAGAACTCTTTCCATGAGCCTTTCGGGCATTCGCTCTATGTCGGTCATTGAAGAACCGCCGCACAACAGAATACCTGTGCAGACTTATGTTTTGGAATACAGTGAAAATATTATCAGAAGTGCGATTTTAAAAGAAATAAATCGTGGAGGGCAAACTTTCTTTTTATACAACGATGTAAAGAGCATGGAAGTTATGAAGAGAAAACTTGAGGAGCTTGTTCCGGAAGCTAGATTTTTTATTGCAAATGGTCAGATGTCCGAAAGAGAACTCGAAGATGTTTTTTATAGGTTTGAAAACAAAGAATCGGATGTATTGATTACGTCAACAATTATTGAAACCGGAATGGATCTTCCGAACGTCAATACACTTATTGTTTATAACTCCGACAGATTCGGACTCTCGACGCTATATCAGTTAAGGGGAAGAGTCGGGCGGAGCAATCGCCTTGCTTATGCATATTTTACTTATGACAAGTCGCGCTCTATTTCAGAGAAAGCCATTAAAAGGCTTATGGCTATGAAGGAGTTTACCGACTTTGGAAGCGGATACAAGATTGCAATGCGAGACCTCGAGCTTCGAGGCGCCGGAAATGTTTTGGGTCTCAGTCAGTCGGGGCATATGGCGGAAGTCGGATATGAACTTTATATGAAATATTTAAATTATGCTATCGGTGAATTACAAGGAAAACCTGTGCGAGAAACATTAAACACAAAGGTTGACTTTATGGTTGAAAGTGCGGTCCCGGAAGGATTTATAGAGGACACATATATTAGGATGGAGCTTTATAGACGCATTTCAGACATTCAGACATTCAAAGAAAAAGATGAGCTTGCAGATGAGATTATCGACAGATTCGGTGATATTCCGGAAGCGCTGATAAACCTTATGAACATCGGACTCATAAAGAATATTGCAAGTAAACATTTTGTAAAAAGTATAATTGAAAATAACAATATAATAAGGATGGAATATGCGCCGGAAATGCTTGATGAGATTGACATGACAAAGTTACTTAAAGACTTTCCGGACGGACTTAGATTTGATTCGAAATTGCCTATCATTAGAATTTCTTCTAAAGATAACGCAATTGATACGGTGTATAAATTTTTTAAAAGTGCTTTTGGAGTTTAGGGGGGAGAATGAAAAAATATAATCTTTTAATATTATGTGTTCTGTTTTTTATGTTTGGATGCTCAAAACCTCCGAAAGATGTGGTCGCCTCAGTGAACGGCGAGTATATAACGGACGAGGAGTATGAGCCTTACAAACAGGAACTTGAAAAACTTTCTCTTGGTGACAGTAAACTTTCATCTTCTGAAAAAAGTGCAATTGAAGGACTTGTTGACAGAAAAATTGTGGACATTGAATTTAAAAATGCAAATCTATCTGTTGATGAATCGGAATTTAAAACGTTCAAGAAAACTTATATTGAAAAATTAATAGATGAAAATGCTTTTACGGAATTTTCGAAATACAAGAGTTTAAATGAGGATGTTTTAAATGAATATTTATTAAATAAATATAAAACTCAAAAGCTGAAGGAAAAATTTGCTGAAGATTTTGAGCTTACTGATGAAAATTTGAGAAATGAATACCAAAATAAGTCCGCAAAATATGATTCATATAGAGTACAATTCATATTTATGAAGGATTTGGAAAAGATGAAAGAAAATGTTTTGCCTATGAGTTTCGGGATGGATGTTTTGGCAACTCTTTACAGTGAGGAGCCGATTTCGGCGTCAAATGGCGGAATTGTCGATGCTTATCACATAGGGGACAAGGAGCCGAAGTTCGATCTTACAATTCAATCTTTGGAAAAAGGCGAAACCAGCGATATAGTTGAAACGAAAAACGGTTACTATATAATAAAACTAATTGACATAAACAGCGGCTATGAAAACCATAAAGAAGCCGTGAAAAATAATTTGATAGATGTAAATTTTAAGCGCTATATGAATAACATAAGAAGTAATGCAAAAGTTAAAATTTATCGAGATTTGACGACTAAATAGTATTGCATTGATTATTTTTTTATGGTATAATTGTAGTCAGGATATTTTAAAGGAGGAAAAAATGGCTAATATTAAATTAGAAGCTAAGAATAGAGCCGAATTTGGTAAGAACCGTGTAAACAAATTAAGACGCGACAATCTTATCCCGGCAGCTATTTTTGAAAAAGGCAAAGAAACGTTGCCTATTACGATATCAGCAAGAGATTTTGAAATTGTATATAGAGAAGCAGGCGGAACATCAATCGTTGACGTTAATGTTGAAGGTCAAGCACATCCTACAATTATTAAAGAAATCGATAGACATCCGTTCAAGAACCAAATTCTACACGTTAATTTCCAAGGCGTAAACATGAACGAAGTAATCAAAGTTGAAGTTCCTATTGAATTTATCGGTCGTGACAGCATTAAAGTACAACCATCTGTATTCAATGCATCATTAAACGAACTTCACATCGAATGTTTGCCTGGAGATTTACCTGATACAATTGAAATTCCTGTTGAAGGAATGCAAATTGATGATGTAATTTATGTTAAGGACTTAGAAATTGCTAAGAATGACAAAATTACAATCTTGGTAGACCAGGATGAACCTGTTTGTTCATTGTTACCACAACAAGAAGTTGAAGAAGAGGAAGAATCCACTGAAACAGCTGCCGGTGATGTACCTGTTGTTGGTGAAGAAAACAAAGAGGAAGAAGAATAATTCACTGAATTTAAGGAACCGTGACTTTTCACGGTTTTTTTATTAAAAGAGGTTTTTATGAATCAAAATAAAAAATCATCAATTGGAAAAAATGCTGCGATACTTGGCTTGGCAGGCATAATTGTAAAAATTTTCGGAGCGATTTATAGAATACCGATGACCGCACTTATTAAAGATGTGGGTATCGGATATTTTCAGTCCGCATATCCAATCTATGAAATAATGCTTGCGATTTCTACAGCGGGGCTTCCGGTTGCGGTTTCAACAATAGTTTCAAGGGAAAATGCAAAAGAAAATTATTTAAATTCAAAGAAGACTTTTAAAGTCGCATTTTGGTTTATGGCATTTTTGGGCGCGCTTTTAGCACTACTTCTTTGGATTTTTGCAGAGCCGCTTGTAAATTTCTTGGGAAATCCGGGAAGCTATTATTCGATGCTCGCCCTGATTCCGGCTATGCTATTCAGTCCGCCACTCGCTGCTATGCGTGGGTATTATCAAGGGCTTGAGCTCATGACGTCGACCGCAATAAGCCAAATAATTGTACAAGGGACAAGGGTTGCAACGGGATTATATCTTTGTTATCTTTTGATACCTTATGGACTCGAAGCATCCGCCGGCGGCGCATCTGCAGGAGCCGGAATCGGAGCATTTCTTGGAGTTATGTATATGCTTCTCGTGCATAGAAAACACAACAGAGAAATAGTCGATTCGTTTAATACAAATAAAGATAAACCAATGGATTCCAAGGGAATATTAAACGAGCTTATAAAAATCGCAATCCCAATTTCAATCGGGGCCGCGATAATGCCGATTATGGACACAATCGATATCAGACTTGTCATGAAAGGGTTACTAAAAGCGGGATTTTCTGTTGAAGAGGCAAACTTGAGATTCGGGTGGCTAAAGGGTATGGCACAAACCCTTATAAGTCTTCCACAAGTAATAGGTATTGCTCTCGGAGTTTCGATGATTCCGGTTGTATCAAAACTTTTTACGCTCGGAGATGGGGAAAAACTGGAAAAGAAAGTTTCCAGCATAAATAGAATAACACTTTTTATTGCATTTCCGGCAATGCTAGGTCTTTTTTCTTTAAGCGAACCGATAATCCGACTTCTATATGGTTCAACCGGCGCGGAAGCAATCGAGGGAACTGCAAAAATTCTCAGAATTCTTTCAATTTCAGTCCCGGCACTCATGCTTATAAATGTAAATACTTCGGTTCTTCAAGCTGTGGGAAAAGAAAGAATCCCTGTAATAAATCTTGTTATCGGTGGAATTTTTAAAATATTTCTAACCTATGTTTTGACGCAAAGACCGGAGATAAATGTATACGGTGCAGCAATAGGAACTGTAATTTCGTTTACGATTACAGGTCTCTTAGATTTATATTTTGTCAAAAAGGAAATAGGCTTAAAACTGAACGTTAAAACGCTTGTGAGTGCAATTGCATCCGTTTTGATGGGTGGCATTGCATATGGCACTTGGATGGCTTTAAACACTAGAATATCGCCAAACATTGCCACATTAATTGCGGTAATGGTAGGTGCTGTAGTTTATGCCGCCATATTGTTTGGAACGAAGACTGTCACGAAAAAAGATTTGGAGGAAATTAGAGAGTGAAGTTAACAATAGTTGGATTGGGATTTGGAGAAAAAAAGGGAATAACGCTTGAGGCGCTTGACACTATTAAAAATTCTTCAAATGTAATTTTAAGGACCAAGCATCACCCGACTGTCGAGCTCATAGATGAGATGGGGATTGAATACAAAACTTGTGATGAACTTTATGAAAAGGCGGATAATTTCGAGGAATTGTATAAAAGTATCGCGAAAAAAGTTTTGGAAGAAAGCAAAGAAAAAGACACCGTTTATGTTGTTCCGGGAGCGCCGTCGATTCTTGAAAGTACAGCTTTTCATATTATAAAGGATGAGCCCGACGTTGAAATAGTGGAGGCGGTAAGTTTTATCGAGCCATGTGTGACTGCTTCAAAAATAGACATAGGTGAAGGTTTAGTTTTGATAGATGCGGTTGATGTGAATTTTTATAATTTAAATCCGAATTTCAATATTATGATAACACAACTTTGGAATGAGTTTATTATTTCAGACGTTAAACTCGCTCTTATGGAAATTTACGGCGACGAATATGAGATAGAGGCGATTTATAGCGCCGGAATAAAGGGAGAAGAAAAGATTAAGAAGCTTAGGGTTTATGAGATGGACAGAGTTTTAAAACCGGACATAAGACTTTCTTTGGTAGTTCCAACTTTTAAAGGAAATAATTTCCTTGAACTTTTGAGCGAAGCGGATAATGAAAAAAATATTGATAAAGTTGATATCGATCCGGAATTAAAAACGGCGATAATGAATCTTTCCAAAAGCTATAAAAATTTAAAGAATCTTGTTGACGAAGGCTATTTTGAAATGAATGAGGTGATTTTTGCACTAAAATTGCTCAATAATGGCTTATAACCGTAAAAAAATACAAAAAATACGGTAAAATATCGTAAAAAGACTTGAAAATATTTGTTATATCGGTTAAAATGGATGTAAGCGGAAGAATTATTCTTTCGTAGCGGCAATCATAAGGAGGAAGATTATGAATAAATCCGAATTAATTTCAGCAATCGCTGAAAAATCAGAATTGACAAAAAAAGATTCAGAAAGAGCTTTAAACGCATTTCTCGAAACAGTCAGTGAAACATTGACAGAAGGCGACAAAGTTCAATTGGTTGGCTTTGGTACTTTCGAAGTTAGAGAAAGAAAAGCAAGAGAAGGCAGAAATCCTAGAAATCCTGAAGAAGTTATTAAGATTCCTGCATCACTTGCACCTGTATTCAAAGCAGGAAAAGCACTTAAAGAAGCTGTTAACTCAAAGAAAGCTTCAAAGAAAAAA
>OBRT01000262.1_pt1 | contig 15202 bp, 9 predicted proteins | sample 1494891 | NCBI WGS metagenome assembly OBRT01 (sample SAMEA3360688, study PRJEB22359) | human gut metagenome | biome: ENVO:urban biome; feature: ENVO:human-associated habitat; material: ENVO:feces | place: Bangladesh | collected 2011 | reverse complement strand
GTATAAAAAAAGGATAAAAAATGAATAATACAATGATTTATGATATAATAAGCTACGCAATAATATTGTTAATGATAATTGCTTTTTTAATAATATTAGGATATACAATCTCTATAATTTTTAACGAATTAAGATATTTTTTTAAAAAGAAAAAAGATAGTAATTATAAAAGAACATTTATAGAAAACTACACAACAAAAAATCAAAGTAAATTTATTAAATTTTATTTAAGTACAAGAATGTCTGGAGGATATGATGAGGATATATCTTATTGGATTATATTTGGAACTATAATGGTATTAAATATAACATTTTTAGGAATTCTTTACTATCTAATAAGAACTGGAATACATAATATGTTTTATTTTTAATTGATTTTATCTATAACTTTTAAAAATTTATGATAATTTTTTATAGCTTCTTTTAATTTATTATTTTCAAGTAAGACATTAAGGCGTAATTTCGTTCGCTTTGGAACTCTTTCATTTTTAGAATAGCAATATAAGGTATTAACATTAATGTCAAGTATTTCAGATAGCTCATCTACACTTAAGTCTAATTCTTCTAATACTATCTTATATAAAGGTTTTTCATTACTCATTTACTAACTTTAAAATAAAGATAAAGGCTTTTTATTTGATGTTCTTTATATAAAGCTTTTAGCTCATAGTTTAATGATAGTTGGTAAAACTTTTTATAAAAAATTATTAAAATTTAAAATTTTAATAATTTAAAGATGTTTTATAATAAATCTAATTGTTGGACCATCTTGTTCTACGCTTAAAATTTCAAAACCACGATTTTTAGCATCGTATGGAATCGAATTTATACTTTGCGGGTAGTTGTAAATTAGCTCTAAAACTTTTAACTTTTTTGGATTTAAGGCAACTGGTGGCAGAGTGGCACGCCTTACCTTGTAAATCAAGCGTATAAGTTGCCTCGCCACCATAAAAATTACTCATTTAAAAACTTCTACTTTAAAAAATTTTAAAAAACTCCATAACTCCAAATAAGGCTAAAATTTTAAAGTTTTTTAGCATAAGAAAAAGTTCTAAAAGAATTTAGTATCGCTAAAATCGTAACTCCAACATCTGCAAATATCGCCATCCAGATATTTGCTAAACCGAAAATCGCTAAAATCATAACTAAAACTTTCACGCCGATTGCAAAGATGATGTTTTGCGAGGCGATACTTATGGTTTTTTTAGCTATTAGCATCGCGGTTTTGATTTTTGAGATATCATTATCCATTATGACTATATCGCTTGCTTCCATGGCTGCATCTGTTCCAAGCATGGAAAATCCAACATCCGCTCTTGCTAAAACCGGAGCATCATTTATCCCATCGCCGATATATGCAACTGTGCTATTTTTAGACTTTTTGGCGATGATTTTTTCTAAATTTGTTAGCTTATCAGCTGGTAAAAGCTCAGCAAAAACTTCATCAATGCCAAGTTTTTCTTGTATATTTTTAGCAACTTTTGATCTATCGCCTGTTAGCATAGCTGTTTTTATGCCACTATCTTTAAGCCATTTTATAAGCTTATCCGAGCCATCTCTTAGTTCATCTTCAAATGTTAAATACCCTACAAATTTACCATCAACTGCCACAAATGATGCAGTTTGTGTAATCTCAGGCAAGTCAAACTCACTTAAAAGCTTTTTATTTCCTATTTTTACATTTTTTCCAAAAATTGTCGTTTTGATGCCAAAACCTGGGATTTCTTCAAGATTTGTTACAGCTTTTTCATCGATTTTTTCATTATAAGCTTTTATAATAGAAAGTCCGATAGGATGGGTGCTGTGAGCTTGTGCGTAAGCTGATAACTTTAAAAGCTCATCTTTATCTATCAAACTCTCATTTACCACATCTTTAAGGACAAAATTTCCTTTTGTTAAAGTTCCAGTTTTATCAAATACAAAGTTTTTAACCTTAGCTAAAACTTGCAAATAATTACTTCCTTTAACCAAAATTCCTTTTTTACTAGCCCCGCCAATTCCTCCAAAAAAGCTAAGTGGAACAGAAACTACCAGTGCGCACGGGCAAGATACAACTAAGAATATTAAAGCCTTATAAACCCATTCTTTAAAATCTCCTACAAATATAGGAACTATAAAAGCTATAAAAAAAGCTAAACCTACGACAATAGGCGTATAAACTTTTGCAAATTTTGTGATAAATTTTTCATGACTTGATTTTTTAGCGGTTGCATCTTCAACGAGTTCTAGAATTTTACTGACTGTTGAGGTTTGAAATTCGCTTGTTACTTTTACTTCTAAAAGTCCGTTTATATTTACGCTTCCACTTAAAATCTGAGTATCTTTGCCAACTTCAAGCGGAAGTGATTCGCCTGTTAGAGCTGATGTATCAAGGGTTGAGTTTCCTTTTATGATGATGCCATCAAGTGGGACTTTTTCACCTGGTTTTATGACGATTATATCACCAAGTTTTACATCACTAGGATCAACTTTTTTTGAGCCATCACTTGTTTTTAAATTTGCATAATCAGGTGCGATACTCATGGCTTCTTTTATTGATTTTCTTGAGCGATTTATAGAGTAATCTTCAAACGCTACGCCTATTTTATAAAATAAAATTACCGCTACAGCCTCGATTTGTTCTCCGATGAAAAATGCCCCAATCGAAGCAATTCCCATCAAGAAATTTTCATCTAAAAAGCCACCGTTTATTAAGCTTTTATAAGCTTTTATTAAAATTTCAACTCCAACTACCAAATATGCAAAGATTAAAAATACAGTTTTTAGCTCAGCATTTGAAACCAAATAAGAGGCTATTACAAATATTACTGAGATTAAAATTTTTTGTATATCTTTTTTTAAAGCTTTATTCATTTTATACCTCTAGTATAGTATCTGGTTCAAGCTTTTTGATGACTTGTTTTATTTTTTCAATGATTTCATCTCTTCTATTTTCATCAAAATCAATTTTCATAGTAGTTGTAAAGAAATTAACACTTACACTATTTATGCCATCAATTTTGGCAACATTTGCTTCTATTTGTGCTGCGCAATTTGCACAATCCAAATTTTTTAAATTAAATTTTTTCATTTTTTATCCTTTAATATTTACTCACTTATATGAGTTAAACCTTGTTTGAAAATCGTAAGAATATGTTCGTCAAGCAAAGAATAATATATAACTTTTCCATCGCGTCTGTTTTTTACAAATTTGTTTTGTTTCAATACTCGAAGCTGATGAGAAATACTTGATTGACTCATTTTAAGAAGTGCGGCTATATCGCAAACACATAATTCGCTTTGGCTTAAAGCCCATAAAATTCTCATTCTCGTACTGTCACCGAAAACTTTAAAAAAATCCGCTAAACTATCTAAGCTATCGTCACTTGGCATTTTTGACAGTGCATTTTTAACGGCATTTTTGTGGATAAAAAATACATCGCAAAATTCATCATCAAAATTTTCAATTTTTTCCGGTTGCGTATTTTTTGTAATTTCGGTGTTAAATTTCCGATTATTTTCCAAAATTTTTTGATTTTTCATATATTTTCCTTTGTAAAATATTATTATATGAATATATGTTCATATGTGAAATTATATAAAAGATTTGCTTAAATTTTTATAAATTTTTTATTGAAAATTTAACAGATTTTACAAATTAAAAAGAGCTATTTTTTAATGATAAAATAGTGATATCGCTAAATTTCATTGATTTTATCAAATGCAGTATAAAGACAAAATTATCTGATGTCGGATTATAATTTTTAAATTTTGTGTGCAGATTTTAGAATTCTTTATTGTTTTTTATTGTTGAAATTTTGCTGTTTTTATTTGCAAAATTTCACTACTTTTTATTCTTTTTAAAAGCCAAAACAAAAAATTGTTCTGTTTTGGCAAAAGTATTTAAATTTTTAAAATATCTATTTGATTTCTTTTATATTTTTCCAAGCTAAAATCTGTAAAATTAAACCGTAAATAACTAAAATAATTCCTACTATAAAAAATATAGCTGCAATGATTTCCTGTTGTGTTATAGAGTAAGAAATTCCTGCTACTATAAATACCAAGACACCATAAATAGGATACCAAAATGATTTTTTGAAGCGATCCTGAAATGTGAGATAATCCAAATCTCTTAAAATACCGTACCAAACAAAAATTAAATAAATACCGAATATAACAACTGCAATGGAGATAAAATTGATTACAGTTTCCGATTGTGTCAGGAATAAAATTATAAAAACTACAGTAAAAACAGCTATTGTACTGAAAATATAAATATATGCATTTTTCATTAGATTTGTCTGTTCGCTGGCCATATTGTTTATTCTGGACAATGCTTTATAAAGACAAACAGTGCCGACTATAAAAAATACAATTCCAATCAATTTTATATTTGAAAGCAAATAAAAGCAAACCAGATACGCATATCCAAGTGTTCTGATTTGCGCAATTTCGTTTTCGTTCGCGCTGTTTTGCTGCTGCTTGATGCTGTCACTTTTTGCTTTTTGGCTGTTTTTATTCAGCCAACTTAAATCTTCACTCATTTTTTATCCTTTAAATAATTTTTTTAAATCACCGAAATTTTATAAAGTGAATTTAAAATTTCAGTTAACAAAAATTTCAAAATTTTATATTGAAATTTCACCTTCATTCAAAACTTTGTAAAATATATAAATATTTTTTTAATCACTCATTTTATCACTTCAGTTAAATTTTAAGCCGCCAAAATTTTATCAATTTCCGTTTTGAAATTTTCGCTTACCAGAAATTCCGTGTTATAAGTTAAAATTTCGTTTTTAGTTTGAACTTTTAATATCAGTTTTTTGAAATTTTGCGGATTTGTTTTAAAATCACTGTGAGCAAGCGTGTAAATTTCATTGATTTTTTCTTTGTTCAAATCACAAAGATTTAGTAAAATTTCAAAATTTTCTATATTTTTTACAGGTTTATTATAAGATGAATTGGAATTATTATTGCCTTTGTAATTTGATCGTTTGTAGGTTTTGGTTTTAAAATCGCCGCTTTTTGCTTCTTGCAACGCCATCATTTTGATTAAAGAAATTTGTGCAAAATTTCCGTTTTTACTAAATCTTACGTGAAAAGCTCTTGGAATTTCAAGTTCTTCTTCGCTTAAAGTTAAAAGAAGCGCTAAATTTTGATCAAAAGCCGTCATTTCAAATGTTCCGCCAAAATCAAGAACGCTTATTATTCCCATTTGCTTACCTGATTTTGTGATTTTTTTGGTTATGGATTCTATTTTTCCTACACATAAAATTTCGCCGTCGTCGGTATTTTCAAAATCCGTAGTGCTTGTGTAGTTTATCGATGAAATTTCATCTTTAAAATCATCAAGAGGATGTCCGGAAAGATAAATTCCGATACTTTGCTGTTCAAGTTTTAAAAGCTCTTTGCGCTTGAATTCCTCTTTTGTATCTTCAAAATTTACTTTAATATCAAAAAAACTTTCATCGCCGAAATTTAAAGATGAGGTCGCTTCATCTCTTAAAATCGTAACTTTTTTCATTGCATCTACGATATTTTCACTATTTTGTAGAAGCGCTTTTCTGGTTTTTCCAAGACAATCCATCGCTCCTGCGCAAGTTAGCGCTTCTATAACTTTTTTATTTACTTTAAAATTATCAACTCTGCTTGCAAAATCGTCAATTGTTTCAAATAGCTTTTCATCTCTTAGTTCGATAATATTTTCTATTCCTGCCAAACCTACGCCTTTAATAGCGCCAAGACCGTAAATAATGGCTGTTTTGCTTGGCGCATTTTCGTCGTCCGTAACGCTGAACTCGCGAATACTTTTATTTATTGATGGTGGTAAAATGGTAATTCCAAGGCGTTTGGCTTCGTCAATGTATGTCAAAACCTTATCAGCGTTGCTTTCTTCAGAAGTCAGCAAAGCAGCCATAAACTCAGCCGGATAATATGTTTTTAAATACGCAGTTTGGAATGTTATCATCGAATAAGCCGCCGCGTGAGATTTATTAAATCCATAACTTGCAAATTTCATAATCAAATCAAAAAGCTCATTTGCTTTGTTTGTATCAAAGCCAAGTTTTTTGGCGCCATCTAAATATTGTTCTCTCATATGAGCTAATTTTTTTTCATCTTTTTTGCTCATAGCTCTTCGCACAAGATCCGCTTCGCCAAGCGAAAAACCGCCGATTTTTTGCACGATTTGCATAACTTGCTCCTGATATACGATAATTCCGTATGTAGGCTCCAAAATTTCTTTTATTTCAGGCATTATGTATTCGACTTTCGCCTCGCCGTGTTTTCTTGCTATAAAATCCGGAATAAGTTCCATAGGACCTGGACGAAATATCGAAATCATCGCGATTATATCTTCAAAGCAATCCGGTTTTAATCCGGTTGCCAGTTTTTGCATTCCAGGACTTTCTATTTGAAATATTCCAAACGTGTTTCCGCTTTGAATCGTTTCGTATGTTTTTTTATCGTTAAAGTCTATATTTTCCCAAACTATATCTTTGTTATATCTTCTTTTTATAAGTTTTATTGCATTTGCGATGACATCCAAGTTTTTTAATCCCAAGAAGTCAAATTTTATCAAATCTACATCTTCAAGATAGAGTTTTGTGTATTGAGTGATGTAGTGTCCGTCATCGCTTTTTGTCTGACGGAAAAGCGGTACTTTGTTCCAAAGCGGATCGTTTGAAATTACCACGCCTGCCGCGTGCATTCCGGTATTTCTATTAAGTCCTTCAAGTCCAAGCGAATAATCCCAAACTTTTTTAGCCAATGGATCCTGTTCTACTAAATCTTTTATTTTAGGTTCCAGTTGAAATGCTCCGGGTTTATATTTTTCACTTCCTGGTTCCCCTTCTCCGTTAAGAGTTATACCGAGTTGTTCCGGTACAAGTTTAGCCATTGCATCCGCTTTATAAAGCGGCATTTCGCAAACTCTTGCAACGTCTCTTATAACGCCTCTTGCAAGAAGTTTACCGAAAGTCGCCACTTGCGCTACGTTTTCTTTACCGTATTTATTAGATACATATTCAAAAACTTCTTCACGTCTTGCTTGCGCAAAATCTACATCGATATCGGGCATACTTATACGATCTGGATTTAAAAATCGCTCAAAAAGCAGATTATAAGGAATCGGATCAAGATCTGTGATACGTAAAGAATAAGCACAAAGCGAACCTGCAGCCGATCCACGTCCAGGACCTACAGGAATATCGTGGTCTTTTGCCCAGTTGATGAAGTCCTGCACGATTAACATATATCCGCCAAAGCCCATTTTTTCGATAATTTGTATCTCTTTTTCAAGACGTGCTTTATAAATTTCATGTTTTTCGGGCGCTATAAATTCCAAACGTTTTGTAAGTCCGTCACGGCACAATGTTTCAAAAAGTAAATCGTCGTTTTTTTTACTGTATTCTTCATTCGCCTCAGGCAAAGTTAAATTTATAAGGTTCGCTTTTTCTCTTGTAAATTTAAAATTTGGGGCCGTAGGATGATAGTTAGGATCGTCAAATGCAAAACTAAGATTACATTTATTTGCTATTTCTTGCGTATTTTCTATGACTTCAGGAATATCCGCAAAAATTTCTTTCATCTCTTCGTCGGTTTTTACATAAAGTTGGCGCACGGTGTGGTGCATTCTTTTAGGATCACTTAAAACAGATCCTGTCGAAAGACAAACGAAAATGTCTTGCAAATCGTGCCCTGCCTGATTCGTGTAGTGAGCGTCATTTGAAGCGATAAGTTTTATACCGGTTTCTCTTGAGAGACGGATTAAGTCGTCGTCTATGCGAAGTTGGCTGGTATATCCGTGGCGCATTATTTCAAGATAAAAATCGTCGCCAAAAATTTCTTTATATTCAAGTGCCGCTTTTTTAGCGCCTTCATATCCTTTCGCTCCTCTTTTTATATTTCGTTCGCTTAAATTTAGATGAAATCCGATTTCACCGGCTATGCAGGCTGCATTGCAAATAATCCCTTCATGGTGCGCACGCAGCAAATTTTTATTTATTCTCGGATAATAATAAAATCCGTCCAAAAAGGCTTTTGAACTAAGATATATCAGATTTTTGTAACCGATTTCATTTTTTGCAAGAAGTATCAGGTGAAAGCGTTGCTTATCACTTTTATCGTCTAATTTGTCGTGATTGTGGATATAAGCTTCCATTCCGATAATCGGTTTTATGCCGTTTTTTTTCATTGTTTTATAAAATTCTATCGCGCCGAACATATTTCCGTGATCTGTAATCGCCACGGCTTTTGTGCCGCGCTCTTTTAAAATTTTAGCAAGATTGTCTATTTTATTTACACCGTCAAGAAGTGAGTATTCGGTATGTAAGTGCAAGTGTGTAAATTCGCTCATTTCAGTCCTTTTTTATTACTTAAATTTTGCAAAAATTATATAAAATTTTGAGTAAAAATTGAGTTAAATTTTAAAAATAAACAATAATTTATACTCGGTTAAAATTATAATGATTTCTTAAGTACTGTTGTCATACAATTTCATATGCGTTTATTTATTATTTTTATTTTATCTGTAATTACCATTTTTGCAAATACACTGGATGATATTTCTCAAACTCAAGCCAAGCAGGAAGAAGATAGGATAAAATTTATAGAAAGCCAAAAAGAGAGTTCAAATATTATTTTAACTCCCAAACAAAATCAAATTTCAGCCATTATTCCAAATGAAAATCCTTGCTTTGAAATTGATGAAGTGTTACTGATCGGCAATGAAAGCGATAAATTTAAAAAATATCTTAGAAAAGCTCTGAAAGAAGTAGGCTTTAAATACAGAACCTGTATAGGGCAAGAGAGTATAAATATTATTTATAACGCTTTTTATAATGAAATTTTAAAAGCCGGATTTATTACGACTTACGTAAATTTACCTTCTCAAAATTTAAAAAGTAAAACTCTAAAATTTGAAATAATACCAGGAAAAATAGACACTATTAATATAAATGATAAAAATTCCACTAAAAATAAAATTTCATTATTCGGTGCATTCGGCGGAGATAAAAAAGATAAAAATTTAAATTTAAGAGATATCGAACAAGCTCTTGAAACCATTCAAAACGCTTCTTTAGGTAAAGTTTCCGTAGAAATTTTACCGTCTAAAAAAGAAAATTACAGCAATATAAATATTTCAAAAGATGAAAAAAGTCCGTTAAGCTTTTCTTTATCATTTGATAATTTAGGAAGTAAAGAAACAGGAAAATATCAGGGCGGACTTAATATTAATGCTTTAAATTTACTTGGTTTTAATGAAATTTTTTACTCATCTTTTTCGAAAAACATATTTAAAACCGATGAACAAAATATCAACGATGAAAGCCGAAGAGGAGGAAGCGATAATATTTATTACGGACTTTCGGTTCCGTTTGACAGATTTTTACTTGATTTTAACGAATACGGATATAATTACGATCAAGCAATCCTTGGAGCTTTTGGAGTTTATAAATATAGCGGAAAAAGTAAAAGAAGAAATTTAACTTTAAATTATTTATATTATAGAGATCAAATTTCAAAAAATAGTTTATTTTTTAGACTTTGGGAAAAAGAGAATAAAAACTATATAGAAGATTATGAATTAGACAATCAAAGAAGAAAAACTGCAGGTTATGAAGCAGGACTAAACTCACAATTTTTTATAGAAAACGGCTTTTTATCTTTAGGATTATCATACAAAAAAGCAACTGGTGCAAGAGGGTCTTTACAGGCTCCTGAAGAAGAATACAATGAAGGAACAAATAGATTTGAAACTATAAGTTCCGATATTCGTTTTAGAAAAAGTGGAACAAATATACCGCTTACTTATGATCTTAATATTCATTCAATGTGGAATAAAACTCCTCTAACCTTACAGGAAAGATTAAATATCGGCGGATACTACAGCGTAAGAGGATTTGACGGTAAAATGAGCCTGGTAGGAGATAGAGGGTATTATATAAGAAATACTTTGGAATACGGCATATTTAATAATCATTTTATTTATGCAGCTTTTGACTTTGGCAAGGTAGGCGGAAAAAGTTCAAATTATATGACTGATAATACTTTAATCGGCTCAGGTATCGGTTTAAAAGGAAATTTTAACAAATACGGCTCACTCTCTTATGATGCTTTGCTTGGATTTCCTATAAAAAAACCTGAATTTTATGAAAGCAATGATGCCGTTTTAAATTTTTCTATAAATTATAATTTTTAATGGAGATGGACATGAAATTTAAATCTAAATTTTCAAAAAAACTAATCGGTGTAAAACCGTCTTTGCCTATAAGTATCATAATTTCTTTTTCTTTAATCTTTACACCGACTTTCAGTTTTGCAGAAATTCTACCAGATAAAAACTCACCCATTGCAAGTCGTCCTACCATTTTAAAAACTCCAAATAATGCTATACAGGTTGATATCGTTAAACCAGACAATAAAGGCGTATCAATAAACGAATACTCTAAATTTAATACAACAGATGATGGAACGATACTTAATAATTCAAGAAATGGAGCAGATACTATAACAGGAGGCTATATACATGCAAATCCAAGACTAAGCGAAGGCTCAGCCAAACTTATTGTAAATAAGATAAACTCAGATAAAAAAAGTAGCTTAAAAGGAAATATAGAAATAGCAGGTGATAAAGCTGATCTTATGATAGCAAATCCTAGTGGTATAGATATAGATGGAGTTCATTTTATAAACTCCAAATCAACTACTTTAACTACAGGAGAGCTTAAATTTAAAGATGGAGCTTTAAATAAAATAGATGTAAATAAAGGTGAAATTTCTATAAATAATAACGGCTTAAAAGATGAAAGCGATTATTTAAACATAATCTCTTATTCTACAAAGATAAATGCAAACATTCATGCAAATGAGATAAATATAATAACCGGTAAAAATTCCATTTCCGAAGATAAAAAAATAACAAAGCTAAACGGTAGCGATAAAGATACAAAAACAAACAACAAATCAAACGATGAAGATATTAAATTTTTAATCGATTCGTCAAATCTTGGCGGAATGTATGCAAATAAGATAAAACTAATAGGAACTAAAGAGGGTCTTGGAGTAAATAATCAAGGTAAGATAATTGCAAATAGCTCCGTAAAAATAGACACAAACGGAAATTTAATTAATAACGGCGAGATAATATCAAATAACAATATAAACATAAAAGCCGAAAACATAAAAAATATAGGAAACGATAAAAGCAAAGCTTTATTAAAATCACAATCTCTAAACATAAACTCAAACAGCATAAACAATAAAAACTCAATCATTCAAACGGATTCAAAGCTGAATATCAGGTCAAACAATTTAATAAATAAAAACTCCGTCATCGGAAAAGAAAGCTTAAACAATCAAGAAGATAAAAAAGATAACAATAAAAATACAAACTCTGACACTAAAGAAAACACAACAAATAAAGATAAAGATAAAAATAATAACCGAAGTCAAATAATCGTTAAAGATACAATCTTTAACGAAAACTCTAAAATACTTTCAAACGAATTGAATTTAAATATATCCGAAGATATCTTTAATGAAAATTCAAATCTGAATATTTTAAGTATAAACGATAAATTAAACTCTATAAATAATAAAAACTCAAATTTCATAATAGATAAAGATGTAAATCTTGATTTAAATGATTTTACTCAAAAATCCTCAAAATTTCATTCAAACGGAAATTTATTCATAAACTCGAATAAAGATATAAATAATAAAAACAGTTCAAATATTTCATCTTTAAAAAATATAAGTTTAACTTCAAATAAAAATATCTTCAATGAAAATTCTCAAATCATTTCAAACAATAATATAAGCTTAAATGCAAACAAAGATATAAATAATATAAACTCCAGAATTTCATCGAATAAAAATATAAGTCTGAATGTAAAAGAAGATATAAATAATATAAACTCTATTTTAAGCTCAAATAAAATAAATACTTATTCAAACAATATGTTTTTAACGACTTCGAAATTTATAGCGGATAGCAGTATCGGCATAAGAGTTTTAAACGATCTTAATTCGGATAAATCCGACATTGTTTCAAACAATGTCATAAATATAAACTCAAACAATAATTTAAATTTAAATCTAAGTTCGTTATTATCAGGCGGCAATGCTTTTATAAAAGCAAGTTGTCTTTATACAAACAAAGAAATAGTTTCAAATAATAATTTAAATATAGCCTCTAAAGAGATAAAAAATCAAGGCGATATAAAAGCAAAAAATATTGTTATCAATTCTTCTTTAATTAACAATGACAAAGATTCAAACATTATATCTTACGATAGTCTTGATATAAAAGCGGATACGCTAAATAACAAAAATCTGATATATGCCTCAAACAGTGCTTTTATAAAAGCAGACGATATTATAAATAAAGATACTTCGGATAAAGGAATTTTCTCAAAAGATTTAAAAATAACTTCCGTTAATTTAAACAACTCAAACGGAAATATTATATCAGGCGGCTTTTTAAATATAAATCTTAAAAACTCTTTAAATAATACTTTAGGATATATAGGATCTTCTTCAAATCTTGATTTAAAATCATCACTTCTTAATAATAAAGATGGATTTATCATCTCAAATAAAAATCTATTTATAAATACCGATAAATACAGTAATCACGGAAATCTTCAAGCAGGAAATAATTTATCTTTAATCACAAAAGATACTATAGATTATAATGGTGGCTTTTATGCAAATAAAGATATCTTTATAAAAACAACAGATGATTTTATAAATAATACAAAGCTTATATCAAACAATAACCTTATAATAAATGCAAACAATATAACAAATAAAGGCACTATTCACTCATTAAACGATATGAGTTTAAACTCATATTTAAATTTAAATAACTTTGGCGAAATAGCATCAAATAAAAATCTTTTTATAAACTCTAATTATTTAATGAACAATAAAGCAAATATCTATTCAAACAAAGCTTTGATAATTAATTCAAACGATATTTTAAATATAGATAAATCAACTCTTTATAGTAAAGATGATATGATTTTAAATACAAATACTCTTATAAATAAAGATAGCTCAAATATAATATCGGATAAAAACCTAAATATCTTTTATACAAAAGATAAAATTTCAAATAACAGTTCAGATTATAATAATTTACTAAAATCAAATTATGACTATTTATCTTATCTATCAAAGCTAAATAGTAATGAAAATTATAAAAGCTCTAAAATAGATAATCTCTCATCTTTGATGTATTCAGGAAGTGATATGAGCATAAATGCTAAAGAGCTTAACAATAAATCACTTGATGAACTTAAAGCGGTAAAAGAAAAAATCAAAAAAACAATATATTTAGGATGTGATGGTTGGGGCGGATTTGAATGCAGCAATGCGGTTTTAAATTTAAGTGTCGATAAAAATACAGTATTAAAAATAAAAAATGAAATTTTAGATAAATATAATAATCAGATAGATGATAAAACATTAAATAACGAACTTATTAAAAAATTAACACCTTTAGATGAAACTTTATATGTATTAACCGAATTTAATAATGAAAATTTACCAGGAGAATCGGAAAAATTTATAAAAAATATCTATATAGATACAAAAAACAATCAAATAACAGTTTCAAGAGGTAAACCGCATAAAAAAGAAGAGGGAAGGGAAATAAGATACACTTTCACTAAAGAGCATATAGATAAAGACAGCTTGGCCAAATTCAGACCTTCAAACATAATTTCAAAAGGCAATATAAATTTCTTAACAAATAATTTATTAAATGATAAAAGCATAGTATTTGCAAACAAGGATATAAATTTAAAAGATACGAATTTAATTAATCGAGGACTTGATCTTAATTATGAGATGACTGCTAAAGGCGAATACAGATGGAAACATAAAAGCCACAGCGGTAAAGGCGGTTATACTTCAACCAAACAAAAAAACTATTCGCTTACAGGATATTCATCTATATTTGCAGCAAACGGTAAAATAACCGGAACTTTAACAAATCTTGATAACAAAAAACCAAATAGCACAGATATAATAATAAATAAAACACCTGATTTTATGAAAGACGATAAGGATATATCATATAAATCACTGCTTGGATACAATCAAACATTAATCTCACATCAAAACATCGACTCAAACAATATTGAAAATAAAGATTTTAAAAACCAATACGAATCAAAATATTTAAATAAACAGGATTTAACCAGAACATTATCATTAAGTAAAGATAATGTTTTTATTATTAACGCTAAAAATCCGATCTTTAAAGATAATAAAATAAATCCTACTGATAAAAGACATTACTACTTAAATACTAGCTACATATTTGATGAAAATATTCCAAATAGTGATTATATGCATAATAAACTAACTTATATTTATGATTTTAGAAATAGTGCTTTAAAAAGTATATTATTTAAAGATGGTAAGCCGGTAGATGCTTCATCTTTAATTTATGCAGGAGATGGAATTTCTCTTAATATAGATGGAGACTTAAATAACTACTCAAGCATTATAAGTAATAACTACATAAAGATAAATGCAAACAACATTACAAATAAATTTGCAGATATAAAGGCAAATAATGAATTAATTCTAAATGCAAATAATGATATCTTAAATCTCTCTTCTTTAATTGAGGCAGGAAGTATCTATCTACAAGCAAATAATATATTTAATCAAACCCTATCAAATACAAACACCCTAACTCACTCTTATGGGAAAGAAAGCTTTACAAATATAGCAGATATTTCAACTATTACTTCAACCAAAGGCGATACAGTATTAAATGCAAAAGATAGTATCTATCTAATAGGCTCAAACATAAACTCAAATAAAAATATAGCCCTGCTTGCAAATAACAACATCTTAAGTGACACCATAAAAGACAAAGGCTCATATGATTTTTCTATGAGTGGGGGATATTATAAAAGAGAGTATGAGTATAACATAGGATCAAATTTAAATGCAAAACAAAATATTTTATTAAAGGCAAATAAAGATATAACTTTAATAAGCTCAAATTTAAACTCCAATAAAGATACAATCCTAAACTCAGGTAACAACATAAATATCCTCTCATCCTTAGAGAGTGATTACAGCGAAACTAAATCAACCTCAAAAGGATTTATGTCTAAAAAAACGGAACTTATAAAATCATTACAACAAGAGGTAAAAAGCTCGAATATAAATGGGGAAAATATCTCAATAAACT
>OBRT01000260.1_pt1 | contig 15318 bp, 13 predicted proteins | sample 1494891 | NCBI WGS metagenome assembly OBRT01 (sample SAMEA3360688, study PRJEB22359) | human gut metagenome | biome: ENVO:urban biome; feature: ENVO:human-associated habitat; material: ENVO:feces | place: Bangladesh | collected 2011 | reverse complement strand
AAACTTAGGAACAGGACCACAACGTGGAACATTACCCGATTCATTGACGAGATTTTTAGAGAATTGCTTGCATATCTCAAGTATTTTGACGAATTTTGTATAAAGGTTGTACATACGATGGTTTGAACTTAACGTTTTGAATACTACTAAGTTACTAAAAATCAACGTTATGTGCAACTTTTTGCTCATATTTATCAACTTAAATTAATTCCGCCAACGGGTAATATAAAGTAAAAGCTATAGACCATGGTTGTATAAACATTCTAAATAGCTCTTTAAAAATATTATCTCGTTCGATATCCATTGTAAATTAATATTTCTCTTTATAGTATTGAACAACTTCAAAAACTTCTGTCCTTGGGTATTCACTTATATTTGAAATAGCTTGGCCATTCTGAAGTTTTTCGAGATTTCGTAAAGCAGCAGTTCCATCCTTTGGAGTGAGTCCGAGGAATTTATTGATCACCTTGGTATTAGCCATATCATTTATTGGTAACAAGAACGAAGTTTCACACTCTTGTGAGAAATCAAAATTTGCAGTATTATACTCAGAAATGCCTTGTGACAATAAAAAAACAGAAACTCCATAGGAGCGAATCTTTCGAAGTATTACTTCTAAGATTTCTAATGATTTTTTCTCACGGAAAAGATCATGGGCTTCATCTATCATCAACACATAACGCATTTCTCTATAATTTTCGTTTACATCAGTACTTCCCATATTAGAGAAAACATTAAAAATGTAATTTATAATCAGGAATACAGAAGTAAATCTGACGGTATTATCAAGCTCACCAGATAATGACAGATAGTAATTATTATTTAGGAATGCGCTAGGATTCTTTACCTTAGAAGCAAACAATTCATACTCACTCAAACGTCCCATTATTTCTGTTAGAGTGTCTCGATTTTCCCCTACTTGATCTATTATCAAATCATAGACTTCTTTCATAGAAGGGTAATCACCACTTGTTTGCTGAATAAATGCTTCCTGAACAGCATCTTTTAATGTTTGTTGTTGTTTTTTACCGATGTTTGAATATTTAGCTATAATATCAACAAATTTGTTTATACCAACAAGTTTATTCCTATCATTTATGTTGTCTATGAACGAAAGTGGGTTAAGTGGAAAAGGCTCATCCGGAGCATTGATACAGGTTGTATGAGTTTCTGTGAAGAAATTATGCATCTTATTTTTATCTTCTACTGATACTCCTTTAAAATCGAGAAAAAGGAAATTAACCTGTCCCTGTGTTTTAGAAACTAATTGCTTTAAAAATTCCAAGGCAAATTGAGATTTCCCAGAGCCTGATTTTCCAGCAACTGCAACATGTTGATTATTGTAGATTTGAGTGTTGTTAAAACAAAATGTTACTGGCTCTTTTGTCTTAGGGTTATATCCCACTTTAATATCAATAGCCCCTGTAAAACTCGTCTTGTTGATGTGTTGATTATTGTTTTTAACTGCATCTAACGAAACAGGTGCGTCTTCGATTGCGTCAATACCTTTTCCCAGATATTCAACCAGAAAATCAAAAAAGGTATATTGCGAACGATTCTCAAACAGATAATTAATCTGCTCAAGACCATGATCTATATGCAATTTTACATATTTAGCAATTAGTTCATTATTCTTATTAATGCCATAAGCTTGACAAATAAGAGCTATATAAAAATCTCTGTTAGCAGAATCAAATAAAATATGTTCTTTATATTCTTTGCCTTGTGAGTCGTAAGTGTTAAATTCATTTTGCTGAAATCTTTTCCCTGAGGCCAAGGAAAATCCTAAAGCAATACGTGCTATAATATTCTCTTTTGCACCACCAGGTAATTTTAGAGTCAAATTAGACACTATGCTCTGGTTTGCTGCGGAAGTTTTTATATTTATTTGCATGTTATTGGTGCTTATAAGTGTCAAACAATTCTTCTATCTTTATTTCCTTAAAACTAGATCCTTTCTTTGAATTTTCAATAAGATAAGTTTTGCTTACATATCCGTTAATCAAAGAATATTCTTTCTCTGTTAATTCTTTCAATAAAAGGGGAAATAGTATTACTTGTTTTGAAACATTCGGATAAAATTTTGTCAGAATATTTTGACTATGATTTATATCAAATTTTTGCATAGGACTATCTATGAATACAGGAAAAGCTAACCCTGTTTCTTCTACAAGTGCACCAAGTAACGCAGAGGCGAACATTTGACGCTCTCCCATCGATAGTATCCCTTTGTCTATTTTCTTATTGTTAGCATCAAATAAATTTATATCAACATCCTCCCCATTGCCTTGTATATCAACAACAACTGAACTGACAAGATCTTTTTTGTGTAAAAAACTTATAAGTTTATCTTTTAATTTCTTCTCAAGGGCTTTTTTCTTCTCATCCTTAAATTTTAATAAGAAGTTTTGTATGATATGTATTAAATGAGTTGCTTCGTCATCTACAGCTTTATTCTTTTGCGAAACATCAATTTTCTTAGATAGAATTTCTTTCTTTTGCTTTGATGCCTTTATCCTATCTTTTGCCTGTTCTATCTCAATATTCAAAGAAGCTATTTCTTGATGCAAATCAGAAACAATATCTTCTTTCTCTTTCTTCCTTCTACGTAAAGACTGAATATATTCACTTTCGGCATTCTTTTCCGCTTCTCGGATTTTTTTATCTATAGAATATAACTCCGCTTTTGCTTTAGAATATTTTGTTGCAAGAGACTCAAATGAAGATTTACATTCCTTTAGCTTTAATACCAAGTTTGTGAAATCATCTTTTTGCAATTCTGTGAAATTGTGCAAGGCTTGGAAATTCCTATATTTTTCTACATCACAATCATTATAAAAATGTTTGAGTATCAGCTTCCTAATCTGTGCTTCGTAAAAATCCCTTACTTTGATATCTATATGAGATTCAAAGTTGTTTCTAGCCCTGTCAAGATCATTAAGAATATCGTCTGTTTTTTCCTTTACTCCTTCAAGTTGCAATTTATTTTGTTTATAAGCCCTTTCTTCATTTAACTGAGTTGCAACAGTAGAAACCACATTTCCAGCCAAGCCAAATGGAATATAATTGTATAGATCTTTTAATCCTTCCTGAGCATCAGACACTTCAGATTGGCAACGTTCCTGTTCTTTTTTGAGCTCTGCGAGACGTTCGACACTCATTAAATCACCTTCACGAATAAGTTTCTCTTGCAACTCATTACATTCATATCGAAGAATGGATATTTTTTCCTGCTTTTCCTCAATCTGATGCCCAAAGTCTGCAATACAATCTTTATCATTTTCAATCGAAAGGATGAGTTCATTAAACTCTCTTTTATCTTGCGGTTGGGCTGATTCTTTTCTATAATCATCTTGTAATTTCTCTAACTCGGATTTTAATTCCGCATATTTCTGAATACCCAAAACCTGAGAGTATGCTTGACTAAGTTCTGCTCTTTGCTGTGGAGTATTTACCTGTGCAAATGATACAATTTTTTCAGCATCAAAGAAAAAGAATTTTGCTATTTCTATAGGCAATATATAATCCCTAATGAACATTTCTTCTTCATCTTTATCACTAAATAAGTCACTTTCACGCCCATCAATCAGTATTTTCAATTCGTCTGATGTATTAGTAGCCCTATCATATGAACGAATTATAGTAATCTCTGTACAAGTTGTATTTGGAATTTCTACCTCTGTAAACGTCACACTCACGGAAAATCTCGTTTCTCCATCTTGAGCTGCTATAGTGTTCAAACTATTTCCGATATATTTGCTATAAGATCCTTTTTCGTCAATCTCTTTTTTATACAACTCATCAACCTTCTCCATATTCTTGCCGTAGAGACACCATACAAGAGACATTAGGAAAGTTGTCTTTCCGTATCCATTGTTACCACTTACTATAATAATATTTCGTTCTCCATTAGGTGTTAATTCTATTTTGTTAATCCCATGATAGATACGAAAGTTATGTAATTCAATAGATTTTATTATCATGCTTTTTTAGAATTTATAAAGTCTTTCAACCGTGATTCTATTTCATTTTTTAACCCCCTTCTGCGCTGCATAAGGGATTTGCTTTTTTGAAGAAGAAGTAACTGTTCTATTAACTCACCTTCTTCCGGATTATTGGCGCACACTTCACGCATCAAATCGGCTTCTAATTTATTTTTCACGTTTTCCTCCATAATGAAAGATTCTTTATAAATTGAATTGTATATTTCTGATACTTGATAACCAAAATTAAAGTCTCTATACCAATTAACCTGAATTGCAATTAATTCTTGATCTGAGATTAATCTTATTTTAGAATCTATTTGTTGCAATTCATGTTGTACCTCAAGAAGTCTTCTTAAAATCTTAGCTCTATATTTAAATATGTATGGCCCCATATCATTAACAGCCTTCCGACCATCTCTGCGAAATGGCATACGGTTCTCCAAAATATTTCGTTCTAAATCTAGTTCCATTCTAAAATCATACAATGGTTTCATCCATTCTCTTCCATTCTTTATCAAGGAACGCATAGACTTATCATCCTTTACAACAGTACAGACCCAGCATCCAAAACGACTTTGTCCACAAGAGCCATGACTTTTATCTGTCACAACAGTCGGACATTCATAATCATCTGCACTTGCATCCATATATATATTAAAGAGCACAGAATTATCAAAACCCCATGGACATGGAATCGCTTTAATTATATACCATACTTCTTCCAACATTAGTTCTTTAATAGGGGCATACACATAAGTATTATGTAACAGTGTATGATGAGTCAGTCTTTGACCGTGTATTTCATGTTTTTTTATAGATCGTGCGCGCGTAGCACTCTCTGATTTCCTTGTTCCAATCAGTATAATAGCCTCCCCACATTCGTCTACTTGTTCTGTAATGAAACGAGCTGTCGGTTTAATTTTCATTTTATCAGTACACCATCGGAATGCCGTATTTGGAACAGGATACCCTTTTCCTATAACATTGACCCAGAACGATTCTTCAAGTTTGGGGATTGTTTTACGAATAAAAATAGGCATGTCCTCTTCCCTTGCTTTTTTTTCTATCTGACAAAGTACATCGTCAACATAAGAAGATATAATGGGGTTTTCCACTAATGTATCATTGCAGACAACATATACAGGTCTCCTAAGCTGAAACGGAGCGAGGACATTCTCTTTTATTCTTTTTAATGCAATCCAGACCAATGTTAGCAATACCGTTGAATCCTTACCGCCACTAAAGCCTATAATCCACGGACGGTGAGTATCATCAGCATACATATACTGATCTTTAATTTCATCTATGATATATTCTATTCGTTTATTCATTATCCAAAGAAGTTAGATGAGTCTTATTCAATAATTCATCTAATTCAACATTAAGTATTTGGGCTATTTTTAGAAAAGTTGCCATTGGTGGTTGGCTGGCATTTGTACACCATTTGGATACCGTGGTCGTAGCACATCCTAATTGCTCAGAAAGCCACTTATTCGTCTTTTTCTTTTCAACTAGTACAACCTTAATACGATTAATATCTTTCCCCATAATATTTTGATTTCATTATTGAGTACAAAAATACACAATATATTTTATAACGCATATAAAATTCTGCGTTATATTTCATCAGAGTTAATTTGATTATCGAATATGTCACTTTAATGAGATAAAACACACCATAATCAATCTATTCTTTTATAAATATGAGATGTCTTAAAACCTCCTTGTAAAGGAGGTTTTAAGACATGCAACTTGTTGATAATCAATAATGGCCATTATTAATAGATTGGGCTTTGCTGAGGTTTCAATGTATGAAGATAATGATTTAGAGTCATTTATCCTGCCAATATTCATTATTGTATCTCATATAAACACCACTATAGCTTCAATTCCGGTAAACTATTGATAGCCTCCGACTTCAACTTGTCAACTGCACGAGTGTATTTCTCGGTATGCTTTAATCCGCTATGCCCCAATAGGCTGGCAACGGTCTTGATGTTGGCACCATTATTCAGAATATTCACAGCAAAGCTGTGGCGAGCACAATGCCAACTGATGTGTTTATTAATGCCAGCGCGCTTCACCCATCGTTTTACAGATTTGCTGCAACTTTCATAAGAAGGTAAATTGAATATCGAGGAATCCAAATCTTCAGGTGCATCACCAATCAATGACAATAATCCATCGTTTAGGGGGATGACAACACCACTATGCGCAGAATGTCCTTTGGTCTTATTCTGCTCAAACTTCAATAAGCGATTGGTGTAATCTATATTTTTATAGGTTAAGTCTTTTACATCGCAGAAGCGCAGGCCACAATACAGACAAAGGATAAAGGCACGCCTCACATTGGGGGTCTCGTTGTCGTAATGACATTGAATCAGTGATTGTATTTCATCCATAGACAACACATCTTTACGCAGAATCTGTTCATCCACCTTGCATACCACACCCTTACAGGGGTCTTTCAACATCACTTCATGATCAATGGCGTAGCGTACCACTTTCTTGAAACGTTGGTAGATACTCTTTGCCCCTTCACCCACACTTCGTGATTGCAGATACTCCACAAACCGTTCCATCATTTCCTTAGTTATTAAATCGGGCTTAATGCTAAACTCATAGAGTGGGTATTGCTCTTTCAGAAAATCCTTAAAACGATTCAAGGCTATCTTTATCATTCGCAGGTCTTTCTTGGTGTAACTGTCAATATAAGCCTGATAATAGTCCAAGAAATTGATATTTCTATCTTTCTTCAAGCGATAGCCAAGCATGCTCTCCTTAAACTGCTGTTCACGCTCTGCACGGATCTTGGCAGCCAGTTCAAGCGTTTCTTTGTTTTGTTGCCGTTCTATTGGAGTGCGAGGCTTAGCCATCAAGTACAATTGCAAATTCTCTTTTCGCCTATTGTGCTTGATGTGTACTTTGGGCTTGCCGATCATTTTACCTGTTTCATACAAAACAGGGTTACCGGCCTCGTCCAATACAGGTGTTTCTTCTCTACCAAGATAATACTCCAGATAAAGACTTATCCGACCATCAGATAACACATTTTGCTCCAATTTCGGGTTTTCCTTTGCTTTATTTTCTAATTTCGCCATAGTTGATAGTTATGTACCTAAACGTGTATCAAACCGAGTAAAATCATTAACTCGTTTATTTTCAGATGTTTTCTTATTTTGCAAAGATACTAAAAAGTTCCGAATATCAAAGTGTACTAAAAGTGTACTTTATGACAAAAAACAGGCAAAAATAAATAAAATCATCAAACACAAGAAAATAGCAAATCGCTGATTATCAATATAATATATTCCTTTAATTTCTCTTGTTTTCACGGCATTGTACCGGGTCTGGGTACAAATAACGGCTGATAACTCAATGAGTATCAGCCGTTATTATTTTTGTGGGTAGCAAAAGGGTATAAACAAACCATAACACCCCTGCATTTTATCCCCCTCTCTTTGAATACTTTTGCAAGCAAATGTCTGCTTCCTAACGGGTTATTCTATCTTGTATGGTCATTGTGAATTTAATAATGTAATCATTTTTTGTTTATGATCAAGGTTCGTTTTAAGCGAATAAAGGCTGCTACGTTCGGTTACGCCAACAAACAAAATGCCGTCTTTTGCAGTTTCAGCAATTCCTGATTTCCCAAATATTGTGTATGGACTATCATTGATTATTCTCTTCGTTGTCTTTCTTTTTTTTATTGTTCTTTCGTGGTGCGATACGCTTCAGGTCTTGGTCGAGTTGCTTAATACTTTCAAAACGTTCAATTTTACGTTGCTGTTCTTTGTAAGCAATATATTCCTTTGTAGCTTTGGCTACTGCCGATTCGTGAGAAATGGTTCCAGCATGCTCAAGAATATTCTTCTCGTTCATGGTGAGTACAAGTCGAAGTTTCTGCACCCAGTCGCTCATGTACATTGGTTTTTCGGCTAATGCTTGCGCCTCAGCATAGGCAAGGAACTGTTCAACGATAAGTTTTAGTTGACCAATCTCTTTCTCATTCAGGTAGTTCTTGCCTATCAAGACATCATTCTTGGTAACTTTTCCTTCTTTTTCCGTGGAAGCAAGTCCCATCATTGGCAGTGACGCATTGGCACGATAGTACATGAGTTCTGCAGCTGTCTTCCCGCTGACAGCCCAGAGCAGTTTATTCTGAACTTCCTTGAAGAAAGCCAATGTCATCTCAGCCGATGGATTATAGTCGATACTTGTTGCATATATATCCTTTATCTGCTGATAAAAAACCTTCTCAGATAGACGTATCTCACGAATGCGGTCTAAGAGTTCCTTGAAATAATTGTAGGAAGACCCCGTCTTGAATCGGTCATCATTCAGCGCAAAGCCTTTGATGATATATTCTCTTAGCCGCTGGGTAGCCCAGATGCGGAACTGTGTGCCTTGCTGTGACTTCACCCGATAGCCTACCGAGATGATTACGTCAAGGTTGAAATAATCCACCTGATAAGTTTTTCCATCCATTGCAGTTGTTGCATAATTTGCAACAACTGAAGGAGCTTGCAATTCTCCTTCCTCAAATATATTCTTAATATGTCGTGAAATGGTAGATTTGTCACGTCCAAATAAGATTGCCATTTGGTCTAATGACAGCCACACCGTCTCGTTTTCAAATCTAACATCTATCTTTATTTTCCCATCTCCCGACTGATAGATGAGCATGTTATCGTTGTTGCTTGCTTCCATCATTCTATTTTATTTCATGGTTCATTTACATTTATCTAATAGTGCATTTCCCGAATAACCTTGTCATATTTCGAAGACATATTAAAACATCTCTATTGTACATTCATTAAGCAATCATATAATTTTCACTCCATTTGCTTTTAGATGTAGCTTGAAGATAGTCAGTGTCTTAAGTTCGATTTGAATACTCTTGCAATCAAACGTTCTATGCTTCTTGTGAGTCGTTACTTCTTCTACAGACATATTATTCGGTTATTAGATGCTCTAAGAATAATCTTTGTAAACTATGCAAAACGAAAAATGAAATTTTAATAAGAACCTATTATTTATCACTATATTACGGAACTTCCATAAATTATTTATAGTCCAGAATTATTAGATTCCATGTCTTTAAATTTCTGTAATTCCTTCTGATCTTGCATAATGTTTAACAAAATGGCATCACGATTTATCTTTGTTTTCCCACACATATCTTTCCTAATCAACAACATGACATCTAAAAAATTATCCAATTGCCTATATGTATTTGCTTCTGTAAGGGAGCTTAAGTAATTGTTATATCATAGTTTGTTCAGATTAGTTTCTCAAAAGCCTTTCTGTCGCCTTTGGCACCATAGTGTATTTGACCACAATAGGTGTAGCCCAGGTGTGGAAGGATGTTCAGCATCTCAACGTTGTCATAGTTGGTATCTACCTTGATGCTGTGAATGCCTTGCGAGGCAGCCCATTTCTCGGCCTCGTGGAAGAAGCGTTTGGACAGTCCGTTCCCTCGGTGATGGGGGCTAACGGCAAGCCTGTGAATTACCACATAGTCTTGTTCGCTGAGCCAAGAACCTTCGAGATGAGCATATTCAGGTTCGCCGTTCACGGCAAGTTTGGCGTATGCGGCTACCTCTCCATCAACGGTAAGAATGTAAGCGTCTCCTCCGATGATGTCATCCTCAATCAGTTCTCGTGAGGGATAGTCCTTTGTCCACTGTTTCCTGCCGTTGGTCAGCATGAGGTTACGCGCTGTGTCCAACAGCGTCCATGCCTCTTCCAAATCTGCGGTTGTAGCTTTACGGAATACTATTCGCGTGGTATGCATGTATGTTAATTTACTCGCTCGAGTGTGGTGAACCACTTGAACAATCTCTTTCTTTCATTTACAGTGTGTGATGTGCGCCGAATCCAAATTTAGGGGCTTTGACGGTTAAATGCACTTGTCCTTTCAGTCCGTTGCTTTGCACTGTTACCACCAATTTGCCGTGGAAAAGGTGCATATTGGGGAGGTGGAAAGGCTCTAATGACGTGGCGTCGCCATTGCAGACAGCCTTGAAACGGGCAGCGCCAGACACTTCGAAGAGCAACAGGTCGTTGGCATCGGGACAGAGGTTGCCGTCTTTGTCTACCATACTAATGGTGTAATACAGCAAGTCCTTGCCGTCGTTTGCGACCTGTTGCTTGTCTACTTCAATCTTGAGTGCATGAGGCGCACCAGCAGTGTGAACGGTTTGTTGAGCCACTTCATTGCCCTTTTCGTCGTAAGCCACTACCTTCAGTTCGCCCGGCTCATACACAACGTTGTTCCAGCGCAAGCGGTAACGGTCTAATTTGGATGCCTTGTTCTTCTTGATGCGTCCTTGACTCTTGCCATTGACAAAGAGTTCGGCTTCAGGATAACTCGTATAACAGTACACGGGTGTTACCTTTCCCTCACGTCCATGCCATGTCCAATGTGGCAAGAGCTGCAGAGTAGGAGAGGAAGTGTTCCACACCGAGCGATACAGGTAATAGCGATCTTTGGGCAAGCCTGCCAAGTCGACTGGTGCAAAATAGCTGCTTCGTGAGGGCCAATAGCTGTAATAAGGAGTGGGTTCACCGATGTAATCGATGCCTGTCCACACGAATTGACCGATAGAGTAGGGCAGATCGTCTTGTTTGGCAAAGTCTTCATCGGGGTAACTGCCCCAGCTCACCTTCTCCACATCGTACGATGAGCATTGTCCATCATCGTAAGTCGCCATATTTTTCTCTTCTACAGGGAATTTATATACCCCTCTTGAACTCACCGCTGACGATGTTTCCGAGCCCAACAAGAACCCTTGTGGTAGCTTGTCGATGAGTTTTTCGTAAAGGAAGACACGGTAATTAAAGCCCGGTACGTCTGTGGCAGCATAGAAACCGCAATTGGCGCTGCCCTCTGGATTGTCCACACCGCAAGTGACAGTGCGTGTAGAATCGAGGCTATGGCAAAACTTCACCATGGCTCTGGCACGCTCCGTACCCTGCTGGTTGGCTTGTTCGGGTATCTCGTTGCCAATACTCCACATCACGATAGATGGATGATTGCGATGCCCTAAAATCAGATTTGTAAGGTCTTTGCGCCACCATTCATCGTAAAACCGATTGTAACCATTCTTTACCTTTGGTTCTTTCCATGCGTCAAAGCTCTCTGCCATGACCATCATTCCCATGGAGTCGCACACCTGCATCTGCATTTGCGAAGGCATGTTGTGCGCAGTACGGATGGCATCTACGCCCATATCTTTCATGATGCGTATCTGTCGAATCATGGCAGCCTTGTTGGCAGCCACACCAAGAGGTCCTAAATCGTGGTGTAGACATACGCCCTTGAACTTTCGTGTGATGCCATTGAGCTGAAAACCGTGCTCTTTCGTAATGGCTATGGTGCGGATTCCCACCTGTTGTGAGGTGGCATCTAAGGTTTTGCTGCCTCGTTTCACGCAGATTTGTAACGTGTAGAGATAGGGATGTTCGGGACTCCAAAGTTGTGGATTCTTGATGTTCAACGTCGTTGCCACATCTCCTTTCGCATCGTTTTCCACAATATTTTGTGCTACTGTCCTACCGTCTTTGTCTCTTAGAGTAATGTGCGTCTTGAGCTTGTCGTTCTCTCTGAGTCCTTTGGTTTGTGCATTCACGGCAATCTCTGCTCCTTGTTGCGAAACGGAGAGGGTGCGGAAATACGTTTGCCAAGGGTCTATATAGGTTTTATTGGTCGTAATCAGCGTCACTGGGCGATATAGTCCAGCTCCCGGATACCATCTGCTGCTCTCCTCCAAGTTGTTCAGTTTAACCAGTATCTCATTGTCCCCCTGTTTTAAGTAGGGCGTGATATCGATGCGAAAAGCGTTGTATCCATACGCCCACCGACCCGCTTCCGTGCCATTGACATAGACAACAGGTTCGCTCATGGCACCATCGAAATAAAGTTCTGTGCGTGCATCGAGGTCGCGCACGTTGATGGTGGTGCGATATTCGCCACGTCCCAACCAAGGCAGTCCACCCGAACGTCCAGTGTGCCATATTGGGGTGCGTTGTCCGTCTTGCGTGATACCCAAGAATTGGCGGTCCCACTGCTTGTCAAATGGTCCTTTGATTGCCCAGTCGTGTGGCACTGTTACTGGTTGCCACGCATCGCCATTGCGAGAGAATTGCCATGAGGAAAGTTCTTTTTCTATTCTATTTTGTGCCATGCAAGCACCACTCAAGGCTAAGAACGCCAATAAGATAAAGGTTTTGTTAGTCATGAATAAAAGGTTTGTTAATCATTATTATGTTCATCAGCACCCACCTTACTTCTTTCAGAGTAGGGTAGATGCCTCAGTAAGTCTTAGCGTAGGGAAGAAAATATTATTTCGCTCCCAACTTTTTCATCCATTTTCCACCCCTCATGCAGGCAATGCCAAGGATGATAAAAGGAATGCTCAGCAGTTGTCCCATGTTGAAAATCATGCCCGATTCGAAGTCAACTTGTATGTCCTTGGTGTATTCTATGAAGAAGCGGAACGTGAAAATGAGGGTCAGACACAAGCCGAAATAGAAGCCAGTGCCCACCTCTTTGGAGGTTCGCTTGTAGAAATGCAGCATGACGAAGAAGAAGAAAAAGTAGGCAATCGCCTCGTACAACTGTCCTGGGTGGCGTGGTGTCATGTCTACCCGCTCAAAGATAAAAGCCCAAGGCACATTGGTTGGCGTGCCGATAATCTCGCTGTTCATGAGGTTGCCCAAACGGATAAAGCACGCAGTGATAGGAGTGGCGATGGCAATGTCGTCAAGTACATGCCACAAGTTCATGCCTGTTTTACGATAGTACAGATAGAGTGCCACCATGAGTCCTATTGAACCACCGTGCGAAGCCAATCCCTCGTACCCCGTAAACTTCCATGAACCGTCTGCTATTTGGTGGATAGGCAGGAACATTTCGACGACATGCGTCCACGAAGACAAAAAGTATTCGGGCTGATAGAACAAGCAGTGTCCCAATCGGGCACCGATTAGAATGCCCAAAAAGCAATACATAAACAGCGGATCGAAATACGCATCCTTCACCTTTTGGTCTTTATAGAGCCATTTCACGATGAAGTATGCCAAGGCGAGTCCTATCAACCAGCAGGTTGAATACCAACGAATGGCAAAATTGCCGATGCGGAATATCTCTAAATCAGGATTCCACAGGATGTAAAGTAGGTGGTCTATCATATTGTTTTGTTATTGGGCTTATTAGCCTTATTAGCCTTATTAGCCTAATTAGCCCAATTGTTGATTGTTAAACATTAAAGCGGAAGTGCATGATGTCACCGTCTTGCACCACATATTCCTTGCCCTCGATACCTAATTTTCCAGCCTCACGGACGGCACTTTCGCTGCCATATTTGATGTAATCATCGTATTTGATGACCTCTGCCCGGATAAAACCTTTCTCGAAGTCGGTGTGGATGACGCCAGCGCATTGTGGTGCTTTCCAGCCTTTGTGGTATGTCCACGCCTTTACTTCCATTTCGCCAGCCGTGATGAATGTTTGCAGATTGAGCAGCGAATAAGCCTTTTTGATGAGGCGGTTCACGCCACTTTCGGTCAATCCCAACTCTTCTAAAAACATTTGCTTGTCCTCGTAGGTCTCCAAAGACGCAATATCCTCTTCTGTCTTGGCGGCAATCACCATGGCTTCGGCACCCTCTTCTTGGGCTATTTTCTCTATTTGGGCACTATAAGCGTTGCCCTCTTTGGCACTTGACTCGTCCACATTGCACACATACAGTACGGGCTTGGTGGTCAGCAGAAACAGGTTGTGCGCTGCCTCCTCTTCCTCTTTGGTGTCGAACGACACCGTCCGTGCGTTCTTTCCTTGCTCCAACACCTCCTTGTAGGCTTCTAATACGGTAACAAGCGTCTTGGCTTCCTTGTTGCCCGAAGCAGCAATTTTTTGCTGTTTGGATAGTTGCGCCTCAATGGTTTCCAAGTCTTTGAGTTGCAATTCGGTGTCAATCACCTCTTTGTCGCTGACGGGATTTACCGCCATACCGCCTTCGCGTACCACGTTGTCATCGTCGAAACAGCGGATAACGTGTATCAGCGCATCACATTCGCGTATGTTTCCCAAGAATTTGTTGCCCAAGCCTTCGCCTTTGGACGCTCCCTTTACCAATCCTGCAATGTCTACTATCTCGCATGTGGCAGGCACAATGCGCCCCGGATGCACAATCTCAGCCAGTTTGGTGAGCCGTTCATCGGGTACTGTTATCACGCCCACGTTGGGCTCAATCGTACAAAAAGGAAAATTTGCTGCCTGTGCCTTGGCACTCGACAAGCAGTTGAATAGGGTAGACTTGCCCACGTTTGGCAACCCTACAATACCACATTTTAATGACATGTCGTTATTTCAATATAATTGTATACAATGCAAAGATAGTGCAAGCCGAAGACAGAGAAAATTTACTTTCTATGTTGAGGCGCAGCCTATCTTCTGCAAAGATAGTGCATTTTTTGCTCTTTTAGTCTTTATGTTGGTCTTAATTTGTTAAATTTGTCATCAGTCTTTAGAAAAACAAAAAGCGAATGTGCTTTTTTCTTCGCAAAAATTGCGAACCATTATAAATAAAATAGATATGGCAAGTTTAGGTTATGGCTTTTATCCGACACACCCCGGTGAGGTGTTGAAGGATGAACTTGAAGCAAGGGGCATCTCGCAGCGTAAGTTCGCAGATAGTATTGGTATGGGCTATTCCGTACTGAATGAGATATTGAACGGTCGTCGCTCACTGAGCACCACCTCCGCACTGATGTTTGAGGCTGCCTTAGATGTTCCAGCAGAGTCGCTAATGAAATTGCAGCTGAAATACAATATGCAAACGGCGAGAACAGACAAGACATTGGCAAATAAGCTGAAAGAGATTGCACGAGCGGCCTCACTACTTTGATGATTGTCCCTTAGAAGAATTTACTTACCCCTACTGAATTGAAGATAATCGGTGTCACCCATAGGGGCGAGATTTATCACGCTCCGAAACATATCCGGGCAATGGTGTAATGTTCCCTGAATTTATCTCCGTCGTTGTTTGTAACCATTCGAAAACACTCCACTCCGTCTCTCCTATAGGAGGGTGGAGTGGAGTGTTTTGTTAGGTAGGGATAGAACTTCTATTTCTGAATATATTTCTTTCCGTTCTTAATAACGGGTCAGTCGTAAGACCCAGTTGCTCCCCCCTCTCCCCTCATGCACATAATTTCATAAGCCTGTAAAGGAAGAAAGGAATGTCCGTTACTCCCCTGAACTGTGCCCTAAAGGCTTTGACTTTTGCGTTGAAGGATTCAGCATTGGCATTTGTGGCTCTGTTGA
>OBRT01000257.1_pt1 | contig 15381 bp, 13 predicted proteins | sample 1494891 | NCBI WGS metagenome assembly OBRT01 (sample SAMEA3360688, study PRJEB22359) | human gut metagenome | biome: ENVO:urban biome; feature: ENVO:human-associated habitat; material: ENVO:feces | place: Bangladesh | collected 2011 | reverse complement strand
CAAGAAAAAAAGAACACCCTTATGCAAGAGTATTCTTTAAATAAAGAACAATTTTCTTACCTAGTTCAGTATAGGAAAAACTATGAAAATTACTATGGGAAGAAAATGGAAAGATAATTCTAACTTCCTTTATACTTTAACTTTTGACTAAATCTGCATATTCTATAATATTTTCTTTTCCAAAAATTCCCTGCAAATACTCAATAAAATCTTTTTCTACAGGGATTGTTATCATTATGGCTAATCTCTTTTTGGCTCGTGAACATCCAACATAAAAAAGATTTCTATTTCTAATATAAGATTCTAATTCTTTACCAGTTAACTCATTTTCCTTCCGATACAAGATATTCTCAAATCTATAGTTATTCCAACCTTTTCCCATTACCATAAATACATTATCGAATTCTGCTCCCTTAACTCCATGGTTTGTTGCATATATTGAGTTTTCATTAAAAAAGGATAATGCGTTAATAACTTCACCATACTCAACTTGATATAATTTATTAATCTGTGGATTAGCCTCTCCTCGCTCATATGAAAAAAAGTTAGATAATACTGCATCTGAAATGGGTACTAATTTGCTTTCATAAGCACATTTCAGAACATCATATATTCGTTTGTTTCTTGAATCATCTAACCTTTTGTAAAACTTTTTCCATTTATGTTTTCTTTCTCTTGTTTCCAAAGGTTGACGATTAGTCCCTAATATTTCAAATAGTAAAAAAGCATCATTCTCACTAAGCGAATTATAAATGGGCTCTACGTAATTGTTAAAAAAAACAACATGCGGATCAGTTTGATCTTTTAAACCATTATTTAAAACTTCTAACAAATTGCTATACTCTTGTTGTTTAGATAGCATTTTATGAGTTAACATAAATATCTTTGTTGTCTCTTCTTCAGCGCTCCACCCACGTTTTTTGAGCTCTGATGATGCATTAAGAATATAATCATGCAAAATCAAATCAGGCAGCTCATCTTTATAATATCCTTTTAAAATACGTGGTCCTAAGTAATTATTTGTCAAGATAACTACTACTTCTCCATGATCTTCGTTAATCGCAGATAATTGTGGTAATTCTGGTCTAATATTATTAAGCACTTCTACTATCGTCTCTTGAGAACGAAAGTTAGATTTTTTCTTTATCTGTACAATATTTTCGCTTTTAATTTGACCACAGACTTTATCAAGTGAATAAATAGTTTGCCAATAATCTCCAAATAATCCAAACTGTGGTCCTTTATTTTGATTTATAAAAAACTCTAAAAACTTTTCCATAATTAATTTTGGTGAGTCCTGATATTCATCAATTAGAATTAATGAGTATTTTTTGCTTAACAATTTTCTGAACTTAATTTTATTTAAAAATAGTGAAAACATTTCAATAACATCATCATGGTGTAAATACAGAACAGAATCTTCAATGAAACGTACCCCTAATGTGTAATTTACTTTATTTATAGATTCTATTTCTTGTTCAGAAAAACTTCTCAATTGTTCCAATGAAAAAATGGAATTAATCAAATCTTTTTGAAATCTTTTTATAGATTCCCAAGCAAATGTATGAATTGTAGAAGGAATAATTGTACTAGAGTTCGATATCCTTTCTTTTATTTCATCTACAGCTACGTTTGTATATGTTATACACGCAACTGACCTATCTGAGAAATCAGCATTATCTTCTAGCCAGCTAATAACATTTAATAAAGAATGTGTTTTTCCTGATCCAGCTCCAGCTTCTACAAGAAAATTTCGTTTTGATTTCAAAACATTGATGATATCATTATCAATACTGTCTGCTATTTTTTTTGCTATCTCATAATTATTTGCTTGATTCATTTACTAATGTTCACCTCCTAAATCATCAGAAGTGTTCTTTTGAGAGCTTAGCCATACTAAACCTTTCGAAATATAAGAAGGTATGGAGTAACTAGAGAAGTCTTTATCAAAAAGCAAATTAAAAGCAAAGTCTGTTTTGCTTTCTTTATCAGAATCAAACTCAATTTCACCAACCTCATCTCCAACACTATATAATTCTCTATTCACGTTTATAATTGCCTCTTCAAAGCTTCTTGGGTGAATGTTGTTCTCCTGTTCTTGATATGCCAACCTTAAATTACATTCTATTAATTCATCTTCATTTTCTAGCATGTCTACTATTTTAGTAATTGACACTACATCTCTCTTATTTAAATTAAATTTATTTCTATACCATCTATTTATTGTTCCATTTGAACTTCTCTTGGCTTCTGCTCTTCTACAAGCTTTACCATTTTCATCTACAAAATCTATGTCTGTAATTACTAATGTAGGAACTTCAATGAAGTTTAAAAAGTCAAAAAATTTAAAAGCATATGCACCACCAACTTCAATAATTGTGTAATACTGTGATTGTAAAGAAGGACTTTCATTTCCATACATATCTAAATCAAAGCATTTAGTTATCATATCCTTAATAAGCAATCTCTCCGATGTACCTTCAACTAAAATCGCTTTGTTACAAAAATATAGATCACAATGACTTAGCTTGATATATTGCTGTAGAAATTCAATAGTTGCTCTGTTCTCAGGAGAATCTTCGTTTTTTACCTTGAAAGTATCTAAATTTTTACATACAACATTATTAGAACCCTTTTTAAAATATCTTATTTGTGAAAAAGGTACTGTATTTGCAATATGAGAAGAATGTGTTGTGATGATTATTTGTATCGGAACTTTATTATCTTCTGATTTAAGGAAGCTTTCTATATATTCGATAAATGTGGCCTGTAGTTGAGGATGCATATGTGCCTCTGGCTCCTCGATAAACAATAAAGGTATCCTTAAATGGCTTTGTTTTAAAGAACGCAAATAATCCTGTAGAATCAAAGAAATTTTTATTAAATTTTTATATCCCAAACCATTATGAGTGCCAGGCAATTCTTCAATATTATCATGGCTGCTATAATTCAATTTTGTTCCAGATATTATGCTGTTTTCTATATCTAAATCAGTATAGGCTTTTAACAACAAATCCTCATCTGATGGATATCCAAACTGTAACATTGAAGCGACAATTGAATTCATATGGACACTAATATCATTCTGCAAATTATATTTAGTTAAATTAATAGTTTTCTTTAAACTTAATATTGCAGGCTGTATAGAAGTTTCTGCCTCTGAAATTTCTGTATTAAACAGTGAATTTAAAACCCTTCCTAATGGATTTAATTGAGATTCTTCATTTGATTCTCCTAAATTACGTTCAGCTGTTATTGTCCTTAAATTAAAAAGTCCTTTTAAACTCTCATAACTTTTCAACTGAAAATCTTCTTCATCAGTTGGATTTATAGCATAGATTTTTAACTCAAAGAATCGATAAAATACTTCTTTTATAATTTGTTGTAATATTTGCACGTTATCATCAGAACCAATATTTGTAATTAAATTCTCATACTGTTTATTTAAATCTAATAATACTGTCTCTATATTAGAAACCCATTCATAAGAACATTTTATTTTTGCTACGGTAATCGTTTCGTCCAAATCAATAATAAAGTTAGAGAGTTCTCCCAGCGAATCTTCTTCATTTACATCACCATATTCAATCTCTAAAAGAAACTGTGTAAGTTCAACATTTGATTTTAACTCCTCTAAGGATATTTCTTTATTGAAATACCTTTCAATCTGACTGTATAAGCTCGCTCTACAACTTAATGGATAATCATCAAATTTTAATCTTTTAACACAATTAGTAATTAGGTCAAATACATTCATCACAGTAGTTTTACCAGTATTATTTTTACCAACGAAAACTGTCTTTGATTGACTTAATGAAATCATAGTGTTCTTCAATAGTCTAAAATTTTTTATAATAATATTCTTTATATACATTCCTCTAAGCCTCGACTTTATATATTTCTTCTAGAGTTGTGCATGGATAGAAATGAGCTCTTTATATCTGCATATATACTGGACAATCCATAGCATTCTAATACAAACTTATCAAAAGCAATTCTGTCTTCTTTATTTAATTCTTGTTCATAGTCATAAATGTCTCTTTCAAGAATAGGAAAGAACATTTCTTTAATCTTTTGTTTTTGACATTCATTAAGAATATTTGGATTAAGTATATACATTGAAGCTATACTATCTTTATTAATATCTAAAACTCCTAAACCTCTTCCAAAACCTAAGGCCTCAATGTAATAAATGGATAGTATTGAATTTAATAAAGCATGCAATAACTCACTATCCATATTTAAATCTTTAACTCTTAATCCAATTAGCCTTTGATTTATGAAACTTTTTTCTTCAAATTTGCCAAAGAATAGTCTTTTATCTGGATTCATCATAGTAAAGAAATCAGCCAGCTCACTTGTTTCAATCTCATACCAATGTAAATTTCTTCTACTCAAGACTTCTGGAAGTGGCTTCCCTACTCCATTTACTTCATTTTCAAACTTCTCAATCCAAGCTAAAGCACCGAAATGATTGTTTTCACGCAATTCTTCTTTGGTTCTAGAACAACAAAAAACATCATCCTGAGCTTCCGTTTGTAAGAAGTTCACATTTCTTGCATTCTTCAAGACCTTTTTAATGTATATTTCTTCTATATCATGGTTACCTTGTGGATAAAATAATTGATCCCATCCACGTCGACTTCCTCTAAAGACATCAAAAAAATCAGTAATAGGTCTCAAATATTCCCTTGTATTAATCAACCATTTATTATCGTGAAAAAGAGAATTAAGAGATACATTCAAATCAAGAATACTATCAATTTCAGAAAGACTGTAAGTTGTTTTTTTACCTAATTCTTCTTTGGGTTCAATTTTAAGTATAGAGCTTTGAATGATGTTATCTTTATATTCATCAGTAGTACTCAATTCTTTTAAATTTTTATTCCAAATAAAAAAACTAGTCTCATAATCTTCTTTTGATGATGCAATCTCTCTCTTCTCTAAAACTAATATTATGGTTATTACATCAGCGTTATTAAACCATTTTTTATTCCCGCTAATATGCAACTGATCTATTTTGTAATATTCTTTTAGGGCACTATAAAATATTTTCCCACTTGCTGTTCCCAACCATGAATTGGATGTAATTAGTCCTAATCTTCCATTATCATCTAGCAAATCATGTACAGCAAAAGGAATATAGGTATAAATATCTCCTCTTTTACTTAAAACAATATTTGTTTCATATTTTACCTTTTCAATTATTTTTTCTATTAATCTCTTGTCTTCATCATCTAATCGCTCAAAAGCAATAAAAGGTAAATTAGAGCAGATAGTTCCCATTTTAGGAAGCTGATATTTAATAATTTCACCATTAGATGGATTTGTGATATTAATCTCATCATTTGCTTTTAAATCTAACGCATTTCTATTAAATACCATTAGTGGTCTGTTCATGGTTTCTACTGAAGATAAAGCTATTGTGGCTAATTGCAGAGGAAAATTATCTTTATCTGATGCCCAAGTAGAACTCAAAGTATTTTCAATGCTCATCTTTTCTGATTTCAAATCATAGCCAGCTTTTGCAATTGTTCCTGTACCACAGCAACAATCAATAAAATCTTTTTCAGCATCCAACATAGTTATGCTGCATAAAATATCAGCTAATATTTTCGGAGTAGTGAATTGGCCTCTAATCAGTCGCTTTGATGATGCAACTGAATTCTCCAAAATATCTTGAATTTGATTTTGATCTATTATGTCAATTTTTATCGATTTCAAAAGATTGTTGTATTCTATAATTTGATTCCAAGTATTTAAATCAATGAGCTCACTATACTCAATTTTGCAAAATATATTATAAAAGTCACACCTTTCAGTAATTTCTTCAAATACTCCAACAACTGAATTTATGTCTTCATTTCCTGAAATAGAATCAACTAGTCTGGCTGATGATTGGTAACCTTTAATAAGATGAGCAAATAAAAATTTGTTTAACCAATTTAAAATAAGCATTTTACCATACGCAATATACGGGTCTTGTTCATCATTAACATATTCAAGACTTGCTTTTTCCCACCAGTGCATAATATATGCTTCTATAACTCTATTGCTATTAGATTCTTTTCTTAAAACATTTCCTAGGCTTTCCTTATTATTTTCTATAATATTTGCCATTAATGAATCTGTAACAACCCTATCTATTTTCTGTCCACAAATATGACCAGTCACTAAAAATTCATTTACCTGTAATATTACATCTTTTAAAGTTTGCTCCCAGTCATCTTGATATTCAATAACATCAGACCTCGATATTATATGACTATTTTCATTCCAAGCTTTTTTTATAAACCAATTCCCTGCTTCGTCATTAGCATATAAAACTGCAGAAGTGAAATTCCAAATCAAAGTACTATTCAAACCTAGGTTACGAGCTTTTCTTTGCGCATCTTTTATAAATACTTCATCTGTAATCAAAGTATCAGGCATTTTTAATTCCCAGCCTTGTAAAAACATTGTTTGATTTGAATCACCATATAGTATCAAATCTGGAAACATGCGTTCTGTACCAGTAGAAATTGTAGATTCACCACCTGCATTTTTTATTAAAAAGTCATGATTATCAACAAATTTATTAATCAAAGAGATTAAATTTATAGCCCAGCTTCTTTCATTTGCATTAATTTTTATTTGACTCACGTTTTATAAACTCCTTTATTAGATTTTCTTCACATACATACTCTTTGTATTCATCAGATAAATTATCCCAAGACTCTTTTAATCGTTTAGTTGCTACTTCTATTAAATCGTATTTATATTTTTTAAACTGATGAGTTTCCTCATTCATTTCAATCCCTACAAAATTTCTACCTTCTCCTAAAGCAGACACTAAAAAACTGCCACTTCCAAAAGTATTATCTAAAACTAAATCACCTTTATTTGTATATGTTCTAACCAAATATTTTCCTAACTCTACTGGTTTTTGTGTTGGATGATAAACTTTACCTTCACTCTCAGCTGTTTTAAAATAAAATAAATCGACGGGATATCTTTCTCCATTACTTTTAACTCGAACTGGATCAAAGTCTCCATAAGAACCACTTAACTGATTTTTTCTTAGCCCTTTATCGTATGATTCTCCATTCATCATTTGAGGATTATAGGTTGGTTGTTTTTTATAAAACACACAAACTTCTTCAAATTTTCTCAACGGTTGTTTTTTTGCATTTAAAAAATTTGTTGCCTTAGACTTTATCCAAATCCATTTGTATTTAAAATCGTCTATATTACTTAACATTAATCTTGACGTAAATAATCCATGAGAAGTTAACACAATTGCTCCATTTTCTTTAACAATACGTCTATACTCTTCCCATAACTTATCTAATGGAATTATTGAATCCCATTTATTTTGTGTTGTACCATATGGTAGATCACATAGAATCATATCAATAGAATTATCAGGGAAATGTTTCATTATTTCTATGCAGTCCCCTTCAAATAATCTATTTGTTATATCTTTCTTTGAAAATTCCATTTAAAATTAAACTCCCTTTATATACTTTATTTTTAACTCTCCCCACAATATCGGACAAATCCTTTCTAACGCCGATAACTAATGTCCTAGTCCTTGATGAATTTGAGCCATAATTTTTAAAATTAATTACTCACTTAGAAATTAAATAATTATTTGAAAGTTTACTTTCAATCATTTCACCTATTGGAAGAATCGTTCCATCTTTTAAAGTGCAGCCTGTTTTCCAAAATGCAGCAACATTTTCAAAAATAAAAAATCTAGGATTAATATTTTTAACAATCTCAACGCTTTCAACTATTAAACTATTAAACTATTCCTTTGTAAATCGCTCTTATTTTTCTTGTGATTAGCTACACTCATTCCCTGGAAAGGTGGAGTTGCAATAATAACATCAATGTTATCATTACCAAGTTTTTTCCATTTTTTTATTTCATTTGAAATTTTATCTTTAGTTTCTTGCTTCTGGATACCTCCGCTTATATATCCACTATCAAATTTACATTTTTTGTTTATTTTTTGAATTTTCAAACGCCTATCAATAATTTCATTCGTTACTACATATTCAAAACCCTCTTGTTTAAATCCATAGCAACCAACTCCTGCTAATGAAAATAATGAAATATATGTAAGAGTATTACTAATCATTTATTTTAACTCCATTTTTATATTCAATAATATCTCCAATATCACATTGAAAATACTCACAAATCTTTCCTAATGTTTCTAAACTTACATTTTCGTCTCTTCCCATTTTTGCTATTGTCTTGGGTGTTGTTGCAATTGCACATTGTAAGTCTGTTTTTTTCATATTTTTATCTATTAATAACTTCCATAATTTATTATATGAAAATCCCATATCATTCTCCAATTCTATATTTTACCTTCCTAAATGTATAGATTAACTACCTAATTATAGCATATAATACAGATTCCTTTCAATCATATGATTTACTGTGTTAAAATGAGCAAAAAAAATAAAGGCAGTTCGAAGACTGCCGATATTTATCTCTCTGCGCCTTTGCTAAGGTCTTTCTTATTTGATTTAGTTTTCTCGTCCGTCTTAAAGCTTTTTATTTGCCTAATATGGACTTTTTATCTTTATCTTGACTCTTTACTTGTTCCTTTGCTTTTAAAAACTTAGACGATAGGATTCTAACATTAGTATGCTCCTTGCTGTTATTATCAATGTGTGTTTTTACTTGTCCAAATATTTTAACAAAATCTCCTTGTTTTAGATTTTCTAAATCTTTTGCCTTATATACAAAGGCTGAATAATTACCATGTAATATATTTAGATTTAAACCTTCAAAGCAAAAAGTAAAAATTAAGTAAATTTGAAGTGACATTAATTTGAAAACTTGATAAACAAGCTTAAGAGATATTATATTAAAACAATATTTCCCCGGTACTGGGACTGGGATGGGACTAAAAATTTGAAAATGTCCTATAATTAGGTGGATTTAGTGATGCTCTAAAAAATAGAATCTAGTATTTTGAATGGTTTGGGATATACTGTACATTTGAAAAAGAAGAGTGGGAATAAATTTGCGGTCTAAATGGCGGATTAAACTTGATTCGTCGCCTCACAACCTCGACGTACTAATTGTACGACTCGGCTGCGAGGCTCCTCATCGGCGTCTAATCCATCCATTTATTTCCGTAAATTAGACAACATTGCGGAATTAGACAAAGAGTTATAATGATTTAGTCACTGCGGCGTAGGTAAAACTACGCCTCATTCCTAAAAAGTCTCAAGCTACAAAAATGCATCAATTTTATCACGCAAATTAGACAGCGTGAACGGGAGATAAAAAGAACATTTATAAAAAACATAGATTGAATAATAGTTCCAAGTGGTTAACATTTGGACAAAAACTCAGACCGTAGTTTTAAGCTGCGGTCTTTTTGCCTACATATTACGAGGATTAATTTATTTTGACATCTCCAATGGCTACTTTTAAATGTAACAAATAACATGAACCAGATCGCAAAAGCAATTGATACAACGGGAGTAATTTATAAGAAAGATATTGACTATATGAGAGAAAAAATAGAAAAATTGGCAAAAGAAATATGGGATATACATTACCTGTTGTTAAAAAAACTAAATAGAATTTAGCCAAAACAAATCTTAGGCCTGTAAGAAGTTTTTAAAATATGATATAATATATTTAAATGAAATGTTGATTTTTAAATTGAAAAGGGGGAGGAACCTATGCAAAACTTTGGCAAGGTTAATTTTAAAATAGACCAAGTTTTAGAAGAAAAAAATATAAGTAAAAACAAATTAGAAAAAGAAGCAAATCTTCAAAGAACGCAGCTTAATTCTTAGTGTAATAATAAAGTTAAAAGAATTGATTTAGATAATATAGCAAAGATTTGTTATGTTCTTGATTGTAAGGTTGAAGATATTATGGATTATGTCAGGTAATTAAATGAATAGACCCGAAATAATAAAAAAATAGGTAACATGCATCAGATTGGTAACACTGAATCAGGAGAGTTTAGTTATGTTCAAGCTCTGAAAAGTGTTGGAAAGGATATAAAAGATTACCAAAAAGGAGATACAGAGAAAAACCATCAATGCTTAGATATAAGATTTGAAAATGATAGATTAGTTATATTAGTAGAAACAAAAAACAGCTTTAGAAGATGGAATCATAATAAAATTAGAAAACAATTACAGGACTATGTAAGGTATGAAAAAGCCTATTCTGATAAAAAAATAATTGCTATGCTAATAGAAACAGATGGAGATGATATATGGGTTTGGCATGGACAATCAGTAATTATTGATGAAGAACACAGGAGAAAAGAAGAAACTGTTTTAAAATCTTTTGAAGAATATGAGAATATAGTTTTTGGTAAAGTTAATGACAAAATTAAAGTTGTTGATTCAATAAAGATTTTAAATGAAATGCTACATTCAGATGGTGTAAATGAGAAATTGAGAAGTCAGTTCGTAGGTACTTGCCTATTAGCACTAAAAAATGGACTTTCATATAAAAATTTAAAACCAACATTGGATCCTAATACTGGAAAAGATTTAAGTCAAGAAAAAATAATAATAAAAGATATAAAAAATATTCTGTCAGGCTTGTTATCTAAAAATAATGATGTGGATACTCTAAATAAAGCTGGCAAATTATCTGTATTAAGTAGTAAGGTGCTAGATGATCAAGATATAGCTAGTTTAACATATGATGAATTGCAAAAAATATTGGAATTTATAGACAACAATATAATTCCTTTTATTAATGATTCAAATACTGCAGGACAAGATTTATTAAATCTATTCTTTACAACATTTAATAAATATGTTGGTAAATCAGATAAGAATCAGGCATTTACACCAGATCACATTTGTGATTTTATGTGTAAAGCTGTTGGGGTAAATAAAAACTCACGAATTTTAGATCCTTGTTCTGGCAGTGGCGCATTTTTAGTAAGAGCAATGACAGATGCAATGGATGATTGCGACACAGAAGAAGAACGTGAAGAAGTAAAAAGAAATCAAATTTTTGGTATTGAATACGAAGATGGAGCGTTTGGTTTATCATCAACAAATATGTTAATCCATGGTGACGGTAATTCAAATGTTATCCAAGCTTCTATGTTTGAAAGAGGAGAATGGATTAAAGACAAAAATATAAATATTGTTCTAATGAATCCACCATATAATGCAACTAGAAAATTCTGCGATCCAGAATATGTAAAGACTTGGACTTCAAGTAAGAAAGAAGATCCTTCTAAAGGATTTCATTTTGTAGAATATGTTGCAAGACATATACCAGCTAATTCAAAAATAGCGGTATTACTACCTGTGCAAGCAGCTATTGGTAATAGTAGTGAGTTAAAAAAATATAAGAAGAAGATGCTAGATAATTATACTTTAGAAGCTGTGTTTTCGTTACCAAATGAGATGTTTTATCCAGGTGCATCTGCTGTTGCATGTTGCATGATTTTTGATTTATCACAAAAACATGAGAGATCAAATAAAGAAACATTTTTCGGATATTTTAGGGATGATAATTTTATAAAGAGAAAAGGATTGGGCAGGGTGGAAAAGACTGATAATGAAGGAAATAGTTTATGGGCAAATACAAAAGACCTTTGGCTTGATTTATATAAGAATAAAAAGGAAGTACCAGGTTTGTCTGTTATGAAAAAGGTTACTTTTAAAGACGAATGGCTTGCAGAGGCTTATATGGAAACGGATTATTCTATTTTGACAGAAGATTATTTTAAGAAAACTATTAGGGATTATTATTCATATCTAATAAAAAATGGAGGCAAATTAATATGATTAATACTGAAGATTGGAAAGAATTTAATGTAGGTAAGCTACTAAATCCAAAAACTACTATATTGTCGATTAAAAACGAGCTAACAGAAGGTAAAATTCCTTTTATCTCAAGAACAGGGCTGAATAATGGAGTAGATTGTTATGTTGATGTTCTAAGTGATAAAGTTACAAAAGGTGATTGCATAACAATTGGTGCTGAAGGAATTCTAGCATTTTATCAAAAATATGATTTTGCAACTGGAAACAAGGTTTACGCTTTAAGAAATTCTAGAATTAATGAAAAGATAGCATTATTTATTTGTACTATATTGAACCTAGAAGTATTCAAGTACTCATACGGTAGGGCTAGAGTATTAGGAAAATTAAAAGAAGAAACTATTAAATTACCAATCAAAAAAGATATTAGTGACAATCCCATAATTGATTCTAAAAAAATTTACTCAAGTAAAGGGTTTATTCCTGATTGGGAATATATGGATGAGTTCATTGGAGAGCTTGAAACTATAGAGAAAGAGAGAATAAAAGGTTTATTAGGAATATTTTAAAATTACCAATCAGATGATTAGTAATGACTATGTATTTGATAACACAATAAGTATTCTGATAAAGGATATGTTCCTGATTGGAAATTTATGGAAAACTATATTAAAAGCTTGCCATATGGTGATAGGATTGATGGTTAATAGAAATGATTATTGGAGGGGTGTATGGCTGATAAAAGTTCAACAACTCAATTGTGTAAGATCATATACTTTGATGACGAGTCTATAACGGATTATCTTCAATTGATGTCTGGGGGAAAGCTGGAGAAAACAACAGAGTTATTAGAAACAGCTTCAAAAGATGCAGAAGTTGATACAGATGCAGCTACAAAAATTGGATTTGGTGGTCTAATAAAAGCATTATTAGGCTGGAATGCAGAAGTTGGTGTGACAGCATCAGCAGGACTAAGTTTTAATAGTGAAAAAATGGTAAAAAATATCATAAAAAATACTATTCTTACTGATTTTGTTAATGCACTAGAAGAAAATGAGAATAAGACAGCTGTTTCCAAATTACCAAAAGGGACAATAAAAAAATTTAGTGGTTATAAAATCGCAGCAGAGAAAGATTCTTTGTCTTATTTAGTAATGCTTTCACCTTATATGAATATGTTTCAATCTGGAAGCATTATTCCTAGTGGCGAACTAAGCATTTCATTGGATAAACTTGATAGTGTTTTAAGAAATGCAAAGGGTTATTACGAATTTGTGGGAACTAAAGGAAATAGTAAAGTAATTTTAAGATTTAATATTAGCGCATTTAAAAATAATTATATGATTAGAGATTTGTTAAAAATGAATTTAAGTATTTTTGCTATTAAAGTTGGCGATACAACATTGGATATGCTTAATATTAACGAAGAGTTAAATCTTGATTTAACAAGTAGTGTAGTTGATAATCCATCATATGAAGAAAGTAATAGAGACAATGGTCAAAATACTAATTCATCTAAAAAACTTCCAGTTTTTGATGTGTTATTAGCTGGAGTTGAGTCAAATGGTTAATAGAATTATTATATTTAAAGGGAGCAAAAAAGATTTTGAAGAATTATTATCTGAAATTATAGGTAATGGTTCTTATACTCCCTTTATGGAGCTAATACAAAAATACAATGCTAGGTTAAGACCGAATGAATCTGGCGTTAGAGAACAAGAGTTAGGAAGAAAAATACCTGTTGAAGCTTGTGTAGTAAAGGCAGATGATTATGCATCAGTGTTACCTCATGTTTTGGCAAACTTTTCCACTATAATTACTTTAAACTGTGATATTGATTGTCTTCTAGTTCATAATCCACCGAGACGAGTGGAGGAATCTTTAAAAGCATATGATGAAAGTATAATTGAATATAAATTTTCAGAATACCAAGAAATATCTAAGCAAAAACTTAAGGAGATTTACGAACAATTAAATAAAGATATTCTTGGACAAGTAGATTGTAAAAAATCAATAATAACAGGATTGTATAGGTTATTAAAAGAGCAAGTAAATAATCCGGTTGTATTAATGTTTTATGGGTATTCTGGAGTTGGCAAAACTGAAAGCGCTAAAAGTATAAGTAATTCATTAGGTGGAAACTTATTAAGAATTCAATTTTCAATGATGCAAACAAATGAAGCTTATAATTACGTTTTTGGGTCTGAACACTCAAATAATAGTTTAGCAAAAGATATGCTTTTAAGGGAGTCTAACGTTATACTAATTGACGAATTTGATAAAGTAGACTATAGGTTTTATAATGCTTTTTATGAGCTTTTTGATGAGGGTAGGTACGTAGATACCAATTATGATGTAGACTTAAAAAACACTATTTTTATATGTACTTCAAATTTTATGAATGAAGAAAAAATTAAAGAGAGTTTAGGACCAGCAATCTTTTCGAGATTTTCTGAGTGTATACAATTTGATCAATTAGAGAAAGAACAAAAAATTGAAATTGTTAATAATTGGTACGACGAAGTATTGAGTAAATTAGATGATGATGAAAAAAATATAATAAAAAAAACAGATATCATTCAATGGTTTATGGATAATGTTGATAGATATGATAATATAAGAATATTAAAAACAAAACTAGAAAACGCTATATATCATAAATTATCAGAAATATATATATTTTCTTAGATATCTTTGTCCAGTACTGGGACCGGGACGGGACTAAAAATCTGAAAACGCCATATAATTAGGCGGATTTAGTTATACTAGAAAAATAGAAATTTTAAAAGCTCACAAGCAATATAAAAACTTTATTGTTTGTGAGTTTTTTAATACAACAAAAATGTTATAGTATATTACTGATTATAAAAATCAGAACAAAATAATATGTGGTTGGTGGGAAAAATTATTAATTAATCTCGTGCATTCAATAATATTTTAAACGTGATATAATAAGTTTAGATGAATTTGAATTCACGAGCAAAAAGCTGCTAGATTCAGTGATTTAGGCTATGTAAAAAGGTTTTGACATAAAAAAGACGTTGATGTAAAGTGGCTTTGATAGAAAAAATAGAACATCTCAAATATAATTATTTTGAAAGGAGGTATGGATTTTATGGAACTTGGAAACAAAATAAAATATTACAGAGGCGAAAAAGAACTTTCGCAGGAAGATCTTGCAGAAAGAGCTTATGTTTCAAGACAAACTATTTCGAATTGGGAAAACAATAAAAGTTATCCTGATATAAACAGCATTGTATTACTAAGTGAAATTTTTGAAATATCCATCGATTATTTAATTAAAGGAGATGTTGAACAAATGAAAAAGGAAATTAATTCAGAAGAAGTTAAAAAACTGAACTTCTATGCAACAATTATGGCGATTTTAATGCTGGTAGCAACTATTTTGCTGATGCCGATGCTTAAATTTATTGGCTTGTATGGGTTTATTCCATATTTTGTATTAGTGGCTTGCGCTATGTTTTTTGCAATTAAAGTTGATAAAATCAAGAAAGATAATGATATTCAAACAAATAAGGAGATTGTAGCATTCACCGAAGGAAAAAGATTAGACGAGATTCAGAAAATTGAAGAAAAGGCAAAACGACCATATCAAAAA
>OBRT01000251.1_pt1 | contig 15628 bp, 17 predicted proteins | sample 1494891 | NCBI WGS metagenome assembly OBRT01 (sample SAMEA3360688, study PRJEB22359) | human gut metagenome | biome: ENVO:urban biome; feature: ENVO:human-associated habitat; material: ENVO:feces | place: Bangladesh | collected 2011 | reverse complement strand
GATACATTGCCAAGTATCTTAAGATACATGAGCAAGTATCCTAAGATACTTTTTTATCACTTTTTCATCTACCATAATTGCTCTATTTGAGGATTATTTCTTATTTCGATTACAAAAGTAAAATAAAATGTTTAAAATCAGTAGGTTAGCGTACTTAAACTTTGCTAAAATGCATATTTTTATCCTTCAAACTTTGCTAAAATGCATTTTTTTGTTCTTCAAACTTTGCTAAAATGCAGATTTACATGAACTTAAGATACTTTTTTCCGATAAATATTTGCCGTTTACAAATATTCATCGTATCTTTGCATTATGAAATCTTCGTTACGTAAAACTCATAATGACGTAAATGCTTATGGTACAGGTAAATCCATTTATTATAGAAGGCTATCTTTCGCCGGAATATTTCTGTGATAGGGTAGAGGAAACTGCTCTTCTTACCCGCCATTTGACCAATCGGTGCAATGTGGCATTGATTGCGCCAAGACGTCTAGGTAAGTCGGGACTGATTTATAATTGTTTTCAGCAGGAAAACATCCGTGAGCAGTATCATTGCATCTATATTGATATTTATGATACGAAGAATTTGAACGAATTCGTCTATGCGTTGGGCAAGGGAATCCTGACGGCACTCAAGCCAAAGGGCAGGAAAGTGTGGGAATTTTTCCTGAATATGCTCCAGTCTCTGAAGTCAACTATCTCTTTTGACATCAATGGAAATCCGGAGTGGAGTGTTGGTTTGGGAGATATTCAGACTCCGGATATTACGCTGGATGAGATCTTCGCTTATCTCGAACAGGCAGATAAGCCTTGCTTGATAGCGATAGATGAGTTTCAGACGATAGCCAACTATCCTGAGAAAACCGTTGAGGCGAGTTTGCGTAAGCGAATACAGAATTGTCATAATACCAACTTCGTGTTTTCTGGTTCCAAGCGTCACATGATGGCTTTGATGTTTACGTCTCAGTCTCGTCCTTTCTATCATAGTTCGAGTATCATGGGGTTAGAGGCTATTAATGAGCAGACTTACTTGGCTTTTGCCAATCATCATCTTTCCAAAAATCACAAGGAGATTAGTGCTGAGGCTTTTTCTTATTTATATCATCGTTTCGATGGCATTACATGGTACGTCCAGTATGTTCTCAATATGCTTTATACTTCCATCACCGACAAGCCGTTGTTGGAAGAAGATGATGTTAAGTTTGCGATTGATGGCATACTTGCCCAGCATCGCTTTGCCTATCAAGCGTTGATATACCAGTTGACAGCCAAGCAGAAGCAGGTGCTCACGGCTATCGCTTTGGAAGGAAAACCCTCTTCTCTGATGTCTCAAGAGTTTTTGCAGAAGTATCATCTTGGTGCAAGCACCGTGCAAGGAGCGGTCAAGACTTTGCTAGACAGAGATTTTATCACACAAGATGATGGGGTATTTCAGTTATGCGACAAGTTTTTGGAGCTGAGTTTAAGGGGATAAAAAAAGGAAGCAAATGTATGAATTTTAACGATGCATTTTATAGTGGTCTAACGATGCGCTTTATTAGGTGTTAATGATGCGCATCGTTAAGGTGCTGAACAGATATTTAATGATACACGAGTTTCTGTAGTAGATTTTTTAGTTAAAAATGAATATGAACTAAATAATCTTACGATAGCCGGTATCTCTAATAACCCCAAGTTAAAAATATCTTTTGACTTAAATGCATGTTGTGAAGAAAAAATTAGAAATATGATGTGCTATAGTATACAAGATATTCTAAGTATGTCTGTACAATGTAAGGAAATGATACGAAACGAATGGATTAATTTTAATTATTGGGGAGATTTATATATTAACGACAAAGGTGATTTGATGCAGAACTTTAACTCTGTATTGGGGAATCTTATGGATTGGTCCAATGTCCATTTAGAGAACTTGTTGTCTGATGAATCTTTGTGGAGTATGGTGCGGAGAAAGGCAAAATTTTGTTCTCGATGTTTGTTCCGTAACGTTTGTCCTCCTGTTTCTTATACAGAAAAAGTTTTAGATATAACATTTTGTGAATTTTTTAATGATAAAAATAAGTATGAAATGTAATAAAATTCTAGTTGCTCTCTGTTTCTTTATGGTAATTTTATGTCAAATTGCTAGTGCTAGAAATATAATAGCAAGGGATATGGGAGCTAACAAAGGTGATGTTCCTGCAAACATTGCTATCCTTGATTCTGATAGTAGCGTTGTTGCCAAAAACATGACTGGTATCTCGGATTCTACAGCAATCTCTCTATCTGATGTAGAGGTGATAGGGCATCGCAAAAACATAAAGTTGTCTGGTCATAATTTACTCGTAGACGTAGAGCATGATTCTATTCTTAACCATCAGAATGATATATATGAACTGATTGGTAAGGTTCCTGGTGTCTTACATTTAGGGAATTCGTTCAATGTGTTGGGTAAGGGAACTCCGGTCTATTATTTAAACGGGTGTAAGGTGAGAGATCAAAGTCTTGTTGATAACTTACCGGTTGATCAAATCAAATCTTTAAAAATCGTTGCTATGCCTGGGGCGGATTATGACACGTCGGGTTCACCTGTGATTGATATAAAAACTAAGATTTTAGGCGATGGTATGGCTTTTAATGCCATCGGAAATATCACTCAGGCAAAGCATTTGGCTTATAAAACAGGTTTCTCTTCAACATACAATTCTGGAAAATTTGATTTGTATGGTAAGTATTACTATAGGAGAAATAATGCTTCCGAAAGTTCTGATTATGATAAACAGGTATTAGCTGATACCATTTGGAATAAAATGCAACATATTGAAAGCTTGACGCATTCCGGTAGTCATACTTATTCTGCTGGTATGACTTATCATCTGTCTGATAAATCAGAACTAGGGATGCTTTATAGTGGAATGTATACGGATGGAAAGGTTGAAACTCAGGATACGTTTAGTGTAGTGCCAAATGCTGGACCTGCATATTATCTCTTTGATAAGAATAAATCCAAAAACAACCTCCTTACGCATCATATCAATATGTATTATGATGCAAGTTTGAATCATGCCTGGCACGTGAGTGTAGTGATGGATTATATTTCTAAAGCATCGAACACTAATTCTGCTTTAAAGGAAAATCATATAGATACGAGTTCAGAGGTTTCATATATGGGACATTCTAAATGGAATGTCCTGGCTTCTAATTTCCATGCTACCCATGATTTTGGAAAATGGGGCACTATGGGTATGGGATATGATTTCAGCTATAGTGAGGGAGTAGACAAGATAGCTTATGAACGGTTGAAGTTCGATGGTCGCTTTGAGAATAAGGAAGTTAAAAATGCTGTATTTATCAACTACGAATTACCCTTGGGGGACTTTTCCTTGAGTACAGGAATACGTTATCAAAATCTATATTCCCGTCGGAAGAATGAAAAGGCGTCTGTGATAGAGGCGCATAGTGATAATACATTCTTGCCATCGGTAACCCTAAGCTATAGTCATGGATTGTTGGTGCAGAATCTTAGCTATTCGATAGGAACAGAGCGGGCTAATTATGCAGATATGAATGATAATGTGACGTATGTGAACCGTTATGAGCAATCTAAGGGTAATAGCCAGTTGAAGACAGCCATCACTCATAGCTTGTCTTATCTGTTGATGTATAAGTCTTTGTTTCTTACATTAAATTATGATTATATATATCGTCCATTATTGCCGGTGATTTATTCTTTGGAAGGTAACTCGGCAGTAACGGTTTCGTCACAAGATAATTTGTCGCATCGTCAAGCTTTGTCGGCGATGTTGAATTGGCATAAGACCTATAAATGCTATACTGCATCGTTGACGGGATTCTTTCAGAAGTCAATTATGCATTATCCGGGTATTGATGGAACAACATTTCATGATGGACATCCGTCGACAATTCTTAATTTTGATAATGATTTCAAACTTCCTAAGCATTTCCTGCTCTCTCTGTCTTGGCAACAAGTTTGGGGTGGATACATGGAGTCGATAAATGTAAAATCATCTTCTTCTGTCAATTTGAGTATCAAAAAATCTTTCTTGAACGATAGATTGCGGTTATCATTAGATGGGTATGATATTTTTAATGGAGATAGAAATCGTGCTTGTAGACAGATCTATAATGTTAGATCTAGTTTTAATACAAAGTATGAAACTCGAAAAGTCGGATTGACGTTAACATATCGTTTCCATAAGATAAAAGAAAGAGAGAATCAAACTTCAGCAGAGGTAGAAATGAAGAGACTAGGTATTCCGAAAGAATAGACTTTTCTTTGGTTTTCTAATAAAACTAAAATGCGTTTGAGATGGAATAAAAAGAATCAAATAATATAGAGTTGAAACTTCTTGATATCCTATCAAAGTCCAATTTGGAGCGAGTTTTTTTGTTGAAACATAGATAAATCTCTCTTGCAGAATCGCCAGCGATGCTGTAGAAAGGCTTCGCTGGCGATTTCTCTGTATATAATCTTACTCAATCATATTCTTGAGTATCCATTTCCTGAAGAATGGGTCTTCTATTTCATATCTGTCACTTCGGAAGATGTAGCCTTTCTTGCTTAAACGCAATAAGGCACTGGTCATCGTGCTGGTAGGTTGGTTCCTGTCTTGTGCAGGATTGTTGCCCTCGCAGATGCTGACCATAACATACTTGTCTGTCTTGTTGAAATTCAGCCATAAACGTTCGTAGTCTAAATCATGGGTCGTTATGATATCTTCTACGGCGAGTTGGAGTACATCCTCGTTTTTACCAGCTACCAGGTTGTTCCAAACTGCGAATGAAAGCTGTTGCGTGTAGTATGGATGGCAACTTGTAAAGGTCAGTATCTCGTCTGCAATTTGAGCAGCCTGCTCTGATACATCTTCCAATCTGTCTGCAATATATGACTTGAAGTCTTCGTATGGAATCTTGTTGAGTCTCATCAGCATTCCAAAATGATAGAATGGAGACTTCACCCGTTCAAAGATATCTGTCATCATCGATTCCTGGCTACCCAGAAAGATGTAATTGATGCCTGTCTGTTCCTGCATGATGGAACGGAGCTGCTTATCCATGTTTTTGTCGATTTCCAGGATGCTTTGAAACTCGTCCAAGACAACAATCAGTTTGTTTTGAGGTGTAGATACCTTCTGGATTGTATTTAAAACATCTTCTATTGCTGTTGTTCCACTGTCGGTTGATGGTTGGAATGAAACCGATAGCTCGTCTGTCATAGGATTCATATTGATAGAAGGAATGATGCGGAAGTTACGAAGATAGTGCTTCATCTTTTCAAGTTTGAATTGATTGAGCAGTTCCTTCAGAAGCTTTCCCGCAAAATCTTCTTTGCTGAGCACGGCTTGCATATTGAGCCATAGGTATGGTCGCTGGGTTTGGATAACAGCCTTTTTTACGAGACTTGATTTACCAAAACGTCGTGGTGACATAAGAACGAGATGGTTCTCGCTCTTGAGAAACTGGACGATGTAGTCCAGTTCTTTCACTCTGTCTGTAAAGTATGGGGCATCAACTAATGAGCCAAATTTAAACGGATTTTCCATAATCGAAATTTTTCGTAACGAAACTTTTCGCAAAGATACGAAAAATAAAGATGCTCAGATGATAAACTCCTTTAAATTATTGTTGTTTAACAAATCTTTTTGTGTAGAGCTTTGCATATTTTGGAATATGGCTTATACTTTTGCGAATCATCCTTTATACAAAATGACTCAATGTTTGCAGAAAATGGAACTTTTTTTCTGTTTTCAGTGAAAAATGTTTCCTTTGCAAGCGTAATTGAATAAAAATATAAGAATTATGGCAGAAAATAGACAAGAATTGAACCGCAACTTGGATCAGATGCTCAAGGGTGGTGTGATCATGGACGTAACAACTCCAGAACAGGCAAGAATCGCAGAGGCTGCAGGTGCATGTGCAGTAATGGCTTTGGAACGTATTCCAGCTGATATCCGTGCAGCAGGTGGTGTTTCTCGTATGAGATCCTAAGATGATCAAGGGTATTCAGGAGGCTGTTTCTATCCCTGTAATGGCTAAGTGCCGCATCGGTCACTTCGCTGAGGCTCAGATTCTTCAGGCTATCGAAATCGACTATATCGACGAGAGCGAGGTGCTCTCTCCAGCAGATAATGTTTATCATATTGACAAGACTCAGTTTGATGTACCATTCGTTTGTGGTGCCAAGAACTTGGGCGAGGCACTCCGCCGTATCGCTGAAGGTGCTACTATGATTCGTACCAAGGGTGAGCCAGGAACAGGTGATGTGGTTCAGGCTGTTACCCACATGCGTATGATGCAGAGCGAAATCCGCCGCCTGGTTTCTATGAGCGAGGATGAGCTTTACGAGGCTGCCAAGCAGTTGCAGGCTCCTTACGACCTGGTGAAGTATGTTCACGAGAATGGTAAGTTGCCAGTAGTTAACTTTGCAGCAGGTGGTGTGGCTACTCCTGCCGATGCTGCCCTGATGATGCAGCTCGGTGCTGAGGGTGTATTCGTAGGTTCTGGTATCTTCAAGAGCGGTAACCCAGCTAAGCGTGCTCAGGCTATCGTGAAGGCAGTTACCAACTACAACGACCCTAAGATGTTGGCTGAGTTGAGTGAGGATCTCGGTGAGGCGATGGTTGGTATCAACGAGCAGGAGATTGCGCTCCTCATGGCTGAAAGAGGTAAGTAATAGATGATGATGTTTTAATTGGAAGGCCCCTCCTGAAAAGAAGGGGCTTTTGTATTAGGAAAAATATGAGAATAGCAGTATTAGCTTTACAAGGTGCTTTTGCTGAGCATAGACAGAAGTTGGCTCAGTTGGGTGTGGATAGTTTTGAGGTGCGCCAGTTGAAGGATTGGGATCAGCCCAAGGATGGCTTGATTATTCCTGGTGGCGAGAGTACTACCCAGGCAAAACTCTTGAATGAACTCGGATTGATGGAACCTGTGAAGGAGGCCATTGCAGCAGGCTTGCCTGTTTATGGTACTTGTGCTGGTTTGATTCTTCTTGCCAGGAAGATAGAGGGTGAGCCAAGTCATCGTATTGCTTCCATGGATATCACGGCTTTGAGAAATGCCTATGGTCGCCAGTTGGGCAGTTTCTACATCGAGGCTCCGATGAAGGGCATTGAGGGCAATATCCCTATGACTTTCATCCGTGCTCCATATATTAAAGAGGTGTGGGGAGATGCCGAGGTTCTTGCCGAAGTAGATGGCAAGATTGTAGCTGCCCGTCAGGGTAACCAGCTGGTTACCGCCTTCCATCCTGAATTGAACGAAAGTTTAGAGATACACAAGTATTTTCTGGGTATGTGCAAGAAGTAGGCTTCATCCTATGATGAAACAGGCTTCGATGACCGATGAAACAGGCTTCATGGGCACATGAAGTTATATTGCAAAGTATCTTAGGATACATTGCCAAGTATCTTAAGATACATGAGCAAGTATCCTAAGATACTTTTTTGAATGCCCGATACTTTTTTCCGATAAATGTTTGCCGTTTACAAATATTCATCGTATCTTTGCATTATGAAATCTTCGTTACGTAAAACTCATAATGACGTAAATGCTTATGGTACAGGTAAATCCATTTATTATAGAAGGCTATCTTTCGCCGGAATACTTTTGCGATTGATGGCATTCTTGCCCAGCATCGCTTTGCCTATCAAGCGTTGATATACCAGTTGACAGCCAAACAGAAGCAGGTGCTCACGGCTATCGCTTTGGAAGGAAAACCCTCTTCTCTGATGTCTCAAGAGTTTTTGCAGAAGTATCATCTTGGTGCAAGCACCGTGCAAGGAGCGGTCAAGACTTTGCTAGACAGAGATTTTATCACACAAGATGATGGGGTATTTCAGTTATGCGACAAGTTTTTGGAGCTGAGTTTAAGGGGATAAAAAAGGAAGCAAATGTATGAACTTTAACGATGCGTTTTATAGTGGTCTAACGATGCGCTTTATTAGGTGTTAATGATGCGCTTTATTAGGTGCTAATGATGCGCATCGTTAAGGTACAATGATGCGCATCGTTAAGTTAGGTCGATTTTTTAACAAGTTATAGTTTATAAAAATAAGTGCAGAAAAGTGTATCGCAACTACATAAAACTGCACTAAATATGATGTAATATCCTTAGTTTTAGCGATGTTAAGTTTAGATAAAAGAAACTAATAAAATCGGCTGGCTAACAGCTTTTATGTGCAGAATTTGAGGTATATATTAGGCTATAATGGTTAAAGAAATATATAAAAGTCAAGTTTATGACGTAAAAAACAAGACTTTTTACTAAATTTGCAGTCGAATAAAGGAGATAAATATGGTAATAGCAAGCCTTATAAAGGAAAAATTGTCATTGACCCCTGCTGGGGTTGTGTTGACTACAAGAGACTTTGGGGTGGAGATGCGGTATCAGCCAGCACTCGCCAAAGCTCTCAACCGTCTTGTGCTCCAAGGTGAGCTGCAAAAGATAGCAAAGGGGAAATACTATATTCCGAAGAAGACTATTTTTGGAAATCTAAAACCTGCGGATTCTGAACTAGTAAAGGACTTTTTGGAGCAAAATGGTAAGATTGTTGGCTACATTACAGGAACTACAGCATTTGCATCCATGGGGTTGACAACACAGATAAGTTCATCCATCCTTGTCGGCACAAATAAATATCGGAGACCTATCACAAGGAATGGTGTGAAAATATCTTTTTTGTTACAAGAGAATGCCATAACATCAAGCAATATTCCACTACTTAGAATATTGGATGCTTTGCGCCTTATAAAGGAGATTCCTGCTACTTCACCAGATGAATGTGTGACAAACATCCGCAAAGCAATAGTTGCTCTTTCAGAGGAACAAAAACAAGAGTTGATAGAGCTGTCTTTGGCATACACACCTTATGTAAGAGCTTTGCTCGGAGCCATCTATGAGAGTGTGGGACTTGTAACAGAAGTCATTAGTAAAACATTGAATGGAGTGACCAGCTACAAGTTGCCAATCTCTGACAAAGTGTTATCAAATAAAAGAAACTGGAACATCATATGAGATTACATGAAAACTGGGAATTGTTCTCAGACGCATTGCAAGCAGCATCGCAACCTGTTGAGGATGGAGGACTTGGCATCAAGAGCATCTTCATAGAGAAAGACTATTGGATTTGTCGCTCGTTGTCATTGATGGCTGCGAACGACAATGATAACCGTGCCATATTCAAAGGAGGAACAAGTCTAACAAAAGCATATGGTATCGGTAGTAGATTCTCAGAAGACATCGATATTGCTATCTCTGAGGCATGGACGCTCAGCGGCAATCAATTGAAGATGCTGATCAAGAGAACTGCCAAAAGTATGACAGAAGGACTGCAGGAAATGAATATGCCAGGTTTTACGAGCAAAGGTTCTCACTATCACAAGGCATACTATTCTTATCCAAGAGCTATTGATACATTACAAGTAGGTGCAATCAAGGCAGGACAATTGCTTGTCGAAATCAATTCCTTTGCCAATCCATATCCTTTCCAGAAATGCAGACTGAAAAGTTTTTTGACAGAGTTTTTTCAAAAGACAGGCAACGAGAACTTGATAGAGGAATACGATATGCAACCTTTCGAGGTGAATGTCCTCGACAGGCGTAGAACATTGACAGAGAAATTGGTATCATTGTTGCGTTGTTCCTTGGCAGACAATTATATGCCTGAGTTAACAGCTAAGATACGTCATTTCTATGATTTGCATTTCCTCTTGAATGATGCAGAGACACAGGACTATCTGAAAAGTGACGCATTCAAGTCGGATTTCTGCAACTTGTTTGCGCAAGACCAACAGAGATTTGATAAGCCCGAAGGATGGCAAAATAAAGACATCAAGGAATCTCCTATCATCAATGACCTACATAATGTATGGTCTGCATTAAGCAACGTCTATGCAAAAGAACTTCCTGATCTTGCCTATAAAGAGATACCGATGATTGAGAGTATTGAGAATAGTATGGAACAATTGATTTTGTATTTGACAATATAAACAGCCATGGCAAAGAAGTACTACTTCCTTGGCAAAGTTGTACTACTTCTCAATAATTAAAAGAAGGTGTTGAATGGAAATATTCTTGCTTTGGGTCGCCGTTGAATAGATTCTATGCTTTCCTACTCTTTTACCTTGAAAGAATGAAAAAAGTAGGGAAAGAGAAAAAAGTGAAATAAAAATAAACGACTTACGATATTTTTTGGTATTTTTGCCGTGTCAATAAGTAAATGATACTAACTATGAACATCGAGGACTTATCCATCTTTGGACTTTACTGCCAAAAGGAGAACAAAGCCACTGCTGCTTTGTTGCTGGTTTGGAAATTGGGGTGGGCAATTCTGCTCCGCTCGTTCATAAGTAGTTTTGTTTCTTTCGTCATATTACCGATTATCTTATTATTCAGATACCAGTTGAGGTGCAGGGAACCTGTGACTCAACAGGCATGGCGTGTAGTCATCATTTATTCTTAAAATGTGTGTCAAGTAAATTTGGAGGATAGCGGATGATTATGAAAATTATGGCAATTTTTGTCCAAAGTATATACTCAAATGACAAGTCAGAATTTGGTGTATGAGTAACGAAGAGAAAAATATAAAAGAGCAAAATGACATGGAGGCTATCAAAGAGATGGAGATGCAGCTACATGAGCAGTTCGCCTCTAACTATAACAATGGATTTAGTGCAACAATAACTCTATTCTGTACATTGTTGGCGGTGTTATATGGCTATGGGTATATATTCTTACTCCAAAGTCTGTTGCTTGCTACGGTTATGATATTAAACTATGTGGTAGTCTATGCAGACAACATAGAGATTGATGGTATATGCTATTCTGTAAGGAGATTGGCTATAGAGACCTATGATATAGCGGTAACAAATAAAGATGGCGGATATTCTGGTGATATTGTCATTCCTCAGACCATAAACTATGATGGTAAAGAACGTCAAGTTACATCGATAGATCATAGATGTTTTTCTGGTTGTAAAGAGTTGACGAGTGTAAAAATACCAGATGGAGTGACTTCTTTAAAGCAAGATTGCTTTCGTCTATAAACCATACAATATGAAAGCATTAATATCTTTTCTGACATTCATGATCAGCACAATTTGCTGCTATAGCCAGACCTCTATGACGGGTGCGCCGCGACAGTCTGCGGCGCAGCGTGCGACTTTTGATGATATCTTTAGCATTGGTGAGCTGATAAAGAGTGTGAAAGAGGGCAACGTTGGTATTAAGAAAATAGCGGAAAGGAGCGGCTATGCGTTTCGAGGTCGCTATCACGACCCTGAGTTGAACGACTTCTATTATGAGGATGTCTACTATAAGAATTGTATGGTGGCGTCAGACGGCAGTCCGATTAAATATGGTAAGGGTAACTCTTCTGTGCTGATAGCAGGAAGCGTTGGTTTCGGACCTTTCGTCTCGATTCGTGTCTACAACAAACGTGCCTATAACTACATAAAATCGGAACTAAGGAACAAGTTCCATTTCAAAACCGCAGAGGTCGATGGCAAGTGGGCAACGCTGAAGAAAGGTAATGTGATTGTTGACGTCTCCGTGGATGGCAATGCCTATGGTTTCACCTTTTACATCAAATATACGTTGTATGATTCCTGAAAAAACAAGAGAATATCCATGCATTTTAAAAGCAAGTCAATAACTAAAAACATCAAACAATGAAAAAACTAATTTTATTCGCATTTTGCGCCCTTATGAGCGTATGTGCATTTGCTCAGAGCAAGATGAGTTGGGAAGTGCAAGCGGGTTTTCATGTAGGTGTCAGAGGGTAGATGGATCTGCCGTCGCTGTTCGACGGAGCGTATGCTAACGCTGGCGCTTTCCTGTCGTTGAAAGGTGCCTCAATAGATTTTGGCGATTTGGCGGATGGCAAAAGTAACGCCTATTATCTGGAGGCTATACCGTATATCGTGGTACAGAACATGAAGTGGATTTGGATGCTGCTGGCATCTATATCATCAAGGTGAAAGGCAAGACGCTGAAGTTTAGTGTGAAGTAAAACGGAAACTTGCATCCGTATGGATGTTTGAGAAAAAATAGACAAAGGCGGTGCTCCGAGTGAAATCGGAACACCGCCTTTATTCTTGGGGCTTACCCCACTTTCATTTTTCCCTGCCCAAGGAAAAATTTCTCCTTGCCTACGTAGAAATTATGCTTTGGGCAGGAAATAATTTTTGGGGGCGTATTCTAAATCCTTATAATAACTCAGGGAGCTGAAATAACTTGACACTATTGCTTCCCTTGATGAGGATGTAATGGTCGTGAGGCTGTGCTTCCTTGATGGCAGCCTTTACCTCTTCTACATCATGGAACTTGCGGTAACTGCAAGGGATATCCTGAAACTCGTCACCTACCAGCCAGACATTCTCCAAACCGGCAGCCTGCAGTTGGTCAACTACCTTCTGATGTTCCTCGTGACTTACTTCTCCAAGCTCGCCCATCTGTCCGAGAATCGCCATCTTATGAGGCACATCCATCACGCGGAAATTCTCGATGGCGGCAGCCATACTGGATGGGTTGGCATTGTAGGCATCTACCACCAGCTTGTTGTGCGCCGTCTCTTCCAACTGTGAACGGTTATTGCTTGGAATGTAATTCTCCAAAGCGTGGTCTATCTGCTGAGGCTTCACATCGAAATGAAGACCGATGGTGATGGCGGCAAGCATGTTGTCGATATTGTAAGAGCCGATGAGATGAGTCTGAACCTCATGCCAGTCGAAACTCTCGGAGCGCCAGCGGAACTTCAGGAAAGGAGCGCAGGAGATAACCTCTCCCCAAACATCACAGTTCTCATCTTTGCCGTAGGTGATGAGGCGGTTGATATTACGCTGGTCTGCCATCTTCATCAAGTGTTCGTTGTCGGCATTGATGAATACCAAAGCATCGTTGGCCGCAAGGAAGTCGTAAAGTTCGCCCTTGGTCTTCTTTACTCCCTCGAAACTGCCGAAACCTTGCAGGTGGGCACGCCCCACATTGGTAATCATGCCGCAGGTAGGTTCCACGTAATTCACGAGTTTCTGGATGTCGCCAGGATGGGAGGCACCCATTTCTACAACAGCAATCTCATTTTCCGGATTGAGGCGGAAGAGCGTCTTAGGAACACCGACATCATTATTAAAATTGCCCTGAGTAAACATCACGTTGTATTTCTCATCGAGCACGGCAGAAACCAATTCCTTGGTTGTGGTCTTGCCGTTGGTACCGGTGATACCTATAACAGGAATGTCGAAGTGGCGACGGTGCTCACGGGCGAGTTCCTTGAAGGTGGTGAGGCAATCTTCTACGAGGATATAGCGCTCATCGCCCTCCTTGGCATACTCCTTTTCGTCAATAATCACATAGGCACAGCCTTTCTCCAAAGCCATGTCGGCAAACTTGTTGCCATCAAACGATGCGCCCTTCAAAGCCAGGAAGATGCTGCCCTCTGGACAGTCGCGGCTATCGGTGGTAATCACCGGGTGCGCTTGGTAAATCTGATAGAGTTCTGAAATTTCCATAGTCTATAACTATTGTTTTGAGTGCAAAAGTACTTTAAATCGTGGAAATATCAAACAATTTTCTTAAAAAAAGCGAGTTATCTCGAATATTCTTTCTATTTTTGCAAGAAAATAGTTGATAAATGGAATATACAATCAATATAAAGGGACGATTGATGGATCTGAATACTCCTCAGGTGATGGGTATTCTGAATGTAACACCCGACAGTTTTTACTCTGGTAGTAGAAAACAGACTGAGGAGGAAATTGCCAACAGAGCCAACCAAATCATTGCTGAAGGTGGAAGCATCATCGATATCGGGGCTTTCTCTACCCGTCCGGGTGCTGATGAAGTTTCGGAAGAGGAGGAGGGAAGACGACTGAAGTTCGCTCTCGACATCGTTCGCAGGGAGCAACCGGATGCTGCCGTCTCCGTAGATACTTATCGCCCAACCTTGGCACGCAAGTGTATAGAAGAGTGGGGGGCTGATATCATTAATGATGTATCGGAAGGTGGTATCACGGGCATTGCCAATGTTCCACTTGAGCAGCGTCATGAGGAATATCCGGAGATGTTCCGGTTGGTTGGTGAACTGAAGGTACCTTATATATTAATGTCTGTGCAGCCTACACTTGCCGGAATGATGAAGGGCTTTGCCAAGGAAGTGCAGCAATTGCGTGATCTTGGTGCCAAGGATATCATTCTGGATCCGGGGTTCGGTTTCGGCAAGAATCTCATTCAGAATTATCAGATATACAATGAGATGGAAAAGCTGAATGTGCTGGAACTGCCTGTGCTGGTGGGTATCTCCCGTAAGAGCATGATCTATAAACTGTTGGGTGGTGATGCTACTACTTCTCTCAATGGAACTTCGGTGCTTGATACCATTGCTCTGATGAAGGGTGCCAAGATACTGCGTGTCCATGATGTGAAGGAGGCTGTCGAGGCTGTAAGGATTGTAGATGCCATGATGGATAAAGATTAAGTTGAAATGATAGAATTCGGTATAAAAGATGCTTTAGACATCCTGCTGGTAGCTTCACTGCTATTCTATGTCTATCGCTTGATGAAGGAGTCCCGCTCCCTCAACATATTTGTGGGCATCATGCTCTTTGTGCTTATCTGGCTTTTCGTGAGTCAGGTGTTGGAAATGCGTCTCCTGGGTTCGATCTTGGATAAGTTGGTGAGCGTGGGAGTCATTGCGCTGATTGTTATCTTCCAGGAAGATATCCGCCGTTTCCTTTATGAGATAGGTTCGCAGAAGGGGATGAGGCGATTGGTGCGCTTCTTCCATTCCAACAAGGATAGTCAGCGGGAGGCGGATAAGGAAACCATCATGCCTATCGTGATGGCCTGTATGAGCATGGCAAAGAAATATGTGGGCGCCCTGATCGTTATCGAGCGGGGAGTTCCGCTGAAGGATATCATGGATACGGGAGAGGAGATAGATGCTAAGATTAACCAGCGGTTGATAGAGAACATCTTCTTCAAGAACTCGCCTTTGCATGATGGTGCGATGGTGATAAGCAACAAGCGAATCATGTCGGCAGGTTGTATCCTCCCGGTGAGTCATAATCTGGATATTCCTAAAGAATTAGGTCTCCGTCACCGTGCAGCCTTAGGTATTTCGCAGAGTAGTGATGCCATTGCCGTCATCGTATCGGAAGAGACGGGAAGAATTAGTGTGGCTATCAAGGGTGAGTTTAAACTGAGACTTTCTGCAGAGGAGTTGGAGAGTATATTGACGCAGGAAATTATATAGAAGAGCGTAGATCGAAGAGTGAAGGATTCAAGAAAAAAGCATATGAATTCTTCACTATTCACTCTTCGTTCTTCACTTTTTTCACTCCGTAAACCTTTACAAATAGTAATATCTCTGATTTTAGCTTTTTTTACACAATAATATTTAGCTTATATCAAACTTTTTATGTACTTTTGCAAAGTCGATGTGGCAAACAAACGGGTTTATGCCTGAATGTGATGCCTCATCTTGGACAAATCTACTTAGCAAACAACAAAAATTAAATAAATAAAAAAGTAAAATGGATTTATTACAGCAAATTGTAGCTCGCGCTAAAGCTGATAAGCAGCGCATCGTGCTCCCTGAAGCAGAAGAGGAGCGTACATTGAAAGCAGCCG
>OBRT01000246.1_pt1 | contig 15871 bp, 8 predicted proteins | sample 1494891 | NCBI WGS metagenome assembly OBRT01 (sample SAMEA3360688, study PRJEB22359) | human gut metagenome | biome: ENVO:urban biome; feature: ENVO:human-associated habitat; material: ENVO:feces | place: Bangladesh | collected 2011 | reverse complement strand
GCAGCAGTTTGATGACTACGCTGAATGAGAACGGCATCTTCCTGCCTTCTGCCTGCGGCGGTAAGGCAAGTTGCGGCCAGTGTAAGGTTCAGGTGCTCGAGGGCGGCGGCGAGATTCTCGATTCTGAGAAGCCTCACTTCACCCGCAAGCAGATCAAGGACCACTGGCGCTTAGGATGCCAGTGCAAGGTGAAGGGCGACCTGAAGATCAAGGTGCCTGAGAGTGTGATGGGCGTGAAAGAGTGGGAGTGCGAGGTAATCTCCAACAAGAACGTTTCCAGCTTCATCAAGGAGTTCAAGGTGGCTCTGCCTCCAGGCGAGCACATGGACTTCGTTCCGGGTTCTTACGCTCAGATCAAGATTCCTGCATACGACTGCATCGATTACGACAAGGACTTCGACAAGGATCTCATTGGCGAGGAGTACATCGGAGCATGGAAGAAGTTCAACATCTTCTCTCTCAAGGCTCACAATCCAGAGCCTACCATTCGTGCTTACTCTATGGCGAACTATCCTGACGAGGGTGACATCATCACCTTGACCGTACGTATCGCCACAACTCCATTCTTGCCACGTCCACAGGTAGGATTCCAGAACGTACCAACAGGTATCGCTTCTTCTTACATCTTCTCATTGAAGCCAGGCGACAAGGTAATGATGAGTGGTCCTTACGGTGACTTCCATCCTAACTTCACTTCTGGCAAGGAGATGATTTGGATTGGTGGTGGTGCCGGTATGGCTCCATTGCGTGCGCAGATTATGCACATGACCAAGACATTGCATACTACCGACCGTGAGTTGCACTTCTTCTATGGTGCTCGTGCATTGGGTGAGGCGTTCTTCCTGGAGGACTTCTGGGAGCTTGAGAAGGAATTCCCTAACTTCCACTTCCATCTTTCATTGGACCGCAAGGACCCAGTGGCAGATGCTCAGGGTGTGAAGTACTACGAGGGCTTTGCTGTTAACTGCATCCGTGATACCTACTTGAAGGATCATGAGGCACCAGAGGATTGCGAGTACTATCTCTGCGGACCTCCAATGTTGATTAAGACCGTAACCGATTATCTGGATTCTCTGGGAGTAGATCCTGAGAGCATCATGTACGATAACTTCGGATAAAGATAATAAAAGCCGTTGAGCTCATGAGTAGCCTCATGATGCCCAACGGCTTTTTTTTTGTATTGTTAACAGACTTCTTGACTATAAATCTTGGCAGTTTGTCGTTTTTTTCCTAATTTTGCATCACGTTATCCGTCACAATGGATCAACAGTGACAGAATCGCATCAAAATAATAGAAATCAAAAGGAAAGAAGAATGATGAAATACCTCTTATTTTCGGATATACATGGCTGTTTGCCAGCATTAGAACGGGCACTCGACTTCTATGAGGCTCAGAAGTGTGATATGATGTGCATCATGGGTGACATCATCAACTATGGTCCTCGCAACCGCATTCCGGGGGGCATCGACCCTAAGGGCATCGTGGAGCGCCTCAACCGTTTGGCAGACCAAATTATCGCCGTACGTGGCAACTGTGATGCAGAAGTCGATCAGATGCTGCTCGATTTCCCTATCATGGAAACCTACGCCCTGCTCGTGGATGAAGGCAAGCGATACCTGCTGACCCACGGACATATATATAATAAGGAGAACATGCCTAAGGGACCTTATGATGCCATCATCTACGGCCATTCTCATCTCTGGGAACTGTCGCATTCCGACCGTGCCATCTGCAATACGGGCAGCATCACCTTCCCTAAGGGCGGCAATCCTCCTACCATCGCCACCTTGGAGGACGGCAAGTTCACCATGTACAATTTGGATACATTGGAAGTCATGGCTACCATGGAGGTGTAATCAAAAAAAGGAAAATCCTAATAATATGATCGAGGAATATCAAATCAGAATTCTGCCAGAACAGGCAGCGAGCGAGGAAGGCATCAAGCGCTATCTCGCCAAGGAAAAGGGGTTGGATGTGAGAACACTCAACCAGGTGAGAGTACTCAAGAGAAGCATCGATGCCCGCCAGCGCACCATCTTTGTCAATCTCAAGGTGCGTGCCTATATCAATGAGTTTCCGCAGGACGACCAGTATGTCCATACGGAATATCCCGACGTGAGCAGTAAGCCTTGTGTCATCGTGGTGGGAGAGGGACCTGGCGGTCTCTTTGCTTCCCTCAAACTCATCGAATTGGGTTACAGACCAGTGGTTTTGGAGCGTGGCAAGGATGTGCGTGAGCGCAAGAAAGACCTCAGTAATATCACCAAGACCCAGAAGGTGGATGGCGAGAGCAACTACTGTTTTGGTGAGGGTGGCGCAGGTGCCTATAGCGACGGCAAACTCTATACCCGCAGCAAGAAACGTGGTAGTGTGGATAAGATACTGAATGTGTTCTGTCAGCATGGAGCCAATACGAATATCTTAGCTGATGCCCATCCGCATATCGGTACCGACAAGTTGCCGCGTGTCATCGAGAATATGCGCAATACCATTCTCCAGTGTGGCGGTGAGGTGCATTTCCAGACCAAGATGACCCGCTTCGTCTTGGAGGGCGACAAGGTGATAGGTGTGGAGGCTGTCAACCTGCAGACGGGTGCGGAGGAAAACTATCGTGGACCTGTAATCTTGGCTACCGGTCATAGTGCCCGTGATGTGTATCGCTATCTCGCTTCTTCCAAGATAGAGATTGAGGCGAAGGGCATTGCGGTGGGTGTCCGTCTGGAGCATCCTTCTCAGATCATCGACCAGATACAGTATCACAACAAGAACGGTCGTGGCAAGTATCTGCCTGCAGCCGAATACAGTTTTGTAACCCAGGTGGATGGCAGGGGTGTATATAGTTTCTGTATGTGTCCGGGCGGTTTTGTGATTCCTGCAGCTACGGGGCCGGAACAGCTTGTGGTCAACGGTATGAGTCCGAGCAACCGTGGTACGGCATGGAGCAATTCGGGCATGGTGGTGGAGACGCATCCTGAAGATGTAGCGCCATTTGTGAAGGATCATCAGGCAGTGTTGGAGGAAATCGAACTTCGCAGGCAGGAGGATTCTTCACTCTTCACTCCTCACTCTTCCCTCCAAATGATGTATTTCCAGGAGATATTGGAGAAACAGTGCTGGCAGCAGGGCAACATGAAGCAGACGGCGCCATCTCAGCGCATGGCCGACTTCGTGAACAACCGTTTGAGTTACGACCTGCCTAAGAGCAGTTATGCGCCGGGTCTGGTATCCAGTCCGCTTCATTTCTGGATGCCGTCATTTGTGAGCAAGCGTCTGCAGGAAGGATTCAGGACATTCGGCAAGAATGCGCATGGTTTCCTGACCAATGAGGCGATACTGATAGCGACGGAGACTCGCACCTCTTCTCCGGTCCGCATCGTTCGCGACCGTGAAACCTTGCAGCATGTCCGCATTCAGGGTCTCTTCCCTTGTGGTGAGGGAGCCGGCTATGCAGGTGGCATCGTTTCAGCAGGCGTGGATGGAGAGCGCTGTGCCGAAATGTGTGCGCAGTATATGGAGCAGCTGTGATTTAAAATAATCAAATATAAAAAACACCTGAGCATCATTTCGCTGCTCAGGTGTTTTTGTCGGAATATTTAGGCTTACATCACGTCTTCTATTTTCCAATCTGTAATATTATGTGTAGCGACATCAAAGTTGATGCCTACCTTTACGATTGGCAAGCCACATAGAGCAAAACGTTTAGGATATTCCTTGAGGTCAATCTGCTTCATCGCTGCAGCTGCATCCTTATTGAGTTTCAACTCAAAGAGATAGAGATGCGTAGCTGTTCTCAGTACCATATCCACTCTTCCTGACGGAGTGCGAACTTCTACGTCCACGTAATTATCAAGAATAGAGAATATCACATACATCATCTGCTGATAATGCCCCTCTGAATCCGCATTGTTGCAATACGGAACCGTGGCAAGAAAAGCTTGAAGCATCTGCAAAGCCCCATTCATATCATTACGGCGAATAAGAGCCGACATCTTGGCGATGGTGGTTGCTCCCTTAGGCGTAGTTATACCTATATAATTAGGTAAGAGACTACGATATAATCCAACACGGATTTCTTTGTTGGGAATGTCAAGCGTAAAAAGCTCAGTTTCAGGGTCGTATCCTTTGATGGTTATATAACCACTTTGATACAGTAAAGGCATGATGGACACCATCATTTCGGTCGGTGCGTCAAAGTCTGATTTGTCAGCCTCACAACGTCCTATATCAGAAGGCATTACCTGAAATTTCTTAAGCATTTCTATCAGATAGGTAGGTGTGCCTGAAGTAAACCAATAATAATCCAACTTACTTTTAGCCATAGCATTCAGCAGACTATAGGGGTTGAAAATATCTGGTGACTGAGCTGCAAAATGATAACCATCATAAAATTCTTGCAATGCATCAAGAGTCTGAGTTCGGGTTAGATTCATCTTGACTGCCAAAGCATCAACATCTGCTGACATTTGAGTCTCCAATTCCTCTTTGGTAATACCGCAGATTCCAGCGTACTCATGATCCATGCTGATATTGGTGATATTATTGAGTTCACTGAAGATGCTCATCTGCGAGAATTTAGTGATACCTGTCAGGAAAACAAAGCGAAGCATAGGTTCGCAGTCTTTCAAAGGACTATAGAAATTACGCATGACATTGCGCAAATCTTTCAAATGAGAATCTTCATGCACAACATCAAGTAGGGGAGCATCATACTCGTCAATGAGTACAACCACCTGCTTGCCAGTTTGCTGATAAGCTTTAATAATTAAATCTGCCAAACGGGTATTAGGATCCTGACGTGGAGTATCAATACCAAAAAGTTTCTCCAGTTTATTCAATTCGAAATCCAAATATCTTTCCAGCTGGTCTTTCTCCATGTGTTTACCGCCAGCCATGCTGAAATGCAGGACAGGATATTCCGTCCAGTCCTTTTCCAACTTTTCAATAGCGAGTCCTTTGAAGAGTTCCTTCTTTCCCAGAAAATAACTCTTAAAGGTAGAAACCAATAGTGACTTTCCGAAACGGCGTGGACGGCTTAAGAAGAAATGTTTTCCACCGCTATGAGTCATGCGATAGACATATTCCGTCTTATCAACGTACAGCAGATTTCGGGTGATGATTTCCTCGAAAGTCTGGATTCCTACTGGATATAATTTCAATTCTGCCATGGTTTGTTCTTTTAAGTTTCTGGTGATAATACCTTATCAGCCTATTTGCTTTTGCAAAGCTAAGCATTTTATTCGGAATAACAAAGGAAAAAGGCTAAAATCTGCTGCTTGTGCAATCGATTGCATTAAAATAAGTGTAGAAATATTGGGTGAAAATGAACAGGTTTTAGATATTTTTACTATCTTTGCACGATAAAAGTTAGTATAATAAAAGTTTCTGACTAAGTAATGGATATTGCTAAAAGCATGTTCATCTTAAAAAAATTAGACAAAGTTAAAAATGACGTATAAGTTCCTAAAAGAAGTGATGATTATCTAACTGAACAGTTTCAAGGTCATCTACCTGCTCATAGAAGCTTAGAACAACATATAAATAATAACTTAACTAAATAAAAGATGAAAAGATTTTTTACGTTTTTAATGGCGGTTTGGGCATTATTGTCCATATCGCAAACGGTAAAGGCAGTCGATGAAGTCTATTTATTGACGGGTCAAAACATCAATGGTGCCTCGGGAAACTACGAAATTCCTAGTAAGCATAAAATGGAGTTGGAGTCCGGTGATACTTACAAAATTAAAATCGAAAGTAATAGCGATGCTGAATTTTACTTTCGAGTAGGTGTTAACAGCTCGAACAAATATCAGTTAGCCCCTTCAACGGATCAAGAAGTTCTCAGCATTACTGAGGAGGGTGCTTCAATTTCAGCTAAAAGTGCTTCTGAAAAAGACAAAGATGCATGGAAGGTTTCTTTTGATAAAAATACTTATGAGTACATTACTATTCATGTTGTTATTAAAGGCGAAACAAAAGTATGGGTTGATGGTAAGAAAAAAGATAGTGGTACTGTAACTCCTCCTACTCCTTCTGGTGAAAATCCTATTGCTAATCGTAAATACAGCGAGGGTTATTATCTTGTAGGTAACTTCTTCAACTTTGATGGTGATACAATCAACTATAAAGATGCTGTGTTTAAATTCAAGCAGCAAAAAGATGATGAAGAAGGTAATGACGTTTATATGTTAGAAATTCCTGCAACTCTTACTGCAAGAGCTCAGGTAATGAGTGTGGACGCAACAAGAACTCCTGTTGCTGTTTATGGTCCTGGTATTGTTCGTGCTATTAATAACTCTACTCTTCCTGTTGGTGAAGATAATCAAACCGCAACTACTGGAATTCAGAATTTAACACCCAGTACAGAGATAGTGGATGATGGTACTAATTGCTGGGATATGACAACGCGTAGAACTCAGTATGATGGAGTAGGTCAGGACGGATCATATAAATATTATATAACAGTAGATAAAACTACGGGTAAGCCAAGTAAGTGGGAGATCAAATATACGGATTTAAAGCGTGTTGCATATTTATTGTCAACGAATCCTTTGAGTTCGGCTTTAACTGTAGGAAGTACTCGTGCTAAAAATACATTTGAAGGTCAAAATGATAAAAATCAAGCTAATTTTAACTCTGGTAAATATTTTGGTAGTTTATACATGGATAAAGATGACGAATATTATGGAGTTTCTAATGACCTTGCTTCAAATGAGAGCATGAGAAATTATTCTTATGGCTATGGAGCAATTGAGAATAATATTGATCGTCCAACTTATAATAAATTGTTCTTGTTTGGTAATGGCGGATTGGATGTAACTAATGACAAAAATACAAAGGCAGCTGCAAATTGGGGTACATTTAAGTGCCCTACAGAGAGTGGTGTTTATGTCATAGAGTTTAATACCAATAAGGGTGATAATACTACGGTTTCACCGGCTCACGGAGGTACTGGTGCTGAAATTCAGAAGAAAGATTATAGAAAAGTTATTACTTCCCTCTCAATGGTAGGTCCTGCTATTCCAGGAACGACTACTGGCAATAAGTGGGATTGGGCATCTACTGTTGCTAATATGGATTTTGATGTTTCAGAAAACTGCTATAAGTTGACAATAGCTACTACTGAAGAAAATAGGAATCAGGTGTTCCGATTTGTCGGTAATCATACTCAGGAGATCAACTGGTTTGAAAATAGTAATGTTGATCAGTCAGAGATGGCTGCTAAATATAATGATGACGGCAAATTTGGTAGTATCGGTCATACCGCTTCACCTTCTGATCCTAATGAGGTTTCTTATACTCAGAACGGTTTGGATCCAAAAGATAAAAGTAATGAGGATAATCTCAATATCATATGGAATCGTCCTGCCGGTACTTGGACTGTAAGATTCCATATCTATACTTATCTGATTGGTGATAATCCTTCTTTCAGATATTTCTATACTATCAACAAGAATAGTAATTTGGAACTTCGTGATTTTAAAGATGTAGTTTACATGTCTGAGGATAATGTTCGTAATATTAAGAATAGAGGTGATTATCAATACTTCAGAACATGGAGTGATGATACGGCTTGGAAGCGTCCTAAGAATGTGGATGTCTTTGTTGTATCGGAGGTTACTCCTGCAGATGCAAATAACCACGTAGGATTTAAATTGAAGAATATTAATAAATTTGATTCTTCTGAAGATGTTATTCCTGCAAATACTGGTGTAATCTTGGCTTTGAAGGAGAACGTTGAAGTTCCTGGTGCTGTGTTCCATAAGAGAAAGTCTCTGATTACTTATAATACTTTGGATATTCAACTGGAACAGGCAAAGAATAAGGAATTGAGCTATACGGGAGAAGGAAAAAACAATCTCTTGGTACAATGTTTTGATGCTAAGAATATTCCTACAGAGGATGAAGAAAATGTTAATTATCTCTTTGGATTCTATCATGCAATTCATGGTTTAGGCTTGGATAACGAAACAGACAAACAAGGTTATATTCAAAACGATTATCTTTTGGGATTCTGGATTTCCAATGGTAAGGGCTTGACCTATGCAAATAGTAGCTATCTTCATATAAAGAAAGAAATAGCGGAAAAGCTCAATTTGGGTACGAGCAATGATTTTAGTGTGCTTCAAAACCAGTCAGGTAGTGCAAAGAAAATCCCTGCACTCTTCTTTGATTTCGGTGCTGTAGATAATGACGTTACTGGAATACAGGGGGTAGTTGAATCTAAAACAGTGCTTGACGGTAAGTATTATACCTTGAGTGGACAGCAAGTGGAACACCCTACGGTAGGTGGCATTTACATCCACAATGGTAAGAAATACGTAATTAAATAATATTGGATAAGTAAAAACTGAAGATATGAAAAAGAAGTATATAATTCCACAGATGACTATGGTTACTTTTGCGGGAGAAACTTTCTGTGAAGGATTCAATGGGGCATCTGGACTTAACAACTCAGATCAAAGCCATTATGGTGGAACTGGTGCCAAGGAAAACAACTTCTCTTCTTGGGATTACGGTTTCGACGAGGAGGATGAATCAGAATCTAATTCCAGCAGCAAGTCGCTCTGGGATTAAGTGAAAATTCAGATGAAATGAGTTTGAAACAAAAATATACAGAGTTTATATAGCAAACTTTTATTAATCATCTTTTACTAAAGTTAGGCGAGGATTGCAGGGATGCAATCCTCGTTTTTCGTTTAGTAGGTTGTTAGTGAGGGGGTGGGGCAGATTTCTATAATTCATAAACGTCATAACTCATTGAATATGGGAGAAACTTTTTCTGAGTAATTTGCTGATAACTTGAAGGATTCTTGCTGTTTTTTTTGGTATTTTCGATAAAATAGCTTATTTTTGCATCACATTTCAGTTAAACGTTTTAAAAGGAGATGAATATGAAACGGATAGAAGAACAGCTGAAAGAATATGAGGATAGTTTGAAGGCTTATCGTGATGTCAAAAACTCTATAGATACGGCTTTGGAAAAGGGTCGTGAGGAAGGAATGGCGGAAGAAAAGCTATCCACAGCTCGCCGCCTTCTTTCAATGGGTCTTTCTGAAGAGCAAGTATCAGCAGCCACCGAACTTCCACTGGAGGTAATCCAGAAATTGAGGGAACAAGCCTGAACTGGCTGAACTTTCAGGAACTTAAATGATAAATCCTGTATTACATCATATCTTATCAATTATGGGAGAAACGAATAATAGAATATTACCTGTAGGCATACAGTCTTTTGAGAAAATTCGAAAGGAAGGTCTGCTCTATGTTGACAAGACAGAGATTATCTGGAATCTTGTTAATAGCAATAAAACATATAATTACCTGAGCCGTCCAAGACGTTTCGGTAAATCATTGTTGGTGGATACTTTGCAGGCTTATTTCGAGGGTAGGAAGGAACTGTTCGAAGGACTGAAAATCATGGATTTAGAAAAGGAATGGGTAAAGCGTCCTGTTGTCAGACTCGATATGAGCCGGGCTGGATCCACTGCTCATGAACTCAACGCTTATCTCAATCTGGCTTTCAAGGAATATGAACAGAAATATGGAATAGAAGCTTCTGCTTCCGACTCTTTATCCAATCGTTTTGATATTATTATCCAGTCTGCCTATGAACAGACGGGACAGCAGGTTGCTATCCTGATAGATGAATATGATTCGCCTTTGCAGCATTCTTGGAAGACTTCTCATCATGAAGATTGTACCTCTATCTATCGTAGTGTTTTTGCTATTCTCAAAGCTGATGACGTATATGAGAAATTTGTCTTCATCACGGGTATTACTAAGTTTACTCAAATCTCATTGTTCTCAGTCTTGAATAATTTGAGTAATATCAGTTTTGATCCTCCTTATGCTGCGATCTGTGGTATCACGAAAGAGGAAGTGGTGAGCAATTTCATGCCTGAAATTGAGGCTATGGGAGTACATAATGGTTGGACGCCGGAAGAAACGATTTTGCAGTTGAAGGCTTATTATGACGGTTATCACTTCTGTAAGAACAGTCCTGTTGATATTTTCAATCCGTTCAGTCTGCTTAATGCTTTGGCTGACAAAGAACTGAAAAACTACTGGGCCGCTTCTGGGGCAACGTCTTTATTGCCGAAGTTTGTCAGTGATATGGAAATTCAGTTGGAGCATTTCGATCATTGCTACATTGACCGCGATACTTTGGAGACTTCTGATGTTTCTGATGGAGGAGCAGAACTCTTCCTTTATCAATCCGGTTATCTGACCATCAAGGATTATGACGAGGGTGTTTATACTTTAGGTATTCCTAACTTTGAAGTAAGGAAAGCGCTTAAAGAATTACTTTAAGCATTTTTTCGGTTTAAATACTACACCTCTCTTAAACCATTACTTCATGGTTTAAGAGAGGTTTTTAATTATGCAAGCTTTTGGACGGAAATCTTTGAAAGATTTTGTGCAAACGATTGTGCAATCATATTTTGCGTTCTGGTGCAATCGATTGCATATAAAAAGTGGGGGTTAAGTGCTTGTTTATTTGCTGCTTACACCTATTATTATTATATTTGCACACAAATGATAAATAACTAAATATCTTAACTTAACATCACAATTTATGAGAAGGTTTACTAAGAAGCTTTGGGCAGCTTTACTGCTCCTTCTCGTCTCTATGCAGTCGGTAGCGACCGATGTCTTTACATCGAATCGTACGGACTTCCGAGACGAAAGTATCTACTTCATGATGACTACGCGTTTTTATGATGGTGATACTGGTAACAACGTGCTCTGCTGGGATAACCAGTCAGAGCAGATCAAAACAAAAGACCCTTGCTGGCGAGGCGACTTCCAGGGTGTCATCGACAAGCTCGACTACATCAAGGCATTGGGTTTCACTGCCATCTGGATTACACCAGTAGTGCAGAACGCATCCGGTTATGACTACCACGGTTATCATGCTATGGATTTCCAGCATGTGGACTGCCGTTATCAGAGCAGCGATGGTAGCAAGGACGGTGACGCCATGTTCCAGGAACTCATTGACAAGGCTCACGAAAAGGGTATCAAGATTATCCTCGACATCGTGCTCAACCACACCGGTAACTTCGGTGAGCAGACACTCTGCAAGGAGTTTGACCGTAATACCGACTTGGCAACTCAGGCACTCATCGATGCTTGTATGATTCCTAACGAGGAGAAGTTGGGTTCCGACTACCTTACAAGTGTCCCTTATGAGCAGTATCAGCGTCGTCTTGGCTTGTTGAAGAACGTCCGTGGTAAGAACGAGGATGTTCACAACTACTGGCACCACTTTGGTGACTTTAACTGGGACTTTCCTAATCGCTGGTGGGCTCAGATTGCAGGCGACTGTGTGGATCTGAATACCGAGAACGACTACGTAGCAGACTATCTCGTAAAGTGCTACGGCAGCTTCATCAAGATGGGCGTGGATGGATTCCGTATCGATACATCCGGTCATATCTCACGTTTGACATTCTGCAAGCAGTTCATTCCTCAGTTTACAGCCCTCGGTAAGAAGTATGAGGACAAGCGATTGAACAAGGCTCCTTTCTTCATGTATGGTGAGGTTTGCGCTCGTTACAGTGATGTCACATACCGTGGTCAGGATAACCTCTCTTGCTATTATTACACATGGGAGGCTCCAAAGGACTTGCTCGACAAATGGGATGGTAGCCAGAAATACTGGGATACACAGGTACTCTTTGATAAAGCCAATGGCGGTACAGGTGTGGATGACCATCAGATGGCTCTCTGTGAGTCAGACAATGCCCCAACACCAACAAGCGACAATACCTTTATGGTGAATGGTAAGTGGCATGAGCCAGACTATTCTCAGGCAAGTGGTTTCCATGTGATTGACTTCCCATTGCACTACAACTTCGGTAATGCTGCCGCCGCATACGGTTTGGCAAAGTCAGGTGACAAGAGATATAATGATGCTACTTATAATGTAGTATATGTAGATAGCCACGACTACGGTCCTCAGCAAACCAACGACCAATTCCGTTTCTCTGGTGATGATGCTCAGTGGGCAGAGAATCTCTCTCTGATGTTTACCTTCCGTGGTATTCCATGTCTCTATTATGGTTCTGAGGTTGGTTTCCGTCGCGGTGCTCCGATTGACAGAGGTCCTCACGGTCCTCTTTCAGAAACTGGTCGTGCTTACTTCGGTGGTTACCTCACAGGTGATGTAACAGCCAAGGATTTCGGTGACTACAAGGCAACAGGTAATGTGGCTGCAACTTTGAATCATGATGTAGCTCAGCACCTCATCCGTCTGAACAAGATTCGTCAGGCTGTTCCTGCTTTGCGTAAGGGTCAGTGGACCGACGATGGTTGTACTCCTGCTGATGGCGGTATCGCCTTCAAGCGTGCTTACAAGGATAGCTATGCACTCGTAGCCCTCAATGGTGGTGCAACATTCACAGATTGCCCTGATGGTACTTATACCGACTTGGTAACAGGTAAGACATACACTGGTTCTACTATCACCGTTGAAGCTCCTGCTACTCAGGGTCAGCTCCGTGTTCTCGTGAAGGACTGGAAGGGTGGCAAGGTAGGTGAGGATGGTCCTTTCATCTATGATGAGACTCCTAAGTCTAAGTCAGAGGCTGAACAGGCTTATGATGGTCATGAGGAAGATGGTACAACATGGGTTGAGCCACAGACTAATGAGTTTGGTTTGAAGTTCTCTCAGAATGGTGGTACATTCCGCACCAATACTGTTACTGTAGAGGTAAGCCTTAGCGGTAAGGCAACTTCTGGTTGGTTCCAAGTAGAAGGTAAGGACAAGGTAGAGTTGGCTCCTGGCGAGACCAAGAAATTCACTATCGGTGAAGACATGAACTTCAAGCAGAGCAAGACTGTAACATGGTATGCTAAGAACGACAAGAGTGAGAAGAATGGTTCTGTATCCTTCACCAAGGTGGATCCTAACGCATCTATCACCGTATATGTAAAGGCAGACAATGCTCCAACTATCTATGCTTGGGTTCCTGGTACTCCAGCTAAGGAGTTGACAGGTGCATGGCACGGTCAGACCATGGATGGTCCTGAAGAGATTGGTGGTGTCAACTACTGGTACAAGACTTTCGATGGAGTAGAGAGCTTCAATGTGATTCTGAATAATGGTAATGACAAGCAGTCAAGTGACATCACTGGTATTACAGGCGATATCTACTTGGAATACGATGGTGGTTCAAGTGTCAAGACGCTCGATACTCCTGTCAACACAACAGCCAAGGTTACTTTGAGTCCTAACGGTGGTGACTTCGAGAAGACGATTTCTGTAACAGCTACCCTCAGCGACAATGCCAAGAGCGGTTGGTATAAGATTGGCGATGGCGAGCAGGTGGCTCTTACTCCTGGTAAGCCAGTTACCTTCACTCTCGGTGCTGACATGATGGAAGGCGAGAGCAAGACTGTAACTTGGAGCGCAACTAATGCAGAGGATAAGGCTAAGACTGGTACTGCTACCTTCAACAAGAAGAAGGAAGTAGTTATTCCTACTCCAACTGGTATCTTCGCTTACTTCCTCGCTCCTTCAGACTGGACTGATGTTCACGCTTATGTTTGGACTGATGGTGTTGGCGAATATGCTGGCGGATGGCCAGGTGTAGCTTGTACCAAGACTGGTGAGAAGAAGAACGGTTTGGATATTTGGATGTGGAAGTATGATGGTGATAAGACAGAACTTCCTGCCAAGATTATCTTTAACAATAATGGTAATGGTAACAACCAGACTGGTAATTTCGATTTCGTCAATGGTGCTGTATATGACCGCAACGGTAAGACCAATGAGTCTGTCTCAACAGGCATCAACCAGGTAGGTAGCAAGAAGGCTCCTGCTAAGTTGAAGATTTACTCTATCAACGGTCAGAAGGTAGCTGAGGTAGGTAGTATGGCAGATGCTGAGTACATCCTCGCTCCAGGTGTCTATGTTTGCGGCGGTAAGAAGTACGTCATCAAGTAATAAATCTCTTTTCTCTTTTAGATACGCAAGTTTTCAGATGAAAACTTGCGTATTTTTTTCGTATAATCGTTTGTGTTTGTTTATTTTACTTATTAATGCAATCGATTGCATGAAAAAATGAGCGGAAGTTGCTTTATTTATTTGTTATCATCATTTATTATGATTAAATTTGTAATTGGAATAAAATTTAACTAAATATCTTAACTTAATTCAAAAATTTTTTATGAGAAAGTTCAAGAAGAAGCTCTTTGCAGCGATGCTGCTGCTTCTTGCCTCGTCTAATGCGATGGCGACGGATGTCTTCACATCTAATCGTACAGACTTCCGAGACGAAAGTATCTATTTCATGATCACCACCCGTTTCTACGATGGTGATCCAAGTAACAATGTGCTCTGCTGGGACAACCAGGAAGCACAGATGAGTACCAAGGACCCTTGTTGGCGAGGTGACTTCCAGGGTGTCATCGACAAGCTCGACTACATCAAGGCGTTAGGTTTCACTGCCATCTGGATTACTCCTGTCGTACAGAATGCATCCGGTTATGACTACCACGGCTATCATGCTTCGGATTTCTCCAAGGTAGATTGCCGTTATCAGAGCGGTGACGGCAAAAAGAGCGGTGACGTGATGTTCCAGGAACTCATCGACAAGGCTCACGAAAAGGGTATCAAGATTATCCTCGATATCGTGCTCAACCACTCCGGTAACTTCGGTGAGGAGAAGCTCTGCAAGGAGTTCGACCGCGATACCCGTCTTCGTAACCAGGCAGACATCAATGCTTGTATGATTCCTAATTCCGAAACATTAGGTAGTGACTATCCAAGTCTTTTGCCTGCGGCACAGTATCAGCGTCGTCTTGCCCTGATGAAGAATACAGATGGCAATAACCATGATATACATAACTATTGGCACCATTTCGGTAACTTCAACTGGGATGAGCCAAACCGCTGGTGGGCTCAGATTGCTGGTGACTGTGTGGACCTCAATACTGAGAATAATACAGTGGCTGAATATCTTATCAACTGCTATGGCAATTTCATCAAGATGGGTGTCGATGGCTTCCGTATTGATACATCCGGTCACATCTCACGTCTTACCTTCTGCAAGCAGTTCATTCCTCAGTTTGCTGCCCTCGGTAAGCAGTATGAGAACAAGCGATTGAACAAGGCTCCATTCTTCATGTATGGTGAGGTTTGTTCCCGTTACAGTGGTGTGCAGTACCGTGGTCAGGACAATCTTTCACCTTATTATTATACATGGCAGGCTCCACAGAACTTGATGGATCAGTTTGATGGCAGCCAGTCATATTGGGACACTCAGGAAATTTATGACAGAGGTACAGGCTATGATGATAAGCTGATGCCTCTCTGCGAGAAAGATAAAGCGAATTCTCCAGAAAGCAACAATACCTTTATGCTGAATGGCGCATGGCATGAGCCAGACTATTCTCAGTCAAGCGGTTTCAATGTGATCGACTTCCCATTGCACTACAACTTCGGTAATGCTGCCACCGCATACCGTTTGGCTAAGTCTGGTGATATGAAATATAATGACGCTACCTATAATGTGGTATATGTTGACAGTCACGACTATGGTCCTGGGTCAGGGTCTCGTTTTGGCGGCTCAGACGCTCAGTGGGCAGAGAATCTCTCTCTGATGTTCACCTTCCGTGGAATCCCATGTCTCTATTATGGTTCTGAGGTAGGTTTCCGTCGCGATGTTGTGATTGACAGAGGTCCTAATGGTCCTCTTTCTGAAACGGGTCGTGCTTACTTCGGTGGATATATCACAGGTGATGTAGAAGCATCAGACTTCGGTGATTACAAGGCTTCTGGTAATGTGGCTGCCTCATTGAATCATGATGTTGCTCAGCACCTCATCCGTCTGAACAAGATTCGTCAGGCTGTTCCTGCTCTCCGTA
>OBRT01000245.1_pt1 | contig 15874 bp, 12 predicted proteins | sample 1494891 | NCBI WGS metagenome assembly OBRT01 (sample SAMEA3360688, study PRJEB22359) | human gut metagenome | biome: ENVO:urban biome; feature: ENVO:human-associated habitat; material: ENVO:feces | place: Bangladesh | collected 2011 | reverse complement strand
TCTTCCCCATTCCCTATGGGTAAGGGAACTTGTGTCCAATAACCAACCTATTTGTGATAAGTTGAGCAAAAAATGACCAATCGACCTTTCTCGTAGGATTAAATGAAACGCAAGAAAGTTTTGAAACAAACAAGGAAATTGTTTGCGGAAATAAGGAAAAAATAAAAATTTCAGTGGCATATTGGCTATTCAGAAGCTGTTGCTGAAAGATTATGAAGAGGATATTACAAAGTATGTTGAGGGTTTGGATAAAGGAAAAGTTAAGGCGGTATATAACCATATTTCCACCTTTCTTGCCAAAGAAAACAAGCGTTTTCAGGTTACAAAAATTGGCAAAAATGCTCGAAACAGGGATTACATCAGTTGTGTGGAATGGCTTGCCGATGCAGGCGTTATCAATATGTGCTATTGCTTGAGCCAACTCGAACTTCCTTTGAAGGGAAACTACGACCCTAAACTCTATAAAATTTATTATAAAGACACAGGATTGCTTATTGCATCGCTTGACGAAGAAGCACAAGAAGACTTGCGAGGTAACAAGAATTTTGGTACATACAAGGGTGCTATTTATGAGAACATTGTAGCCGATATGCTTGTAAAACAGGGTTATAACCTCTATTATTATAGTAGCAATAAGCCTGCACTTGAAATGGACTTCTTTGTTAGAGATGCCAATTCTTTAATTCCTATCGAAGTAAAAGCAAACGATGGAGCAACAATATCGCTCAACAAACTATTAAAAGACAAGAAATATACCGATATAAAATACGGAATAAAGTTGGGATATAAGAACATTGGGTTTAATGGAAAATTCTATACTTTTCCTTATTTCTTGACTTTCCTACTAAAGAAATTTATTTCGGCAAGATGAAGAAAACATACAAATGAATAATTTTAGACGATTTTTTAAAAAACTTTCGTTGGCTTTGTTGTACCTTTGCACCCATGAATGGAAACGGCAAACTTGGGAAAGTAGGGGGGAGTGGCTGGATAGCGCATGTGGTAGCCCTCTGTGTGATTATGATTTGGGGCGGAACGTTTGTCAATACGCGTGTGCTGATTGACAAAGGGTTGCTTCCTGAAGAAATATTTGTATTGCGCACCGTGGTGGCTTACTTTTGTATTTGGTTTATATCGCCAAAGAAAGTTTTTAGCAACTCTGTGAAAGACGAATTGATAATGGTATTGTTAGGTATTTTTGGTAGTTCGCTTTACTTTTTGACAGAGAATTATGCGCTAAAATTAGCTGTCGTAAACGATGTTAGTTTTATTGTTTGCACGGCTCCACTCATCACTTTAATCCTTGCTTTGTTCTTTTTTAAAAGTGTGAAAGCGAGTGTTCCCGTTGTTGTGGGGTCGCTGTTGGCTTTGGCGGGTGTTGGTATTGTTATTTTTAATGGTCATTTTGTGTTACATCTCGACCCATTGGGCGATTTCTTAGCGTTAGCCGCAGCAACAAGTTGGGCGATTTACTCGTTGGTGATGAAGAATTTTTCAACACGCTACTCGTCAGTGTTCATTACTCGAAAAGTTTTTTTCTATGGACTTATAACGATAATGCCTGTCTTTCTTGCCCACCCTTGGTCGTTCGATTTCAAAGCATTATTAACTCCGAGTATTGGACTTAATCTTCTATACCTTAGTGTGATAGCCTCGTTTGTATGCTTTGCAGCATGGGGGTGGGTAATTTCACAATTGGGTGCATTGCGTGCATCTAATTATATTTACTTCAATCCTGTTACAACAGTCATAATGAGTGCGCTGATTTTGAACGAACACATGACAATAATTGCCTTTATGGGTAGCGCAATGATACTTTCAGGTGTCTTCATTTCTAATAAAGCAAAAAATGTAGGATAGGAAAACGTAGACGAAATTGTTCTTTTTCAAAGTGCAATTCCTCGCCACGACCATGTTCAAATTCCGTTTCACACCATTTGCATGGTTCGTTTGGCTTAACGAAATTGTTCTAAATTCGTGTAAAAAAACGCTGCATTTTGCAATGAAACACACACCTCTATAAACAATTGATTATCAACACATTGCATAATGCCTATATTTTTCGCAAAAAAACATATTGTTTTGAATGGCAAAATAATAGAATAGAAAAATTCAAGTATAGGATTGTTCTATTTTTCCGTATCAATATTTTTCATATTAAGCAAAAAAAAGCTATGGTTTTGCAGATGAAAACCATAGCTTTTGCATTGTTAAAATGTATGTGTATTTATTTTACAACTACCTTTCGGTTGTTTACAAGATAGACACCTTTTGGTAGTCCGTTCATTGTAGTTGCTGCATGGCGTACAAGAGTTCCTCCGAGTGTGTAAACATTAAATTGTTTTGCCTTGGTGCTTGTTATGGTAGCTATTGCTGTAGCAGTTGTGTTAACGGTTTCAGCTGCCGATTCTTTATCGCCATAGAGAGCGGTTACTTGGTAAATGTGGTCGCCTGTTGGTACGTTTTGGTCAGTGTAATGTGTATCGGTTGTTTCGATGAGCAAGACACCATCACGATAAACTCTATAGGCTGTTGGCGCACCTCCTTCAATGTAGTAGGTTACGTCATCGAGCATGAAGACAAATGATTGTTTGGCATTTGAAACATGTCTGATAGCAAAGTATTTTGTTCCCTCTGGGAGATTTACGTTTACCTCTTCCCAGCTGTTGGCATTTGCTACGATGCGTTTTCCGTCAATAGCTTTGAAGGCTTCTACTTGATTGGTTGTTGTCGAGTAGAGTACTTCGTATTCTTGTTTCATTTCGTCTGTAAGGCTGTTTACATAGAAACTTACGCTTTGTGCTTTGCCTGGTAGTTCTGGACTTATAAGCCAATCGTTGTTATCAATGTTTCTGAACTTTTCAGGTGCAGTTTCGTCATCAACGAATGAGAAGATAGATGCCAAATATTGCTTTCCACTATGTGCCTTAAATCGGTTCATTCCTTTTTCTATAAGGTCGTATCCGTTGTATTGGTGTGGATTGAAGACGATATATGCGAATGGTTCACCCTGATGTTCATACGGCATAGGTTGGTCATGACTGTCTTTGATGAATCCCATACCGCAGTTTCCATTGTCGCCGTCATGCAAAGTCCATGGGGCAAGGTTGCTAATACTCCATGGATTGTAGCTTTCAAAATCGTCTGTTGTTGGTACTAATGGTGAAGGTGTTTTCCAATTTAGCACTATGTTGTAAGCCGCTGTACTGCTTTGTTCTTTCTCAATGGTAAGATTTTGAACGCGTGAGAGTTTTGGCGATGTAAGCTGTATTTCCGATACGGCTTTGTTGTTTTCTTCTACTTGGTCGTCTTGGGCTTTTATTTCTACAACAACAGGTAGATTTTCGGTAGTTTCAAGCAAGCTTGCTTGATAGTCAATTTCATAGGCTTTTGTTTCAAACGAACCTATTGGTTGTGTTTCTTTGATTTCTTTTACAACCTTGTCGCCTACTTTTATACTAATGGTATAATTATCTACTTTGTTTTTGCCACGATTGTTTGCCACAACTTTTAGTTTCGTTGTTGTGCCACGCTCCATTTTCTTTTCGTTCGAGAGAGTTACACCCATATCAGTTGGTGCTACATCTCCTACATGTATGTTATCGATATAGACATAAAGTGGCGCATACCCATCTTTTTTGTCTTCCATAAGGAAGTTTACACAAATGTATCGTTCATTGATGTATTTCGACAAATCGAAACTTTTTGTAACCCATTGGTTTTGTATTTCTTTAGCTAATTGGGCAGTTTCAAGTATGGTTGTCTTTCCGTCAGGTGTTGTTACACTTGCTGTAAATGTTCCGTCTGTAGCGTTATTTTTCTGTCTGTAAACAAAGTGTGGTTTTTTTGTATTGGCTAAAGATATTTTGTAACTGCTAACCTTAAGCAAGTCATCTTTCATTGTCATGAATTTAGCGCAACCTCCATCATTGTCTGAAGCATCAGTTTGTTCGGCAGTAACACCTGCACCCATAACGCTACAACCTGTCCCTTCTGTTGTAATAAGGAGATATTGTCCCCATTTTCCGTCAACAAAACTTTGTTGGTAAGGAGCATCAAGCGGTGTACCCAACAAAATAGTGTTAGAAATGGCAACATCATCGCTTTCTCCTATTTTATTTTTTGCACTTACACCGAGGAACATATTACCACGAGGTCCTTGGTCGGCACCAAAATCTAAATAGAAACAGGTTTCGCCCATAACTTCAGCAACTTTGGCAGTAGGAATAGGCAAACCTGTCTGTGCGCTATAATCAAGTTTATAGATTTCATAAGTAACCTCCTCTGGCTTAATAACGCCCTTATGCACACCCTTTGAAGGATTCCATGAAAGGAACACCTTGTTTGGGTCGTTATGTAAAACCACATTTTCAGGTACATCAGGCACATCTACACCAATATAAACTGTTTGCTTTATGCTCGGACCGCTACCCACAGCATTATAAGGAGTAGCAGTGTAGGTGTAAAGTCCATCTTTTTTCAAACTTTCATCTATACAAGTAACCGTTTTTCCTGCCGAAGTTTTAAGGTCGGCTACCAATCCATTTGGTCCCTCAATACGAATACCCTGCAAATCGGTAAGGTCGCTTTTATCAAAAGTCTTGGTTGGCGCAGTAACACTAATAGTAGCCTTCAAAGCAGCTGTAGGGTCGGCAGTCAAAATAAAATTGGTAGCCTCGGCCGGCGACTTTGCTTCTGGTGCAGCTTGAACCGACATATCGTCCAAATAGAGCCAAATACGTGTACCCTCGCTAATGGCATGGAAACCAATATAATAAGTACCTGTAGAAGTTGGTTTTACTTCTTGCATTATTTCTTTATATTCAGTGTTATCAACCTCAGTTTCCGACAAAACTACCGTCTGCATAGCCTCTACCGTAGGCGCAGTCCCCATCTTCACCTCATAACGTTCGGGGAAAGTAGATTGAACACATTTTACTCGATAGCGCAAATAATAAGTCTTGCCACCTGTCATTTTCAAACCAGGTGTAATAAGCCAATCGTCAGCCTTATTAGCACTATAACAATAAGTGGCAGCACCATTACCAGTGCTACTATTAATAAAATGATTCCAAACACCTTTCTTATAAGCATAAGAAGTAGCCTCAGCATCATGATTCACGTCAATCGTAGTAAACTGAGCAAACTCATCAGGACTATCAAAATTGACACTCCAAGGTAAATCTTTAACAACTGCAACAGAAGCCTTAGCTCTACGAGCAACACGTTTTAAAGAAGAGCCTGAAACTGAAAAGCGCAAAGGAGAAACAACACGCTTCGTACCAGTAAAAAACTCCACACAATTCTTGTCAAAAGCAGAAGATTTACCTTCGACTAAACCATTTGTCTGAGCAAAAGCTGACAAAGAACCAAACACCATCATTGTGGCAGAAAGGCAAAAAATAGAAAATTTATTATTCATAAACCATTTAGATTAATTGTACAAAAATAACACAAATGTTTCACATCACAAATTATTCAAAAAAAAAATTTTCATAAAACAACAAAAATATTAACTCCCTGAAGAGTTATTGTTAGTAGGTGTTCAAAACTAAACGTACCTATCTTTCTTAGTTTTTTTTTATTTCCTTAAATCTTCCTTTCAAGAAAGGAAACTTTTGATAGAAAAATAGAGTAAAGGAATGCTTTGTAAAAAGACCTTTTCAGATTAAAAAGTCTCTCTATATTTATTTTCGTCCTTATCTTCAAGCATTGAAAGGTAACTGTTGTATCGACTTTCAGCTATGTAATGCTCTTCCAATGCTTTTCTAACAGCACAACCAGGCTCGTGCGTGTGCGTACAATTATTAAAGCGGCACGATTCGGAGAATTTGAATATTTCACGAAAATAACTCGTAAGTTCCTCTTTGTCAATATCGAATGTGCCAAAACCTTTAATGCCTGGCGTATCAATAACGTAGCCTCCTTCGGGCAATTCAAGCATTTCGCTGAAGGTAGTCGTGTGCATTCCCGTGTTGTGGGTATCAGAAATTTCGGCTGTACGTAAGTTTACGTTGGGCAAAAGTTTATTGATAATAGTTGATTTCCCCACGCCACTATTGCCACTCATAAGCGTAACCTTTCCAGCGAGTAGTGGACGTAACTTTTCTATACTTTCTTCTGAATCTTTTTCGGCAGTAGCTTGCACTGTAACACACTCGTAACCAATGTTTTTATATAGCCGTATGACTGCCTCTTGGTATCTTCTTTCGTCTTCATTGAGCATGTCATATTTATTGAAAACCAACACTACGGGTACACGGTAAGCCTCTGCGCCAGCCAAAAAGCGGTCGATGAATGTTGTGGAAGTCTCAGGATAATTGATGGTAACAATCAGGAATGCTTGGTCTAAGTTGGCGGCTATAATGTGGCTTTGCTTGGATAGATTAGACGATTTGCGTATAATGTAGTTCTTACGGTCTTCTATTTCTGAAATAAAAGCTGTACCTTCTTGATTGATAATGATTTGAACGTAGTCGCCTACTGAAATAGGATTGGTAGAGCGAATTCCTTTTAATCGGAAATTGCCCTTTATTTTACTTTCGATAGTTCGCCCATCATCGGTTTTCACCGTGTACCAACTACCTGTATTCTTTATTACTAAGCCGCGCATAAAAACAAAAATTCCCTTATTCTCCTATGAAAGAGAATAAGGGAAGGGGGTTATACAGTCATGATTTCTTTTTCCTTCTCAACGAGAAGTGCGTCTATTTTCTTGATATATTTATCGTGAATCTTCTGCAATTCCTCTTCAGCATCTTTTTCTAAATCCTCTGAAAGTCCGTCTTTTATGGCTTTCTTGAATTTATCTTTGATGTCTGAGCGTACGTTACGCACCTCTACTTTTGTGCGTTCGCCAATCTTGTTGCTTTGTTTTACAAGGTCACGGCGGCGTTCTTCGGTAGGTTGTGGAAGACTGAGGCGAATAATTTCTCCGTTGTTGTCGGGTGTGATGCCAACATCAGAATCCATAATAGCCTTTTCAATGTCTTTGATAGCTTTTTTGTCCCATGGCTTAATGGCGATAGTGCGTGGGTCAGGCACTGTTACCGATGCTACTTGGTTCAAAGGAACTACAGAACCATACGAATTGACACGTACACCATCGAGAATAGCTACGTTGGCACGACCTGCACGAATACGTTGCAACTGCTCGTCGAGATACATTGCAGCCATTTCCATACGTTCTTCGGCTTCGCTTAATGTTTCTTTAACGTCTATCATATATTTGTCGTTTTAATTTTCTATTCTACAAATTTAGGTATTTATTCGTAATTGTGCAAAAATATAGTGTCTTTTTCTATCATTAGGCGTATATTTCTGCTGCCAAAATGCACATAGCTTCTTCCAAATAGTGGGCATCGAGGTCATCGAAAGCATTGAGTTCTTTGCTGTCAATATCGAGTACGCCAATGGTTTTGCCCTGCTTGTTGTGAATAGGAACAACTATTTCAGAGCGTGAAAGCGAACTGCAAGCGATGTGTCCAGGAAACTCTTCAACATCAGCAATGACCAAAGTTTGGTTTTTAGCAAATGCTGTACCGCATACACCTTTACCCACAGGAATGTTGAAACAAGCTGTTGTGCCTTGGAAAGGACCTAATTTGAGCGTTTTTTCGCCTCGCAAAAAGTAGAAACCCGTCCAAAAAAATGTGTCAAAAGTGTGATGGAGTGCTGCCGCAACGTTGGCTAATACTCCAATTTCATTATCACTTTCTCCTTCTATTAAAGCCGCAATTTGCTTCAAAAGTAATTCGTATGTTTCTTTTTTATTCATTGATTTTTTGTATTTTATGCTGAAAATTCTTTCAGTTCAGTTTCCACCATATTTGTTAGTTTAACAAACTGAGCAATGGTCAGTTGTTCTGGGCGTTTTGTCATGATGTCTTGTTCGTAAAAACCTTCTCGTGGCTTTGTAGTAAAGATTTGTCGAAGACTAACACGAAGCATTTTTCTGCGTTGATTGAACACTGTTTTGACCACACGCTTGAATAATTTTTCATCGCAACCAAGCTCAGTTACATCGTTTCGTGTAAGAGAAATGACGGCACTTTTTACCTTTGGAGGTGGATTGAATACGTTTTCGTCTACGGTGAATAGATATTCCACATTGTACCATGCCTGCATCAATACCGAAAGAATGCCATACGTTTTGTTTCCTGGTTGGGCTGCCATACGCAAAGCTACTTCTCGCTGAATCATACCCGTGCAACAAGGAATTAAATCCTTGTAATCAAGCATCTTAAAGAATATTTGCGATGATATGTCGTAAGGATAATTGCCTGTTAAAACAAATTTTCTTCCCTCGAAAACGTTTTCAAGTTGCATGCGAAGAAAGTCTTCTCCTAAGATGTTTTCTCGTAGGGTGGGGAACTTTTCGTTAAGATATGCAACACTTTCTGCATCAATTTCCACCGCTTTAACCTCTCGTGGCTTTTCCACAAGATATTGTGTCAATACGCCCATGCCTGGTCCAATTTCCAAAACGGGTATGTCTGGGCATTCGTCCACGGTGTCGGCAATGCGCTTTGCGATGTTTAAATCGGTTAAAAAGTGCTGTCCGAGATTCTTTTTCGGCTTTACTGATTTCATAAATTATCTTTATTTGCCCACAAAGATAGAAATTTTATTTTGTATTTAAAAGCATTTATAGTATCTTTGCTTTCCGAATGGGAACGAAGAAATGGTTGAATGGCATAATAAAAATAGTGCTGCCCTTGATTTTGGGTGGTGGCATTCTTTATTGGATGTATCGTGGCTTCGATTTCTCACAGATAAAATATGTAATGCTTCACGAGATGAATTGGACTTGGATGTTGCTTTCCATGCCCTTTGGCGTTCTCGCACAAGCCTTTCGGGGGTGGCGTTGGAAACAAGCCTTAGAGCCAGCAGGCGAGAAAGCCCGCAATTCAGTTTGTGTAAATTCCATTTTTCTCTCTTATGCCGTTAGTCTTGTCATTCCGCGTGTAGGCGAATTTGCTCGATGTGGCGTGTTGAGCAGGTATGATGGTGTCTCTTTTTCGAAAGCATTGGGGACAGTGGTAACCGAAAGAGCTGTTGATACGTTGATAGTATTGCTGATTAGTGCTTTAGCCTTTCTTTCGCAGATAAAAGTTTTTACTAATTTTTTCTTCAAGACAGGCACACGTTTAGACGATATCTTCACTTTTTTTACCCCAATGGGGTGGCTTGTAACAGGAATTTGTGGTATAGCAGCTCTGATTTTAATCTATTCGCTCCGCCGACATTTCCCTATATATAAAAAGGTGAAAGATACTTTATCGGGTATTTGGCAAGGTGTGATTTCGTTAAAAGGCGTAAAGAATATTCCATTGTTCATCTTTTACAGTTTGGCAATATGGGGAAGTTACTTTTTGCACTTCTATCTTACGTTCTATTGTTTTGCAGAAACAAGTTCGTTGAGCATAACTTGTGCTTTGGTTTGCTTCGTTGTAGGTTCTGTTGCAGTCATTGTTCCAACGCCAAACGGTGCAGGTCCGTGGCATTTTGCAGTGAAAACGATGCTCATTCTTTATGGAGTTGTCGATGTGCAAGCACTCTATTTTGTGCTAATTGTACATACTTTGCAAACACTTTTGGTTGTTTTCCTTGGCATTTATGCTTGGATTGCTTTAGCTTTCACACGGAAAACAGCTACCAATATTCAATAATTTAAAAATCAAAAGAATAAGAAATATATACTAACCGTTAAAATAAAAATAACTATGAGTGAAATTAGAAACCTCAGCCCAGAATATCTCTGGCGCAACTTTGATGATTTAACACAAGTTCCACGTCCTTCTGGACACATGGAAAAGGTTCAAGCATTCTTGCTCGACTTTGCAAAGAAAGTTGGCGTAGAAGCTTTTGTAGACGCAGCAGGCAATGTGGTAATGCGCAAGCCAGCTACTCCTGGTTACGAGAATAGAAAAGGCGTAATACTTCAGGCTCACATGGACATGGTTCCACAGAAGAGTCCTGATAGCAACCATAATTTTGAAACCGACCCAATCGTAACTCACATTACAGATGGTTGGGTTTATGCTAACAATACTACTCTTGGTGCTGACGATGGTATCGGTGTTGCAGCCATTATGGGTATTATGGAAGACAAAACCTTGAAGCATGGCCCTATCGAAGGTCTTATTACAAGAGATGAAGAAAATGGTATGTTCGGTGCAAACGACCTCCCAGCAGGTGAATTGAACGGCGATATTCTTCTCAACTTAGACTCTGAAAACTGGGGTAAGTTTGCCATTGGCTCAGCTGGCGGTATCGATATTACTTCTTCTTTGGAATATAAGGAAGAAGAAAACGACCAAGAAACTGCTGTAAAAGTTACTTTAAAAGGCTTCCGTGGTGGACACTCTGGTCTTGAAATTCACGAAGGTCGTGGCAATGCGAACAAAGAAATGGTACGCTTAGTGCGCAAGGCTATGGCTGAACTCGGCGTTCGTTTGGCAGCATGGCAAGGTGGAAATATGCGTAATGCTATTCCATTCAAGGCTGAAGTAGTGCTTGCTTTGGCTAATGACAAGGTTGCAGCCCTCAAAGAAATGGTTGAAGCGCAACGCCAAATGCTTGAAAGCGAGTTCAAGACTATCGAAAGTAACATTGAATTCTTTGTTGAAGAAGTTGAAAAACCAGCTGCACTTGTTCCAACAGAAATCCAAGATAACGTTATCAATGCTATCTATGCCGTTCATAATGGTGTTTTGCGCATGATTCCAGTTTATCCAAATGTTGTTGAAACATCTTCAAACCTTGCCATTATCGATATTGATGCCAACAAGACAAACATCAAAATTTTGGCTCGTTCGGCTCGTGAAGATATGAAAGAATATCTTGCAACACAAATTAAGAGTTGCTTCGATTTGGCTGGAATGAAGACCGAATTTAGTGGTAGCTATGTTGGTTGGGACCCAAATCCAGACAGTGAAATTCTTAACTTGTTGAAGAAAATTTATAAAGACCAAACAGGTGAAGATGTAATTGTACAAGTTGACCACGCTGGTCTTGAATGTTCAATCATTCTTGGTAAGTATCCACACCTCGATGTTGTAAGTCTTGGTCCAACAATCCGTAGTCCACACACAGCAACAGAGCGTTTCAAGATAGATACAGCAGAACCTTTCTGGAAATTAGTTGTGAAGACTTTGGAAGAAATACCTGTAAAATAATTTACTGAATATTAGGCGATTATAAACTTATAAGTCCGTTAGGCAAGCTAAAAACTTAGTGTTTTACTTGGCTTAACGGATTTTTTTTTTTACATTTGCACTCGTAAACCAATATTTTAATTCAAAAATGGACGATTACCTTTCGAATATTTTAAACAAATAACGTGGGATAGCAATTTTATGATATTGCTAATCCCTACCTAACTAAACTTGGAGATTAGCAAATGAAGACATATTGGAACATTAGCGGAAAGCTAAACACTATAAAGGAGTGGCAGCCTAACTGCTGGATACAAGTAACTTGTCCTACCGAACAAGAACAACAAGAGTTGGAAGAAACTTTCAACATTCCCGATTATTTTCTATCTGACATTAGCGATACCGATGAGCGTGCCCGTTATGAGTACGATGACGGTTGGATGTTGATAATCCTTCGTATTCCTTACGTTAAGGAAATACGCTCTCGAACACCTTATACTACTGTTCCGTTGGGTATCATTCACAAGCGCGATGTTACCATAACAGTTTGCAATTTCGAAACAAACATGATGCTCGACTTTGTTTCTTTCCAACAAAAGCGAGGCGCAGGTTTTACCGACTATGTTGATATGATTTTCCGCCTATTCCTTTGCTCGGCTGTATGGTACTTGAAACGATTGAAGCAAATCAGTAGTTTGATAGACAAAGCCAAGCATAATCTTGATAAAGAAGTGAACAATGAAAGCCTTATCGGGCTATCACGTTTGCAAGATTCGCTCACTTATTTCGTAACATCTATTCGTGGTAACGAAAATCTTTTGGCAAAACTAAAGTTTAAGTTGCAAGTTGATGAACTCGATGCCGACCTTATTGAAGACGTAAATATTGAGATGAGTCAGGCGAGAGAAACAACTAGCATTTATTCCGATATTCTTGAATCGACAATGGATACTTATTCGAGCATCATTAACAATAATATGAATACGATTATGCGTACCCTTACGTCCGTGTCTATTATTATGATGTTCCCTACTCTCATTGCTTCGCTTTTCGGAATGAATGTTATTAATGGCATGGAACACAGCCGTTGGGGATTTATGGTTGCCCTTACTATTTCTGTTTTCGTGTCAGGACTCACATGGTGGATACTCCGTCATAAACGTTTGATATAAACAGCAGCGTAAAAGCAATGTTTTCAGTATTCACAATATATAAAACACGATTCATAGCATAACAAAAGACAATAAAAAAAGTAAAGTCCTCTGCTTCGAAACAGAGGGCTTTATTGTTTTATTTTAGTTTTTTTTCTACTTGGTAGTAGCTGTAGTTACTCTTTTGCAAGAAATAATAGCCTTTACATCTCCTCCAAGTATTGGCATAGTACCCTCGAATTGCAATTCAGTTTCTGTCAATTTCAAAATCTTACCATTGATAGAAGCCAATGAAATCGTGCCGTCTTTATCGTTATACTTGTATTCAACAGGTTGCTTGAAAATGTTAAGTCCTGGAAAATTAAAATTCTCGGCATACACTTTGCCATCTTTCTTAAATTCCAATGTTGCAGCTGTACCCATTTGTGGGATTTCCATTCCGTTCACATTGATTTTTTCAATCTGCCACTTTCCAATAATTGAAGGTGTATTTGTTACTTCATCATCACTTCCGCATGATGCTAAAGAAAACGAAAATACTGCTAAGAGCGAGAAAAGAAACCAATTTCTTAAATTTGTTTTCATAAGTTTTGAATGATGTTTTTATTGTTAATTACAAATTAGACTGAATTATTACAATTCGATTTGCAAAGTTATAAAATTTGAATGGATTGTACGAATAAATCTATTGCTTTTTATTTGGCTCCGATTTAATACCTTTGCATTATTTCATTATTTTATTTTAAAAAAAATGAGTCGTGTTGTTTGCGGCAATCAGTGGAATTAAGCTTATTTTTCTTATTACAATCTATTTAAATTTATGGAATATAGACCAATGTCATTTTCATTCATTTATTTTACCTATTGTTTTGAAGTTCAAAATAGCCTGTTTAGAGTTCCAAAACCTATGGTTTTGAGGAGTGAAACAATCGCTATGAAAATAATACTTGTAACACATTGATTTATAGAGAGATACAAATTGGTCAAAATTTCTGTAAGTTTTGTCTTGAAAACAGTGGATAGTATAGGTTTTCGAGTAAATATACAGAACATAAATTTTTGATAAAATCAAAAGAAAAAATATAGGTATTTTTGCTTATAATTTGTATTTATCGGTAAATATACCTATTTTTGCAGAAATATATGCAATATGATAGCTACAATTTCTGCCGATATTATCGAATCCACATCACTATCGCGAGAAGATTATAATCTTCTTTTGTCTGTTATTAAAGATGAACTCAGTCGATTGGAGATTTCCATTCCTGGTGCTTGGGGACGCATTGTGCGTGGTGATAAATTACTATTTTTTTTGTGGTAAACTTAAAAAAAGTCAATTAAACTTAGGTAGATTAAAAGTTTTTATCTAAGTTTGCACATTAATTAATATGTTGACTTATAGGAAAGCACAAATGTGTAAACTATACCAACAAAAGCAATGAATAATCGAATCATAAACTAACAGTGAAATGATGGACTCTCAAGAGAATGCCCTTAATCAGGGAATGGAAGAAACAAAGCAAGAAAATGCAGTTGTTTCACAAAACGTACAAGAAAACGAAAACCAAGAATTAAGGGACAATGACACCCTCGCCGAAAAAGTCTATACCTCTAAAAAAGAGATTGTAGAACGTACAAAAGTATTGGCAGAGAACGAGGAAATGCCAGAGAAAGCAGAAATTGACCATCTAAAGACATCGTTCTATAGAATGCATACCGCTGAGCGTGATGCTCAACAGAAAGCTTATCTTGAAGCAGGTGGTGCTCCTGAAAATTATCAAATAATGCCCGATGAAGAGGAAGAAGCCTTCAAAACGGCAATGAATATTATAAAGGAAAAGCGGCAAAAAGCATTCTTAGCACAAGAAGAACTAAAGCGCGAAAACCTAAAAAAGAAGGAAGCAATCATCGAAAAAATTAAAACGATGGTTACAACCCCTGAAGAAGCCAACAATAATTTCCAAGAATTTAAAGCATTGCAGCAAGAATGGAAAACCATTAAGCCCGTTCCTGCTGAAAATGTAAACGAATTGTGGAGAAATTATCAACTCTATGTTGAACAATTCTACGATTTATTGAACCTCAATCGTGAGGCGCGCGAATACGATTTCAAAAAGAATCTTGAACTTAAAACTCAACTTTGCGAAGCTGCAGAAAAACTTGCAGACGAGCAAGATGTAGTAAGTGCATTCCACCAATTACAAGATTTGCACCAAGAATATCGCGAAATTGGTCCAGTAGAGAAAGACCTTCGCGACCAAGTTTGGCAACGTTTTAAGGCTGCAAGCACTGTTATCAACAAGGCACATCAACAGCATTTTGAAGCATTACGAGCAAAAGAAGAAGAAAACCTTGTAAAGAAAACCGAACTTTGCGAAAAGGTTGAGGCCATTGTAAAGGCAGAACGTAAAAGCTCTTCCGATTGGGAAAAACATTCAAACGAAATCATTGAAATTCAAAAAGAGTGGAAAACAATCGGGTTTACACCACAAAAAATGAATACAAAAATCTTTGAACGTTTCCGCAAAGCATGTGATGACTTCTTCACAGCCAAAGGAGAATTTTTCAAAGAATTAAAGGAACAATTTTCAGAAAACGCAAAACGAAAGAAAGAACTCGTTGAAAAGGCGCAAGAATTAAAAGATTCAACAGATTGGAAGCAAACTTCTGAAAAATTAATTGCGCTACAAAAGGAATGGAAAACCATCGGAATGGTACCTAAAAAGTTAGGCGACCAACTTTGGAACGACTTCCTTACAGCTTGTAACCACTTCTTTGAAGCACGCAACGCAATCCATGCTGATGAGCGAAACGAGGAAAAAGAAAACCTTATAAAGAAGAATGAAATCATCGAAAAGTTGAAGCAACTCGCTGAAACAACCGTGGATAACTTGCAAGAGGAAATCAAAAAACTCACTGATGAATTCAATTCTATTGGTCATGTGCCATTCAAGGAAAAAGATAAGATGTTCAAAGAATATCGTGAAATCCTTGATAAACTCTACAATACCCTCCATATTAAGGCATCACATCGTCGTATGGACAACTTCCGCAACAACTTAAAGAAAGTAGCACAACGTGGTGAAAACGCTATTGACAACGAACGTGGACGCTTAATGCGCCATTTTGAACAGTTGAAGCAAGAAATAAATACTTACGAAAACAATCTTGGCTTCCTCAACATCAGTAGCAAAAAGGGCAATAGTCTTATAGATGAAATGAACCGTAGGGTTCAAAAACTCAAAGATGAGTTAGCTGAAACAAAGCAAAAGATTAAGACTATCGATGCTGAAAAGAAAAATTAATTCATAGAAAATATATTGTTTAAACGGCATTCCAACCTCATGGAATGCCTTTTTTAGTGCCGTTTTTTTATGAAAAATTGGGCTAATGTGCCAAAACTCGATGCTGTCTTGCGAAAAAAGTGCGATTTTAGAATACGAAAAAAGCCAAATAACAACGCTATTATTTGACTTTCAATTTCGTTGGGATACTCGGACTCGAACCAAGAATGACAGGACCAGAATCTGTAGTGTTACCATTACACCATATCCCAATATCAGC
>OBRT01000244.1_pt1 | contig 15960 bp, 15 predicted proteins | sample 1494891 | NCBI WGS metagenome assembly OBRT01 (sample SAMEA3360688, study PRJEB22359) | human gut metagenome | biome: ENVO:urban biome; feature: ENVO:human-associated habitat; material: ENVO:feces | place: Bangladesh | collected 2011 | reverse complement strand
CAATATGTTTTTAAAATTAGTATGGTAACTCGTTGATTTTTAAAGACATACAAAATTGTCGAAAATTTCCACATTTTCAGCTGCAATAAAGATGATTTAGCCAACTTGTTTAAAAGTTATTAATATTACATTTAAAGGTTTATCATGATTTTTAAAACTTGTATATATGATATATATGCCGAACTCAAATAAATATAGTAGTTTTTGTTGGTTATCTATATTCTTCCTTCTTCACGATAGGAATAATATGCCCCGTCGGTGATGATAAGATGGTCGAGAAAGTAAAGTCGCATGATTTCACAAGCCTCCTTTACACGTTTCGTAATGATGTCATCTTCGCGACTTGGGTGAGCATTATTGCTTGGGTGATTATGGCAAATGGCTACAACGGTGGCATTTTTGAGCAATGCCGACTTTAATATGACACGCACATCGACCGATGTTTCGGTGAGCCCACCACGTGAAATAGGCTTGGATTCTATGAGTTTATAGTTTTGATTCATCAGTAAAACCCATGCTTCTTCCATGTCCTTATCTTGCAATTTGGTGTGCATGAAATTGTAAATGGCAGAAGCAGAACCTAAATCTTGGCGGTCGGCGGCGGCTTCGGCTTGACGACGCTTACCCAATTCGCAAGCTGCAAGAATGGTAACGGCTTTGGCTGCTCCAATTCCGTTGTACTGTTGAAGTTCGTCAATAGACATTTTGCCCAACGTATTAAGATTGTTTTGGCAATCGTTCATGACACGTTTCATAAGTTCAACGGCACTTTCACGAGGCGAACCAGAGCCAATAAGAATGGCTAAAAGTTCAGCATTGGAGAGCGAATCAGCTCCCAAACGCATGAGTTTTTCTCGTGGGCGGTCTTCTTCAGCCCATTCGTTTATACTGAGTTTCGCCTCCATTTTTTATTTGTAAAAGTTCTTTTCGTAGGCTGCAAACTCACTTTTACGCTGCACACAACGTTTCCACCATGCCTCAAGAAAACCACAGCCATAGCCCATAAGTTGAACAAAAGTAGCATGAATGGAAAGGAAACCTATTTTCAAACTCTTATTTTGAATTGAGCTATCTGCCAAAATAAGCAATGAATAAAGTAAAATAGGAGAAATGGCATACACGCAAAGCAGTATGCCAACGAGTTCTGAAATGTAAAAAAGGTTTGGCACAAAGAAAAAAATAAGTCCGATAAGGAAAAGTAAAGTAAGCGAAAATACCCCTATGGTGAAAACCATTGGGAGGAGATGAACTAACTTTAACGATTCAGGATATTTCTTGTAAAGATTGATTCGTGCAATGCCAGAGTTGTAAACTTGTCGCCAAAATTTGCGGAAATCAGTGCGCCGTTTGTGCCATACCCATGCGTTGGGGAATAAACGGCAACGCTTTCCAGCTTTGAAAATACGGATAGAAAAATCTATATCTTCGCCAAAACGCATTTTTGAGAATCCTTCGAGTTCCATATAAACATCACGACGAATGCCCATATTGAACGAGCGAGGATAGAATTTATCCAATTTTTTCTTACCTCCACGAATGCCACCTGTCGTAAAAAACGAGGTCATAGAATAGGAAATAGCCTTTTGCGTATCTGTAAACGAGTCGTGAGCAGCATCTGGTCCACCAAAAGCATCGGCAGGTTCACGTTGCAATTCATCTTCAACGGCTTGCAAATAGCCATTGGGTAATACAACATCGGAGTCGAGAATGAGCAAATACTCACCGCTTGCACGTTCAGCACCATAGTTTCGGCTTTGTCCCGGACCCGAATTAGGCTTCATAAAATAGTGCAAATCCAAGCGGTCGGCATATCTTTCGCAAACATCTTTGCAAGGTTTTTGCGAACCGTCCTCTACAATAATCACCTCAAAATCGGAAAATGTTTGGAGAAGAAGACTCGCTAAAAGTTCTTCAACCTCATCAGGACGATTAAAGACAGGAACAATAATGCTGTATTTCATAACTCTTATAGCGGCAATGAATGAGAAAAGATTGAAATGAAAGGTATAAAAAAAGAACAAAAAGGTATGGGAGATTATCCCAAATCCTTTTGTTCTCTTTGTTTTTTATGAGTTTACACGACCGAGATAGCTACCGTCGCGAGTGTCAATCTGAATGGTTTCGCCTTCATTGATGAATAAAGGAACGCGTACAACTGCACCCGTTTCGAGTGTTGCAGGCTTTGTTGCGTTAGTTGCAGTGTTACCTTTTACACCTGGTTCGCTGTGAGTAATGGTCAAAGTTGTCTTCACTGGCATTTCAGCAGAAAGGATTGTACCATCTGAAGTATCTGTAACAACCTCTACAACATCGCCTTCCTTCATGTATTCAGCACCTGTAATTTGGTGAAGAGGAATTGGAATTTGCTCGAAAGTTTCTTGATTCATGAAGATATAACCCGTTGGGTCTTGGTAAAGATATTGGTAAGGACGACGCTCAACACGCACATCTTCCAACTTAAAACCAACTTGGAATGTACGCTCAAGCACACGGCCGTCAGCAACATTCTTAAGCTTTGTAATCATTACCGTGTTTCCCTTGCCCGGTTTTCTATGTTGAAAGTCGATACAAGTCCAAATTTTTCCATCAAGACGGATACATGTTCCGATTTTGATTTCTTGTGAATTAATCATAATCTGCTAATATATAATTTGTTATTTTAATTTGCGCAATTATTTAATTTGCGGTGCAAAGTTACGCAAATTATAGAAAAAAACATAAATTATTCAGCTAAAATTCTTTGTTTTCTTGGTTAATTAAAAAAGAATCCGTAATTTTGCAGCCCGTAATGTTGGATTATGTCTTGGCGTAACCCTTTTATTTGCATAATAACAATAAAAATAATATAAAGCAATGAAGAGAACATTTCAGCCTCACAATCGTCGTCGTGTGAACAAGCACGGCTTCCGCGAGAGAATGGCAACAAAGGACGGTCGCCGCGTATTGGCAGCACGTCGCGCAAAAGGTCGCAAAAAATTAACTGTATCTGACGAGCACCACGGAAAATAAATCCGAATGGCTTAAAGAAATTAAGTTGAAAGCGGAAAGAAGGAGAGAGTATTCTTTGCTTCTTTCCGTTTTTTTCTTTACCTTTGCCCCTATAAATTAGTTATTAATAAGGTAAGATGGCATCAAAGAAATTCGTCCACGGATTTTTTAGCACCTACATTTGGGGAAATATTCTCGCTATTGTCATTGCTGTAGCTTTGCTTTCGATTGGCATAAGATACGGTATTGACTATTATACCCATAAAGGCGAGTCTATCGTTGTGCCTGATGTGATACACAAACAGTACGACGATGCGTTGGATATTATGGACAAAGTAGGACTGAAAATTGAAGTTTCCGACACTGGATATGTGAAAGAATTGCCGCCAGATTGTATCTTGGAGCAAACGCCAGTGGGTGGAAAACGTGTCAAATCAACACGTGTCATCTACGTTACTATCAATGCTGCAAGTGCGCCAACCTTGCCTTTGCCTGACCTTGCCGATAATAGTTCCCTACGAGAGGCACAAGCTTTGTTGCTTTCAATGGGCTTTAAGGTGGGCGACCCAGAATATATCCCAGGCGAAAAGGATTGGGTTTATGGTGTTTTAGTCAATGGAAAACGAGCAGAAGTAGGCGATAGAATACCTAATGATGCTATCATTGTCTTGCAAGTTGGCGACGGAACACGCGATGCAAATGACACAACGGGCTTCCGTTCAGATATACAATACGAAGAAGTAGAGGTGGAAGAGCCTGAATACGAGTATGAATACGAATGGGTGGAAGTGCCTGTCGATGAAAATGGAAACGAAATAAAGGAAGGAGATGAGCAGTATCCAAGAACTCTACCTTCTGTTCCAACACAGCCAGCGTTGCCTCCTGACCCAAGTTCACCTAAGCCTACTGATTAAAAAGTATGATGCAGTCAGAAGAAGAGTATCTTGAAGAAGAATTGTTTGATGACTTTCAGGAAACTGAAACTCCCGAAAGCAACGAGCAAGGGCTTTACGAACATTTTCGTTTAATTGTCGATAAAGGGCAGGAACCTGTAAGAGTAGATAAGTATATCTTTGAAAAAATGCAGCATTCCAGTAGGAATCGCATTCAAAAAGCTGCTGATGCAGGGTGCATTTATGTAAATGATAAGCCTGTAAAGAGCAATTATAAGGTTCGCCCCGATGACATTATTACACTCATGCTCGACCGTCCGAAGCACGACAATACGATTGAGGCAGAAGAAATTCCTCTTGATATTGTCTATGAGGACGACGAAATAATGGTCATCAATAAGCCAGCAGGATTGGTAGTCCACCCTGGAGCAGGCAATTTTCATGGTACACTCATCAATGCTATTGCTTGGCATTTGAAAGATTTGAAGGACTTCGACCCTAACGACCCTGCTGTCGGCTTGGTACACCGCATTGATAAAGATACAAGCGGACTGCTTTTGATAGCGAAAACACCCGATGCGAAAACATTTTTGGGAAAGCAATTTTTCAATAAGACAACCCATCGCAGTTATAACGCATTGGTTTGGGGCAATTTAGTAGAGGACGAAGGACGCATAGAGGGCAACATTGGGCGCGACCCGAAAGACAGATTGCGCATGGCGGTATTCCCTCCTGAATCAGGAATCGGAAAAAATGCGGTTACGCACTATCGAGTTTTAGAGCGATTTGGCTATACTACACTTGTAGAATGCAGACTTGAAACAGGCAGAACGCACCAAATTCGTGCTCACATGAAGCACATTGGACACCCACTCTTCGCCGATGAGCGATATGGAGGTATGGAAATTCTACGTGGAGAGCGTACTGCGGCTTATAAAGCATACATCAAAAATTGTCTGAAGCTATGCAATCGTCAGGCATTACATGCTCGAACATTGGGATTTGTCCACCCACGAACCCATGAACAAATGGATTTTACAAGTGAACTTCCCGAAGATTTAGGAGCAGTCATTGATAAATGGCGGAATTATATAAATGGTAAACAAAACTAATGTAAGTTCATTCGATAAGAATCCTTGCAAGGTTAATAAATAAAAAATACAGAATGAAAGATATGAAACGTACAATAGCCATCGTCTGTGGTGGTGATTCCTCAGAACACGATGTGTCGCTCCGTTCGGCACAGGGGCTATACTCTTTTTTCGATAAGGAGCGTTACAACATCTATATTGTAGATGTGAAAGGCACCGATTGGCATGTGAACCTTGATAATGGTCGTATTGCTGCTATCAATAAGAACGATTTTTCTTTCAATAATGAGGGCGAAACGGTCTTTTTCGATTATGCTTACATTACAATTCATGGTCGCCCAGGTGAAAATGGTATAATGCAAGGCTATCTTGAACTCATCAATATGCCTTATTCTACCTGCGATGTGCTAACATCAGCACTAACTTTCGATAAGTTTGTACTGAATCGTTACTTGAAATCATACGGTATCCGTGTGCCAGAGAGCATTCTTTTGCGCTTAGAAGATAGCTACGATGAAAAGGAAATAGAGCAAAAAATGGGCATGCCTTGTTTCATTAAGCCTGCAACAGACGGCAGTAGCTTTGGAGTTTCAAAGGTAAAAAATGCTGACCAAATTGCTCCTGCTTTGCGCAAAGCATTCATGGAAAGTTCAGAAGTTATGGTGGAAGGTTTCCTTGATGGTATAGAAATTACACAAGGTATTTACAAAACGAAAGAAAAGTCTGTTCCTTTCCCTATTACTGAGGTGGTTACAAGTAATGAATTTTTCGATTACAACGCAAAATACAATGGTGAAGTTGATGAAATTACGCCTGCTCGCATCAGTAAAGAGTTAGCCGACAAGGTTTCAGAAATGACTTCTCGCATTTACGACATACTCCATGCAAACGGAATTATCCGCATCGATTACATCATAACCAAAGACGAAGCAGGCAACGATGTTATCAATATGCTGGAAGTAAATACTACTCCTGGAATGACCGCGACAAGTTTCATTCCGCAACAAGTACGTGCTGCAGGTCTTGACATTAAGGACGTGTTGAGCGAAATTGTTGAAAATCAGTTTTAAAACATAGTATAACATGGCGCAATCCGTATGGGTTTGCGCCATTTTTCGTTTCCTTTGAAACGAAGAAAAAGCAATAACGTAAATAGAATAAGTTATGAAAACACCATCTGAATTTGACGATATACGTCCTTACGAGTCTGAAGAATTGGCCGAAGTGTATGCTCGACTTTTGGCAAATCCACAGTTTCAAAAAGTGATGCAAGTGCTTTATCCTGGTGTCCCAACAGAAATGGTGGGGCAAAAGATGAGTCAATGTAAGACCAATCTTGACTTTCAGAAGGAATTTGCTTATCCTTTCCTCAAAGATTTGATTGCAAAAGCAAGTACAGGGTGTGATATGGACGCATCGAAAATTGACAATTCCAAGCGTTACACCTTCATCAGTAACCACCGTGATATTGTTCTCGATTCAGCTTTTCTGTCTGTAATGTTGATTGACAATGGGTTTTCAACAACTTGCGAAATCGCTATTGGCGACAATCTTCTTACCCTTCCATGGGTACGTGACTTGGCTCGCATCAACAAAAGTTTTATTGTAAAGCGAAGTTTGTCGCCTCGCGAACTCATGGTAGCCAGCATGAAGATGTCGCGTTACATGGTTTATGCACTTGAAGAGAAGAATGATAATATTTGGATTGCCCAACGTGAAGGGCGTGCAAAGGATTCTAACGACCTCACACAGAAGTCTATTCTAAAAATGTTTGCCCTCGGTGGCGAAGGTACACTGATAGAAAAATTACAGAAATTCCACATTGTTCCGCTTTCTATCTCCTATGAATACGACCCTTGCGACTATCTGAAAGCAGCTGAAGCACAAGGAAAACGTGATGATGCTAATTGGAAAAAAGGTGAAAACGATGATGTTATAAGTATGCAAACGGGCATCATGGGCTACAAAGGCAAGATTCATTACCAAGCAGCACCTTGCATTGACACTTATTTAGAGGACTTGAAGGCGCAAAACCTTCCAAATGGGCAAGTTTTAGATGCACTTTGTGCGCATATTGATAAGGAAATCCATGCTAATTACCAACTTTTTGCGAACAATTATGTGGCATTAGACGAACTCGAAGGCACGCAAACTTATGCTGATAAGTATTCGACTGAAGAAAAAACAAGGTTTGATGCTTATGTGGAAAGGCAAATTGCAAAGATTGAAATCCCTAATAAAGACGAAGCTTATTTGCGTGAACGCATCGTAGAAATGTATGCTTACCCTGCTAAAAACTACTTGAAAGCCCATGCGTAAGTTTCTTTTTGCACCGTTTTTGATGGTCTTACTATTTGCAGCCTGCACGCATGAAGCCTACGAATCGGGCGATAGTAAATATTCTTATTTACGTTCCGATTTCGTTGAGGCTACGACTAATGCTGCTGCAACCTTTGTAATGGCAGAGACAGACGATGGAGAAAAGATTGTGCTTGCCCCTCCTTTGAAAACTAAATGGGCAACGTCGCCCGATTCAACCTATCGGGCGTTGCTCTATTACAACCGCTTTTCCGACCGTAAAGAGCCTATTTCGTTGGTTCAAATCCCCGTTTTAAAGGTGCAACAAACCAATGATAATGCAACAACCATCGACCCCGTAGGTTTTACGAGTGCATGGCTCGCCAAAAACAAGCGGTATATCAATTTAGAATTGGCACTGAAAACTGGAGAAGTGAAAGCCGAAAAGCAACCTTTACAATCGCTTGGAGCTGCCGTTATAGCGCAAAAAGTAATGGAAAATGGTGCTACAAAATATGAAATTCAGCTACTCCACAAGCAAAAAGGAGTACCCGAATATTACACAACTCGCACTTTCGTGAGTATTCCCACCACACTTTTCCACGCTAATGATAGCATTGAAGTGATTGTGAAAACTTACAATGGCACAATTAAAAAAGGCTTCAGACTCTGAAGCCTTTTTTAATTGTGCAGAGATTGGGTTGTCCGACTAGTCGGGCGTGTCTGATTCTTCGGACTTAATCTTAACTTTTTTGCCCTAACCGGATTGGTCGGACAAGTCAGACCAATCCAACTCGTCCTCTTTTCACTAAAAACTCACACTGCCAGTAATACCATTAAACCGCCTATGGCAATGTATGCCAAAGCATAAGGGAGGGCAGCACGGAGTATTTCACCATCTTGTCCTTGCATGTTACAAGCTGCTGTTGCAATGGCAATACTTTGTGGTGAAATCATTTTTCCACCCGTTGCACCTGTCGTGTTGGCTGCTACCAACCAGTTCGTATTGCTGTATTTTGAGTTTTTTATTGAGCAAAAATAGGCAGTGAATGAGGGAGCATAGTGGACTATGCGACCGAATGAACTGACGATTTGTGCCAATAAAAAACCAAAAGAAAGCAAAACGTAACACATTATTTAAAGCAATATATTACGGTGGTAATTTTTAGAACCCACCTTAAATCTGTTTAGGTAGGTAGAACTCACCTTTAGTTTCTGAAAACATTTAATTTATCTCTGTTACAAAGATAATATTTTAGAGAAGAAATTACTTAAAACAAGTGTTAAAAGATTGCATCTTTTACAATATTCGTTGAATTCATCGCCTGAGTTTCATATAAGAAATTAGGTTACTTTAAAGGAAATAAAGACCGTTATGCAGGTACTATTTGTACACCTGAGTTAGTTTCTCAATGAGAAACTACGAGTTTCACATTGAGAAACTAATAGTTTTCATAAGAGAAACTGTGAGTTTCATAGGAAGAAACTAAATGAAGACTTAGGATTGAATTGGGGAAAATGATAAGTATTTTGATAAGAAAGATAATTCATTTGCTGAGAAAGATAATTGCCTTTCGAGCAAATAGTGCGTTTTTCTATGCAAAAAGCACTTATATCGCTCAGATATAAGTGCTTTTGTAAATTGAATTGAACCTGAAAATTATTGCTGCAAATGGCGCATTGATTTCTTTTCTATTAAGCAAACGGCATAGGCAACCATTCCTTCTTGTCGCCCTACAAAGCCCATTTGCTCGGAGGTGGTAGCTTTGATGCTTATCATATCGGCATCGCAACCAATAACATCAGCCATACATTGCGCCATGGCGGGTATGTGTGGATTTATTTTGGGTTGTTCGGCGCATATTGTAGCATCAATATTAACCAAATGATAGCCACGAGTGGCAATTAAATCAATAGTTTTTCGGAGAATAACTTTAGAATCCATATCTAAAGTTTCGGCTGAGGTGTCGGGAAAATGATAGCCAATATCACGCATATTGGCTGCTCCGAGAATGGCATCGCATATTGCGTGGATTAAAACATCGGCATCGCTATGACCTAACAAGCCGTGATGATAATCTATTTTGATGCCTCCCAACCATAAATCACGCCCTTCGACTAATTTATGGACATCGTATCCCATTCCAACTCGTATCATCTTTATCGTCTATTAAATAAGTCTTTAATTCCGTCCATATCGAACGAAAGCGAGAAACGGAGGGTTTGGTCTAATGGATTGCTCTTTGCTGTGGCAATAACATAACCTGCGTCTAACGAGAATACACTCATTTTGAAGCCAGCACCTACGGTAAAATACTTACGATTACCTTTGTTTTCGCTTTCATTGTGGTATCCAGCACGGAGCGAGAACTTGTCGTTATAAACATACTCAGCACCTACGCTCCAGTTTACTTCTTGCAACTCTTCTTTTGCACCATTTGGAGCGTCGCCAAAGCTCTTAAAGATACCCGAAATAGACGAAATATCGTAATATTCTTTCTGTAAACGGTCTTGATAATCGGTTTCCGACTCGTCAGCATTCTTCTTTGGATAAGTTGGAACCAATAGTTTATTGGCGTCAGCCGAAATGGTAAATCGGTTAAATTCATCAATTGGAATCATTAACGAAGCACCTAAACGCAAGTTAGTAGGGATAAATTCTGAACGATTATCGCCTCCAAAAGTAATTTTTGAACCGATATTTGAAATATTCATACCAATTCCCAATTGGCATTCACGACTTCCTAAATTTATATAATTCTGATAATAAGCTGAAAGGTCGGCTGCAAAAGCAGAACCAGGAGTGGTTTCTTCATTGAAATTATAAGTCAAATCAGAATAAATCCAACGCACAGCTGCTCCCAAAGAGAACTTTTCGCTCAACATTAAGGAGTAAGCCGCATCGACAGACAACTCGTAAGGTTTGATAGTCATCGCTGCTGAACCATCAACACTACCGTCTGCTTGCACTTCACCCAAAGAAAAATAACGCAAAGAAGCTGATACTGCACTGTAATCGCCAATGCGATAATAGCCAGCAAGGTAAGCTAAGTCCATATCACTTACCAATTGGCGCAACCAAGGAGTATAGTTCAAAGAAATACCCGCACGGGAAATAGTGAAAGGATATTTAGCTGGATTCCAATATTGTGAGTTTACGTCTGGGTCGGTAGCTACACCCACATCACCCATACCTGCTGCACGAGCATCAGGCGCAATGGTTTGCGATGTTACGGCAGAGTTTACAGGATTGAAAATATCTTTTTTATCTTGTGCTATTGCTGCTGTGGCAACAAAAGACAGACAAAGCAGCGCAAATATTTTATTCAACTTATTCATTATTTATTATGTTCTATTATTCAAAAGTTAAGTTAATGGCGGTAAAACGAACTACCTTCACTACGCTATAAACGCTCTATTGAGTTTAATTATTGTTCAAAATGATGAGTTTCTTTGCTTTCGATTCCTTCACAGCACCGCCAGAACTCAATCGAACACGATAGAGATAGACTCCCGTTTGTAGTCGTGCGCCCGAAACAACGGTCAAATCCCAATCAACAGTATAGGCATTCCCGGCAGAAACTCCGCTCTCATTATGCTTCCACAACAAACGTCCTGATGTGTCGAAAACATCGATTTCAACATCAACATTCGCCCCAATGTAATTGTGAGTTACTATAAATGTAGTTTGCGTTTTGGCAGGATTGTTGGTAACACCAATGCTTTCAATATCAGGAGCTAATCCCTTTACGACATTGAAATCGAGGGTTGCTGTTGATGGATTATTGAGAATATCCCACACAGTGAATTTCAATTGGTGGCGACCTTCGGCAAGTTCTGGAATGCTAAAGAAGGTTGAGCCCTTCGTATAACTACCAAAGTCGAATCGGAAATTATCGTTCAAGTTATAAGTGCGCACCATTTCGCCGTCAATCATGAGGGTCATATCGTGTCCAATGCCGTTTCCTGCGGCATTAATACCGTTCTTATCGGTTATTTCGGCTACGAAATAAGGAGTCGAATTTACGTTTCCACCATTGATAAAGGCTGGCGTATTGAGGTAACAATAAATAGACGGACCGATAGAATCGTTGCTTACTTGTTCAGAACCATTGATTTGGAAATTATCGTTCATACCATTTGCCAATAAAGTATGGTCGTTATTCACTGCAAAAACATTGATTAATCCGCTTCCGTTGGCATAGTTTAAGTCGCGAGGAACGGCAAAAGTAAAGGTAAATTCACCGTTGCGCACACTATCAGAGCCATTGAATAATATTTTTTGTCGGTCGTAATATTGAAATGGAGTATTGGTTTCATTGTCTTGCATCTTACAAGTAATGAGTTCACGTGTATCCCGTACGGTGGCGGTCATCATACCATTAAAGTTAGAAACCTTATCTTTGCCGTCAGAAATGTGTCCCTTTACCTTTGCAATAGAACCACCTTTAAGAGTTAATTGACTGCCTGGAGCCAGCAAATTATTGTTGATTGAGTCGATAACTACCTTTAAAGTAGGCAAATGTAACGACAAAGCTGGGTCGCCCAACAATGCAAATTGCAGTTTATTAGGGGTATGGTCGTTCTTCGAATTTATCATATCACCCTTTGCACGGCGTTGTGCTTCTCCCAAAGTTATAGGTTTTCCATTGTCTAAACTTAACACATGCTTCATGAAAGCCGTGTTAATGTATTTGTTATAATTGGCATAAACCGTTCGAGTAGTACCCCAAAATGCCATTGTACCACCTTTCTTATTCAAGACAGCTTCCTCTCCTATAGTTGGAACGAAACCGTCGTAAGGCATAATATCGCAACTGGCGGTAATCCAAAGTGGAAGATTCGTATTGGTAAAGGTTGAAAAATCGGTAATACGAAGCACTGCTTCATGAGAAATTTGTATTTCAGAACCATGCCCAGCATAGTCCATTATGAGTGCGCCCTGTGCTTGTTGTTGCTTGATAAGCGCACTTACTTCAGGATAAGTATGACCTGTTGAGGAAGTAACACGGGTATAAGCGTCCCACATTACTTTCTTTGCGACAAATTCAGGATATTGTGCTGTAATGGTTTCAGCCGTCTTATCAAGGTCGCGCATGTGCAAATTGTTATTGCCATCATCGCCCATATACATGATAACATTCTGCCAACTGCCCGCATTTTTATTGGTTGCATAGCTGATTGTCTTATCTACCATGGTTTGAGCATCAGTAGGATTGCTAACAGGGAAACGACCTACACCCACATCTTCTTTGTCTTTGTCAAGCAATTGAACTCCTTCACCTTCGTCCATGAGGGTAAACCAACCATCGTTAATGTAACAATCGGTAAGTGAAAACGAGTTATCGCTCTCGTAAGCCAATAGGTATTCATTGCGATTTAATGTTTTACAATCGGGTGTTACCATACGATTATCCCACACACAGTCGCCAAAAAGAAGTAAAGATTTTGGTAATTCTGCATCAGTCGTAGCACGGTCGTAAAGCATTTTTAGGTAACGGCGATAAGCCATAGCATCTGGAGTACCACTCGAAAACTCGTTAAAAATCTCATCTTCGGGTACAATGCGCACCTTCATTCCGTCGTGTTGCTCGTGGAAAGTAGCCAAACGTTGGGCTTGAGGCAACAAACGTTGGGAAGTTGGAATAACAATAAGCAAATCAACTGGCTTATGACTATGCAAATCTTGGTTGGTAATGTTGTGAACATATTCTGGAATAGGGAAAGTTCCTCCCTTCAAATCGGGGGCTGGACGGGGTGTATCGTAGGTCATTGCAATGTAATCTAACTTTGCTGGACCTCCCGAAATGGTTTTAATCGTAACCGAATCAACGGCTTGAAGATTTTGTAATGTGTAACTTTCTTCAACTTCTGAACCTTTGTCATACTCTCCAGTAGACATGGAAAGGTTGCCTTTGCTGACTCCATTGACTTCTATTTCAACCGTAGTTCTACCTTTTCCAGCAGTTACGCCTATGCTCATTGTTCCATTTTGGGCTTTGGCTATATTTGGTAAACGATAGGTTTTTGATTTTCCAACATTGATTGGCGTGTTCTCAAAGAAGCGACGACCACCGGGAAACCAACTGAAATTGTCTATTTCGTGCAAACTATGATAATCGTCGGCTAAAGGATAAACCTGAGAAAGGAAGGCTTCTTGCTCGATTGTCAATGGTGCTTTGTCGTTTTCCGTAATGAAATAATAGCCATAATCGGAATAATGGTTGCGAATGCGAGTAGTGGAGGTTTTTGATTCCCAACTTACAGGACCACGACCATAGAATAAATGTTTGCCATCGACTACGCAAATGGGGACTTCCTTTAAGTCATCAAACTCCTTTAAACGTTCCTTTGAAAGTACTTCATTCTGCAAATTTCCACCATAACCATAGATATGCACCTTATTAATATCGCTAAATCCAGCTTTTCGAATCACATCGGCAGTTAAATGATAGATTCCATTTTCTTTTACACGAATCTTTGCCCACTTTCCATTTGCTAAAACAGAGTGAGCAGCGTATATATCTGTATTCGTTGCGCCTTGGCGTTGCTTCGCCAAAGCATGCTTACTCTTGGGTTTAGAGGTAAGAGCAACCATGAAACTTACTAAGAATTGCTTCTTTCCATCGCGCTCAACAATCGGAACAAGCGAAAATTCTAAGATTCCTTTCTTACGATTTACGACAATTTGCTGAACGATTTCAGGCATTGCGGGAGGGACTTCTGCCGTCAAAGCCTTATAACGTGCAATGTCTTTGGCGTTCATATCCATAAACTCAGGGTAACGTATTTCCAACTGATAAGTAGAATCGGCATAATTTTCGCCCAATGGAATGGCGTAATTAAAATGCGGAACGACTGAATCAATCGTAACATCTTCAACGGTAAGATTGAAAAAACGCTGCCTTTGTGCATTTGCCACCGTGGCAAGCAAAAGGAGAAAGACCCCAAGTATTGTACGTTTCATTTTGTTTGTCGTTTATTTAAGGGAGAAAACTCCCATTATTTACAATAAAAATTAAGGACTTTTCTGTCCTCAACATAGCCTTCCAAGTGGTCGTCAATGGCTACTGGCGCACAACCGGTAGGACAACCCGTGTAGAGAATATCGCCTGTTTTCAGCGTAAAGTAACGGCTGATGTAACTAATTATCTCGTCTACCTTGTAAAGCATATCACTTGTGCAACCCTCTTGAACCGTTTTGCCGTTAATATCCAAATGAAAGTGGAGTCGTTGAATATCCAAAAACTTATCTTTGTCAATCCATTCGCCTAAAACAGCAGCCCCATCGAAACTCTTTGAAAGTTCCCAAGGACGACCTTGCTCCTTTAATTTTTTCTGCAAATCGCGTGCCGTAAAGTCTATTCCAACCGTTACCGCATCATAATATCTATGTGCAAATCGTTCGGGAATCGCCTTTCCCAAGCGGCAAATGCGCACCACTAATTCTGTTTCATACTCTATCCGTCCTAAATCATCGGGAATAAAGAAAGGTTTACTATCTTTCAGCAACGAAGAATCGGCTTTCAAGAATATAACAGGTTGCTCTGTTTTATTTAACGTATCATGTAACGATTTATTGTGTTCGGAATAATTCATTCCGACTGCAAATATCTTCATAATTAATTAGTTTGCTAAAATTTATTTCGCTTACCTTATAATAAGGTGAAAATATCAACAAGTATCTATCCAACCTTATTCTATGAACGCAAAGATAACTTATTTTCGTTGATATGACGAACAAAAACAATGAAAGTTTACTTCCGTTCTGCCATTTTGCAGACTTGCGTTTGCAAAGATACAATAATCGAAAAGCGATTGCAAGTTTTTAAAAGAATTATTTTATAAAGAAGTTTTTTTCAAAGTGCGATTTCTTGCCACGATTTCGTTAAGCCACACGAATCAAATAACAATATTCAGATAGGAAACTAAGAAACAAGCGAATGATAATGCCTTGTAGGGGCGTGATTTATCACGTTCCTAACACCCAATTTCACTTGTAGGGGCGTGATTTATCACGTTCCTAATACACTAAAATTTGCGGAGAGGAACGTGATAAATCACGCCCCTACAAAGTATCATTGCTCGAAAGGTTCTATTTCCTCGTTAATCGCCTTACGAATATGGATTTCGGTTTTTTTCTTATTTTGCTTGGTCAGCCCTTCTTCAAGATTGGTAGCCTCCTTGTCGGCATAAGAAAGCAAAACTGATGTTAGACGACTGTTTACATTGTCTATCATTTCTTCTTTGCTCTTACCCTGCGACTTTTTAGCCTTACTATATTTGGCTATGCTATCGGCAATAAAGTTTTCCATTTCTTCTTGCGCTTCTCCATATATTTTTTCTCCAAACAAATTTGCTTGAAGTGAGGCTACACGGTTGGCATTTGGTTGAACATTACCTTCTTGGTCAATATTTTCTGACAATTCATGGGTGTCTTGGGCAGCCACATCGCCATTTTGCGGTGCTGTGGCAGAGGGCAACTGGTTGATAATATCAATAATTGATGACGAACAATGGAAAATACTTGTAATATTGGCAAACAAGAAATTGCTCATAAAACTGTGTCTTATCCTGAAATTTCTATACACATTTTCGGCGCATAAAATGAGTAATAAATATGGTAAAAAATCGAAAACATTACAGTGATGAAGCTCGTTTAGGTTTGGTTCGTTCGTATTACGAATCAG
>OBRT01000242.1_pt1 | contig 16205 bp, 12 predicted proteins | sample 1494891 | NCBI WGS metagenome assembly OBRT01 (sample SAMEA3360688, study PRJEB22359) | human gut metagenome | biome: ENVO:urban biome; feature: ENVO:human-associated habitat; material: ENVO:feces | place: Bangladesh | collected 2011 | reverse complement strand
GACAAAAAGTCCAAAACAGCCTTTTTAAAATTTATCGAGTCGTCAAGATATGAATAATGCCCGCCGTCAAGAACGACAAGCTTTGAATCTCGAATCTTTTCATTCATAATCTCCGCCATATAAAGAGGCGTGTCACCGTCTCTCTCACCCCAAACAAGAAGTGTCAGAACTCCGATGTTCGGCAAAAGATGCGTCAAATCTTCGTTCACAACCTTAACCAAAATATTTCTCACAATTCCGTCTGCCGCCTTGTAGTCGGAAGAGCCGAAACGCTTGTAAAACTTGTCGATGTTTTCCTTGCCAAATAACTTTATGTAAATGGCTTTCATGAGTTTGAAAATCTTCACCTTGAACTTGGTCTTCTTTGTTAGCTCAGGCTTTATGCCCGACGCGTCCACAAGCACCAACCTTTCAATTGACGGATGATTGTGTCCGGCAAGATAGATGCCGCACTTGCCGCCGAAAGAGTGCCCGATATAATAACAATTCGTTATGGAAAGCCTTTCCATAAACTTTGAAATCACATCTGCGAAATCCGCCGTTCCAAACACTTTTGTCGGAACGTCGCTCTCTCCATGAGCCGGCAAATCGAGCGCAATCACATGAAAATCGTGTTTTAAAATATTCACAATCGGCATAACGGTCTTTATATTCGCGCCCCAACCGTGAACGATAAGAACAGTCTTCTTCTCAAGTGAGCCCTCTTCCAAATAATTAAGTTGAATTCCATCAATGTCAATTTTCATCATAATCACCACTATAAAATAAGAGCCGACAGGGTTGACTGTAAGGAACAATCAGCCTCCGGTCAGCTCCTTATATTAGAACAATAATCCTGAACCGCCGTTGAAGTTTAGGAACAAACTTGCAAATACAAGACTTACGATAGTCATGAGTTTGATAAGGATGTTTAGTGACGGTCCTGAAGTATCTTTGAACGGGTCACCGACAGTGTCTCCTGTAACAGCAGCCTTGTGAGCATTTGAGCCCTTTCCGCCATGAGCGCCGCCTTCGATATATTTCTTTGCGTTGTCCCATGCACCACCTGCGTTACTCATGAAGATAGCCATGAGAACACCTGTTACAAGACCACCGGCTAAAAGACCGCCGAGTGCTTCAGTTCCTAGTAAAATTCCAACGAGAACCGGGCAAAGAACTGCCATAAGTCCCGGAACAATCATTTCTTTTAATGCTGCGCCTGTTGAAATTTCAACACATTTGTCGTATTCAGGTTTTGCTTTCCCTTCCATAATTCCAGGAATTTCCTTGAATTGACGTCTAACTTCTTCAATCATTTGATTTGCAGCCTTTCCTACAGCGTCCATTGTAAGAGCACTGAATAGGAACGGAAGCATACCACCGATAAAGAGACCGGCAATTGTTGTCGGCTTTGTAAGGTCGATTGAAGACAAGCTTACAGCTTGTGTATAGCTTGAGAACAGTGCGAGAGCTGTCAAAGCAGCACTTCCGATAGCAAATCCTTTACCAACTGCAGCAGTTGTGTTACCTACTGAGTCCAAAGTATCTGTAATTTCTCTAACATTTTCAGGGAGTTCGCACATTTCTGCGATACCGCCTGCGTTGTCGGCGATTGGTCCGTATGCGTCAACAGCAATAGTCATACCGCTGTTTGAAAGCATTCCGATAGCTGCTAGTGAAATACCGTAAAGACCGAAAACTGCTTCTTCACTTCCACCTGCAAGGAAATAACTCACAACGATACCGATTGCAATAACAATAATAGGAACAGCAGTACTCATCATACCAACTGAAAGACCGGAAATAATATTTGTTGCAGCTCCTGTTTCGGATTCTTCTGCAATCTTTTGAACCGGCTTATGATTGTCTGATGTATAAATTTCTGTAATCTTTGCAATAATAAGACCTACAACGAGACCTGAAACAATTGCAATAAACGGCTTTGCACTTCCGTCAAAGAAATATCTTGAAAGGAAGAATGAGCAAACAACCGTGATAATTGAACCTACAACAGTTCCTGTATTAAGAGCCTTTTGCGGATCATTGTTGCCGCCTCTTACGAAGAAAGTTCCGATAATTGATGATATAATTCCGATTGCTGAAATAGCAGCTACAAAATAAATACCCTTATCTCCATAAGCGAGAGCACCGAGTGTAAATGCAGAAATAATAGCACCTACATAACTTTCGAAAAGGTCAGCTCCCATACCTGCAACGTCTCCGACATTGTCTCCAACGTTATCAGCGATAACAGCCGGGTTTCTCGGGTCGTCTTCAGGAATACCTGCTTCAACCTTACCAACAAGGTCAGCTCCAACGTCAGCAGCCTTTGTATAAATACCGCCGCCAACTCTTGCGAAAAGCGCAATTGATGAAGCACCGAGACCGAAACCTGTGATGATATCAGTGCTCTTGAAAATCAAATAAGCACCTGCAACACCAAGAAGTCCAAGACCTACAACGCACATACCCATAACAGTACCGCCGGCAAAAGCTACGTTTAAAGCCTTCGGCATACCGCTTTCATGAGCTGCATTTGCAGTTCTTACATTTGCCATAGTAGCTACTCTCATACCGACATAACCGGCAATAATTGAGAAAATAGCTCCGACAATAAAACAAATTGCTGTTGTCCAATTGATAACAAATCCTAAAATTACAAATAAAGCTGCAACGAAAAATGCAAGGGATCTGTATTCACGTTTCAAAAATGCCATCGCACCTTCGTGAATATAAGTTGAAATTTCAACCATTCTTGCATTTCCTGCAGATTGCTTTTTAATAAATGATGCTTTGATAAAAGCAAAAACAAGTGCCAAAAGTCCGATAACGACTCCGGCAATTAAAACATTTTCCATTTCTTCCTCCTAGCTTAATGCTGCTAATAATAATGTTGAAACAAAGAATAATACAGCTGCAATAACTGTGATTCTCTTCAAAGTCGCTTCTCTTGATACTGACTTATTTCTTCCCCAAAGTGCTTCAGGAGCAACTCCCATAAGCACACTGCTTTGGTCGCTTCCTTCTTGAATCATCATAAGTCCGATTAATGCTAATGAACTTAGAAAAACGATTACATATAATGCCGTTGTCAAAACAAATCACCTCCGTTCCTAAAATTACCTATCAACTATTTTATCACATATCATCGACAATATCAATAGTTTATATAATAAATTCCACAAAATAACTGCAATTGTAAAAATAAAATTTTTATGTATTGATATTGGTTTTTATAAATTATATTAAATATGTTTTTTGTTCGTAAATCTTTACATCCATTTCCACTATTACCGGCTTAAGTTTTAGAACAAAATTTTATTTGGTGATGAATGATTTTATGTATAAATATTTATTTTTATTTAGTATATATTCGCTTTGCACGTTTCCAAGAACATAGCGCCAGGTACTGTGTATCGTGCCGCCCATATGTGTATTTTTAAAATATGTTTTATCACCAACAACGCTGTGTAAATAAAATATGTTTGCAATTTATAAAAATGTATATATTTTTCAATTGTATTCGTCAGCAAACGCATTGTAGCGCCAGGTTCTGTGAATCCTGGCGCCATATATGCCGTTTATATTATGTACAACCCCACCAACAACGTTGTGTAAATAAAATATATTTCCCATAACCATAATTTCAATTTATAAATATAAATTCGCTCTGTGCGCCTATAAAAAAAGTAGCGTCGCATTACATTGCGACGCCCATATGTGAGTTTTTAAAATATGTTTTATCACCAACAACGCTATGTATTTAACGCTGTATAACCCCCTATCACCCTCAAACCTAATTTGCGAGGATATTTTGATGAGATGCGCCGTAAACTCAATTTTTGATTGCGCAGGTGTGCTCACTTGCACTCCGAGCAATCAAATAATTGAAGTTTGCAAGCAGATCGCAAAATAGACCGCAAATAAAAACGCTGTAAATTTGCGAGGATATACGATGAGAAACGGCTAGATTGAGGGTTTTAGGAGTGAGGCATATTGGTAAATATGTCAGAGCGACTAAAACACGAGATCAGTCGTTTATCGCTAAAAAGCTTTCCAAATATCCCTTAACAAAAACACCACAAATTTGCCCGGAATCTTCGATGAGAAACGCTTAGATGAAATATTTTAGGAGCGAGTCGTACTGGCAAGTACGTCGCAGCGACTAAAATATGAATCAAGCGTTTATCGCGAAGAGGCCCGCAAATTTGCAATTATCCTCTCAAGGTAATCGGCGTCTGCGACCCAATACACCTCATCCCTCTTATCCCCATTTTTCCCGAAATAAATCCCGGTGCCGACGGTTGAAGTGTCAACAACCTCCCTGCCGCTCGAAACATGCACAAACTTAAGACCCAAATCCTTGATAAGCTCTATTGTATTCTCCCGAACTCCTCCCGAAATAATCTCCGGCTTTTCCAAACTCAAAAGCTCCCGAATAACATCTTGTCCGTCGACGAGCGAATTTCCGCCCTTCGTAAGAATCCTTCTCACACCGATCTCGGAAAGCTTCCTTGCAGCGGACATCTTGTCCTTCACAACCTCAAACGCCCTGTGAAACACAACATCCATATCGCCCGCCTTCTCGCAAAACCTCTTTGAAAACTCAAAATCTACAGTCCCGTCTGCATTAAGCGCACCGAAAACAACACCTTGCGCCCCGGCTCTTCGAAACGCCTCAACATCTCGAAGCATAACCTCCTTGTCGAAATCCGAATAACAAAAACCCGCAGCGCGCGGCCTAACCATCGCCATAGTCGTGATCCCCCTCTCGAGGACCGCCTCCAAAAGCCCGATCGACGGAGTAATCCCTCCAACCTCAGTCAAAGAAACAAGCTCCACCTGATCCGCCCCCGCCTTCATCGCCGTAACCGCAGATTCCAATGAATCAACACAAACCTCAATAATCATAAAACACCTCTCTATTTATTGACTCAAAATTATATTTATTTTAATTATATCATTCATAGTTTTATAAAACAACGTGAATAATAAAAAAGAGCGAAAAACTCTTCTCACTCAAAACTCCGTCCCGAATACTGTATTCTTTTTGGGATAATTCTATTTACTAATAAAACTCTTAAATCATCTTTGTCTTCTATATAGAACTTATTCATCTTCGTCCTCTGAAACTTCCCTAATCACCTCATATATCCATGATGGGACCGATTTTGACTCATCCATTAAATCCGATATTTCTTCTTCAGTAAAATACACTCTAATCTTTTGAACAACTTCGCTATTTATATTTTCTTTGCCCAAAGACTTAATCACCTGAATAACTGTCGCCGTCTTTAAAGACATATTGGCAATCTCTCCCGGATTTACCTTTTTAAACTCTAAAACCGTATCCCAAATTGTATATTTCTTATATCGTCCACTGGAAATATACTTATAATGAGTCGGTATTTGTGTTGACAAACCAATCAAATTTAAAGCTGTACTACTACACGGAGCAATATTCCAATTATATTTTCTTGCAATGGCAAGTGCTAACTCATGAATAGAAACCGCTTCATACTCTCCAATCAATTCACTGTATCTTGGATTATAATAAAATCCATCGATAACACGCTTAATTTTTCCTTCAGTAACCATTCTATTTAATATCTTTCTGGCAGTTTCATAAGAAGCAATGTCTAAAAAGTCATTAGCAAAAAATACTTTATGTGAGTCAAAATCATTTATTTTATCTGATATCTTTTCTGTATATGAACTCATTACAATCCTCCTTTGTCCCAAATATCATATCATATCCGGGACAAAAATTCAATTGAACCTAAATTTAGTGCCATACAAAAAATCGTCATATTATTTAAATCTTTCAACATCGTGTCCCATTTTCCTTTAACTGCCCCTCAAATTAAAAGCAGAACAACTTTATATGAACTAATCCTTTATTCATCTTTTGTGGTCGTAAAAACAAAGCTAATCCTACTAAAAAGCGTGTAGGAAATGTTATTGATATATTTACTAATGAAAAAGCACAATACTCTAAAGACTATGAAGTTTGGGTAAGAAAACATAATATCAAAACAATGGTTGACTCGATAATTAAGCTTAGAGAACAAGGAATTAATTCAATTACTCAACTCGATGATCTGATCTAAAAAGACTTGTTAGATAAAATAAAGAAAATTGAAACTAAAATGAAGAGTTTATAACAAGATATGGAAAATATAAATATTATAAATAAGTATCGTCAAATCTATAAATACCATAAAAAAATCCTGAAGATAAGCAATTTGCAAATGAGTATTATAGTGGAGTTTCCGTCTATAAAATAGCGCCGCTAAACAAATTTTAGAAAACTATGAAAAACTACCAAATATAAAAGAAATATTAACAAAACTCGATATATTGAAAGAAAAAAAGAATACCCTAATGCAAGAGTATTCTTATACAAAATCTACTATGGACGAGCTTTATCAAATACGCAAGAACTATGGAATTTACATAAGCAAGGAGATGGAGCGATAGAATTTCTCCATCTCTATTAACTATTCTATTTTTTTAAATGATATATATTTTCAATATAATTTTCTGAAAAATCCTCAATATTTAATTTATACATATTTAAATACTCTTGGATTTTTTCATCAGATAATGAATCTAATTCGTATTTTCTGATTTCTTTTACAAACTTTTTTAGATTATCTTTTAGCTTTTTTAAACCATTCCTTCTCATCACGAAAACTTCCTCATTAAAATCCGCATCATGAGCTAACTGCTTAGTAGGAATTATCATTATGCGCAAAACATCTACAAGTTCCCCATACTCTTCCTTAAACCATCCACAATGGTTATTAAATTGACCTGCTTCAGATTTTTTTATAGAGATTCGATTTTCGTCAACTTCATTTTTACACTCAAAAAATACATATTTTTTATTTGAAACACACCACAAATTATCTGGACCCTTTCTAATTTCTTTATCTGGTCGTTGACTAACATAACCTAGAATTTCACCTAAATTTTTTAATGCAGATTCAAATTTTTCAGCCGCAATACCAAAAGAAAGATTTTCTATCACTTCATTTATATAAAGATTAAATTCATCAAAACTGTCATATTTACCAATATTTCTTTTGAGTCTGTTTATTCTGTTTTCATTTAGAAAAGAGATTTTTGAATATGCAATTCCCTCTTTAGGCTTTAATAATTGAGGATTCTTTTTAAATGCAGACTTTTGAAGTGTTTTTGATTTTTCCTCTGAATACATATATGCATATCTTGCCATCTGCTCTAAATACCAGCCTTTTTCTAAATCATCATTTATAAACTTATTAATGAAGTTTTGTGTTCTTTCTACCGCAAGTTCATATTCTCCCTGTGAAAATAATTTTTCTAAATCATTCTCTTCTGCATATCTTTTGTAAATTCTATTTTCTACATTTTCTTGAACTATTTCATTCATTTCACTAGTGTAATATTCTTTCCAACCTTCATCCCTTTTTAGAATTTGACTGATTAGTGAAACAATCTGTTTCATAGGTGGATCATCTTCTTTAATATCTTCTTTTGCCATTTTAGCGACTTCAAAACCAATTTCAATTTGTTTCTGAGTTTGAGATGAAAAATACTTCCTTGTTAAAATTCCCCTCATAAATTTTTCTATATCAGAACCTATCACGAGAATAGCACAGTAATCTTTTTCTCCACGAACTGCTCTACCTATTCCCTGTTCGATCTTTTGTGCTATCTTTTTATTTATAATTTCGCTATTAGGGCAACATTTTTCTTCATATCTATCAGAATAGTTATTTAGAAATGGCATAGAATCCATTATTAAAACCCTACAACTTTCATCCGGTAAATCAATTCCATCATATCTATTATTTATTACAACGGTTTCACCGAAATTACTTTTTCTTAAATCGTCAATCGCAGAAAATAATTCTTCGTTATTTTTAGGAAATTTTGAGCCTAATTTGTTATAATAAATAGCTCTTTTTGTATTTGGAACAATAGCAACAATTCCAAATTTCTTAGTATTAATAGATGCAAATATAGTTGCAACTAAGTCTCTATCACAGGTTTCATCTATTAACGATGGCATCAATATCATCTTTTCACCAGACCATCGTAATTTTGGAAATACTATTGGATTAGATACTGCCTCAATTGAAAAATTTAATCCTTTAACAAAGAAAATATCTTCTTGTGTTGTTGCAGACATTAAAATTCTTCTCTTAGCTTTTGAAAATGTCCCAAATTGTTCTACGTTAATGTTATATGGGGCAATTTCAATCTTACTTCCTGAAATAAAACAAGAATATTCTATTATTTTATCCTTCATCAATGGCCACACAAACTTAATTTCGTCCATATTGGAAAATTGAGATAGAATAGATAAAAGTTCAATTCTTTTATTATTCCATGCCCAGTATGGAACCATCATGAAGGTTTCGTATTCTCCAGATTTAATATCTAAATAGCTACCCTCACCTTGCTCTATTAAATCATCTGAAAATAATGTTAATATCTTATTATAAATGTTTTCATTGTTTTCCTTGCTTATTGTTATAGTAAACGAATTCTTTAATACATCTATACAAGCGTGGGAATCATCCAAAACAATTGTTCCTGCCTTTATAAAATTATTATCAATTCCAAAAATTGATTTTCCATTAAAAATTTTATGAGCATGTGTAATTAGAATTTTTTCACCTGATAAATACTCATTAGGAATTTCATTATTACTATCAATTATACAAAACGGAATACCGAACTTTTCAGCTTCCACACAAACTTGTTTGGCTAAATAAATATTAGGACAAACATATATACAAGGTCCCTCTCCTAAATTAAGTGCAGATTGTAGCATTAACAAACCAATTAAAGTTTTTCCTTCTCCAGTATGTAGCTTTACAATAAGATCTCTCTCATCTTTTCTATTGTTATACCACTCATCCAAAGCATATTCTTGAACAGGTCTCAAAGGACCTGCAATGCTCTTTCTATCAAGCGTATTATACAATTCAATAGGATTGGTAATTTTTAACTTACTTTTTAAAGCAATTTTTTTCTTAAAATCTACCATTTTTAGTACCTCCATTTAATTTTTTCGTTCTCATTTATTTTCATTTATTAATAAAAATGTATCCCACAAATAGCGAACAAGAGTTATACTTGCCCAACAGATAATTCTGCATGTCGTTTTGTCAATCCATTAAATTTTGCAGAACGTCCATGTCCACTTCCATAATGATTTCTTAATTCAATTATTCCTCCACTTAAACCATTAAGACTCCCTGTAATTTGTTTCACAATTTTTTCTTCTTCTAAATCCATCGCCACGCTTTTATTAGGAATATTCAATGAACTTAGAGTTTGTTTTACAAGTTGTACCATATTTATAGAATCTTTTATAATTTCACCATTGCTTTCAATTATTGTTTTACAGCAACTTTCTATTAATTCTTTTGACTTTCCTATTGCTTCTGTCGGATTTTCATTACACATTGCTACCATCAAATCTATTTGCTGATTCATATATTTACTAGAAAATTTTTTCTTTAACTCTTCTGATACTTTAGAAAATTTCTTAGAATATTGCTTTTCTCTTTCAATAATTTCCTTACACTTATTATAAAGAGATTTGTATGTGCTTCCGTTATAAGCTCTATCATCCGATTCTATTTCTAAGGAATATCGCACTTCATAGTATTCCAGTAAATCATCCAATAATTTTACTACCTTATCATTATCTTCTTCATTTATAAATTCGTTTAATGACTTGCCCTTCGATAAATTATATTTCTCACACAAAGCTGTTCCTACACTATTCAATGTGAATTCATCAAATCTATATGTAGAAAAATCTAAGACATAACCCCCTCTATTTAACAAATCATTAAAGTATGTTCTTTCAATATAACTAATCATAAATTCCTCCAGTTCATTAAAGTATTCCAAGTTATATTAAGAATCGAACTTAATGCACTCTACTATTTCCTCAATCTCACAATACAATGCATTGCAAATCCTAAGCAAAACATCCGTAGTTATATTTTGTCCGTTCTTCATTTTGTAAAATATTCTTTTCTCACTTTTGCCTTTTCCGTCAATTCGTTATTTGTCCCGTCTAAATAAAGAGTTTTCCGAACAATCTTTTATAACTAAAAGCCCTCATTCTTATCCTACGTTCAAGAAAACTACATCTGTTATATTATACCATAAAATGTACTTTTTCACAAATATATTCTCTTTAATCGAACTCGCATAAATAAAAATAGCCGGTGCAGTCCTAAGACCACACCGACCACAAATTTATCTCTTAGCTTTTTTGCTTGCTTCCTTCTTTTCTTTCGGCTTTTCATTATCTTCAGATTGATATTTCTTTATAGCTCCAAGTACAGATTCTTTCTTTTCATCTCGACCTTTCATCTGTTCCTTTGCCTTTAATAGTTTGGAAGAAAGTATCCTGATATTGCGATGCTCTTTACCTTTATCATCAATGGAGGTTCTGATTTGTCCAAATAGCTCAACAAAATCTCCCTGCTTAAAGTCCTTTGGAATATTACTTATTTCTTCATATACCGAACAATTATGATATACCTTGTTTCTTTCATCATCTTTGATACTACGGAGAAATTCGCCCCCTTAAAGGCTTCTTCATTATTGTTTTCACTTTCTACTACATCGACCTATCCAACGATATTTCCGACAATATTGATAAGATTATCCTTTTCTTACTGAACATAAGGTAAGTCTTTTATCTGGCCATGTTCCCTTAAATCCTAAATCATATAGTCAAATTCCTCATGTAGTATATTAACGGTGTCATTCTCCATATAAGCGTCATAGAGCTTATCTAAATCACTTTCATCATTGATACCTTTTCCCATGCTTATAATCGCTTTTACAAAGTCCTTGAGGTTATAATTTAACATATCTTCTATTTGATTTCTCATTGTTTTGTAATCCATGTTTTATCTCCTCTCATGGCAAAATGGAGGTTGCCCTCCCTATCTTAAAATTTCCCTTTCTTTTGTTTTTTAATTTCATTTTGATGGGCTCTTATCTGTCCTAAAATAGATGGCTTATCCTCTTATTTTTGTATTGCAAGAAAAAAGAACACCCTTATGCAAGAGTATTCTTTGAATAAAGAACAATTTTCTGACCTTGTTCAGTATAGGAAAAACTATGAAAATTATTATGGGAAGGATGTGGAGAGGTAGGATTTATCTCTTATCCTTTCAGTTTTAAAAAATAATATAATTATTCTAAAAATATATCTCCATTAGTTTTTCTATTTGTCCAGTATATTCCATTAATATTTTTTGGATTACTTACATCTAAACGACAAGTCCCAATTTGAATCGGATTTCAGTCACTATATTTGCTATATGGATTGGTTCTATAATTATAATACAGTATAAAGTCTCCATTTTCTTCAATACTTTCTGCTACTATACTATTACTTATAACTTCATTTGTTTTGAGCTTTATTTTTATATTTGTAAAAGTTTGTTCTACAAAAACTTTAATATTTTTATTTAAATCTTCACCATCGAAATTATACTTTAATGTTCCTATATACTCTTTTTTTAATTTAGGCATCTTTATAAAAGGAATCCACTTCCATAACCATTTATCGAAAATCAAAATCGGAATAGGTGGAATTCCTACAGCTTCAGGAATTAATGATATAAAACCAACCCCTGTGCTAGGCTTTTTAAAAGATACTAATAAAATATAGGCAATTATACTAGACCAAGCCGATATCTTTATCAACACATTATTCTTAGATTTCATATTCATAAAACCTATGCAAGTCTTTAATAAATTTCGAACAGTAATCTATTCTTTCTGAATCGTCGCTCCCTATTAGTTTTATCCCATTAACTTCTTTAAAACTGGATATTAACGTCAAACTATTATACAAAAAATCTACTATTTCATCAAAAATAAATCTGTAAGAGGTATACTTTGTAAAATACTCATCTGGAACATTCCAAACTAAGCATTCCACCAAAAATGAACTTACATCTATCGCACTCTTATAACCTTCATCTATCATTTTATAACGCATTTCTTTAGCAATTCTCACCATTTTCTTAAAATAATAGTTTGTATTTTTATTCTTCTTAATACCATTCTCCATATGTTGTTCTGGATAATTTATAATCTCATTACCTCTATCAGGAATTATTAAGATCCCACCAACATAATTATTCTCATTATAATTATAATCAGCTCTATAATCACGAAATCTTAAAGCAGGCACTGAATCAGTATCTTTTCTATATGAATTACCGTTAATTTTGATTGATTTATTTTTTCGATGTACATCATCCCCAAATTTTTTTCTTAATACTATTTCTACGTCATCCTTAAAACTTCTTTCTCTAGGAGTTGCCGTTACAAAACCATAATTTTTTCTACTTACTCCTTGTCTATATTCTGGTCTAAATCTATCTTCTTGAACTACGGCAACATCAACATCACTTTTGCTTCTAACATTTGTATTGTTAGCATATGAACCCTGTAAAAATATTTTAACTACATAGCCCTCTCCACCTGACATGCTCAATTGATAAGATGGAATCTCCGGATACATCTTGTTCAAAGTACTTGATTCTTCTAATCCAAGAGACTTTAATGCATCACCGACCATTCTAATTGCGTTTTTGCATTGTAACTCTTCAGTTTCACTTATTGGTTTAGCAAATTCTCTTAATTGCTCCTCTTTAAATTTCATAACAACTCCTCTTTAATTTTCATAATAAATCCTATATTTTTTCCATAAATTCATTTAATGCTTTGTCAAAAATCTCCATTCTAAAATCACTATTGAAAAAAGGTAAACCTAATATTATATAATCCTTATTAGCAGCAACTATCGTATTTCCAATTTCATAATTATGCTCTATCTGATTTAAAAATTTTTCCTTCCATGAATCTTTTTCTAACAGATGGCTACCTTTCGGTTCAATGTAAACTTGAGCAGTTGTGTCTTTATCAATATTTTCCTTTTCAACAAACAATAAAAAATCAGGTTCAAATCTGTCTCCATTTGAAAAAGAATATATTGCTAGTTCAGGTACTCTTTCATTTCTAATAAGAAAAAATTTAACTTCTTTTTCTTCTAATTTTGGTTTAATAAAGTCATTAAAATGCTTTATAAATAATTTCTCTTGATTAGTTCCATAATTATCTTCAAATACATACCAGTCTTTATCAAACAAACTTAATTGATAATTTTCATTTGGATTAAAATTTTGAGATTCACCTGTACCTCCTTCTTTATCAATTTTGGAAACAAAAATAGATTTGCTTTTAATAACATCCGATAGCTTGTGTGGTTTGAAAATCTTAGAACCTTCATATTCTGGTTTTAGACTCAAAATATATGATGAAATCTTATCAAATGCATAAATTAATGCATTAAATATATCCTTGCCTTTAATCTCGCAGTCATTATATTTTATAATTATTGAATTGTTACCCAAGTAATTTTCACTTGTTAAAAACTCTCTAGTTGTTTTAAGTCTAGGATATTTTTCTTTTAAAACAGAAAATCTTAAAGTCGAATAGCATTCTGCTGCGCCGGATAAGATATTGAAATTTATATCTTTGAATCTATAACTTATGCTCTTCATTTTAACATTACTACTTTCATTATTTGTTCCATAAAGTGCATTTATACCACCTTTAGTATCTGAAATAGTATAATTAAAAACAGCGTACTTTTTACTATCTTCAAGTTCTTTTACTGAATCTCTACTTTTTACAATTCTACTATTTGAAAAAACAAATCCTTTTTTATATAAATCTGAATCCAAAAACGAACTCTTTAATTCATAACTTAATTTTATAGGTGCTTCATCTTGCAATCCCGTTGCAACAATGGCCCGTCTTAGCTCGGAAATATATTTAGAGTCGTCTCTTGAGTGAAAATACATGGTTTCAAGTATTCTATTAGGATTGTCTAAATCGTAGTCATACTTTCTTTTAAATCTCTCCTGGCTCTCATCCACCTTAAACGGACAATACCTGGCTCCACGTCCAATAAGCTGGGCTTCTTTTATGGTGTAGCTGGATATTTTTCTTCCACTTTGACGGGTATCATAAAGCCTAACGATATCAAAGAGATTTAAAACGTCCCATCCTTCATTGAGCATATCAACGGCAAAAATAAAACGAATTGGATTATCCTTGTCTTCCAGTGAATTTACCTGTAGCTGCTGCTCTGTCGTATTGTCAGCCGATCCATTCATGATAATGGACTTATCTTTTGTGAATCCGTCTTTTAATGAATTCACTAGAAGCACTAAAGACTGATCCTTTTCCTTAAAATAGTCAAGAGCAGAACTTAACTCTTTTATCTCCGCATTGTATAAAACTTCTAAATCAGTTATCGATAGACTTTTTAATTTCTCAAAAAATTCATCATAAAAATTTTCCGAATCCTCAATCCTTTGGGACTTAAAAAGAATAACCGGCTTAATGTTTACACCCGCATCAGAGAAGAGATATTTTCTATACTCACTCATGACCATCGCCATCAAAGCTCTTTCCCAAAGGGTCGAATTCGTCGCAAAGTTTTGAAAGTCTTTCGTATAACCTGACTGTCTAAAGTTAAAGAGTGGATAGTTATAAATCAGCTTATCCAAATATTTTGCTCTTACATTCGTATCTTTAATATCTGCAGTTGCTGTGAACTCTAGGAGTATATGATCTTTATTTTTATCAAAAGCTTTCATCACCGAGTATTCCCAAGAGTTTTTGTCAGCCTCTTCGTCTTTTGTCAGTTTTTTGGTCATGGTGTTAACATGGTGTGATTCATCCGATATAAAGACGATTTTTTGATCTTCAAAATCTTTATAGGTCAAGGAGTTTTCTTTTGGAGCAAATAGATCTAAATGCAGTTTTTGTGTCGTTGTAAAGCATATATTAATATCATTTGAAAGACGATTCAGTCCCATAAAATTATCTACTTCTTTAATCTTGACTTTGTCTCCTAAATATTCGATTTCTTTGCTAAATAGATACTTATTTGAAAGGGCATTCAAAAAATTCTCTTTTGTTTTTTCCAGTATATTGGTCTGATTAACAAAGAAAAGAAAATTTCTATAGCCTTTGGTGTATAGGTAAAGGATGAGCCCAGCCATAATAACAGTCTTTCCAGAACCGGTGGCCATATGAAAGAGAGTGTGAATCTGCTTGTTTTTAGAAAGTTCTTCATTTTCCACATAAGTTATAAAGTACTGAAAAGCCTCTTTCTGATAATCTCTTAAAAAAATATTTTCTGAAAGTCCACTTTCAATAATGTCAGGTAATTCTTTAAGAAATCCAAATTTTTTTATCGAATCTAGTTCTTCATATAAAAATAAACCATCCATTAGTCCACCTCATAAAAAGACTTTGTAAACTTTTTATCTGCATCTGAGATAGTATAGTCAGCATTATCTATATCAGAATAATTCACATAGAGCTTATTTTTATCAACTAGTTTTATAAGAGCCTTTTTCTTCTCTTCAAGGTTTAATTTTTCAAAACCTTTATCTGCTTTTTCCAATTCTTCTCTAGTAATATATGGAATTATTCTTTCATCCTTATAAATTTTTTCTTTTAAATCTTTTATAGTATTCTCATCAGCATTTTCTATTTCTCTAATAAGCTCATTTCCATTTTCCATAAGTTCGCAGTATACAAAAGAACCTCCCCCTTGCCATTTGATTTCTTTTGATATTCCAGATAAATCGCCGTTTATCACATTCTTCAATCTCTCTATTGTCATGTTTTCAATATAATCCATTTGGTCTATTCCAATATATTTTCTACCTAATTTATGAGCTGTAGCAGCCGTTGTACCAGATCCTATATGAAAGTCCATTATGATGTCTTCTTCTAATGTGGAAGATTCAATAATTCTTTTAATTAATTTTTCTGGTTTTTTCCCAGCCCCAAAATCAACATTTCCCTCAAACTTAACCGAACTCCAAGATAAATCTGTCCATAAAGTTCCTGCTTTTTCCATTTTATAAATAGAGTCATCTTCAATTAGTACTGTTTCCTTTAAATAACTAACTAATCTTTTAGTAGATCCAATAAATCCAACGTCTGTCAATTTCCCTTTGTTTTTTCCCGATACTGGCACATATCTAGCAACAACGAAATCAACATCACTGGATACTTTATCTCTTACTCTATCTCTAATTGATGTGGAACATACTCAAATTAGTAGACACAAAAATGGAAACAAATTCCATATTTAT
>OBRT01000238.1_pt1 | contig 16303 bp, 9 predicted proteins | sample 1494891 | NCBI WGS metagenome assembly OBRT01 (sample SAMEA3360688, study PRJEB22359) | human gut metagenome | biome: ENVO:urban biome; feature: ENVO:human-associated habitat; material: ENVO:feces | place: Bangladesh | collected 2011 | reverse complement strand
TATGGCGCAGATTGATTGCGGTTTGCTTGGCGAGAACATCATTCTTGCAGCATGGTCAAGGGGCATCGGATCCTGCTGCCTGGGCAGTTCAGCCCGTTGGATACTGGATTCGCCGTCAGCCAAGCCTTACCTCGACCGCATGGCATTCTCTAAGAATTACAAACTGCTCTACTGCATCGCTTTAGGTTATCCGGATGAATCGCCAGAGGCAAAACCAAGACGCCAGGACATGATTAAGTTCATGGATTAAAGCAAATGAATGTTGATGTCCTGAAACAGGACATCAACGTTTCCCTCCATAACCCAACAAAAAAGCATGGCGCAAATCACTGCGCCATGCTCCAATAAAAGAAAACCTTATAGTCAAAATAGAAATTAGCTATTCTTCTTTAGTACTTTGCATTCTGAGGATCAAAGTTGGTCCAACCGCTCATCCAGTTGTTGCTGCCATCGAAGGCTCCGATGTAGGTTACGGTGTCGAAACCTGTCCAGCCGGCGAAACTTGCGGCACCGAGCAATGGGCTTCCTGCGATAGGAGTATAGCCATCTGCACCAACCAATGAGGTCCAGCTGTCGAAGTACTTGTTGCTTGCCTCAGAGAAGAAGAAGGTGTTGCTGTATGACTTCTGATTCTTGTCGAGATCCTTCTTGTTGGCTGCATCATAGAGGTAATCCTCATACTTCTTGTTGGCATCAGTACCAACGGCATCCATACCAGCGAAATATACATTCTGAAGCTTGAACTTCTTGTCCTTTGAATTCAGAACGGTTTCACCCTTCTCACCATCAACAATCAAACCGATAGGCCAGCCTAAGGCTACTGAGTTGATGCAGTTGAGGTTAGAAGAACGGCGAATCTGCATGGCTGACTGGAACTTGCCGAGGGCTGAACCGTTGTTTGGATTGTATGCTCCGGCAGTGATATAATCTGTGGTGTTCTGGAACTTATCATCCAATACCTTAGGACCTACGAAGGTGATGTTAGAGAATGTTGCCTTGGTACGAGGGTCCACGGTAGCACCATCAGCGCAGTTGTCGCTCTCGAAACCGTTGCTCTGAGAGGTATCGGCTATCTTGCTGTCGCGCAGTGAAAGACCATACTGCACCTTTCCTGAGAAACCGTTATCGGTATCGAAATCATCATCCCAGCCCTTGTAGGCTACGAGATACTTGCAGTTCACGGTACCACCAAACCACTCGAAGGAATCATCATTGGAATAAGATACCTGAACGTGGTCTATCTGTGTGCCGGAACCTACAGAACCGAAGGTCAAACCGTTGATTTCCTTATCCTTCTGGAATGGATAACCGGCAAACTCGATGCGTACATAACTCAAGGCTCCTGAGTTATCTGCATCATCTGCGCCACCGTGCTTGGTACGAGGACCACCCTCTATCTGCTGCTCAGTCTGGTTGTTCTTTGCTTTACCGCAGAGAATGATGCCGCCCCAGTCGCCAGGCTTTCTGCTGCCGGCAGCCTCTTCAGATGTAAAGACGATAGGCTCTGTGGCTGTACCCTTGGCGATGAGTTTTCCGCCACGTTCTGCGATGAGTGCCGCCTTGGTCTGCTTGTCGCCCTTGATGATAGTTCCCGGTTCGATGGTAAGTTCAGCACCATCTGCAATATATATCCATCCTTTGAGGAGATAAGTGCCTTTCTTCAAAGTCTGCTTGCCTGTGAAGACGAACTCCTGGTCGCCGTTGCCAATCTGTGTACCATTGGCGTTTTCCTTGTCATCTGTTCCGAAGAGAATGTGGTCGCAAGCTTTCAAGCCGCCATTGGTTGTCCACTTGTAAACTACTTCTGATCCTGAATTTGGAGAAGGAGTCGGATCGTCATTGTCACTGCTGCAACTGCTCAACATGGCAGATGCTGCGAGGATGCCCATGCATCCTAAAAAATACATCTTGTTCATCATTGTTTCCTGTTTTATTAAACAAACATCTAATTATTCTTATTATTTAGAATTTATATATCGCCTGCAAACCGATGTTTCTGCCCGGCTTGTAGCATCTTGAAATCTCTTCTACCTGCTTCCTGCTTCCGTCGCTATACGTTACATCAGCAAACTGCTTGTAATATATCTTTTCTGCAAGAAGATCTCTTACATTGAGCTTCAGCTCCAGATGGTCTCCGAATTTCTTAGCCAGCGAGAAGTCGATGGTGTTGCGGGGCATCTCGTAGCTGTGAGGCACTCGGGCGTTGGAATCATCGCCTGTACTTCCTTCGCTTCTGCCTACACCGATGATTCGCTTGCCTATGCGGTTGTATAGCAGGGCGATATCCATCTTTAATGGCTCGTTCTTATAGAAGATGCCGGTGTTGATAAGGTATGGCGACTGACCCTGCATCGGTCTGTCTTCCTCTTTTGAACCCTTCTCAAACTGCACCTTGCTCTTAATCAAGGCACCGTTAAACGACCAGCTGAAATCCTTCAATCCTATGAATCCGAGATTCTTTCTGATATCCAGCTCCACACCGTAATTGTTGGCACTCTTCGCATTCTTGTAGGAATAAATCAAGTCTGTGCCACCTGCCACTGTGTAGGTCCACTCGATAGGAGAATCGAAGTGCTTGTAGAAGACTGCTAATGAGATGAGCTCTCCACGGGATGGATACCACTCATATCGCAGGTCGAGGTTATCGACATAACAGTTCTTCAACTCAGTGTTTCCCTGCACATTGCTGGCAAGGTCGAAGTCGTAATACACCGACGACGATACTTCACGGAATTCCGGTCGGTTAATACTGCGGCCATACGACAGTCGCACCTGATGCTGGTCGCTGATTTTATATGTTGTATTGAGAGATGGAAATACATCATCGGTCTTGTAATGACGGCTCGATTCACTCTTCTCGTAGTCACGGGAATTGGAGATGAGTTCCATATCATTATGCTCGAAGCGGACACCGGCGTGGATGCCGAGTTTGCCAAAGGGGAGAGACATCGCCAGGTATCCGGCGCCTAAGGTGTTGTGTCCGCGGTAGTTATTGCGCATCTGCTTTTCCTCCAGAAGATACAGCTTGTCGTAACCCATGTTTGCCTCGCTGGAGAGCAGGGTAGGGATGTCGCTGTGGCGGAAGTCGGATGGCATGTTGTTAGCTGAAATATTCCAGTTGTAGATGAAGTTGCGGGTCTGGTATTCTCGGCTGCGATACTCCCCGTAGGCACCCACTTGCAAGTCTGGCTCAAAGTTGCCAAACTTGAAGTGGTGCTTGTCATTTACACCAAGTGAGAGAATGTGTTCGTCGAGCTGAGTCCACTCGCGGGATATGTCGTTGCCGGTGCTCAGGGCATAAACGCCCGATTCAAGAGCATCGTCGATGAGGTATCTACGACGGTCAGGCAAATGACGGTTGGCATACGCATACCCGATGCTCCAGTCAAGGGCGTCGCTAGTGAAGGTGTGCTTGCCGGTAAGCTGACCGTTATATGTTGTTCTACTGCGGTAGTAATACTCTGCGCTTCGCTCCAGGTTCGACTGGGCGCTCACGCCATCACGCCAGGTATATCGGCTGGTAGCCAACTGGTTGAAGATGTTCTTGAGCTGATACTTGTGGTTGCCGTCCTTGGAAAGGAAGGTGAAGTTGAGCATTGCTCCGAGTCTCACGTTATTATTATACTGGTCGTCAACAGAGTGACGAAGATAGTTCGGTTTGTCATTTGCCGCATCATAGATGCCATAGAGGTTGTTCTCCATGTTCTCGTAGGTGCGGTATTCGTAGGTGTAGTTCAGGGCGGCGAGCATGCCGAGTGTTCTTCCGCCGAGCATCCAGCGCTGGTTCAGGCTGGCCGCTAACTTTAGGTCGCCCAAAGGTTTCCTGTTCTTCACGAGCCAATCGTTGTTAAGTCCGTTTCCCAAGAGCGAAGTAGCATAATCGCCCACCGGTTTTCCGTTGGCATCGAGCTGCGGATTCAAGGCAGCATGGATGCCCCCATTCAGGTTTCTCAGTCCATTGTCGAAACCCAGGAAATCTGTTCTGGAACCTTTCGAGTAAGAAAAATCCTGAAAGGCAGAAGATGTATTCCAGTTTCCGCCCACGGCGATGTTGAAACTGTTTTCTGCCGGAATCTCCTTGGTGTTGACGATGATGAAACCGCCTGAGTAATCAGCAGGATATTCAGCCGTTGGCGACTTCACGATGGTGAGGTTGTCGATTTGCGAACTTGGGATGATATCGAAGGAGAATGCCCTGGAATCAGCCTCCGAGCTTGGCACTGCTCCTCCGTTCACCCACACATTGTTATAACGCTGTGACAAACCACGAACCATCACGAATTTATCGTCGATGAGGCTCACGCCTGGCACTCGGCGTATCACCTCACCCGCATTCGTATCCTGCGTTCTGGATATTTCCTGTGCCGAAACATTGCTCACGATGACGGGACTGTTTTTGGCCACCTGTATCATTGCCGCATCCGTATTACGCCTTTCCACTGCGGTAACGGTCACCTCCTTCAGCTGCTGTTCATCAGGTTGCAGCGCAATCACCTGGTCTGCGTCCTTCGCCTGAACCCCGTCAATTTTTTGAGTCTTATATCCTATATAGTTAATATATAGTGTATATGTCTTGTCTTTATCCAATCCATCGATCTGGAAGTTTCCGTCGATGTTGGTGATAGCCTTCACGTTGGTTCCATCCACAGTGACGACTGCACCGATGAGTGTCTCTTTCGATTTCTGGTCGATAACCACACCCTTAATCTGTTGCGCCCACGTTGGCATGCTAGCCGCCGAGAGCAATCCTAATACAATAATTCCCCTTTTAGCATTCATAACCTATATCGTTTGATTACGGTTGCAAAGGTACGGCAGCATTATTACACCATGGTTGCAATGAGGTTGAAAGGCATTGACGAAGCTGCGACAATGGTGTTACGGTTGTAATAACTAAAGATATTTAAATATTTAACCCGATATTTGGAGATAAATAAAGAAATAACTATATTTGCAGCATGATTACGGAATATGGTATAGAGGCAAAGTCTAATTCTGAGATTATATCAGAATTGGGAGGACGATTCAAGCAATATCGTCTGTTCAGCAATCTCACTCAGAAAGAGGTGGCTGTAAAGGCTGGTGTGAGTATTTTCACCATTAGCCAGTTTGAAAAAGGTGAAGCTAAGAACATAGGTTTTGGCACTATTCTTTCTCTGTTGAGGAGCATTGGATTCCTGCAGGAAGCAGAGAAACTCTTGCCGCCACTGCCAATGCTGCCTAGCCAAGTGAAGAAAATGAATGAAAAGAAGGAAAGGGTAAGACATGAAAGATAATGTTGTGCAGGTGAATCTCTGCCTGACCATTGGGGAAATGTGGTCTTCCAGAAATGGATGGAAGCCAATCATCTATTTTAAGGAAGAATAAGAAAGAATACGAAAAGATAATCCGAAACAGAAGCATTGACAGCTATCTGTTTCGGATTTTTTTGCAATGATTAATTTCCAGCGCAGTTCTTCCTCAACCACATCCCGAAGAAGCGGTCGTAGATGATATAGCTGCCATTGTACTTGTAGATGAATTCTCTATTAAGCAGAGTTTTGAGTGCGAGACTTATGCTGCTGGCGGCAGGCAAGTTGTGGCGGCTGATGAAATCCTGCGAAAGAATGGAGGTGACGGACTTATCCTGAGCAATGGCAGATAGAAGGGCTGCCTGATTGTCTGTAAGGGAATCGTAGTAATTCACGAATGCCACTTCCTGCTCGTTCACCAATTCCAGGGTTACATCATCTATTTCCGCTGTCGTTATCTCCTTTCCGTTCTGATAGAGTCGGTTCAGAATATCCTGTATATACCAGGTTTGACCATCCACCTTATTATATAGATAGGCAAAGGTATCAGGATCCATGGTCAGATTCCGGGTTCCCATCCATCTGTTGGCAAAACGATGATACTCATCCAGGTTGATGAGGGGAAGATTGAGAATTTGCGAACTCTGATAGAATGGGCGCTTTGCCGACAGGAACATGTCGGTCATCATGTGCTGCTTACTGCCTGCAAAGATGAAATATACATTCGGCAAAAACTGGATATAGGAGCGCAGCAGGGCCTCTGTGCCATCTTCGGGATATTCGGCTATTTGTTGGAACTCATCGATAGCAATATAGATTCGTTTCTCCGATTGTTTCAGATACTCGAAGATATGTTTGAGAGAATCTTCGCTCTGGCTTGGTGAAACCGTAATCGAGAACGTAGGGATTCCCGTCATCTCATCAAACGACATCGTAGGCTTGTAGCCGGCAAAGAAAGTGGTAATCTTGCGCATGGCAGTTTGCGAGAAAGTATCAACCTTCCCGATAACCGTTTTTGCCAATAATTGGATGAATTGGCTCAGATTTCTCGTGGCATTGATGTCGAGATAGAAACAATGCGTCTCTGGCTCCTGCTTGCTGATGTTCTCAAAGACATGGTGTATGAGTCCCGTCTTTCCGATGCGTCGAGGAGAGATGAGGACGATGTTGCGCTCATTCTGCAAAGCCTTCATGATGAGATCCGTCTCTTTCTTGCGGTCGCAGAAGTATTCTGTTCCCTTATATCCGTAGATAACAAATGGGTTATTCAGCTGTTCCATAACGTTTTATATCTATTCCATGTTTTATGTTACATATTTTATGAAATGCAAAGATACGATTTTTTATGTAACTATCATCATTCTTTTCCTAATAATTTTTAAAACTTTCATTTTCCGTGTTTCAACTTTCTCATAGACAGCATCGTCGATGAGGTATCTACGACGGTCAGGCAAATGACTGTGTTTTTAGAAGAGATTTGTAAGCTCATTTTGTGATATTTCTAAACAGAATATTGCATTTGGGCGTTCTTTTGTTGCGAAAAATATCTTTCTGATATAAAAAACCGCAAAAATAAGAAATATTGCTTGGCTTTTTGCTGGAATTGTTATACCTTTGCATCTAAATACATATTTTATGAAATCTTTTATAAAATAATGCAGCATGACATATAAACGTAGCATATTATAAAACAGGCTAAGTGAATATATAAGAAAGCTTATATAAATTTATATATATTATGGTATATATATTGATGTGTTTTAAGATTATGTGAGGATAATAAATATAAGAAGAGATAGATAATATGAGAATGAAGGTTTTATTTGCTTCCCTGTTGCTGGCTGCTTCGGGGCAAGTGCTGGCACAGTCTTCCGGACAGATTGGAGGACAGGTCTTCGATGAAAATGGAGACCCTGTAGTGGGTGCACAGATTATGGTAAAAGGTTCTAAGACAGGAACTGTGACCGACATTGACGGTAAGTTCAGTCTGCCAAGTGTAAAACAGGGCGAGGCAATCGTGATCAGTTATCTCGGTATGGACTCCCAGACCGTGAAGGCTGCTCCGGGCATGAAGGTAAACATGCACTCGCAAGACCGCCAGCTCGATGAAGTCATTGTCGTGGCTTATGGTGAGCAGAAGAAATCCTCTTTCACGGGTTCAGCAGGAGTATTGGATGCAGACAAAATAGCCGTGCGCCCTGTAAATAATGTAGCTGATGCCTTGGAAGGTCAGGTGGCTGGTGTGCAGATGTACAAGTCTTCAGGTGATCCTTCTGCCACTCCTTCTTTCTTGATTCGTGGTATCAGTTCTATCAATGCCAACCAGGAGCCATTGATTATCCTGGATGGTGCACCATTCTCTGGTTCATGGAATGATATCAACCCAAACGATGTGGCTTCCATGACCGTATTAAAGGATGCTGCATCCAATGCTCTTTATGGAGCCCGTGGTGCCAATGGCGTCATCATGATTACTACTAAGAATCCGCAGAAGGGCAAAACCGTGGTTACGCTGGATGCCAAGTGGGGCAGCACGAGCCGTGCCACCCAGGATTATGATATGATTTCCGATCCAGGACAATATTATGAGTTGCAGTATGGTGCTGTCTATCGCAATAATATCGCCAATGGCATGACTCCTTATGCTGCCCATGCCGCAGCCAACAAATCTATTATCAGCAACGATACTTCCAATGGCGGTTTGGGTTATCTCTGTTATGCAGTGCCAGACGGCCAGTATCTCATCGGTGATAATGGCAAGTTGAATCCGAATGCTACTCTTGGCAATCGTGTATATTATAAGGGTAAGGTATATACTGTCACTCCAGACAACTGGTTGGACGAGTCTATGCGTCACACCTTGCGTCAGGAATACAACGTGAGCGTGAATGGTGGTAACGATGCGGCTCAGATGTATGCTTCCTTGGGTTATCTCAACGAGCCTGGTATCGCCTACGGCTCAGGTATCAAGCGCTATACCGCCCATCTGAAGTCAACCTTGAAGGCTAACGAATGGTTGAAGGTGGGTGGCAATGTGAACTATGCACATACCAATACCGACCAGGCCGGTTCTAACTCTGGCTATAATGTCTTCTATGCAGCGAGCCGTGTAGCTCCGATTTATCCTCTTTATATACGTGATGGCGAGGGCAATATCATGACCGACCAGAATGGTAAGATGTGTGACTATGGTGATGGTGCAGTCAACGGACTTGTGCGTAGCGTAGTGGCAAAGCAGATCAACTCGTTGAAGGACGACCAGTTGCAGACCAATAATTCAGTGGCTAATTCCTTCTCTTTGGCTGGTTTTGCCGACATCACTCCTACATTTGTCAAGGGATTGAAGCTGACTCTCAATGGCACGGTGAGTGATTATGAGTATCGCTATACCTCCACTTATCAGCCTTTCTATGGTTGGGGTGCAATGTCTTATCCGGAGGGACAGGTGAGCAAGAGCCATAGCCGTACGTTTGCAACCAACTTCCAGCAGCTCATCAATTATGCCCATAGTTTCGGTGATCACAATATGACTTTGCTCTTCGGTCATGAGAATTCTACTTCTACAGACGAGGGCGTAAGTGCTACGCGTTCTGGTATGTTCTCTTATTTCGACAACCAGGAATTGAGCGGTGCCATCAAGGTTCAGGACGGCAGTTCCAATCAGTCAAAATATAATACCGAGGGCTATTTCTTCCGTGGTATGTATGATTATGACGGCAAGTATTTTGCCCAGGCATCCTATCGCTGTGATGCATCTTCCAACTTTGCTCCAGGTCATCGCTGGGGTAGTTTCTATTCCTTCGGTGGTGCTTGGATTCTCACCAAGGAGAAATGGATGGAGAGCAGCAAGGGATGGCTCGATATGCTGAAAGTGAAGGCTTCCTTCGGTCAGCAGGGTAATGATGGTATCGGCAGCAACCTCTACCGCGACCTCTATGTGGTGCGCAATAATAATGGCGAGGTGGCTGTTACCGTCAGTTCCAAGGGTAATCCTAACATCACTTGGGAGACCAATACCAATGTCAATGCAGGTGTGGAGTTCGGTATGTTCAATAATCGCCTGACAGGTAGCTTGGAATATTTCTATCGCAAGACCACCGATATGCTTTGCTATGTCTATTATCCTAAGTCATACGGCTATGATGGTATCTATGACAATGTAGGCGATATGGTAAACAAGGGTGTGGAACTTTCCCTCTCTTATGATGCCATCCGTACCAAGGATCTGGTGTGGAACATCAATCTCAATGCCACCCATTATCGCAATAAAATCGTCTCTCTGAATCCAGACAATATCAACAGTACATTGGATGGTCATGGCGGATATGTAAGTGAATTCTACTTCTATGGTGAGGGACTTCCGATGTACACCTGGCGTATGCCAAAGTATGCAGGTGTGGCAGAGGATGGACAGTCTATGTGGTATGTGACCGATGAACAGGGTAATACTACGACCACCACCACTTATAATGATGCGACAGACTATAACTGTGGCAATCCAACTCCAGATATCTATGGCGGTTTTGGTACCAGTGTGAATTTCAAGGGATTCGACTTGGCGTTCAATTTCTCCTATTCCATCGGTGGTAAGGTGCTCGATGAGGGTTACAGAAATCTGATGGGTAGTCCTACATCCACCAGTCTGGGATACAATTTCCATAAGGATGTGCTCAAGGCATGGTCAGAGGATAATACCTCTTCCAATATACCTCGTCTCCAGTTTGGTGATGACTATTCCAACTCTACTTCCGACCGATTCCTGACCAATGGCAGCTGGTTGAGCCTGAACAACATCAACCTGGGCTATACATTCCCTAAGGTATGGTCGAGCAAGTTGGGCTTCAGCAAGATGCGTGTCTATGCCTCTGCAGATAATGTCTGTCTCTGGACCAAGCGCAAGGGTCTTGATCCTCGAACCAGTTCTGCAGGTTCTCCAGGTACTGAGAACTATTCGTTCACACGTACCATCTCGGCAGGTATAACACTCCAATTCTAACTCTCAAACAAAAGGACGATTATGATGATGAACAAGAAAATAATGAAGATGGCTGTGATGCCATTCATGATATTGGCTGCTTCTTCCTTGATGCAGAGTTGTATAGAGGAAGAGTTTCCTACTGATTATGCGACAGGTGAGCAGATGCAAACTGCCAAGAACCCTGGCAAGATATTGCTCAACGGCTTGAATGCCAAAATGGTGGAGCAGTTCTCTTATAACGGAGCACAGGTGGCATACGACTGGGGTTATCCAAGTCAGATGCTGATACGTGACATCCTGGGTGGCGATGAGCCTGTTAGCAATGTTACCAATGATTACTTGGCATGGATAGCCGACGGCACCTCGCTCAATGTGTTCTCGCTCTATACCTATTCTTATTATTATGACTTGGTGAGCAATGCCAACAACATGGTGGAGAAGTTCGGTTCTGATGATTCAGACCAGAAGGCATACGCTGGTGCGGCTCGTGTCTACAGAGCATTGGCTTATCTCGACATGAGCCGTATGTTTGAGTACAAGACCACGGGCTTCAGCAGTTTGGATGCTCAGGCAGAGAACAGCAAGGTGGCTGGACTCACCGTGCCTATCGTGACTGAGAAGACAACCGCCAAGGAGTCTAAGAATAATCCTCGTGCTCCATTCTATACCATGTACCGTTTCATTCTGAACGACCTGAAGTTGGCGGAATCAGAGATGAAGGGCTTTGAACGTGCCAACAAGACACAGCCAGATGAGAGCGTGGTCTATGGACTGGAGGCTCGTCTGTGGCTGGAGATGGCTACCCGTTTTGAGAAGAATCCAGAAGACTTGGCTACCCAGCTCGCTCATGAGGAAGATGCTGATGGCTACGCTAAGTTGGGTGTGACCACCGCTGATGAGTGCTATGCCAAGGCTGCAGAATATGCACAGAAGGCGATGGCGCTCGATGGCTATGCTCCGCTGAGCAGCGACGAGTGGCACAATGAGAAGACGGGCTTCAATCTTGCTACAGGTGCCTGGATGTGGTCTGCTTCTATGCAGGACAAGGATATGTTGACCTACTATTGGTATTCATGGTTGTGCTGGATGGGTTCCGAGGCTCCTAATCTCACATGGGGTGGTATGGGCACATATCGCTGCATCGACAAGTCTCTCTATGAGAAGATGCCTGATGCCGACTGGCGCAAGACAACATGGGTGGATCCTTCTGATGTGAATGCCACAGCGGTTCCTTCTAAGTATAAATCCATTCTCAAGTCAGACCAGTGGCAGGATCTCCCAGCCTATGCCGGCATGAAGTTCCGCATGAGCTCTGGCAATCAGACCGATTACAACGTAGCGATGCTTTTCGATATACCTCTGATGCGTGTGGAGGAGATGTACTTCATCCTGGCTGAGGCTAAGGCACACACACAGAACGTGGAGGCAGGCAAGATGGTCTTGACTGATTTCATGAACACCTATCGTTATACCGATGGTTCATACCAGTGTGCTGCTACCGATATGGATGCTTTCATCCAGGAACTGATGGTACAGAAGCGCATCGAGTTCTGGGGTGAGGGACTTGTCTATTTCGACCGCAAGCGTCTCGGTATGCGCATCCAGCGTTATTATGAAGGCAGCAATTATCCAGCCTCTGCCCAGCTCAATTCCAAGGAAGGCAAGGTGGCTCCATGGCTCAACTATTACATCTACGACTATGAGCGTGACCAGAATACTGCCGTGGTGCTCAATCCAGACCCAACGAATGCTGCGACCTCTCAGACGGATTATTGATTTCGGATTCATTTATAAAAGGATTTAGATTAGAAATTATGAAAAAGTTCATATATCAGATATTGATGGTGCTGGCTATAGGTGCAGGATTCACAGCCTGTGATAGCGATGATGACTACCAGCCTGGAGCGCCAACCCCTGCCAACAGTATGCAGGTGTATTTCGATGCCGACAATACTGCCGACTATGTTTGTGGTCCTGGCGAACAGCCAGAGATAGAATTGAAGGTATCTCGTGTGAATGACAGCGAGGCTGCCGAGGTGCCTATCGTCTGCAAATCGGCAAGTGAGGGACTCACCATCCCGTCATCGGTGAAGTTTGAAGCTGGTCAGAAGACGGCATCTCTCACCATCGGGGTGGGAGAAATGGAGGAGGATAAGAAGTATTCCTTCGACCTTGCCATTGATGAGGCTTACGCTGATCACTATAGCAGTCAGTTCAAGGGTACTTCCCATTTTAGCGGTTATGCACTGCAGGCTTCCTGGAAAACATACGTCAAGGATGCGGACATGACCTGGACCATTAACGGAAACCAGCAGAAGTGGACTGTGGATATCGAGCGCCTGGGTAGCACCAACCGCTATCGCATCAAGGATTTCGTAGGTTCCGGTCTGGACATGGTGTTCCTGGTAGGTGGTGTGGCATCGGGAGCAACTTCCTACAACAAGATTCTGCCATATACCAATTGTTACAGTTATAATAACGGAACCGTAGATGGCTATTACCTCTATGATTCCAGCAAGGGTGAATGGCCTTCATGGACGGTGGGCGACAAGACCGTGTCTTATCTCTGCATCATGAACTCTTATATCGGTTATGGTGATTATTCCTATGTCTCCTTCAAAAAGGGCTATTGTGTATTCGCCACTTATTCCACAGCCTATACCGATGGAACTTCTGAAGGCTACAACTATATCGAAGTGATGTGGAATCCATAGGAGTGAAATGAGGAGTCATGAGCAATCTATAATTTCATGAACAAAATGGAATTTCATGAACAGAAGAAAATAAAATAACATTAAAATAGCAATAGAATGAAAAAGATATATAGCATATTATTCCTCCTCATTGCCGTTAGCCTGGGCTTCAGCTCATGTAGCGATGATGATGTCGTAAAGACACAGTTGGAGGCTCCCGCTATCTCATCGGATATCACGAAGGCCACCTCGCTGTCTTTCAACTGGCAGCCTGTGGCTGGTGCTACCCAGTATGCATACGAATTGTATGATGCCAATGACAACCGGGTGCTGGGAGATATGACAAGTGGTACAACCCTGATAGCCACTGGTCTGGAGCCTACCACCACCTACACCCTGAAGGTATGGGCATACGCAGCATTGACTGGCGATAAGAGTACATCACCTATCGCCACCCTTACCGCTACTACCACAGCCCAAACTCCTTTGGCTAATCCTGTACCTTCGGCAAGTTCTGCCAACGGCGGTGTAACCATCACCTGGCCTGAGGTGGAGAATGCCACCGGTTATTCTTACCACTATCAAGATGTAGACGGCAAGGAGGTGAGCGGACAGACGGAGACCAACAGTGTGCTTCTTACCGGTCTGGCTATCGGTGAATACACCATCTATATCACGGCTACAAGTTCTGACCCGGAATATGCCGATTCAGAGCCTATCGCACTGAAATTTGAGCGCACTAAGGCTGAGGTATGGCGCCATACGGGAACTTACACATCTGCAGCCCTTGGCGAGTCGTTTACCGCTACCCTCGTTCATTATGATGATGGCAGTTATACTTTGGAGAATCCGTTGGGTGAGGAAGGTTATAGCATCAACTTCACCGTTCCTGAGGGTTCTACCGAGATAACTCCTTCCACTACAGCCGACGACTATGGTTATTATTCCATCTATCTGAGCAGCAAGTATTATGTGAGCATCTATCCGTCAGGAGGCTATTCCCAGTTTACAGGCGATGAGTATGCTGGCGAGGTTCGGTTCTGTTCATATCTTTATGATTATGATGGCAATCAGATAGGTGATACTTATGGCTATGACGACTTCACCTGGAGCGATGAGGATGAGATTCCAGAGGGCTGCAAGGCGGAAGTGCCAGCCATGCTTACTACCACTTGGGGACAGTATGCGCCATTTTGGAACGATACACCAACCAAGGATGGCAAGCAGTGCCTTACGGGTTGTGTGGCTACATCCCTGGCTCAGATCTTGAATTATTACAAGTATCCAGCTCAGCTCTCTGATGGTACGGTGATTGATTGGGACAACATGCTTCCTTCTTATGAGGAAGGCAAATATACCGATGCTCAGGCTGCTGCCGTAGCTCTCCTGATGGCTCGTTGCGGCGAGGTTGTCAATATGCAGTATGGCACGGATGTGAGCACCAGTCAGGTATCTGATATTGAGAACTATGGTTTTGCAGATAAGTTCGGCTATATCGTGAAATATTATGGTTATCGCGACTATCCTAACCAGCAGGATGCTAAGCTCTGGAAGGAAGTTATCTTCAAGGAGTTGAGTGCCGGTCGCCCAGTGCTTTATGGCGGAACATCCTATAAGAATGGAGAAAATAACTATTTCTCTCATTCCTTCGTGATAGATGGTTACAACAGCAAGGGTCTCGTGCATGTGAACTATGGTTTCAATAGAGCCGGTGATGCCTGGGTGCCTATCGACAAGATGCCGCTGAAGACAGGTGGCTGGGATGAGACTTTCGATACCTATCAGACTCTGGTAGTCATCCATCGTCCTCAGGATGGTGAAATCAATTATGAGCTTCAGCCACAGTAACGCAGAATTCTTATGGTTTGGGAAGAAATCCGTAATTAAGTAAACGATTTCATACAATTATAATAAGGAATTGCGTGGTTATTGCTTTTCTTTTTGTACCTTTGCATCCGTTTGGCAAAAATACTTACCAAATCATGAAGGAAAGAAAATTCATTTTGAATATCAGTTAATATCTAATAATAAATAAAAAGTAATGGCTACACTTACAATTTCTATTATTGTCGTTTTCGTGCTCGGCTATGCGCTCATAGCTACCGAAAGTTTGACAAAGGTAAACAAAGCAGCGATTGCCCTGTTGATGTTGGTAGGTTGTTGGACCCTCTACATGGTGGATCCGATGCAGTATCTCCAGTTGATGCACCCTGATTATACAGGTGGCGCTGCAGGTATGGTAGAGAAGGTGACCGGAATCATTCAGGAGCATCTGGGCGATACCGCTACTACACTTTTCTTCCTGATGGGTGCGATGACCATCGTGGAAATCGTAGACCAGAATGGCGGTTTCAACTGGGTTCGCAAGGTGATGAAGACCAAGTCTAAGCGTGCGCTCCTCTGGCGTATTGCTATTCTCACTTTCTTCCTCTCTGCCATCCTCGACAACCTGACTACCAGTATCGTGATGATCATGATTCTCCGCAAGCTCGTCACCGATCACAAGGACCGCATGGTTTATGCATCCCTTGTCATCATTGCGGCTAACTCGGGTGGTGCTTTCTCACCAATCGGCGACGTTACCACCATCATGCTCTGGAACAAGGGACTGATTACTGCTGCCGGCGTTATCGCCGAAATCTTCATCCCGTCTGTGGTTTCCATGGTGATTCCAGCCCTCATCCTTCAGACCATGTTGAAGGGCGAACTCGTGATGCCTGAGGCTTCTGCCCAGCAGAATGCATCTGTGAGCGATTTCACTGAGGGTCAGCGCAAGGCTGTGTTCTGGCTCGGAGTAGGTGGCCTGATCTTCGTGCCTATCTTCAAAAGTATCACCCACCTGCCTCCATTCGTAGGAATCCTTCTGGTATTGGGCGTTCTCTGGACTGCTACCGAAATTTTCTATCGCGGTTTGCATCGCGGACAGGATGCAGAAGGAACTCAGAAGCGTGTTACCAAGTTGCTCTCTCGTGTAGATATGAGTACCATTCTCTTCTTCCTTGGTATTCTGATGGCGGTATCCTGCCTGGCTGAGATTGGCGTATTGACAGCTTTGGGTCAGGGTTTGAACATCGTATTTGATGGCAACCACTACCTTGTAACTGGTATCATCGGTGTGCTTTCAAGTATCGTGGACAATGTGCCTCTGGTGGCTGGATGTATGGGAATGTATCCTGTGGCTGCTGCTGGCGATATGGCTGTGGATGGTGTCTTCTGGCAGTTGCTGGCTTACTGTGCTGGTGTCGGTGGTTCTATGCTGATTATCGGTAGTGCCGCTGGTGTGGTTGTAATGGGCTTGGAGAAGATTACCTTCGGCTGGTATATGAAGCACATCTCCTGGA
>OBRT01000237.1_pt1 | contig 16332 bp, 16 predicted proteins | sample 1494891 | NCBI WGS metagenome assembly OBRT01 (sample SAMEA3360688, study PRJEB22359) | human gut metagenome | biome: ENVO:urban biome; feature: ENVO:human-associated habitat; material: ENVO:feces | place: Bangladesh | collected 2011 | reverse complement strand
GAAGCTAACCGTGGTCCTTTCGACTTGGCTGAGGCTGAAAGCGAATTGACAGCAGGTTATCACACTGAATATAGTGGTATGGGTTTCGGTTTCTATTATTTGGCTGAATACCTTAATCTCTTTGTTATCTCTGGTCTTGCAACAGCTATCTTCCTTGGTGGTTGGGCACCTATTAATATAGGTATTGAAGGATTCGACGCTTTGATGGATATGATTCCAGGCATCGTTTGGTTCCTTGGCAAGGCCTTTGTAGTAGTATTCCTTCTCATGTGGATTCGTTGGACATTCCCACGTCTTCGTGTAGACCAAATCTTGAAACTCGAATGGAAATATTTGATGCCATTGAGTCTTATCATTTTGGTACTTATGACAGTTTGTGTAGCGTTCGGTTGGACATTTACTGCTGCATAATTAGGAAATATAGGATTTAAGAAATTATAATTCTAATGGAAAATAAAGAATCATATTTCGGTGAAATAGGAAATGCTTTTAAGACATTGGCTACTGGTTTGAAAACAACCATGAAGGAATACTTCACACCAAAGTCTACAGAGCAGTATCCTGAAAACCGTAAAACAACGCTGCACGTTGCTGAGCGTCATCGTGGACGCTTGGTATTTAAACGTGATGAAAGCGAAAATTATAAATGCGTTGCTTGCTTGATGTGCGAAAAAGCTTGCCCTAATGGCACTATTCGTATTAAAAGCGAAATGCGTGAAAACCCAGAAACTGGTAAGAAGAAGCGCGTGCTTTTGGATTATCAATATGATATGGGTGATTGTATGTTCTGCCAACTTTGTGTAAACGCTTGTAACTTTGATGCAATTAAGTTTACCAACGATTTTGAAAATGCTGTTTTCGACCGTTCAAAACTTGTACTACATCTTAATGAAGAGGTTTATCAAGGTGGTTCTTTGCCAAATATTATTGATGGTGGAGCAGATTGGGAAGTTGGAAAGTTTAACACTAAAACCAAATAAGGAGATATAATATGGCAAAATTAATAATATTTGCGATTTTGGCAGTAGTGATACTCGGTTCAGCAGTATTCTGCGTATCAACAAAACGTATTATGCGTGCAGCAACAGCCTTGTTGTTTGTACTTTTTGGCGTAGCAGGACTTTATTTCTTGCTTGATTATACATTCCTTGGAGCTGCCCAAATTAGTATTTATGCTGGTGGTATCACGGTCATGTATATTTTCGCTATTCAATTGGTTAGTAAAAGAACTTTGCAAGGTCTTTCTGAAAGATGGCTTGGCAAGCGTACCCTTTTGGCTGGTATTATCGCCTTAATTGGTGCTGGAACCGTATTGGGTGTGTTTGTGAAAAATAAAGTTTTTGCAGAGTTAGTTTCAATAAACGCTACAAGTACCGAAGTTCCAATGCAAGTAATTGGTAAGAATTTAATGAGTGCCGATAAGTATGGTTATGTTTTACCATTCGAGTTTATCTCTGTATTCTTGTTGGCTTGTATCATTGGTGGTTTGGTTATTTTGAATAATCGTAATAAAGAGGAGGTAGAAAAATGATACCAGTAGAATATTTTTTCGTCCTTAGTGGATTGTTATTTTTTATTGGAGTCTTTGGCTTTGTAACTCGTCGCAATCTTGTTGCAATGCTTATCTCCGTAGAGTTAGTTCTTAATAGCGTAGACCTTAACTTTGCTGCATTCAATCGTTTGCTCTACCCAGAAGGTTACGAAGGCATGTTCTTCACCATCTTCTCTATCGGTGTGAGCGCAGCTGAATCAGCAGTTGCTTTGGCTATTATTATAAATGTTTACCGACATCTCCACAGCGACCAGGTGAACAGTATTGAAAATATGAAATTATAAAAAAGCTATGTTTGATTACGCATTTTTAATACTTCTTCTACCATTCCTGAGCGCACTCGTTTTAGGATTGGCTGGTATGAAGATGCCGAAACCTGTAGCAGGTATCATCGGTACATGTATGTTGGGCGTGCTCTTTGCATTAAGCCTTTACACTGCTTACCATTATTTCTTTTACACTGGCGAATATACTGCCATGGGGCAGACATTCAACGTTGTAGACGGTAGATTGTCAAGCGGTGTTTACCCAACAGTAACAGTCTTCAACATTACTTGGTTGAAGTTCTCAGAGTTTTTGACTTTTAATATTGGTTTCAGATTGAGCCCAATCAGTGTAATGATGCTTGTTGTCATTACCACTGTAAGTTTCATGGTTCATATCTATTCGTTCGGTTACATGGCTGAACGTGATAAGGATTATAAGTTTGAAGAATACGAACATGGTTTCCAACGCTTCTATGCTTATCTTTCTTTGTTTACCATGTCTATGTTAGGTCTTGTTGTTGCAACAAACGTTTTCCAAATGTATCTCTTTTGGGAGTTGGTGGGTGTTTGTTCTTATTTGCTCATTGGATTCTATTATCCAAAGCATACTGCAGTTCACGCAAGTAAGAAGGCGTTTATTGTTACACGCTTTGCCGACTTGTTCTTCCTCATTGGTATTTTGTTCTTCAGCTTCTATGTTGGAACATTCAACTTTGATTTATCTGCCGATGCATCATTAGCTGATAAATTGGTTGGTGTTGCTTCTAATCCAGCTACTGCTTGGGCTATCCCAACCGCATTGTTCTTAATGTTTATTGGTGGTGCTGGTAAGTCAGCAATGTTCCCACTTCACATTTGGTTGCCAGATGCTATGGAGGGGCCAACACCTGTTTCTGCGTTGATTCACGCTGCTACCATGGTTGTTGCTGGTGTATTCCAAGTGGCAAGTATGTTCCCAATCTATATTAAGTTCGGTGCTATTGAACAACTCCATTGGATTGCTTACATTGCAGCGTTTACAGCCTTCTATGCTGCTGCTGTAGCTTGTTGCCAACGTGATATTAAGCGTGGTTTGGCTTTCTCAACAATTTCTCAGATTGCTTATATGCTCGTAGCACTCGGTGTTTGCTATGCTATTGAGAATGAAGAAGGTGGTCTTGGCTATATGGCTTCTATGTTTCACCTCTTTACACACGCTATGTTCAAAGCGTTGTTGTTCCTTTGTTCAGGTGCTATTATTGTTATCATTGGTAGCAACTTTAAGGAATACATGGGCGGCTTGCACAAGTATATGCCAATCACAAATGCTTGCTTCTTAATTGGTTGTATTGCCATAAGTGGCGTTTGGCCATTTGCAGGTTTCTTCTCTAAGGACGAAATTGTAAGTGCTTGTTTCCAATTCTCTCCAGCTTTAGGTTGGTTCATGACTTTGGTTTCAGGTATGACAGCTTTCTATATGTTCCGTTTGTATTACGTTATCTTCTGGGGCAAATCTTATTATGAAGAAGACCCAGAGAACCGTCGTAAACCAAAGGAAGTTCCTTTTGTAATGTGGGGTCCATTAGTATTCCTTGCTATTATCTCAATCTTTGCAGGTTGGATTCCATTTGGACATTTCGTTTCAGCAACAGGTCAGAGTGCTGATATTCATTTGCAACATTTCCACTTCTCAAGTGTAGCTTGGTTTAGCCTTTTAGCAGCTGCTATTGGTATTAGTCTTGCAACTTGGATGTATATGCCAAAGAACAATCCTGCCGCTGATATGCTTGCTAAGCGTATGCCTGGATTGCATAAGGCTGCTCTCAACAGATTCTATATTGACAATGCTTGGCAGTTCTTTACCCACAAGGTTGTGTTCCGTTTCTTCTCTATTCCTATTGCATGGTTCGACCGTCAAGTTATTGATGGCACGTTCAATTTCCTTGCTTGGGGAACACAAGAAGCAGGCGAGAGCATTCGTCCTTGGCAGAGTGGCGACGTTCGTCATTATGCAATATGGTTCATTACAGGAACTGTGGCTTTAACTTTAGTTTTACTTTGCTTGATATAAAGAAATGAGTTGGATTTTAACGATATTTGTAATAATCCCCGTACTAATGCTTTTTGGTCTTTGGGTAGCCAAGAACGATAATCAAGTACGCGGTGTAATGGTAGCAGGTTCTACAGCTTTGTTGGCTGGTGCTATTTGGCTCACCATTTATTTTGTTCAGCAGCGCGCAGCAGGAAATACTGACACCATGCTGTTGGCTAATTCTATGATGTGGTTCAAACCTTTGAACATTGCCTTTGCAGTAGGTGTCGATGGTATCTCTGTAGTTATGATTTTGCTTTCTGCAATCATCGTCTTTACGGGTACATTTGCCAGCTGGCAACTTGAACCAATGAAGAAAGAATATTTCCTTTGGTTTGTATTGCTCTCTTCTGGTGTGTTCGGTTTCTTTATTTCAACCGATATGTTCACCATGTTTATGTTCTACGAAGTAGCTTTGATTCCTATGTACCTTCTCATTGGTGTATGGGGAACAGGAGCTAAGGAATATTCAGCAATGAAACTTACCCTCATGTTGATGGGAGGTTCAGGTTTGTTGATTTTCGGTTTCCTTGGCATCTACTATTTCAGTGGTGCTTCTACAATGGACGTTATCGAATTGGCAAAAATGCACGCCATGTCTAAGGAGGTTCAAAACATCTTCTTCCCATTCGTGTTTGTCGGTTTCGGTATTCTTGGTGCGTTGTTCCCATTCCATACATGGTCGCCTGACGGTCATGCTTCAGCCCCAACCGCCGTTTCAATGCTCCACGCAGGTGTATTGATGAAGTTGGGAGGTTATGGTTGCTTGCGCATTGCCATGTTCATTATGCCTGACGCTCTTGAAATGTGGGCACCAGTATTCCTCGTGCTTACCACTATTTCAGTTGTTTACGGTGCACTTTCTGCTTGTGTTCAAACCGACTTAAAGTACATTAACGCTTACTCTTCAGTGTCTCACTGTGGTATGGTACTTTTTGCTTTGGTCATGACAACACAAACAGCCATTACAGGTGCTATCCTTCAGATGCTTTCACACGGTTTGATGACAGCCTTATTCTTCGCATGTATCGGTATGATTTACCACCGTGCAGGAACTCGTGATGTTCGTTATCTTGGTGGTTTGATGAAGGTGATTCCTTTCCTCGCTGTGTCATATGTTGTAGCAGGTTTGGCAAACCTTGGTTTACCAGGTTTCTCTGGCTTCGTTGCCGAAATGACCATCTTTGTAGGTTCGTTCGAGAATGCTGGTACTTTCCACCGTGTTTGTACACTCATCGCTTGTACATCAATCGTTGTAACAGCGGTTTATATTCTCCGTGTGGTTGGTAAGATTTTGTTCCAAACCATACCTAACAAGAAATTCTACGAGTTACACGATGCAACTTGGGACGAGCGTTTTGCAATTGCAGGACTTATCTTCTGTGTTGCAGGTCTTGGTCTTGCACCTCTCTTCTTCGAGAATATAATTTTAGATGCTGTTGGTCCTATCTTCGACCACATCATTGCGTATGTTCCAAATTTGGGTAACCTTTAATAAAGTAGCGAAATGAATTATAGTGATTTCTTTAAAATGATTCCAGAGGCAAGTCTTGTTGCCGTTCTGATAATCCTATTCATTGCTGATTTTATTTCAGCAAAGACTGAAGAGCGCAAGTGGTTCAATCCGCTGGCTTGTGTACTGATGCTTGTTAACACTGTTATCTGTTTGCTTCCAATGGAACCACAACAGGCTTTCGGTGGCATGTATGTTACTTCAACAGCAGTAGACGTTATGAAGGCTATCCTTTCTTTGGGTACTTTCATTGTTGTCTTGCAAAGCCGTGTATGGGCAGCAAAGAGCGAAAAAGAAGGCGAGTTTTATATGCTTATCGTTTCAACCCTATTGGGTATGAATATGATGATGAGTGCAGGCAACTTCCTTATGTTCTTCCTTGGCTTGGAAATGGCATCTGTGCCTATGGCTTGTGCGATAGCTTTCGACAAGTATCGTAACAATTCTGCTGAAGCTGCGGCTAAGTTTATCATTACTGCTACTTTCTCAAGTGGTGTAATGCTTTATGGTATCAGCTTTATTTATGCAGCTTTCGGCACAATGTATTTCGACGATATTGCTGCTAATATGGAGGCTACTCCGCTCACTATTATGGGTTTGGTATTCTTCTTTAGTGGTCTTGGTTTCAAAATTTCTTTGGTTCCTTTCCACTTTTGGACAGCCGATACCTATCAAGGTGCGCCAACTACTGTTACTGGTTACTTGAGCGTTATCTCTAAAGGTGCAGCAGCATTCACTTTGTTGAGCATTCTTTTCCATGTATTTGGTGGAATGATACAATATTGGCATGTGTTAATGATGATTGTCATTGCTTTGTCAATCACCATTGCTAACCTTTTTGCCGTTCGTCAAAACGAATTAAAGCGTTTCATGGCGTTTAGTTCTATCTCACAAGCAGGCTACATTATGTTGGCAGCTTTGGGCAACGACTGGAACACCTCTATTGCATCGTTGAACTATTACGTTCTCATTTATGTGGTTGCTAACATGGCTGTGTTCACCATTATTTCTGTGGTTGAACAAAACAACAATGGTAAGACAAACATTTCAGACTACGATGGCTTTTATAAGACCAATCCACGTTTGTCTTTCCTCATGACACTCGCCATGTTCTCTCTTGGTGGTATTCCTCCATTTGCAGGTATGTTCTCTAAATTCTTTGTCTTCATGTCAGGTGTTAAGGGAGCAGATATTACCACAACCGAGGGTGCTTGGATTTACTTCGTACTCTTTATTGCTTTGATAAATACAGTGATTTCACTTTACTACTATCTCAAGATAGTGAAAGCCATGTATATTAACCATTGCGATAACCCATTGCCTACTTTCAAGAGCGATTGCAACACAAAGTTTGCATTAGCCGTTTGCACAACAGGCATCGTCCTCTTCGGAGTTTGCAGCTACGTTTACGAATGGATTGCAGCAGCAGTTTAAAATAAAATACCCTATAATAGAAAAGCCCATCAGATATATTCTGGTGGGCTTTTCTATTTAACGGCTACCTTCCAAACCGATTAAAGGTGTTTCATGATAGTACTTTTACAGGATTACGGGAGTACGTTCATGAAAGTACTGGGGTACGCTTATGAAAGTACTGGAGTACTCCTGTGGAAGTACTGCCGTTTTACCTTATATTCTGTGATAGTTTCCCTGTGGGGAGACGCTTGTAAATCATTGGGTTTTGGCTTGTCATTTCTATAAGAGTTGCGTTCGAATCATTGCGAAACCTTTTGTTTAGGAAGAGTTATTCTTGATAATTGGCAATAGCGAGTGGCGATATGGTTGTATAAGGCAATTGTTTCATTTGCGCAAACCTATTGTTTTGTGATTTAAAATAGGCTATAATCAAGTTCAAAACAATAGCTTTTATTTTTTTCTGAATAGTTTGTCCTGTGGCGATGAAGATTGTAGCGACCCCATTGCAATATTTTGTAAAGGAAGAACGTTATTACTGATATGAAACATTTTTTGGTGATTATTCTAAGTTTTGTTTGTTTATGTGTTGCAGCGCAGGAGACAAAAGATTATGTCCGTCCACATTTGTCTTTTTGTGGAGTGTCAATGAATAATCGTTTGGAAGATTTTACAGATTCACTGCTTGCGAAATCGTTTGTAAAAGTGGATAGTGTGAAAGATGTTTCACCGCTTCTCGACCATGTTTATTTGCAAGGACGATTTGAAAATATAGTTTGTACGGTTGATGTGGGGCAGAGCGTTACACATAAAGTTGATACATTGAAGGTTTATTTGAACGATGTAAATAACCCTGTGCTAAGTTTCAAAATTCTGACTAATTTCTATCGTTCGAAGTGTGGAAGTCCTGTTTTCGATAATTATTATTATCCACCAATGGGTACTGATGATTTGAAACAGCAATTGTCTATTGAACCTTACGTTATCGCTTTTAGCGTAGCGGGGGGCGTTATTCAGTTTGAATTGAAATATATTCCCCTAACTCATCGCTTTGTTTATAGCGTTCTCTTCGTTGATACAGAGAATGCGTTGCCCGTAATTCCACAAGATGATGCGGTGATAGAGTGGTAAGAATTTAGTTTTTCAGGGTTATACAAAGTTTTCCAGTGGTTTCTGTCAAATGCTTTTTTGCTATGGTAGAGTTCATACATTCCGTTAAAGGCATATCGTCTTCATTGATGCAATGAATAGCATGGAAACCAGCAGCGAGCAATTCCTCTATGTTGGCAACTTTTCCCGCTAAAGCAATTGTTGGAATATGGTGCTTTTGGGCGACTTTCATAACACCAAACGGCAATTTGTTGTTGAGTGTTTGGTTGTCTACCTTGCCTTCACCCGTGATAACCATATCTGCACCTTTTAGATGTTCTTCAAATTTCGCTGCTTCGATGATAGCATCAACCCCTTTTTTGAGCGTTGCTCCGATGAGCGCAAGCCCATATCCTAATCCGCCAGCTGCGCCACTCCCTGGATAGTTGGGATTAATGCCACAGATATTTGCCACATTCTGTAAGCCCTTGTCAAGTATTTCGATTTCTTTTTCATTTGCACCTTTCTGCTTTCCATAAACATAAGCAGCACCTTCTTTGCCAAATAGCGGATTAGTTACATCGCATATAGCGTTGATTTCAACCCTTTGCAGTGAAATATTTGATAAATCTATGGTCGTTATATCCTTGCAATCTTGCCCTTTGGGGTAGCTCAACCGTTCTTTTTTTGTTTCAATCTTTCCTCCCAAAGCTGCCAACATGCCCATTCCACAATCGTTGGTTGCACTGCCTCCAATACCAATCAATATTTTTTTGCAACCCTTTTCAATCGCATTTGCTATCATTTCTCCCACTCCGTATGTGGTCGTTCTCATAGGATTGCGTTCTGTTTCGTCCAATAAGGTAAGTCCAGCTGTCGCAGCCATTTCCATTATTGCGGTTGTTCCATCGGTGGTAATGGCATATTTTGAAATGATAGGGCGCATGAATGGGTCGTGAGCAGGGCAAGTTGTCCACTTCGTTTTTAGACTTTTGCAAATCGCTTCGGTCGTACCTTCGCCTCCGTCAGCCATTGGTAGTCGTATAATTTTAGCATGTGGGCATACTTTTATGATTCCTTTAGCCGCTGCATTGACCGCTTCTTCAGCTGTCAATGAACCTTTAAATGAATCGAAAGCAAGGATTATTTTCATAGTTTTTCATAGTAATACTTCGTGTAACTACCTTTTTTATAAGGTGGTACAGGCTTTCTTCGCTTATCAATGATTTTTTTTAAGTTATAGGCTTCTTTATAATATCTTGGCAGTAAACTATCGTTGGGGTAATAAATTCGAACGTAATGCGCAAATTTATCTAAGTTTTTATCTAATAAAAATCCTACAAGTTGGTATTGGGCTGATTTCTTCGTAGCCTTATGAATGATGCTATCTTGAATCAATAATGAGTGAACCTTTCCAGGACGTAAGACATCTTTACCGCCTACTAAGTTATACTCGAATAATTTGTCGGCAAGTTGCCCCTTTTGCGCCAAGCTATAAATGGTGAGCATGGTGGTTGTGGAGTCCGATAAACCACACTTTTGGATAACTTTTAATGCTTCGCTATACTCCTTGTTGCGAACCAATGCTTCGATATGCGCTTTTTTATGAAAAAGACTATCGGAATTGCTGTAAAGTCCCATGCTGCAAAACATCAAAAGCATAATGAGATTGTTTACCCAAAATAGTTGCGAACCTAAGCCTTCGCCCCTTAATGCTGGTTCGTATGGTTCGTAATTTTTGATGTAAACCATTGATGCGCCCCAAATAACAAGGAGTAGGGGAGCAATCCATACCCACGCTCCAAACGTAATCGTATTGGAAGTGTCTGGGTTAATATCAGTTATGAAGGTCAAAAATAAAACTGACGGGAAGAAAGTGAGTGCATAACCTCGTTTTTTTAACTTAAATAACGAGTTTACAGCCCATTGTAGTAATTGCAAAGTTAGGGTGATTAAGATTGCTCCCAACCACGAAACATAGTGAGTTTGTCCGTTTGATGCAATATGCTGTGCTATGGTCAGCGTGTCTGCTTGGTAGAAAAATACAAAACAGAAAGTGAATATGCAAAACAGAAGATTGCAAAATAACCTAATTAGTTTACTCTCGTCTTTCATTCGATATTATTTTTTCTTTAAAACCAATGCACTGCGTGCAGGAATATAGACTTTTAACCAACCTTTCTTTTGTTCTTTGTATAAAGGGTCGGTTATGGTAGTATGATTTATCTTTTCGTCTACAAAGCCATTTCCGCCAAATTCCCATGAATCGGTGTTCAAAACTACGTTGTAAGTGCCTTCAGGAACAAGGAAACCATAATCAGCGAAGGAATGATTAGGCGAGAAATTAAAGATAAATATCAAGTCGTTACGGCTGAAAGCTAATATTTGGTCGCTATCGTTGTGCCAAATTTCTTGTAGAGGTGTGTTGTTAAAGTCCTTTTCTAACTTTAATGTTTCCAACATTTTCTGGTCGAAATCGCCTAAGTAGTGGTAGCATAACTCCTTGTTATCCACTAAATTCCATTGCCTCCGCGCATATTTATGGCTCCAACCATTGCCTTCTCTTGGGAAATCAATCCATTCGGGGTGTCCAAATTCGTTCCCCATGAAGTTTAAGTAACCACCATTTATGGTTGCAGCTGTAGCCAATCTTATCATTTTGTGTAAGGCAATGCCACGTCTTGCACGGTCGTTTTCATCTCCTTTCTTAAAGTGCCAATACATATCGGCATCGATAAGACGGAAAATAATGGTTTTATCGCCTACCAATGCTTGATCGTGTGATTCGCAATAAGATATTGTTTTCTCGTCAGCACGTCTGTTTTTAATCTCCCAAAAGATAGATGAAGGCTTCCAATTTTCGTCAGATAGTTCTTTAATAGTTTTTATCCAGTAATCAGGAATGTTCATTGCCATGCGGTAATCAAAACCATATCCACCATCTTTGAACTTTGCTGCGAGTCCTGGCATTCCAGAAACTTCTTCAGCAATGGTAATCGCATGCTTATTAACTTCATGGATAAGACAGTTTGCTAAGGTTAAGTAGCAAATCGCATTGTCGTCTTGATGTCCATTGAAGTAGTCGGCATATCCACCAAATGATTCTCCTAAGCCGTGGCTATAATATAGCATTGAGGTAACGCCATCGAAACGGAAACCATCAAAATGGTATTCTTCTATCCAATATTTACAGTTTGAAAGTAAGAAATGTAATACTTCATTTTTGCCATAGTCAAAGCAAAGAGAATCCCAAGCAGGGTGTTCACGGCGTTGTCCAGGATAGAAATATTGGTTAGGGTCGCCAGCTAAATTGCCTAAACCTTCTAACTCATTTTTTACAGCGTGTGAATGAACAATATCCATGATAACTGCCAAACCGTTTGCGTGTGCTTCGTCAATGAGTGCTTTCAATTCTTCAGGAGTACCAAAGCGTGAACTTGCTGCAAAAAAAGAACTTACATGATAGCCAAAACTACCATAATAGGGGTGTTCTTGGATTGCCATAATTTGAATTGCGTTGTATCCCGCTTTTACAATTCGTGGCAATACGTTGTCTTTAAATTCAGTATAAGTGCCTACTTTTTCAGCATCTTGTCCCATACCGATGTGGCATTCATAGATAAAAAGAGGGTTTATGGTAGGTTTAAATGATTTCTTTTTCCATGTATATTCTTCATCTGGAAACCATACTTGTGCCGAAAATATCTTTGTTTGTTCGTCTTGAACAACTCTATTAGCCCATGCTGGAATGCGTTCTCCTTCTCCTCCGCACCAGCTAACCTGCATTTTATACAAATTGCCGTGCTTTATTTTATCTTCGTCAATGGTTAATTCCCAATCTCCGCTATCTGTGATACGATTACATTTATATTCGTCAGTTTTCTGCCATTGATTGAAATCACCTATTAAATAGATATTGGTAGCATTCGGTGCCCATTCACGGAAAATCCATTTTCCATTTTTTTTGTGTAATCCATAATACTTGTAACCATTCGCAAAGTCAGAAAGTGTTTGTTTTCCGTCATTGGTTAATTGTTTTATTTTATTGACAGCGTTTTGATGTCGCCCACGAATCGCTTCGTTATAAGCTGCTAAGTAACTATCATTTTTAGCAACACCCATTAATTGCACCTTGTTATTTATTGCTTCTTTTTTAGCAGAAGACTTCTTTTCCTGAATCTTTTTAATCATGATAGTTCTTTGATTTAATTAATTTGTATGGCGAATACCATTTTCATAGTATCCGCGTGTTGTAACGTTTCCATTGCGGTCGCGTTCTGTAAATTGTCCGTTTCGAATATTGTTTTTGTACGTTCCTTCGAATCGTACACCATTTTTATCTTCTTCTATTGCATTTCCAAAACGTTTTCCTTCTTTATAATCCCCCCGAAATTTACTTCCGTCAGCAAAATAAATCGTTACAGTGCCGTTCATTTTGCCATTTTTGAACAGACCATCTATAATATCTTTATTATGCTTGGTGAGTTTTCCTTGTCCATTTTGCAAGTCATTCTCCCAATTACCAACATAAACATCACCATTTTTCCAAGTCATTGAGCCGTATCCATTTCTCATTCCTTTTAAGAAATGACCTGTATAAATGTCGCCATTTTTATAGCGCATAATCCCTTCTCCTGTGCGCTCGTCTTCAAAATAGTCGCCTTCATATACGTCGCCATTACTAAATTTATACACGCCCTTTCCATGGCGTAAGTCGTTTTTCCAATCGCCGCTATATTCTTCGCCTCGTGTGTAGAGGTAAAAGCCTTTTCCTTCTTTTAGATTGTTCACCCAATTACCGATATAGGTAGTTCCATCTTCCCAAACGAATTTGCCATGACCATTTTTTTTGTCATCTTCCCATTGACCATCATAGTATGCACCATTGGAAAAAGTGTAACGACCCATGCCGTTGCGTTTGTCCATTATCCATTTCCCGTCGTATTTGTCCCCATTAAAATAGTACATTACGCCGCGTCCTTGTTGATAATCTTTGTACCAAAGTCCATCGTATTTATTGCCGTTTTTAAATGTAAAAACGCCTCTACCATGTTGTTGGTCTTGAAACCATTGTCCAATATATTTTTCTCCGTCAGAAAAAACGTATGTTCCTTCTCCCTGACGTTTTCCTTTCACGTATTCGCCTTCGTAGTAGTCCCCATTTTTGTAGGTTGCTTTTCCTTTTCCTTCAGGTCTTCCGTGCAATAATTCGCCTTTATATTGTCCTCCGTCCCTTGTTGTAACATTTTGCCCTAACGAAAATAGGGGTAAAACGGAGAAGATGATTGTTATATATAGATTTTTCACTGTTTTATTTTCTTTAAAAAGTAACTTCCGTACTTATGCTTTTGATATCAACACAAAGAAAGTTTATTTTCATTTTGCCGAGTGCAGCAACATCTTATGCAAAGATACATTTTAAAAACGGCTTTAGCAAAAATCTAAACTTTTTTTCACTAATTCCAATTCTGTTTAAAAAATATCTTTTGGTAGATTTCTTGTTTTTAGCAATCAAGAAATTATGGCAACCAAGTCGTTACCATGATATAATCCTTGTGAAAAGTAATATTTATTTTGACAGAAATATTATTCTTTAAGTTTGTAACTTCTTGTCTTTCAATGTCTACTTTCATATCTTGATAACCTAAATGCTCTTCAGAAAACAGCTTGTAAACAGCTTCTTTTGCACACCATGTTATCAATAAATCTTCTGTTGTCGTGTAATTTTCGTCTTTATGTAAAAATCTTTTTGCAATTTTCTGAATACGTTCCGACCAATATTCTATATCAATACCCACGCGTAATGCTTTGGAAAGCAGTATGGCAAGGTAGCCTTTCGAATGTGAAATGCTGATGTTATAATCTTGAATGACTGGTTTTCCATTTTCATCGTGGGTGATTTTGACTTCTTTTTCTAATATTTTAGAAAGTAGTTCGTTTGCACCTTTGCGCTCTTCTTGGCGTCCTAATCCTATTGTTTGGACTCCCAAAATTACATCTTTAGCAAGATTTTTGATGCTTCTTTCCATCTTTGAGCGTTACTTTTATCTTGTTAATGCGACGATTATCAATGGCAAGTATTTCAAAAATGAAATGTTTGAACTTTAAACGTTCATGTAAAACAGGAAACTCTCCTTTTATTTGGAGCAACAAACCTGCTAACGAGTCAGCTTCAGCATGTAATTCTTCTGAAGTTTCATCGTCTATATCCAATACTTTTGCAAAGTCGCCAATAGAAGTTTTGCCTTCAAAAATATAAACATAATCAGATATTTTTCGATAGAATTGCTGGTCGTCATCAAATTCATCATTGATTTCTCCAACAATTTCCTCTAATATATCCTCTAAAGTAACAATGCCACTTGTGCCGCCAAACTCATCGACTACAATGGAAATATGTACTTTGTTTTCTTGAAATTCACGCAACAAATCGTCAATTTTCTTTGTTTCTGGAACAAAATAAGGTGGGCGAATCAAACTTTGCCATCTAAAAGTTGTTGGCTTATTAAGATAGGGTAGAAGGTCTTTAATGTAAAGAATCCCTCGTATATTGTCTTCATTGTCTTGATAAACAGGGATTCGCGAGTAATTGTTTTCTACGATACACTTTAAAACTTGCGAATAATTAGACCGAATATCAAGGTCAATAATATCTTGCCGTGATGTCATTACCTCTTTTGCTGTTTCATCAACAAAGCGGATAATGCCTTCTAACATTTCTTGTTCGTTGCTAATTTCGCTTTTGTTTGTAAGCTCTAACGCTTGCTCCAACTCGTCCATGGAGAGTTTTCTATTCTCTTTTTTTACAATCTTTTCGGCGAAAGTACTGCTTTTGAGAAGAATAGATTCGAATGACCAAAACATTTTTCTTGCCAACATAATACCCTTTACGGTACGGCGACAGAATTTTAAAGGATTCATGCTGCTATATACTTTCGGCATAATTTCGCCAAATAGGAGCAGAAGGAAAGTAAGAAAAATAGTAGCACACAATATTTCAACCCATTCAACCTTAAAGATAACCATGCGTCTGAGGGCATATCCAGAAAGCATGACAATGGTAACATTAACTAAATTGTTTAAAATCAAAATCGTAGCTAATGTTCTTTCGCTATCTTCTCTTAATTCTTGAATGTGTTTATCGGTGTTACTTTTATTGGGTTCAAGTTCGTCTAAATCGTTAGGAGTAAGACTAAAGAAAGCAATTTCCGAACCACTTGCAAATCCTGATATGTAGAGCAAAATACAAACTAAGGCGATAGCAATAAGCACACCTATTGAAGGTGCTTGAAATTCTACATACGAGGAAAGTAAATTAGCAATATCGTTCATTAAAATGGAGCTTCTTCCTGTGTTTGTGCAGGAATATTATTTTGGGCATTTGTTGTAAGATTTTGTGTTTCTTTTGTTCCTTCTGTCTTTTTGGGTGCAGAAAGCCATTCCAATGTGTCCGCATAGATTTCCGTTACTTGACGTCTCATGCCCTTTTTATCATCGTAACTTCTGTATCTAATTTTGCCTTCAATACAAATTTTATCGCCTTTGTGAATATATTGCTCAGCATATTTTGCTAATTGTTTGAACAATACGATGTTATGCCAATCGGTATGGTCAGGAACTTGCGTGCCGTTCGCCAATGTATAGCCTCTTTCTGTTGTTGCCAAAGAAAAGGAAGCAACACATTGGTCTACATCGTAATAGCGCACTTCAGGTTCTTTCCCTACATGCCCAATGAGCATAACTTTATTCATAGCGATGAAAATTTATTATTATTTCCACATACCGAGGTATCTGAAAGTAAAGTTTTTTCCTTTAGCTGAAGGAAATTGGCTTCTTCCATCTACTCTTTCTTTCAAGTAGTCGACAATTCTGTTGTAGCAATCAATTCCTGAGATAGATTTACATCTTGCTACGAACTGTGTATCACGATATTCGTGTTTGCCAGTTGCTGCGGTATAAACCACACGTTTGAAGTTTAACGCACCTTCGTACCAACCGTCACGTTCTTCGTTGAGGTGCATAATCGTTGGATTGTCCTTTTTCAGCATTACAGCACTACTTCTGACTGCCTTCTTTTGTTTGAAATCAAGCATCGTTTGTGCTTCTGTTTTTATGATGATAAAGTAAATCCGTGGACGTACTTTGTATCTTTTCGGGTAATAAACATCGCTATCAGCGTAAACTCTGATGTCATCTTCTAATTCAGGTGTAAGCTGAATGTCTGGAATCGATGCAAGGAAATCTAAAGCTTCTTCAACATTGTATGCCAATGTTTCGTTGTCAAAATATCTTAAATATAAATTCATTTAGTCGGTGCTAGTATGTTTCTCTAAAAAATAAAATAAAATGAATGAGCGGAAAACGAGACTCGAACTCGCGACCCCAACCTTGGCAAGGTTGTGCTCTACCAACTGAGCTATTTCCGCAA
>OBRT01000234.1_pt1 | contig 16557 bp, 9 predicted proteins | sample 1494891 | NCBI WGS metagenome assembly OBRT01 (sample SAMEA3360688, study PRJEB22359) | human gut metagenome | biome: ENVO:urban biome; feature: ENVO:human-associated habitat; material: ENVO:feces | place: Bangladesh | collected 2011 | reverse complement strand
TGAAATATACGAAGTAAACGAAGAATTCAGAAATATGATTAATGCTATAATAAAGAATGGTGGAAAGTTGCCTATGTATTGATTAAAAAAAACGTTATGCACTAACACCCTTATATGGGGGGGCAAAAGGCGCTTTACTACGCCAATATTTGGCTTTTTCCAAGTCTTTTTCTACTCCAAGACCTATTTCGTAGCGGCGTGCCAATTCCTTTTGAGCATATTCATTGCCCCATTCTGCCGCCTCTTTTAAAAGTCGAACGCCTTCTTCTATATTCTGTTCAACGCCGTTACCTTCTATAAAGCAATCAGCCAAGAAGGCTGCGGCATCTTCAGATAATCCGCTTTCAGCTTTCCAAAGCCATTCTATTCCTTTCTGTTTATCAACTTCCAAACCTAATAAGCCTAAGAAATAGGCTCGTCCGAGCAAATATTGTCCCAAAGCAACACTTGCATAAGCCGATTTTTTATACCATTCTAATGCCTTTTCATTGTTGATTTCTACTCCCCAGCCTTGCTCATAACAGTCGCCCACCTCTACATAAGCATCGATGTACCCTGCTTTAGCTGATTGAAGATAATACTTAAAAGCGGCTTCATCGTCTTGATTTTCAAACGCTTGGTTGGCTTTTTCAAATAAAATTTCGCCTTTTGTCTTCATTTTTCCAACATTGTTCGTGGCAATACGAGGTGGTACTTCCGATTGAGCCGATACCATTTGCGAAACACAAAAGGCACAAAAGATAAGACATAAGATTCTCATAAAACAGCAATGCTATTTCCCCAATTCCACAAGTCGGATACTCAAAGGAGCAACCGTAATGAGATGACGTTTGTAAAGATCGCCAACAGCTTTTTTATAGACCTTTTTTGAAACTTGAAACGTGCGCTTTATATCTTCAGCATCGCTCTTATCGCTTAATTCACAAACGCCTCCATTGTCCTTTAAATATTGCAAAAGCACTTCGGCAAAGTCTGTTGCAAACTTTTGTCCTGTCGGTTGAAGGGTGCAATCAATCTTTCCATCGGGACGAACATTGGCAATATATCCTTTCATTCGGTCGCCCGTGTGGACATATTGAAACACTTGGTCGCCATAAACAAGCCCCGGATATTTGTTATCAATGATGACTTTAAAGCCTAATTCGGTCTTTTGCCATATCATTAAATCTACCTCTTCACCTTGATGATAAGGTGGTTGTTCTTCCGAGAAATATCGTTCCACCTTTGCCGAAGCCACCAAACGATAGGTTTCTTCATCAAGATGAATATGAACAACGTAGGATTCGCCCAACTGCATACGTTTTTTCTGCTCACGGAATGGGCAAAATAAGTCTTTTGTAACACCCCAGTTAAGGAATGCTCCATATTCATTTACCCACGAACATTCCAAATAAGCAAAGCTATTCACCACTGCTAAAGGTTGTTCAGTGGTTGCTATTGGTCGTTCTTCTTGGTCTAAATAAACGAATACACGCACGTTATCACCAATAGAAATGCCCTCGGGAACATATTTTTGTGGCATCAATATTTCGCCTTCACGTCCACCGTCAAGATACAAACCAAATGGGTCGCCGTTGCCTTCACGCAATGCTACCTTTAATACCGTTAGGGTATTATAATCACCAATTCTTATTTTTGTCATTTTTATTTCCTCTCTTACTTTATTATATGGTTTCCTCTTCACAGTCGTTATCCACTATCTTCCCATCTTTTAGGTGGATAGTGCGGTCAGTTAAGGTTGCTAAAGTTTCGTCATGCGTTACAATTACAAAAGTTTGCCCAAACTTATCGCGCAATTCAAAGAAAAGTTTGTGCAATTCTTCCTTATTTTTTGTATCCAAACTTCCCGATGGTTCGTCAGCAAGAATAACTGCAGGATTGTTCATTAAAGCTCTCGCCACAGCTACACGTTGCTTTTCACCACCCGAAAGTTCATTAGGTTTATGCGTAGCACGGTCGCTTAATCCCATAAATTCTAATAATTCTTCTGCCCTATTGCGTGCTTCTTTCGGTTTCATACCCGCAATATAAGCAGGAATCATGATATTTTCAATGGCAGTAAATTCTGGTAAAAGTTGATGAAATTGGAACACAAAGCCCAAATGTTTATTGCGAAATTCGCTCAGTTTATTAGCCGATAGCTTGTTCGTTTCTATTCCGTCTACCACCACCGAACCACTATCAGGCTTGTCTAATGTACCAAGAATTTGCAACAATGTAGTTTTTCCAGCACCAGATGGTCCTACAATGCTCACTATCTCGCCTTTTTCGATGCACAAATCAATATTTTTCAACACTTGTAGTGAGCCAAAACTCTTTGTGATACCTTTTATTTCTATCATATTTTATTAATTTTTCTATACGTCCAATCACGGAAAACATCGTATGCACTACGTTCCTCTGTGTGTTGCGGTTGTGCAAATGTCATATCGTCCATGTGGTTTCCATATTGGTCAGGGAATATTATCATGAGCGTTTTGCCCTTAAAGAATTTATTTACCTCGTCAGGAATACGTTCCATGGCATTCTTATAGGATATGGTACCCTTTCGTGCCGCAATGATTACAAACAAATGGTCTTCTTTAACCTCTGTTGCCAAGCGTGGAAGTTCGTTCCAATGTTCCATTTCTGCATACTCTGCTCGCACATTTGCGTGTCTATTGCGAATGTAACTACGTATCAAATCTATAGTTTCTTGCCGTCCGTGGAACACAATTCTGCAATCTGTATTCGATGCCAAACGTGAAATTCGTTCCAACCAACGATAAAAGCCTGGTTCAAATTCGGCTCTTGATGGCACAGCCACTTGTATTCTGCGAATGGTATTGAGCGGTTGCACAATGCGAGCAATAGAAATTTGGCGACTTAAACCATTGTAAAGACTCTGCGTGAACTGTCCCCAAAAGCCTTTGGTGATGACTTGTCGGGCATGCAAACCCATTACTATTTCCGATGCTTGAAACTCTTTGAACGCATGTTTTATGCCGTTTGCGATGTTGGCAGCAATACGAACTTGTGTTACCATAGGCACATTGACAGATGATGCTTGCTTTTGTAAATGCTCTAACAATCGCTTTCCTTCTTCTTGGTTAGCCACTGCGTTCACATCATCGTAGACAACATTGAGACCAACAATCTCGCTTTTGAGTTTTGCATTGCGCATCATCATCGCCAAAGATAATAAATTATCGGCATATTCAGGGTATTTTACAGGAATAAGGATACGTTCATCACCATTGGCACGCACCATTTCGGGTTCTTCTTTCTTCGTTAAACGTATTTGTTGAGCCGCTCTTTCGGTTACAATGGTAGAAATGACACAGGTAAAGAGTATCATTATCACGATTCCGTTCAGCACTTCGTCATTGAAAAGATAGTGTCCTGGGGACGTTTCCAACTTCATTCCTACCATTACAATAGCAATTGCGCCTGCCGCATGGGCGCTTGTCAAGCCAAACATCATGTTTGCCATATTGCGAGGCAACTTGAAAAGAAATCCAGCCAAATAAGCTGCCACAGCTTTTCCAAACGTTCCGAAGAACACAATGCACAGCACTACCCAAATGATATGACCTCCCTCAAAGAGCAAACGCACATTAATGAGCATGCCTACGCCTATCAAAAAATAGGGAATGAACAAGGCGTTACCCGTAAATTCAATATGGATCATCAAGGGGGAAAGGCGTGGTATAAATCTGTTAAGTATAAGTCCAGAGAAGAAAGCACCGAAAATGCCCTCTAAGCCAATAATATCAGAGAGCGCAGCAGAGAAAAAAAGTACGCCAAGAACGAAGATAAATTGCATTACCGCATCAGCATATCGGCGTAAAAACCAGCGTGTAATGCGTGGTATCAACCATATTAATCCACCAATATAAAGGGCTAATTTCAAAAGAAACCACACCCAAAAAGCTCCGCCACTGCCTCCTTGAAACGAATTAACAATCATTGCCATGATGACTAACGACAAGAGAAGTGCAATCATTGTCCCCCCAACACTCAACGTAGAAGCCGTGTGTTGCGACAATCCGTAACGCCCTACAATAGGGTAGGCTATCAATGTGCTTGACGACATGATACACCCTAAGAGCAAAGACGACATAGTAGAGTAATGCAACAAGTAGACTCCCATGTAAAATGTTAATATAAAAGGAGTTACAAAGGTCATTAAACCAAAGATAGCCACACGTCCTTTGTTCTTGTTAAAGCCCTCTAAATCCATTTCAAGTCCTGCCAAAAACATAATGTAATAGAGTCCAACTTTTCCAAAAAGTTCAAAGGAAGCATCACGTTTCAATATATCCAACCCATATTCGCCCACCAAAACGCCAGCCAAAACCATTCCAATGATGTGCGGAATGCGTAATCGTCCCATAATAATAGGCGACAATAAAATGAGCATCAACACAACAAAGAATATCAATGTTGGGTCGGTTATGGGGAAATATTGGGCAATATTGAACATCTTTTATTACGTTTTTAATGTGAGCGTATTGTTTCCCCTTTTTGGGTGTACTTTGCCCTTTGTAGGGGCGTGATTTATCACGTTCCTCATTGCAAGATTTTAGCTTATTTAGTGTTTTAGGAACGTGATAAATCACGCCCCTACATCTTGCCGAATGTAGCTATATCTTCTGCAAAGGTAGCAAAAACTTATGGGTTGCAGCGGTATAGTGGTTAGTTTTTTATATTTTTGCAATGTTTTAAATAAGTTGTGGCACAATCAATACATTATGTTGAATAAAAGTATTAATTTTGTCCACGAATAAAAATAAGATAAATAGGATAATGAAAGTTGCAATTGTAGGTGCCAGCGGTGCGGTAGGACAGGAATTTCTCCGCATATTGGCAGAGAGAAATTTTCCATTAGACGACCTTGTTCTCTTTGGTTCAAGCCGTTCGGCTGGTAAAAAATATACCTTTAAAGGTAAAGAATATGAAGTGAAACTCCTTCAGCACAATGATGATTTCAAGGATATTGACATCGCATTTACCAGTGCTGGCGGTGGAACATCGGCTGAATTTGCTGAAACCATTACGAAATACGGTGCGGTGATGATTGATAATTCAAGCCAATTCCGTATGGAAAACGATGTACCATTGGTTGTTCCTGAAATCAATGCAGAAGATGCGTTGAATCGTCCTCGCGGTATCATCGCCAACCCTAATTGTACCACTATTATGATGGTTGTAGTTTTGAATCCAATCGAAAAGCTCAGCCACATCAAACGCATTCGCATCAGCTCTTATCAAAGTGCTTCGGGTGGCGGTGCGGCTGCTATGCAGGAGTTGGAACAACAGTATAAGGAAATTCTTGAAACGGGTAAAGCAAAGACTATCAGTAAGTTCCCACACCAATTGGCTTACAACGTGATTCCTCAAATCGACAAGATGACGGAAACTGACTACACAAAAGAGGAAATGAAAATGTACTACGAAACGCAAAAAATAATGCACTCTGATGTTCGCACGAGTGCCACTTGTGTTCGTGTTTCATCGCTTCGTAGCCACTCTGAGGCTGTTTGGTTGGAAACAGAAAAGCCATTAGCGGTTGCCGAAATACGCAAAGCTTTAGAAAATGCTCCTGGTATAACTTTGGTAGACGACCCTCAAAACTATGTTTACCCTATGCCTTTAGAAAGTGCGGGCAAAGACGATATTTACGTGGGACGTATTCGTAAAGACCTTGCCGACGAAAATGGCACAACGCTTTGGCTCACAGGCGACCAAATTCGCAAGGGTGCAGCCCTCAACGCAGTGCAAATTGCAGAATATTTAATAAAGGTGGGCGATGTAAAGTAATGCCCCACAATCCGAAAGAATACCAAAAACGCCACGATGCAAGTTGTATCGTGGCGTTTTCGTGTTTTAAATGTAGCTTTATTTATGCTCTTTATAATATTTCACAGCAGCCTCAACATTGGCTTTTACTGCTTTTGAAGAAAAAGTAGCACCTGTTACACCGTCTACCGAACCTACTTTAGAAAAACTTTTACCACTAAATTTTGGTAACATTTGTTTGTTTACTCTATTGAAATAGGCAGGTGTTTCACGATTTTTCAATGCGACAACCTTCACAACTTTATTGTTTTTAATGTAAACTTCCAATGGAGTTGCACCTTTATATCCTCGCACATTGGCTGCCAACGATGTTGTATTTACAACGTATGTTCCGTTCGCCTGCTTGCGCATAACGTTATCTTGCCCCAATGCAGCAAATGCTAAACTCGTAGCAAAAAGTATAGCAACTGAGAATACGCATAATTGTTTTTTCATTGTCTCTTTTTTTTAATTTGTTACAGATTTCTTATTGTTACAAAATTAAGAAATTATCTTGACCAAATATCAGTATTTTCAATTTTTAACCCATAGATTTGATTTTTTACACACTCAGAATATTGAACTATGCAAAATATTTTTTATAACAAATACCACTTCAAGTTATACCCTACTGATTATCAATAGAATACAAAATAGGCTGTTTTGAATTAAAAAACAGCCTGTTTTGAAACGCAAAACAATAGGTTTTGATTTTTAGTGGAGAAGATGACGCAAAAAAAAGAAAATCGTTCCTACTTTTTATTTGTCAGAAAAACTTTCAAAATATCTTGATTTTTTCAAATAATACATATCATTTAAATAATAACTTTGCAATTTCTTTTTCCAAAAAGAAAAATAATAAAATATCATTATGTAATCATTATACGGCAAATTTAGCCATCTAAGCCTACAAAAAGTAACATTCTGTAACGAGAAAAAACTTATGTTCAGTTTTTTTGAAATAATATTCGGAAAATATTAGGTAGTATAAAAAGTTTTATTTATATTTGCCACATAATCTGTTGCAAATATTAATATCACATATACAATCGTTAACAAAATCAGAAAACATGAAAAAAAGATTTACTAACCTTTTCGCTTGTCTGATTGCTGTAGCTTTTGCTTTGCCTGGTTTTGCTCAGTCAAAGTATGAAATGCAGAAAATTCACAAGCGTGAAGTCCAAAAAAGGATTTTAGAAATGAGAGGACAAGCAGTTGAAAACCATGAACTGCTCGACCAAATGGCACAACCTACAAAGGGTGTTCGCGCTGCTTTCAAGCAAGCAATGCAACCTGTTGCTGTGCCACAAATGCTTAAAACACCTTTAACAGCACGCCAAATTGAAATGTTGGGTAGCTGCCTTATGGAAGAATACGGAACCTTAGTATCATTCTCTCCATCAACAACCATTACCCTAAACAAACTGGCTCAATATGGTTATGACAACGTCTTTACAGGTGGTAGTGCGCTCATAGGCGACACATATTATGGCATGGCAGTTCAAAGTTTTGCAGGTATGACCATGCTTACGCTTTATGTTACAGATTTGAACACATTGAAAAGCGAAGAAAAATATGTGTTCGAAAAAACACTTATGGCAACTGAAACAGCCAAAGACCCTAATTCTAATACTGTATTTGGACAATTTTATAATGCAGATATGACCAAATTAGAATGGGGTATCATAGACTATGCGGCACAAAAGAGAACCACTATCAAAGCATCTGAACGCCGTTATGTAGCACTCGCATACGCTAAAGACGGAATGGTTTATGGTGTTGCAGTAGACGGAAAACTTTATAAAATTGAGCCAACTACGGGCATTGAGACTCCTATTGGCGACACTGGTGTCAAATTACTCACAGCTAACAAGAAAGTTTTCCCACAAAGTGCAGATATAGACCCTGTTAGCGGAACATTCTATTGGGCTGCAACCGATGCAAACGAAGTTTCTAAACTCTATACAGTGAACCTTCAAACTGGTCTTGCAACAGAAGTTGGTACCTTGCCAAACTCTATTTCAGGTCTCGCTATTCCTGGTGCTGCTGCTCAAGACGGAGCACCTGACCAAGTTTCAAACGTAACCTATGATTTCGTTGAATCTTCTCTCACTGGTAAAGTTACCTTCACTGCACCAACACAAACATATGGTGGCACACCTTTAAACAAAGCCGTTGAATTGAAATATGTGATTTATATTGACGGGCAACAAGCTGCAACAGGTAAAGTTCTGCCTGGTGCGGTAAAAACTGCTGACGTAACAGTAACAGAAGACGGACTTAAAAACTTCAAAATCGTTGTTTCTAATGCAGTTGGCAATGGTGCAAAATTCAATGACAACCACTATGTTGGCTTCGATGTTCCATACGCTCCTGAAAATTTAGTCCTTACTCATAGTACAACAGGACATGTAAAACTTACATGGACAGCTCCGATGGGTGTTGAAAACAATGGTTTCATGGGACCAATCACTTACAACGTCATTAGAGAATACAATGGAACAGGTACAATCGTAGCGTCTGGCTTGAAGGCTTTGACCTATGAAGAAGATTTGACAGCTGGCGAATATAGCTCTTACAAGTACATTGTAGAATCGGTTAATGGACGAGTTACAGGCGATTACAACGAAACTGAACCATTCTTCTTCGGAAGCGCTATTGAACCAAACTATGTTCAACCATTCGATACAGAAGCAAGCGCAACACTATGGGCAGATGTAAACCCAGTGAAAGGCAGCTATAACGAATGGAAATGGGACGAAGATAATCAGTATATGAAGTGTGGATATAGTTTTAAAGGAAAGAGCGACAATTGGTTAATCTCTCCTCCTATCCACCTCAAAGCTGGTTACACTTATTTTGTAAAGTATGATGTCATAACCCCTGCTGGTTCTGAAGAAAAAATTGAAGTAAAATGGGGACAAGATGCTGGCACAGACTTCAAAAAATTAGACAAAGAATTGATGCCTATTACTGCATATAAAGAAAAAAGGAACGTTACTCACAGCATCGAAAAGGAAATTAAAGTAGGTCCTGAAGGCAACTATAATTTCGGTTTCCACGCTGTTTCAGAGAAGGGCTCATATTTTATTGCAATCGATAACTTCCAACTTCTCCTTGGTCCATTGCCTACTGCACCTGACTCTGTTACTAATATCAAAGCTGTTACAGAAGCAAGTGGCTTAGACCAAGCTACCATTACATTCAATGCACCTACTAAAAATCGCAAGGGCGAACCAATTACATCACTCACAAAGATTGAAGTTAAGAACGGAGAACGCTTGGTAGGAACAATCCAACCAGCAGAAGTTGGAAAACAATATTCTATTACTGACCCAAGTGCAACCCATGGTGAAAACACTTATTCTGTATTTGCTTATAACGAAAATGGCATCGGAGAAAAAGCAACGGTAAATGTAAAAGTAGGACAAGACCGTCCTGGAAAATTCAAATTGACAGCCATTGACCAATTGAACTCTGTAAAATTAACATGGACAACCCCTACTGCGGCAGAAGGAGGATTCGTTAATCCTGACGGAATCACCTATTATATATACAAAGTTACTCCAGAAGGCGAAATGATTGAATTAGGTCGATCTGCAATGGGAGCAAAAGAATATGTAATAGAAAACTTCAAAACCATCGAGGGTCCTCAAACTGTAGCTTATTTTGCAGTAGTTCCGAAGAACGCATCAGGCAACGGAAAACTCCAAGCAGTAGCACTCCTCGTTGGAAAACCATATCAAATGCCTTACAAACAAAGCTTTAAGAACAATTCAGACCAAGGTCAATACTTACAAAGTGGACCATCTGAAGCTGGAGATGAATGGGTTATTACACCTTCAGCAGCTGCTGATAACGATGGTGGCGCAATGTACTTCAATCCAAAGGCAGCAGGTAAAGCACTTGCATTGTTTGGAAAAATTAGTTTGCGTGGTGCCGTTAAACCACAACTTTCATTCGATTATAAGTGTGAACCTGCTTCAAAACGACAATTAGTAATCATGTTAAAGGGTGCTGATGGTAGCGTTAAACCTCTTTATAGCAAGGATTTTGCAACCAGTAAAGAAGATAATGGTTGGCACAGAACAATTGTAAATATACCTGCAGAGTATACAGAAATGGCTTATGTGCAAATACTTTTGTTCGGTATTGCTGCTGACCCTACAAAAGAAACAGCTCCTATTTATATCGACAACATTAACATCATTGACCCACTTCCTACTGATGCGGCAGTTCAACTCGTTGCTCCAAAGAAAACATTAAAAGGACATGAGGTAAAATTCAATGCAGAAGTTACCAACTGTGGTACTACTACATTAGACGAAAAGACCATGGTGAAAATCTTTGTAAATGGTAATGAAGTTTCACAACACCCATTGACAAAGAAACTTGCAACTACTGATATGGAAGAAATACCAGTAACTTATCAAACTTCGTTGAAAGATGCAGGAACACAGTTCATTGTAAAAGCGCAAGTAGTAACAGTGTCTGACGCAGACAAGCGTAACGATGTAAGCGAAAAGACGATTACATTCAATAGTTACGATGTTCCACAACCACAAAACGTTACGACAACTGGCGATAACAAGCCTACTGTTGGATTGCGTTGGGAAGCTCCACAAATTGAAACCCCAAGTGTTGTAGAAACATTCGAGGATTACGATTCATGGACAACCTCATTTGGCGATTGGACTCTCCTTGATATGGATAAGGGTTATGCCATCTCTCCAGCCCCAAAAGAATTCCAATATCCTCACAATAATGAACAATACGCCTTTATTATTGCTGAACCAAACGAATTCTTCTCGCCTGATAGCAAACTATACAATTCTGTTCAAGCTCATGGAGGACAAAAGTATGCAATGAATACTTATCAAGTAAATTCATTAACGTCTGGTGCAACACCTATAAATTCTAATAATTGGATGATTAGTCCTATTTTGCCTGGCAAATCTCAGACTATTAATTTCTGGGCAAAGAATATTAGCCGTTATGCAGAAACATTTGATGTACTCTATTCTAATGCGGGCAATCCTAGGGATATAAGAAAGTTTATCAAAATTGGCGATACTTACACAGTGAAGGAGAACAAATGGACAAACATTATAGTTGATCTTCCTGAAGGTGCACGTTATTTTGCAATTCATCATAATACATCATCAAAAACAACAACGATGTTCATGATTGATGATATCAGCTTTACAAAGGGTAATTTGCCTCTAAGTTACAACATCTATCGTGATGGAATTTTCATCGGTAATAGTTCAACGTTGGAATTTAACGACGGACAACCTGGTGTTGATGGCAACCATACTTATAGTGTTGCAGCCGTTTATGCTGACGGTTCAGTATCAGCCCCAGTCGATGTAAACGTTGTTACAGACATTCACGAGATAGAAGAACTCAGTTCAGACAGTTACAATGTTTATACAATTGACGGTGTTCAAGTTCTTAAGAACGCTAAAGACCTCAAGTCATTGAAGCGCGGTCTTTACATCGTTAATGGCAAAAAGGTAATCATTAATAACTAATTTAACATGCCGAGGCAAGGCGACCATCGTTAATCGCCTTGCCAAAGCTAATTAAAATACAATATGACCATGTATAATAAAATACGAAATATAGCTTGCATGGGACTCTTATTGAGTTTAACCCTACCAAGTTCAGCTGCACCACGTAGCAAATCGGCTATCATGGCTGCTGCAAAACGCACATTAATGGCTAATTTTGGACGCCAAACACAACGTCGAATGGCTCCAAACACTCCACTTAAAGTGTTAAAGCAGAATGAGGCTTTCACAGTAGTAGGCACAAAGCAAGGCGGCTTTGCTATCATTAGTAATGATGACCTTGTTCCTGAAGTCTTAGGATATTCTGACGAAACATTTAATGCAGAGCAAATCAACGACAATTTCCGTTGGTATCTTGAAGCAGCAGAAGTTGCTATTAAGGATATTGTAGCGAAAGGTGAGGTTGTAAAAGGCATCAAACCAGACCCAACACTCTTCCAACAACGTGTTGATAACTTTATTACATCAAACTGGGGACAGCAATCCCCTTACAATAACCTTTGTCCTACAGCAACAAAGTCTGCTGAAGGCACATGGCAATCTTACAAACAGAGCAATATTGCCCTAACAGGTTGCGTAGCAACAGCTATGGCGCAGATTTTGCGTTATAACAAATACCCAACCAAAGGTATAGGTTCTGTAACGTTGAATGTCAAACAAGCAGATGGTACATCTAAAGATTTTACCGTTGATTTAAGCCAAAGCACTTATGATTGGCGTAATATGCGCGACAATTATAAGGCTAAAAATTACACTGATGTCGAAGCTAAAGCAGTAGCAACTTTAATGCGCGACTGTGGATTTGCGGTTAAAATGGATTATCATACCGATGCTTCAGGTTCAACAAATATAGTAGCAGCCGAAGGTTTAAAGAAACATTTCGGTTACAAAAATGTTCAATTTTATGAGCGTACCAAATATGTAAGCAAGCCAACAGAATGGATGAACCTTGTCTTTAAGGAATTAAATGAAAAGCGCGCTATTCTGTACGGAGCTATAGACCCTAAAAAACGTGCTGGTCACGCTTTCGTTTTCAGTGGATATAACGAAGAAGGTAAAGTATATGTTAATTGGGGTTGGGACGGCTCTAACAACGGTTTCTATGATGTTTCTATCTTGAATCCAACTGGATATGAGTTCCGTTCAAATCAATCAATGGTCATCGGTATTGCGCCAGACCGCCCTACTAAGGATTTGGTACTTAAACTTAACGTTACTACTCCTGGTTCTTTGAAAACTCAAATCACTGCGGAACAGATTGCAACCCTCAAAGGTGTTGTCGTTACAGGTAGTTTAAACTCTACGGATATTAAGTTCTTGCGCAACCTTGCAGGTCTTGATGAAGCCAACCAACAGACTCCAAACTCTATCGAAACAATCGATTTGAGTGGTGCAAACATAGTTGAAGGCGGTGATCCATACCTTATCGAGAATGACATTATGTTCACTACCACGAACAACGAAATGCCTGAACGTGCATTCTATGGCTGCCAAGGCTTGACAAAAATAGTACTTCCTAACTCAATAGTCAAGATTGGTGATGGCGTATTTGGCAACATTAATTCTTTGTCAGAGGTAGTTGTTCCAACAGGAACTGACAAGCAATTTAAGCTCATTGATAATGTTCTTTATTCACAAGACGGAACTGAAATTATCGAAGTAATGCCTATGGCATCAAAGAAGCTCAACATTAAAGCTCCTATCAAGAAGATTCACGCTTACGGATTTGCTGGTTGCCAACGCATTACTGATATAGTTTTGCCTGAAACCATTGAATCAATTGGTAACAAAGCATTTGCTAATTGCTTTACTTTCAACAGCATTCGCACATTCAAGAAGGCTCCTTGCAAATTAGGAAAAGATGTTTTTGCTGATATTAACAAGGCCATCACTCCTCTCTATGTTCCTCTTTTCACTGTTGATACCTACAAGGAAGCTGCTCAATGGCAAGACTTCTTCAAAAATTATGGTAACTTAAAATCGTTCGGTACACAGATTACAGCACGCAACATAGTACGCCCTTATGGCGATGAAAATGGAAAATTTGGTTGGATTACTGTAGGCGATGAGTTTATAGGAACACCTGAATTTACTTGTGCAGCAGTAATAACATCAAAGGTTGGCACATATCCTATCCAAATTTCAAAAGGTTCTGTCGTTTCTGATATGCTCTTCTTGGTTCCTGGCGAACTCACAATCGTTAAAGCAAAGGCACAAATCAAGATTGTAAACAAACACGTTTATATTGCTGACAATTACAAACCAGAGTTTACTATCGAAGGTTTGAAGAACAACGAAACTGCAAGTGTACTCACCAAGCAACCTACTTTCATCATTAAAGATAAGGACGGCAATGTTGTAAATGATTTCTCTAAGGAAGGACTTTACACTGTAACAGCATACGGAGCAGAAGCTGAAAATTATGATTTCGAGTATGTTCTTGCGAATGTAATGGTTTACAAAGATGCAGCAGGTATTGAAACTATTACGGAAAGCGATATTGATGACGCACCTTATTATAACTTGCAAGGTGTACGCATTGAGAAACCTACTCATGGCGTATATATCCACAACGGCAAGAAGGTGGTTATCAAATAATTAAAGTGATTATTTATCATCTATAAAGATAGAGTGCAGCCCCACAAGTTGCACTCTATTTTTATACCATATTTCATCTTTTTCACATTGTTCTTCTTTTATATCATAGTTTATCAGTACCTTTGTGTCCACATCACATAGCCTTAAAAACTTCTATCCAATATTTATATAGAGAGGATTAAATAATCGTAAACATTAATTCATATAAAAAACAAATGAAAAAAGTTTTATTTTTTTGTGCAATAGCACTCTGTGTAGGCTTTGCATCATGTTCTGACGATGACGCAGATGACTTTAAAAAGACTGACGGAGTTTCAACTTTTACAATGGGTGGTTTCCTTTTGAACGAAGGTAACTATGGTACAAACGGACACCTCGCTTACATTAACCGCAAAACGGGTGCTTACACCGACAGTGTTTACTACAAAGTAAATGGTAAGATGTTGGGAAACATAGCTCAAGCAATAACTTTCGCAAATGGTAAAGTTTATATTGTTTCTCAAAAGGGTGAAAACAATGGTAGCGAAGGTTTAATTGTTATTGCTGATGCAACGACTTTGAAACGTATCAAGTCTATATCACCAGCAGCATTAGCAGAAAAGAACCCAGACCAAATCTCTGTGCTTGGCGAAGACATGTACGTTCATAGTACAACTTACGGAAAAAATTATACTTCTATTTACGCTTTATATCGCATTCAACCTGATGGTAAAATCATGACCATTGCAGGTGGAGAAGATATTACCAATCTTCCTATGGTAGTTTATAATGGTAAAATTTATGCAGCTTCAAAGAATAAAGAAATCATCGTTATCGAAGCAAGTAAAATCATAAAGAAAATTGCTGTAGCAGGTACGCCTACTGGTATTCAAATAGACAACTATGGAAAACTTTGGGTTTCTACTGAAGGCGATTTCCAAGGTATTACACGCATTGATATTCGCAATCTTGATAATCCTGTCGCAACCCAACATAAGTTAGAACAACCTATTGGGCGTGGTTATGCTCACGCTCCTGCATTCGGAGTAATAAGAAATAAAGTTTATTTCTGCAATGGAACTTCAACTATCTATAAGCACGATTTCACCAACAACCAGACTTCAAAAATGGTAGATGTTGCAACTTTCAATCCAAATGCTACAATCAACTATAACGGTGTAAGCGTTGACCCTATATCAGGCGATGTTTATTATTCAGGTATTAAGAGTTTTGAGCAATGGCAACAAAATGCAACATTCGTATTCTCTGATAGCGGAGTTGGTTTGGTTAAGAAATGGGAGTTTGTTAACAAGAATGCTTTTCCAGCAGGAATGTTCTTCAATAGTTCATTCTAAAAGTATGGCACATCAAAAGGTGGGATTTTTCTAACACAAACATACACAAAATTTATATTAAAGGTGGGATAGATTGCAAATCTATCTCACCTTTTTTTGCGCCTATATGGAAAATTTTGAACAATGTCTGCGCTCTATACGCACTAACCAAATATTCTTGCAAAAATAAGATAATTATTAAAATGTATCTAATTGAAAATAAATAAGTTACCTTGTTTGTAAAACTAAACTGGTAAAGGTTTGGAAACGAGCGAGCTACTCGGCTTCGCTGTTTTCTGCCTAACAAAGAACGCTTGTTATTCTGTCTGCAAAGATAATATTTTGTTACCGAATAACAAGCGCTTTGGATGAAATATACCTAATAATTTTTATCTTTCTATAAGCTATATGAAATTATAGAATCTGTTACAAACTGAAATTAGAAACAGATTGTTTTATCATAAAAACGAAAAAATAATGGGTCTCCCGGAATTTGGAGTGATATCATTTAATATCTGATTATCAATAACTTTTGTGAGTTCTATTCTTTCACATCCCTTTGTTTACTGAATATTAAAGAAAATAAAGTGCTAAAATAAAGGCTACAAAATTTATACTTATCTTACATGGGTTATCCACACCACAAAGAGCTTATATTTAAGGGTTTACAGTACCTTTTTTATCAACAGGAAGCCTGAAAAATATAATACCATCACTCCAAATTCCGGAAGACCCAAAATAATATTTTTAATTTTTGGCACCATAATTGCTATTTTGCTTTTAGATATGCTGTTATTGCACCGTAGCGGAATCGGAAGGACACCGTAAGAAAAACTATCAACTAAAAATGATTGATATGAGAAAAGAAATTCATGTTGTTTCTAATCCAGACGGAGGGTGGGACGCAAAGTGACCAAATGCAGACAGAGCCTCAAAACACTTTGAAACAAAGAAGGAGGCAATGGACTGGGGACGCAATCTTGCCAAGAAAGAAGGGGCAGAACTTATTCCTCATGGAAAGGATGGAAAGATTCAGAATCCTAATAGTTATGGTAATGACTCTTGCCCTCCAAAAGACACGAAACATTAACGTCATCTAAGAAGACAGGGAGTGTCAAATTGGCACTCCCTGCTAGTTTATCACCATGAAACAAAAGATCCTACCAACTGTATCATAGTCTTCGTCCTCTCTTTTTCTTGTTCGCTTGGTATCTGAGCTTGCGCTGCCATGCTGCTTCGGCATAATCATCGCC
>OBRT01000231.1_pt1 | contig 16721 bp, 3 predicted proteins | sample 1494891 | NCBI WGS metagenome assembly OBRT01 (sample SAMEA3360688, study PRJEB22359) | human gut metagenome | biome: ENVO:urban biome; feature: ENVO:human-associated habitat; material: ENVO:feces | place: Bangladesh | collected 2011 | reverse complement strand
AAAATGTCTAAAAATAGCCTTTAAAAAAGTGTATTTTATAGAAATAGTATTGATAATTGACGATTGTTGTATTATTATATAAATAAGGATACTAGTGAATTATTTTATTCCCTAGTATAGGCAAATACTGATAAGAAAGAGGAGCGGGGAAATGGATAATATTTTTAAAAGATTTACTTGCCTAATGTTGGCATTATTAATGGTTTTGGAAGTGTTTAGTCCACTTGCTGTATCAGCAAAATCACTTTTTGATGAGGAAGAAAATCAGAACTCAATTATGAGTGAACAAAAAGTGGACGACAAATCTATACTAGGACAAGAAAGGACCAAGCCCAAAAAAGTACAAGCTGAGGACGATTTGTTTTCAGTTCCTGGTGTAAAAAGAGAAGAAGATCGTAAAGGAACAAAAAATATTCAAAAATCTCCAGCAAGGGAAAAAGAGTCATCAATACTAATTGAAAGTCCTGCAAGGGAAGAAGTTGCACCACAAAAAGAATTTGGCGACAAAATAATCGAAGCAGGCAGGCAAAGAGAGCAAAGGGCAGAAGACAAACTTAACCAAGCAGTAGAAAGGGCAAAGAAAGCAGAACAAAATGCTAAGGCTAGTGCTAACCTAAAGCTAGAAAGCATGGAAATTGAAAAGCCTGGCTACAAAGCTTGGAGAGTAGTAAACAGAATAAAAGCAATCTACAAGGACGGCAAGCTTGACTGCCAAGGACTTCTAATAGAAGTAGAAGACTTTAAAGGCAACAAGAAAACCTTGACTTATGACGATATATTAAAGGACGAAAATATAATCGTAAATAAGGAAATAAAAGAGGGACTCTTTGGATCTAGCGAATTAATAATATCCACACCAGATCTTGAAGATATAAAAATCGATGTAAAAGTCGAAAACATGAAAAAAGATAAAGATGAAAAATCAGTGCTTAGCCTAGAAAAGGAAAATTCAGATAAATTAGAAGATAAGAAAGAGGAAGAAGAAAAAGAAGGTTTATTAGATAAAATCAAAAACTTCTTTGCAGATGAAGATACAAAGGGATTGGAAGAAGATGCAGCAAGAGAAGACGATGCAATTTTAGAATTTAATAATAAAGATAGAAAGGGAATTCTAATTCCACAACCCTTGACTCCAGAAGAAGAAGCAATAGGACTTCAAACAATTGAAGAGTACCGAGAAGAAGAGAAAGAAGAAAGTCCTAGATTTATCTTCTTTAGAGCACCTGCCCTAAGAGGACCTCAAAACAACTTGGCAGATAAGAAGTTCACTATTATTACTCGCTTTGATGTATCTACAAAAGCTGGTCCTATCCAAGCAGGTCAATCCTTTACTATAAAGCTTGACGATAGACTTACAGTAAAAAATCCGCAAACATTAAAGCCAATCGTGAATAATGGAGAGACAATTGCAACTCCATCTTATAATAAAGATACAAACACTATAACATATACAATTGCTGAGCCTATTACAAAGGATCTACAAATTCCTCTAGCAATTGATGTAGACTACAATGTAGAAAAAATCAAAGAATTAGATAAAGATGCAACAAAGCACTCCATTAAAAACTCAATCTCAGGAATTGGAGTTACAGGAACTACATTACCAGAAACAGTAGTTGATGATGAAGGCAAGGTAGTAAATCAAATTGTAGAACTAGGTTCACACTCTGTTTTAGAAATAGTAGACCAAGGCGAAGATTACCAAGTTCACATGGATGTTACTGGAGATCCAATAGTAAAGGATGGAGAACTAGACTCAATTGACTGGACAGTTCGTTTCACATCAACTAAAGACTTGCTGGACTTAGGACTTATTTCCAACGCAACTTTAGTAAAAGGTTCTGGTTTATCAAGATACGAAAATATAACTATAAACGGAAAACCTATAAACCTAGATGATATAACAACAAATGAAATTGAAGGTAAACTAGGTATTAGAGAATCTAAGAACCATACATTAAGGGAACATACAAAAGATGTTACTATAAAATTCCAAACTCCAGTATTTAATAAACAACAAAAGTATATGATAGACTTTTCTGTTTTGTTAAAGAATAGAAATAAATCAGGAGCAGTTAGACTACTATTTGACAAGGGATACCCTGACGACCTAGTAAAGGAAAAAACATCTAAGCATATTGGTATGAACAACAGAACTACTATTATGGGAGAATTTACATCAGAAAACTCTGCAAAATGGACAGTTACTGATGGAGTTTCAACAGGCGATGCAAATAAGGGTCTTCCTCTTGCAACAAGAGATTTGACTGGCGCACAAGAATTACAATCATCAAGAATGGCAGTATATGGTATAGATGAAACTACTGGTAAGATGGTTATTAAACAAGCTGAAACTGACTTAAATAAAACTATCCCAGAAAAAGAAACTAATCCAGATGCAGCTCAAGTTCCAGGAACAATCGCAGTTTATGAATACGACACTAACTTAACAGACAGCAATGCCGGTTATTCTATGGGCGGAGTTAATATCAACAAGTACCAAGATATAAAGATTAAACAAACATGGGCAGGAATAGATTCTACTAAGAAAATGCCAGCTCAAGGATTTGTAGTTCAAGATGAATTTGGAAATGTAATTTCTCCAGAAATAAGAGTTCCAGAAGGTGAAACTGGTGTAACAGACAGAGAAATAACTATACCAGCTGCAAAATATTGGAACATAGAAAGTGTAGTTACTCCTGAAGGTAAAACAGTCGTAAAAGAAAGCAAGACAAGTCAAAAGGTTGTTCAAAGCCTTCCAGGAAATACAACAATTGACGGAAAGACTTATTCTTATAAAGAAAAATATAACTACTTGGCAGAAGAAGACAGTGCATTCCACATTTATAATGTAATGACAGAATCAACTCAAGAAACTGATGCTGGCTTTACAATCCTAAAATTTGACAGCAAAGACCCTAGTAAAAAACTAGCAGGTGCTAAGTTTACTCTACAAAGTGCAAAGGAAACTATAGAACTAGAGACTGATGCCAATGGACGAGCAAGCTTTTCAAATGTAAGTCCAGGAACTTACACATTAATAGAAAGCAAAGCTCCTAATGGATATAAAGTGGACACAAGTGCAAAAAGAATAACAGTATCTAATGACGGCAAAGTTTCGGTAGCAGGGGATAATATTGCTATGCAAGGTGGAAAGATTGAAACTGAGTTAGACCACCACAATTATGAGCCAAACTATCCATCCTACATGAACGCTTTGCATTACGGCAAGATAGATAACAAGGGAAATATTGAATTTTACATTTATCTAAAACCAGAAGCAAATGGAAATGACGGCTCTACTAATAAGGACACTAGATTAAACCTCAATGTATTAGGTGGAACTATAACTAGCGTAGAAGTTTTAGATGTATCTCCAAATGATAGAAATACTGTTAAAAATAACATGTATAATCAAACTGCTGAAAATTACACTGGTACTAACCTAATAAACGCTGGCGTCCCTAATGATATTACTGGAAATGATAATATAACAGATGGCTACACAGGAAAAACTGGTTATCAACTAAAATTCCCGGCAGTAAGATTTGGTGGACAAGATGGTGACTGGGGCTTCTTAGTTAAAGTTAAAGCAGCAGGTTCAGAATCCACTGCAGTATCTTATGATTGGCTAACTGACAATGATAAGGTAAAGGACGAAGCCAAAATTCAAAAGGCAATTGGTCTATCAACTTCATCAGAAAGTGGAGTTACTCTAAATATAGGAAACGAACCTTTCCCTAAAATCCCAGTAGAAGTTACAAAGGTTAGGGCAGATAAAGAAGTTTTATCTGATGCAACATTTAGACTAAGGGATTCAGAAAATAAGATTATAGGAGATGCCAAATCAGGGGAAGACGGTAAGGCAAGCTTTGGCGAATTAAGTCCAGGCAAATATACTATAGAAGAAATTAACGCCCCTTCAGGATATCAAAAATCAAATGTTATCTTTGATGTTACTGTAGGCGAAGATGGCAAGGTAACTTACAAGGCTAGGTTCAAAAACGGTTCTGGAACACCAAAAAACGGTGTAGACTATATCTTGGAAGAAATTGAAGCAGGGCAAGAAGGCGGCAAGGCAACAGTTACTGGCATAACTCAATCTATGATCCTTCAAGAAAAACAAAATCAACCAAACGATGGTCGTCTTGGTTGGACAGAGGGAGTTTGGGAAGCCTATGGTATTGAATCATATAGATATAAAGCTGACTTCTCAATTGCTAACGCTACTAAGGGTGGCTTATTCAAGATTCAATTCGACCCTAACTTAGACTTCAGAAGATATGTCTATGAAATCCCCGAATTAAAAGATGCTGAAGGAAATGTATTGGCTAAGCCATACTTTAACTACGAAACAAATCTTTTAACTTACCAATTTACTAATAATATTGATAGTAACGCCGTAAATGCACACCTTGAAATTATTGGTATCATTCCAGATAAGTATTACGCAACACAAACTAATACGACTACTGGTTATAATTTCAGAATAGTTATTGACCCAGATGACACAACAGGAACAAGTAACCCTACTGTAATTTATCCAAACATTCAAACAACTCAAAGTAAAGATAAGGTGCTTCCAGTAAACATCAAGACTGATTACTATTCTTATGATTCCTCAGGCGGAGGCGGACCACTATCCAGTGAATATATTTACGATATTTACAAGGATAAAAAGGGAAACACTTATCTTAAAGCCATGACTTATTACAACCCAACAGGTCTTTCTAGTGGTAATAGAACTTTGAGATTTGACTGGTTGTCAATGAATAAACCTAAACCAGGATTGGAAAACTACAAGGCAAATGGATTACCAGCATTTGGATTCCAAGAATTAGAAGTTTATAAGGTAACAGATACACCTGCTAACAAGCAAAGATTGATGCCACTATCCTATGGTATAAGACCAGAACAAGATCCAAGAAATTATGATTTGGTATATAAAAAGTCTGATGTAAATCCTCAAGAAGGATTTAGAGACCAAATTGGTCAATACAGAATAACTTATGACCCTTCATTGCTAAAATCTACGGAAGGATTGTTGGATTATGGTCACAACAAGCACCCACTAGAAATAGACGTGCCAAGAGTTGGAGCAAATGATGGATATGTAGTTATTCAAACATTTAAGGTTACTGACGAGCAAAGATTTAAGAATTTGTGGTCAGCATACTACTTCTCACAAGGTTCTAGACATACAGGCTCTTACCAAAAGGGTAATTCTAACATTGCAATAGGTTCAGAATCAGGACAAGAAATACCAAAATTCTACACAGAAAAAGTTAAATTAATTAACAAGACTTATGAAGCTGGACAATTTAAAATTGAGAAATTAAATGAAGCAGATAGAACTCAGAAACTACAAGGTGCAACATTCTCACTTACTGATGCAGAAGGTCACGTAATCTACAGGTCAAGTGATGCCGAGGGTATCGTTTATTTTACAGATATAGAACCGGGAACATACACATTAGAGGAATCTAAAGCACCACAAGACTACGAAAAGTCAGATAAAAAATGGAGAGTAACAGTTTATGATACTGGAAACGTCCTTATAAGAGAAATTGGCATAACAGGAACTGGTTCAGTAACAGAAGGCACTAATATAAGGTTGCCAGTAACGAACAAACCAGTTACCGGAAAATTCCAAGTTTATAAGAAAAATGGTAAGGGAGAAGCTCTTCAAGGTGCAGAATTTACTATTTACTCAAAAGACTTAAAAACAATAATAGCAAAGGGCACATCTAATGCAAATGGTATTGTAGACTTCACATTTGAAGCTGGCAAAAATTTAGAAGAAGGCAAACAATATGTCTTGAAGGAAACAAAGAACCCTCAAGGCTACAAACCACTTGACCAAAAATGGGTTCTTGAAGTAAAAGATGGAAAGACAAAAATTTACAACTATGTAACTTCTGCTGAGTCAAGTGATCTTAAGTCCTTTCTAGCTGAAGATCATGTTAACTGGGTTGATGTTAAGCACAGAAAAACAAGTGGATGGTCTAGTTACGACAACAGATGGACAGGTTGGACTGGCAACAGTCAAACTGCTCAATTTATGGGTACAAGAATTATTGCTATAAATAAGGCTGAAAAATACGCTATCCAAAGATACATCATAAATCCAGAAGCAAGACATCTTGGCGAAACTATTGCATCTATCCACAGACAAGATCCAAGAGATCCTAATATGACTTGGTATGATGGAAATGCAGAATACAAAGTATTTGAATTAGACAAACCAGTAACTGGTCTTATCTCTGATGTGAGACTTGCAAACTACAAAATTAAAGATATAACAGAAGATGTTAAGAAAACTGCAAAAACAGAAGCAGGTAGATACGGAGAACCAAATAGATTAAATCTAACACTTCCAGCTACATCAAAACCAATAGTAATTGACATAAAAGTTCCATATATAAGTGATGATGGTGGCGTCGGAACAGGAATGGACTGGATGGTTGATAATTCTAACATCTATTGGAAAGCTGACTACTATGAAAATGTCCAAGATATTATAGTGGGAGACCCTACGAAATCAGCTACTGGCGATATCAAAGGTTCTTATGTAGCAGAAGGTTCACTTGATGTAACTAATGAAAAAGATAAGTTCCAATTTAAACTTAAAAAAGTTAAAGAAGGAACAAATGAAGCAATTAAAGGTGCTGTCTTCAAATTAACTGGACTAGATCCTCTTAAATACGAAAGAGATATGACAACTGGCGCAGACGGAATGATAACCTTCGCTGGCTTGGAAGCTGGAACATATACTTTAGAAGAAACACAACCAGCACCAGGTTACGAAAAAATTGATACAAAATGGACAGTTAGAATATCACCTGAAGGAAAAGTCTATATTAAAGGCGATAAGACTATTACAGAAACTACAGAATCAACTGGAACTTCAGATTCAACTTTCTCTGTAGTTGACTTAGGATCAAAGAATACAACTGAAGCTGCAAGTGTAAATCCAGAACTAGCCATGAAGATGCAAAAAATAAAAGCGGCAGCTTATGGCGCAGAAGATGAAATTAATAGGAAATCTCTAGCCTTTAAGACAGAAGCAGATAAAAAAGAAGCTTTAGTAAAGGAAAAACTTAAGGCAGTCTATGGACCAGATGAAATAGCAGACAAATACTCTGACCTTGTTTCCATTAAAGGAATGGGCATGGCAGCTTATGCAGCTAAGAAAACTTCAGCAGATGGACTAGATATTTCTCCTGAAACAAGACCAGAAGCACAAAGGGCAGAAAGCGATTGGGAAACAATTGATCCTGCTAAATCTGAAAAGACACAATTAACACCAACTAATTCTTATGATGACCCTGTTGTTTTAGAAACTAGAATGACAGAAATCAATAAGGTTGATAATAAATTTAGACAAGTTTTCTTATTTGGACAATCAACTTTTGGACCTAAAACTCGTAAAATCCAAATTCACAGTCAACCAGAAGAGTTTGATGTTAGAGCAAATGATCCTAAAAAAGCTATAGTAAAGGTTTATACTGTTACAGGCTCAAGCTTAGATAACCTTGGAACAAAGACGGAGATAACTAATGTAAAATTTACTCAAAAATCTGTTAACAATCATTTTAGGTTGATAAATGATTCAATTCCTACAAGCGTTAAAGGTAATATATTAATCGAAATAGAAACTTACTATGAAGATGGTAAGGGAATAGGTCTAGGTGCAGATTATATTTCAAATACTACTAAACCAAGATATAGTACAAACTGGATTGGAGAGTCTTACGCAAGTGAAGATAAGATCAACCAGTTCAAAAAATTCACTGTAAAATTTGATGCAAATGATGGAACTGGAACAATGGCAGATGGTGAAGCTGTAGAAGGCAAACCATATACATTGCCAGATAATGGATTTACTCCACCAACAAATAAAGAATTTGATGGATGGGAAGTAAATGGACAAAAATATAAACCAGGGGATAATGTTACATTAACATCAGATACTACAGTAAAAGCTATATGGAAAAACATTCAAGTAACTGTAAGCTTTAATAATGGCGGTGGAACTGGAACTATGAACCCTGTCAAAGTTGATAAGGGATCTAACTACACACTTCCAGCTAATGGATTTACTCCACCAACAAATAAAGAGTTTGACGCATGGTTAGTAAATGGAGTTGAATATGAACCAGGAGTACAAATACAAATTGATGCTGATACTACAGTAACGGCACTATGGAAAGAAAAAGCTCCAACAAACTACAATGTAACAGTTCAAAATCCACAAGAAGGTGGAACAATTACAGCAAACCCAGCTTCTGCAAAAGCAGGGGATGAAGTTACTTTAACTGCTACACCAAATGAAGGCTATGTATTAGATAAATTTACTGTAACAAAGGATGCTGATGGTAGCGAGCTACAAGTAACTGATGGCAAATTTACAATGCCAGCGGGAAATGTTACTGTTACTGCAACATTTAAGAAATCTGAAACACCTCAACCTGGAGAAGGCGAAACTGAAATCCCAGCTGGAAAGGCAGTTCAAATTACTAACAGGCAAGTTGGTATTGAGCTTAAAGTCCACAAGAGAAACAACGTAAACGAAGGACTTGACGGTGCAGTATTCACATTAAAGAAATACACTGACGAAAACTTTACTACTGTAGATGGAACTTTCACAGACCTAACCGCAACTTCTGATGAAAAAGGTAATGTAGTATTCAAGGATGCACAAGGTAATATAGTCAAATTAAATACTGGTTATTATACTCTTGAAGAAACAAAATCTCCAGTAGGATATAAGAGACCGCCAGCTCCTTGGAAATTACAAGTAAAAGAAGAAAATGGTTCATTAGTAATAGTTCAAAAAGGACCAGAAAACACAGCTGCATCTTTCTTATCTTCAAACAAGGCTGTAGCAGCAGATAATCTAAGCGGTAATATAAAGTACAAGTCTATAGTTAAAAATATAGACCCAGACTCAAAGACTTTCGTTCAAAGAGTCTATATTGATACAAGAGCTTATGGCAAGGTAGTAAATGTTCAAATTAAACCAAAATACAAGAGAGAAGAAATAGATAGAGCAGGACTTCCACCAGTTACTATCAAGGAAGGTGTGAAGACAGCTTACAGGTCAACTTATCAAATTACAAATCCACCAGCAAATGTGGATGTTGATAAAGTATTAAACAGCTACGACTTGAGAGATCCAAATGTAAGAACTGTTAATACAGCAAGATGGAGACCATTTGATTGGGGATTTGACGAAGACTTGCTAAATCTTGAACCAGGTGTTTACTATATCGACATTGAAGGATACTATGACGGTTCATTGATTGATAAGAAAGTTACTAATGAAGTGGCAAAAGATTCTAACTACAACTTCACTGAAAAGGATGGTACTACTCCAAGTAAAGAACCAGTTCTTAAAGATCCTTATGTAAGAGATGACATACCAGAAGCTGATTTAGGTAAGATTGACTTACACATTGATTTCTACGATGGTGCAAGAGAATTCCAAGAAGCCTACAATAAAGGTGGAACAACTTTTGGATATAAATATGTCCAACAAGGATCTTACCAACATGGTGCTACAAATATAAAAAATTGGATAAAACAAAGCTTTATAAATCAAGGATATACTGAAAAACAAGCTGAAACACTTGCAAATAACTGGGCTAATAGAAAATTACCAGGACAAAAATATGCAAATGCTCTAAGTAAGAAGGTAAAAATAAATTCAGATGATCAAAATTGGTTGGATACAGCTATAATTTATCCACCACTTACAAATCCTGTAGCACACGCTGATACAAGTCTAGACATATCATCCTTATACACTTCAGATAGGATTGAGACAGTACCACAAGAAGGTATGTCAATCACAAACGAAAGAGAAGTATATAACATTACTTTCTCTAAGCATAAGATGGATGGCGACGACAACACAAACAGACTAGAAGGCGCTGTATTTAAACTTCAAAAGAAGGAAGGTTCTTTCTGGTACGACTTAGATGAATCCTATGTATCATCAGCTTTCAACGGTTATTTTGGTTTCAGAAGACTAGAACCAGGAACTTATAGACTACTAGAAGTTGCTCCTCCTAAGGGATATAGAGCACTTGACGGAACTCTATTAGAATTTGTTATAAAGACAATTGATCCAAAGGGTGAAATAATCACAAAGGATGATGGAAAAACTTATGATAAAGAATCTGGTTTACAAGTAGAAGTTCAACCAGATGGAACTCACAAAATAGTTGACCCAGCGACAGGTAAAATCGTAGAAAGTGCCAACGGATATGTAACAATTGAATATAAGAGAGACAACTATCTAATTCCTAATGTAAAGGATGATGAAACTTCAACTGGAAAACTTGTGGACTTCGTAACATCAGCCACTGCCAAGAATATTGGTAAGGTAAGGAACGAAGAACCAGGTAAAGGTTCAGTTACTATTAAAAAGGTTGATGAAAATGGCACTGCAATTCCAGGTATTACTAACGAACAAGGCGAATTAATAGCTGGAGCTAAGTTCAGAGCTACAAGATTAGGAGCTAAAACAGATAAGGATGGAAAGCCAGTTGCCGATGCAGTGTACGAAGGTACAGTAGGCAAAGATGGTACACTAAAATTCGAAGGACTTCCACTAGGTAACTACGAACTAAGAGAAATCGAATCACCAAATGGTTATATAAACTCTGGACAAGTATGGCACTTCACAGTTGGTGGTAAGGGACTTGACCCTTACGCAGAAGACGCAAGTCCAAGAACTAGAGATATTACAAGCTTAATTGAGCTTACATCATCTAAAATGATTGTAGATAGACCTGCAGGTGATGAAAATACAGGTAATGAAGAAATACAACCACACATTGGAGAAAGTTTACAATTTACAAATGACTACAAAATTAAAGATGGCGTTAAAATAAGTGCAGGAGATTATTTCACACTTAAATTAACTGACAACATGGACTTGTACGGAATAAGAGAAGACGAGCCAACAAATCTTGACTTGTTTGCTGACGGTATTGGTACAATAGCTAAGGCTGATTACAATGGACAAGCTGGAACAATCACCTATACATTTACAAAGGCAGCTGAACAATACACTATCACAGACTTCAAGAATGTTATGGCAACTCACATCAACCTCTATAAGGTTAGAAACTCAGGCAACCAAAAAGTTGGAATGAGTATCGGAACTGACACAAGTCAGTATAAGGATATTTATGTAAACTATATTGTCGGAACTGAAAGGCGAAATGATGGTACTAACTTCATAAATATGGCTTCTAAGATTGTAAGATTTAATTCTCAAACAGGTGAATTTGTTCATTACTTCTATATTAATAGGTTAAGAGAATATGATGGTAAGAATTTGACCTTTGAATACACTCCAAATCAACCTGTAAATGATTTAAAGATTACAACTTACGATTTGTATTACACGAATGATGCTTGGATAAATTATAGTATGCCAGCATCCTTTGGTGTAAATGAAAATGACAGCAATCTAAGAAAATCTGGAGAAACGCAACCTACAAATGTAGTAGCAAATCAATCAGCAACAGCTAATATTGGTGCTTTCCCTAATAACAGAGCTGCAATTGTAAAGGTAACTGGTAAGATTGATACAAAAAATTTGACTGAATTCAAGGGTTATTCAGGTCTATACCATGGCTACTATTACTATAATAACGGCAATAGATACTGGGCAGAATATCCAGGAGTTTACAGATGGGATGCAGTCTATGTATTTGAAAACGAAAGTACTGCCAAAGGTGACTTTAAACTACAAATAACAAACCCATCTAACAAAGTTGTATTTGAAAAGGTGAATACAGAAGGACAAGTTCTAAAACCAACAGTAGATGCTGAAGGAAAGAAAAAAGGTGCTAAGTTCTCATTAGAAAAGAATGATGGAACTATAGAAAACCCAGATACTACTTGGACTGCAAAGACTAATCCCAAAATTGTCGATAAAGATGGTAGAATTTCTTATGAAAAACTTGAAAAAGGCTTGTATAGATTAATTGAAAATGAAGCTCCAGAAGGATATGCAAAACCAGAATCTGCTGTGGCATACCTAAAGGTAGACGAATCTGGTAAGATTTATAAGAAAGTTATTGTTCCAAAGGAAGATGGAACTGGTACTGCTGAAATTTACCAAGAAGTAAGCGAAACTATTCCAATCAAAGTTGTCAACAATAAACCTATTGAGTTTATAAAAGTTGATGCAGATGACAATAAGATTTTCTTAAAGGGCGCAGAATTTGAAGTACACTATAAAGACAGTGAAAATGGAGTTTATAAACCTTATAAGATTACTGAAAAAGGCACAGAAAAAACTATGACAGTGACTTCTGATAGTAATGGTAAATTTAGTCTAGCTGTGTCTAAAGATGGATATTATGCACTTAAAGAAATGAAGGCACCAGAAGGATATCCAAACTTCAAAGCTATTGTTAGAGAATTTAAGCTAGAAAATGGAAAACTCCAAGTTCTAGAAAAAGACCCATTAAAGGCAAGCAAGACTATTGGTGCAAATGGCATGATAACAAGCGAAATCCTTGAAGTAGATAAAGAAAAGGGAACATTTAAACAAAGAATAATCTTGAATCCAAATCATACTTCATGGAAATTTGATGCAATTGATACTCAGCTAAGAATAGTAGAAAATGGTTGGAAGGTCAATTCATTAAATACAATAAGAACCGCTATATTGCCAAAGGATAAATCTATAGATCAGCTAACAAATTCAGACTTTAGTACAAGTGTAGAAAATAGTGAAAGATATCTTAATAATGAACAATGTATAAAATATCAAGTTAGAGAGCTATATAGGATACCTTGGAATCCTAATGTGCAATATCAAACTAGAACAGACTCCGTAGTAGTAGAAGTTGAAGGTAAGTTAAACCAAGCTGTAACAAATCTTAACTTAAAATCTTATATACAACACGATTTATTAAATATTGATACAGTTAATTCTGAGTTTGACATCAATAATTTAAGTTCAGACAAGGGAAAATATATAAATTATGAATCTAAAGATCCAATTAAGGTAGAAAACCGCAAAGGCCAATTCCCTTGGACTGGTGGAATGGGTACTATAATCTTCACTGTTACTGGTTTGATGGTTATGACTGTGGCAGCATATTTATACAAGAGGAAAAGAAAAGCCTCTTATGATGAATAATTATTGAGGAGACAAAATTACTCCTTATGACAAAAAATTAGTTTATAATGAATTAGAGATAAGGCTTACTAGCTTAAAAAGTATTTTATTTAAGATAGTTAATGTTTGAGCTTATTAAGCCCACTAATTCAAAATTAAATTTTAAGAATTAAATCTATGAGAGGGGAGGAAGCTCCTCTCTAGATATTAAGCTTAAGTAGACAATTATATATTTGATTATTTTTTATATTGTGGTAAATATGTAGTTTTGTAATTTAATTTATAATGTATAAAAAAAATAATTTTTTTGAGAGTCTGTTTTTGCAGACTCTTTTTTAGGATCTATAATATCTCCTGAGTATGAGATCTTTAGCTGGTGTTATGAGTCATCTAATAATAGAAAAGGATGCAAGGCTTTTGTGCCTGCATCCTTTTTTGTGTGTTTTTTTCTAAATTTTTTCAAAAGTTATGGAAATTAAAATTTTAAAGGTTTTCAAAAGTTCCAAGGACTTGAACTTTTTTATCCCTTATCATAACTTTACCCATGGCAAGGACTGTGTTGATGTCGAGAGTTTTTTCGTCAAGCAAATTTATATCTGCATCAAAGCCTACTTTAATACTTCCCTTATTCTTTAGGGATAATATTTTTGCTGGGTTTGTAGTGAGACCTCTTAGGGCGATTTCAAGAGGGATGTCTTCTTTAAAGACACATTCCTTCATTGCTTCTAGTAGGCAAGATGATTTGCCAATGCCTAGTCCAAGGTATTCATTTTTTTCGTTAAACATTGGGAAGCTTCCCTGTCCATCTGATGTGAATGTGAAGTTATCCAGGCATATTTTTTCATCAATTATGCGCCTTAATGCCTTAGAGATTCTAACTTCTCCGTATTCTCTTTCCCAAAGGTCGGGGTCATCTGCACCAGTGAAGTCACAATAGCCACCACGCTTTAAATATTTTATGCTTTCTTCAAAAAGTTCTGGGTTTCTGCCGCAGTGAGTTGGCAAAAATTGTGAAATAGGTATTTCTGTTTCATCTACTGCACGATTTAGATAATCTAAATTAGACTTTCCATCGCCCATGTGGATGTTAATTATGCCAGGCTTGCCAGAGAGCATTCCTGCTACTCTTACATTTGCAGCAAGGCGAAGGAATTCTTCAAAGGTTGGCTGAGATGATCTGTGGTCAGATAGGGCAATTTCCCCTGCGCCAATTATTTTATCAATGGACATTATATCCTTCATGACATCGCCTGTTAAGGTAGGAGTTGGTATTTGATATGCTCCTGTGTAGATGTAAGATGTTATTCCTTCTTCGTCAAGACCTCTTGCCTTGGCAAGTAGGGCAGATATATCTCTTGCCACTCCATCTGTTCCAAGCGTTCCAACAACTGTTGTTACGCCGGCTTTTGTTAATGTTGATAGGGTAATTTCTGGAGTTCTTGTTTTAAAACCACCTTCTCCACCGCCGCCAAGAATGTGAACATGGCAGTCTATAAAGCCAGGTGTTAAAATTTTTCCTCTACCGTCAATTTCTTCTACATCTAAACAAGACACATCTATTTTAATTTCATCTTCAATGGCTGCAATTTTATCGCCGAGAATTAAGAGGTCTTTTGTTCCTAAAAATTCTGGGCCATAAACTTTTGCATTTCTAATAACTTTAATCATCTTATTCAAATTTATCACTTCCTATTGGAAATTAATAAGAACTGCAATAATTAATATTATTGAGCCAAGTAGGAAGAAGAAGGCTTGCATCTTAATTTGGAATTTTGCCCACTTGGACCAGTCGATGCCAGCTACACCGAGGACACCAATTAAACTTGCAGAAACTGGTGTGAAGGCATCCATAAAGCCTGCGCCCATTTGGTAGGCAAGGACTGCAATTTGTCTTGAAAGTCCAACTAGGTCAGCAAGGGGTGCCATAATTGGCATAGTAAGAGCTGCTTGACCTGAATTTGATGTTACAACTAGGTTAAAGAGTGATTGGAATAAATACATGCCAATTGCTGCGATTGCCTTTGGAACGCCAGCGAAGGCATTACCCATGGAGTAAAGAATAGTATTTAGAGCAGAGAAGGAATTTGCATCGCTGCCGCCAAGTACGATTAAAATACCCTTAGCCATACCAACAACAACGGCTGTGCCAGCAAGATCTGCTGCACCTGATTGGAAGCAGGAAGCCATGTCGTTAATTGTCATGTTATTTAATTTAAAGATTACTGCTGTAAGACCTGCAGCGAGACCCATTACAAAGAATTGTGAAGCTATTTCAGGAATGTAGTAGCCCTTTTTCATAACTCCCCAAACAATCCAAACTAGGACAGCCAACATTTCAAGTAAAATAATTTTATGACCAAGTTTAAATTCTTGTGCAGAGTCGTCTTCTGCTAATTTTTCTCTAAACTTATTGTCAGTGTCATAGACAACGGAAAGTGTTGGAGTCTTTCTAATTCTTTCTGCATAAACCATAGTGTAAGCTGCACCAAGACCTGTAACTACAACCCAACATACAAGTCTAAAGCCTGCACCAGATAAAACTGGAATGCCAGCTATACCTTGAGCTATGGCAACAGAGAAGGGACTCATCCAAGAAACGGCATTGCCAAGTTGTGATGCAACAAAGGTTACAGTTACGGCAACTATGGAGTCGTAGCCAAGGGCAATGACAAAGGGAACCATGACCATGGAAAAAGGTATAACTTCTTCACTCATGCCAAAGGTAGCTCCACCTAGTGAAAATAGGTAAAATAAAATTGGAATTGCAAATTTTTCGAGGCCCTTTGTCTTATTGATTACAGCATAAATACCAGCATCAATGGCGCCAGTAGACATGATGATACCAAAGGCTCCACCTACAACTAAAAGTAGGGCAACAATACCAACGGCAGAACCGTATTTATCGCCAGACACTAGACCTTCAAATAAGTAGTTTAGAAAACCAAAGCCATTGAAGTCATCAGTACCCCAAATTTTTGCTGTCTTATTTAAGTTGACAGATTTATCATAAAAATTATCCCCATAAAGTCCGTATAAAGTGTCATCTGTCAAGCCAACCTCATCAAGAGCTCCTTGGTCCCAAGAATCAGCTGGAGTTTTTAGAAGTTCAGCAAAGGCCTCCTCATCAATTTCCTTTTCTTCCATAGCATCTTTATCTTGGTATAATTTGTCAAGGTTTTGAGCTAGAAAGTCCTTGTTAAGAGGGTGCATATATCTAAAAGTTTCGGTTTGCAAAACAGTTCTTGTGTCAGTTTCTCCAGAAGCATTTACATATTCAACATCGTGAGTTGAGAATTTGCCAGCAGGAATTAAAAAGGTCAAGCACCAACAAATAAGAACAACAACAAAAATAATTGCATAGGTATGCGGCGTTTTAAATTTGGTTAAATCTTTTTTTCTCATAATTATCTCCTTTCGAGTTTTATATTTTATCCATATTATTTTAAGAGGCAGTAAATTTTATTTAATTAAGATAATATAAAGACGAAAAATAAATTTAAAGCCATCTTAAAGTAAGCTAAAAAATTAAAATTTATAAGCTGGGGATCTTGGACTAACTTTTAAATTTATT
>OBRT01000230.1_pt1 | contig 16765 bp, 16 predicted proteins | sample 1494891 | NCBI WGS metagenome assembly OBRT01 (sample SAMEA3360688, study PRJEB22359) | human gut metagenome | biome: ENVO:urban biome; feature: ENVO:human-associated habitat; material: ENVO:feces | place: Bangladesh | collected 2011 | reverse complement strand
AAATCAATTATCTGCACTAGTGGCTTTTTCTCTTTATCTAGTAAATATCACATTCTTTTTACTTGTTTACAAATCATTTATAAATAAAAATAAAATTTTTAGGAAATTAATTTCCCTTTGTATTTACTTTTTAAATATTTTAATTTATAATAGCAAGTAAATGGAGGTTGATAAAAGTGATTAATAATCATAACGCAGATGTTCAAAAGATTATGAAGGTACAAATCAAAAACTTACCAGAAAAAAAATCTTTTGAACAAGGAATTAGAAGAGCTCCTGATAGAGGATTTAGACTTTCAAAGGACCAAACTAAGGTTGCCCTTAGAAATGCTCTAAGATATATCCCAGAAGAATATCATGAAGAATTAATTCCTGAATTTTTAGAAGAACTTACTACTAGAGGAAGAATCTACGGATACAGATTCAGACCAGAAGGAAGAATTTACGGAAAGCCAATTGACGAATACAAAGGAAATTGCTTAGCTGGAAAAGCTTTCCAAGTAATGATCGACAACAACCTAGACTTTGATGTTGCTCTTTATCCATACGAACTTGTAACTTATGGAGAAACTGGTTCAGTTTGTCACGACTGGATGCAATACAACTTAATCAAACAATATCTTGAAATTATGCACGATGACGAAACTCTTGTAATGGAATCTGGTCACCCACTTGGACTATTTAAATCAAGAAAAAATTCTCCAAGAGTTATTATCACTAACGGTTTAATGGTTGGTCTTTATGACAATCTTGACGATTGGGAAATTGCAGAAGAAATGGGAGTTGCTAACTACGGACAAATGACTGCTGGTGGTTGGATGTACATTGGACCACAAGGTATTGTTCACGGAACTTACAACACTATTCTTAACGCTGGTAGATTAAAACTTGGTCTTGGCGAAAAAGACAACTTAGCTGGTAAATTATTCGTTTCATCTGGACTTGGTGGAATGAGTGGTGCTCAAGGTAAAGCTGGAGATATCGCAGGCGCTGTTTCTATCATCGCTGAAGTTGATATTTCAAGAATTGAAACTAGACTTGAACAAGGATGGATCAAGAAACTTGCTGAAACTCCTGAAGAAGCTGTTAAGCTTGCTCAAGACGCTCTTGCAAAGAAAGAAGCTCTTTCAATTGCCTTCCACGGTAACATAGTTGATCTTCTTCACTACATGGACAAGAACGATGTTCACATTGACCTACTTTCTGACCAAACTTCTTGCCACAACGCATACAATGGCGGATACTGTCCAGTAGGAATCACTTTCGAAGAAAGAACTGAACTATTAAGAACTGACATCAAGAAATTCCATGAACTTGTTGATGAAACTCTTAAACAACACTTTGAAGTTATTAAGAACCTTACTGCTAAGGGAACTTACTTCTTCGACTATGGTAACTCTTTCTTAAAGGCTATCTACGATGCTGGAGTTAAAGAAGTTTCTAAGAACGGTAAAGACGACAAAGACGGATTCATTTGGCCTTCTTATGTAGAAGACATCATGGGACCACTTCTATTTGACTATGGATATGGACCATTCAGATGGGTTTGCCTAAGTGGTAAACACGAAGACTTAATTGCAACTGACCACGCTGCAATGGAATGTATAGATAAAGACAGAAGATACCAAGATATGGATAACTATATCTGGATCAGAGACGCTGAAAAGAACCAATTAGTAGTTGGAACTCAAGCAAGAATTCTTTACCAAGATGCTAAGGGTAGAGTTGACATTGCTCTTAAATTCAACGAACTTGTTAGAGAAGGAAAGATTGGTCCTGTTATGATGGGTCGTGACCACCACGATGTATCTGGTACAGACTCTCCATTTAGAGAAACTTCTAACATCAAAGACGGTTCTAATGTAATGGCTGACATGGCTACTCAATGTTTCGCAGGTAACTGTGCAAGAGGTATGTCTCTTGTTGCTCTTCACAACGGTGGTGGAGTTGGTATTGGTAAATCAATCAACGGTGGATTTGGTCTAGTACTTGACGGATCTGAAATGGTTGACGAAATTATCAAACTTTCACTTACTTGGGACGTTATGAGTGGTGTTGCTAGACGTAACTGGGCTAGAAATGATCACGCTATCGAAGTAACTAAAGAATTTAACGAAGACAATGAATACGGACACATTACAATTCCTTATCTTGTAAAAGATGAACTAATTGACAATGCTGTTGATTCACTTAATATCGACTAATAAATAATCTTAAATTGCCCTGCAGGAAACTGTGGGGCTTTTTTATGCTCTCTTTCTTTTTTTTACAATTAATAAAAATATTTACTTCATGGTATAATTTACTTATAAAGAGGTGTAGAATGAAAAATTATTATTTCAAGGAAAAATTTTTTAAAATTACAGACCACTATGCCATCCTAGATGAAGATGGCAATGATGCCTATTTTGTGGACCAAGACTTTAAGCTCATCGGCTATTCTTCCACTATTTCTGATTGTAATAGAAATCCAATTTTAGAAATTGACAAGGAAATTTTTAACCTTTTTCAAAAATTTAATGTGAACTTTACTGACGGAAGGTATATGAGAGTTGAGTCAAAGTTAAGTTTTTTGACAAGAAAAGTTGAAGTTGACTACGATGGAGAGACTTTCAACCTAAATGGAAACTTTATAGATTTAAACTTTGACATTTATAGGGGCTCTGACTTAATTGGGGAAATCGAAAAGACTTTCTTTGCCATGACTGACACCTATAGGCTCACAGTTCACGATGAAAATTATAGAGAAGCCCTCCTTGCCCTCACCCTCTGCCTAAATAATATAAAGGACACTGCTAGAGCTAGATCTAATTCCGCTGGCTAAAAAATATAAGTAATACAAGACAATTTAAAGTAAAAAATCTGCTAAAAATTAAATTCTAGCAGATTTTTTTATATTATAAATTGTTTAATTTCTCTATTATTTCTCGCACATTTTTTTCTACTTCATCTTCCCTCTCTGAAAAGATGGCTCTTGACATGCAAAGACCATCTAAGTTTAGGCCAGTGAAAAAGTCTAACTTATCCTTACTTATTCCTCCTATGGGAAAGACTGGAATTAAGAGAGCTTCTCTTATTTCTTTAAAGCTTTCTAGCGTAATCCTTGAGGCATCTTTCTTGGTTTCTGTTTCAAAAAAAGCTCCCGTTCCAATATAAGATGCTCCCATATTTTCTGCCTCAATGCCAAGCTTTACAGTTTTTGCCGTTGCACCAATTATCTCATATCTTCCCAAGACTTCTCTTGCCCGAGAAATTTTTTCATCCTCTTGACCAAGATGAAGTGCAGTGCCATATTTTTTCGCAAGCTTTAAGTTATCATTTAAGATAAAAAGACACTTACCATCAATTTCACTTTTTATATTTAAGATTTTTTCTCCAAGCTCATCTTCATCTGCAAATTTGTCTCTAAGCTGATAAATCCCCATTCCAGCCTTAACTGCATTTTTTATTTTCCATAAATCATCGCCTTCAGAAATTCCATATAAAATTGGCTTAATAAATTTAGTTGAAGAAGATAAAATTTCAATCTCTCCACTTATTTCATCTATGCCTTGCATTTTACTTATAATATCTTGGGCATTTACTCCCTTATCTCTTATGACGCTTTTCCCAAGCTGTCTTAAAAATATTGCAGCAAGAGTGCAGGCTTTTAAGTTTGACATGGGGGCTGCCAAAAGAGAAGTTATCATGGCAGATTCCATGTCTCCTAAGCCAGTGATTTTTTTTAAATTTTCATCGCCACCAGGAATTGAAATTAAAAAATGAGAGTTGGCTATCACTTCATACTTGCCGCTAACTACAACTGTAGCTTTACTTTTTTCTTGGAGTTCTAAGGCAATATCTATAAAATCTTCTCGAGATAAATTATCATCTCTTGAATCCACGCCAGTAAAGGTCTTGCCCCTTGCCAAGTAATTAATTTCATTAAAGTTTCCTCTTATGACATTAAATTTAAAATTACTGATAAGGTCTTTTGCCAAGTCTCTTCTTAGGCTACTAGAAGCAACTCCAACTGGGTCAAAGACCAGAGGAATATTATTTTCCTCTGCAACTTTTGCAGAAATTTTAATTGCTTCAATTTTATCTTCATTTAACATTCCCATATTCAAGAGGAGGGCAGAAGATTTTTTTGTAATTTCAGCAACTTCCTTGGAATACTCTGCCATCATTGGGCTTGCCCCAAGAGATAAAACAAGGTCAGCAAGTCTAGCTCTTGTAACACTATTTGAAATAATATGTACTAAGGGAGACTTGTCCCTTAGATTTTTTAAATTTGCCTTAATTTTCATTTTTATCACTCAAATTATACATGTGATATAGAGGTCCCCTGCCCCTTCCTATATCAAAGCCATAAGCTATAGAACCACTTAAATATTTTTTTGCAGCTACAAATGCATCATAAAGACTTTTTCCCTTTGCAAGTTCACAAGCTAGGGCACTGGATAGGGTGCAACCTGTACCATGGGTATTTTTGTTGTCTATGTTTTTTCCCTCTATTACAAAGAGTCCCTCTCTTCCACAAAGCACATCATCCTTTGAGTCTTTTAGGTGACCTCCCTTTATTAGAAAGGCTACTTTATATTTGTTATATAAAAATTCTGCTGCCTCCTTCATCTCTTCAGGGCTTTCAATTTTTTTGCCGTAAATAATTCCAGCTTCAATGAGATTTGGGGTGATTAAAGTTGCCTTTTGAAATAAAATTTCCTTCATCTTCTCAAGTGTCTCATCAGGCACAAGAGTAAAGCCGCTAGTTGATGTAATAACTGGGTCTAAAACTATGGGCAGATCCTTAAAATATTTTTCAGCTATCTCAGATATAACTTCTACTTGTCCTGGACTTGCCACCATGCCAATTTTTACAGCATCGGGCATAATATCTTGGCAAATTGACAAAAGCTGACCCTTAAGCATTTCCTCACTTATAGGTGAGGAAGCCTGAACGCCCATAGTATTTTGTGCAGTTATTGCTGTAATGGCAGTCATGCCATAAAGCTTATATGAAGTTATGGTTTTTAAGTCGGCTTGGATACCTGCGCCACCGCTAGAGTCAGACCCAGCTATGCTTAAAATCTTTTTAATTTCCATGTTTATTTCCTTCTAAATTAAGATAATCATTAAGGGCAGTCTTTTTAAGACTCAAAATAATTATTATAGCTATTATCGAACCGCCAAGGGTACTTACAGAAAAAGGAATAATTAGTCCAAAAAATGCCATTTCCTTTCCAAGTATAAACTTGGCAACTGGATAGGCTAATAGAGCACCTATAACTCCTGTTCCAAGAACTTCACCCAAAAAGGCAAGAGAAAGCTTTCTTGTCTTGTAATATAAAATGCCTGCTAAAAAGGCACCAACCATTGAACCAGGAAAGGCCATTAAAGAACCTGTGCCTGATAAATTTCTAATAAGTGAGATGCAAAAGGCAACAAGGACTGAATAGATAGGTCCTAATATTACTGCAGAAAGTACATTTACCATGTGCTGAATTGGATAACACTTTGAAAGTCCCACTGGAAAGTTTACAAAAGAAAAAACAACGCCTATGGCAACAAGAAGGGCTGCCACAGTTAACTTCTTAGTATTAGATTTCATATTTACCTCCTAGAGAGTGCTGACATAAAAACTAAAACTATTCCCTACGTTGGCATTATCCAAATCAGGTAACGGTCGAAATTAACAATTTCCTCTCAGCCTGTCAACAAGCTCCCTTTTTTTATTAAATTTTTACACTGAACTAAATTTATTTAAATTTTAATATTAGTTCACTTAGATTAAGCTTCTATTTTAATATCTTTGCCTTCAAGTATTAAATTCATATTTTTTGCAGAGCACATTGAGCCGCACATTGTGCAGGTATTTTCTTCTTCAGGCATGGATGAATCTCTGTACTCTCTTGGCTTAACCTTGTCAAGAGCAAGGTCAAACATTCCTTCCCAGTCAATCTTTTGGCGTCTCCTGCTCATTTCTAAATCCCAATTTCTTGCATCCTTTAATTTATTAATGTCACCTGCATGAGCTGCAATTTTGCAAGCTACAATTCCTTCGCGAACATCTTCGACATTTGGGAGTCTCAAGTGTTCAGCAGGCGTTACATAACACAAGAAATCTGCACCATGAGCTGCTGCAATTGCACCGCCAATTGCCGATGTAATATGGTCATAACCAGGTGCCACATCTGTAACAAGAGGTCCCAAGACATAAAAAGGTGCCTTGTGGCAAAGTTTCTTTTGAAGTTTGACATTCATTTCAATGTCACCAATTGGTACATGACCAGGTCCTTCAATAATTACTTGCACGTCCTTCTCCCAAGCTCTCTTTGTAAGCTCACCAAGTGTAATAAGTTCTGAAATTTGAGCAGGGTCTGTGGCATCATGAATGCCACCAGGTCTTAGGGAATCTCCAAGAGAAAGAGTCACATCATATTCTCTACAAATATCTAAGAGCTCATCATAGTATTGGTAAAAGGGATTTTCTGCGTCATTCATCATCATCCAACCAAAGAGTAGAGAACCTCCACGAGATACAATTTCATTTACACGCCTATTCCTCATAAATATTTCAGCATTTGCCCTATTTATACCTGCGTGAATTGTAACAAAGTCCACTCCATTTTCGGCATGATTTCTAACTACATCTAAAAATTCCTCTGCCTTTATGTAAGAAAGTCCCTTGTCCAAAAATCCTACTGCATCATACATAGGCACTGTACCTATCATGGCTGTAGATTTTTCAATTAATTTTTTCCTAAATTCTTGAGTCTTGCCATAATTTGATAAATCCATTATGGCTTCTGCACCCATTTTTAGTGCCATGTCAACTTTTTTCATTTCCATGTCCATGTCATTTAAGTCCTTGGAAATTCCTAAGTTTACATTTATCTTGGTCCTAAGCCCCGTGCCAATGCCTTCAGGTGAAATTGATTTGTGATTTTTGTTTTTTGGAATGACAATTTCTCCACAAGCCATTTTCTCCAGTAGATATTGACAAGATACATTTTCCTTTTCTGCCACAATTTTCATCTCTTCTGTGACAAAACCATGTTTTGCTGCTTCCATTTGAGTAGCATATTTCATATAAAAAAACCTCCTATAAAATTATAGGAGTAATCTTACTTTTCCCTGCCAAGGCATTATCCTAGCAGGTAAGATGGTCGAGTCTTAACTCCTCTCAGCAAATTGCTCCCATAAGTTTATTTATTCATTTATTGATTTTATAATATCAAATCTTTTAAAACAAGAAAAAATATAATACTAATTCATAAAATATTTTAAGTCTCTTTAATAGAGATAATAAATTTTTATCTCTTAATATTTTATAATTGATTCTACCCTTGTGCCACTTAAAACTTCTCTTCCCTTTAAATCTTCTAGTTCAATTAAAAAGATCGCCGAAGACACTTCTCCTTTAAGTTGATTTACAAGATTTACACAAGCCTTTGCTGTGCCGCCAGTGGCAAGAAGATCGTCAACTATTACAACTTTATCTCCCGGCTCTATTGCGTCCTTGTGAATTTCTATTGAGTCTTCTCCATACTCAAGCTCATAAGATTCACTTACTTTATCCCAAGGCAATTTTCCTGGTTTTCTCACAGGAACAAAACCTTTATTAAGTTTATAAGCAAGTGCAGCACCAAAAATAAATCCTCTTGCTTCAATGCCAATTATCTTGTCTACATCATCAATTTTTTCTGCCATTTCATCTACAGCTTTTTGGAAGGCATCCTTGTCCTTTAAGAGAGTGGTAATATCTCTAAAGATGACTCCTTCCTTTGGATAATCTTTTATTGCGCGAATTGTATCTTTTAATTCCATAATTTCCTCCATTCCCTTATAGTATAACATCTTTATCCGGTAACTAAAACTTTTATTATTATCCTTTTAATGATATAATATGTTAAATTTTTCTATTTAATCACGAGGTGTTAAATGAATAAAAATATAAAAAAATACGACAGAGAAATAAGGAAGGCAAATTTTTCTGAAGCTCTTTTTACCTTCCTCTCTCTAGTTGTAATTATGTTCATAAGTATTATAAAGTACGGAGAAAGTCCACACATTCCCATGCTCATTGGGGTCTTAATAGCTTCTCTTGTTGCCCTAAAAATTGGCTACTCCTGGAAATTTATTGAGAACTCCATGATAAAGGGAATATCACAAGCCATGCAGTCCATAATAATTTTAGCCATCATTGGAGTTTTAATTGGCGTTTGGATTTTAGCTGGCGTTGTGCCAACTATGATCTACTACGGACTTATGATTTTAAAGCCATCAATTTTTCTTGTAGCAACAGTTTTAATCACTTCAATAACTTCTCTTGCTACGGGTACAAGTTGGGGCACTGCTGGCACTATGGGTATAGCCCTCATGGGTATAGCAAGTGGCCTTGGCATACCTGCACCTATAACAGCAGGGGCAGTTTTATCTGGTGCCTACTTTGGCGACAAGATGAGTCCCCTATCTGATACAACAAACCTTGCACCGGCAATGGCAGGCACTGATGTCTTCACTCACATCAAGGCAATGGTTAAACCTACAATTATTACCTATGTATTGACCCTACTCATCTTTGGATTTTTATCACTAAAGTACAGGGGAAGCTCTGCAGACTTGTCTAGCGTAACTATGATTACCGAAGTCTTAAAAAATAATTTTAATATTTCTCCAGTTCTTTTGCTTGCGCCACTTATTGTAATACTTTCTATTGCAAAAAAAGTTCCTGCAGTGCCTGGCATTAGCCTTGGCATAATTGCCGCTGCCATCTTAGGACCTCTTTATCAAAAAGTAACTTTTGGCGACATCTTATCTTGTGCCCTAAATGGTTTTGTGTCTGAAACTGGAATAGAATCAGTGGATAAACTTTTAACTACTGGCGGACTTAACAACATGATGTCTTCCATTTCCCTTACAATTATAGCCATGATGTTTGGTGGAATTGCAGAAGAGACTGGAATACTTGAAGCCATAGTAAAAAAATTCCTTGGCAAAGTAAAGTCCACTGTTGGGCTTGTCACTGCCACAATTCTTACTTGCTTTTTCACAAATGCAACTATGCCTGAGCAGTACATCTCCATAGTTGTCCCAGGCAGAATGTTTAAAAATGAATATAGAGATAGAAATTTGGATCCAAAACTTTTGTCATCTACACTTGAATCAGGTGGAACAGTTACATCAGCTATGGTCCCTTGGAACACTTGTGGCGCTTATATGACATCAGTCCTTGGAGTTTCCACTGTCCACTACTTACCATTTTTGTTCTTTAATCTCCTCATGCCTCTTGTACAAATAATAGTTACTGCCTTTGATTCAAAAAAATTTATCTTAGACCAAGATAAAGATGCTTTCACCAATTGAAAAACCACCTCTTTTTGGTATAATGTTTAGTGGAATAAAAAAAGAGGTGTATTATGTATAAGGATATAATAATTGGACTTACAAATTCTGCAAATACGAAGAAAAATTTACTTGAAGGATCTCTTTTTAAGTACATGGTTGCTTCCATACTTGCAGGATTTTTTATTGGAATGGGGATGCTCATAATGACTCTATCAGCTAGCATCTTTTCTCCACTTCCAATCCCTGCCGTAAAATTTATTAACGGCTTTGTCTTCTCCCTTGCCCTATCCTTTGTGGTCTTTGCAGGCGGAGAACTCTTCACAGGAAATGTCCTCGTGACAACAGTGGGAAGACTTAATAAAAAAATTGACACAGGAACCCTTTTAAAGATTTTAATTTTTTCTTATCTTGGAAATATTTTGGGCTCAGTTTTAATTTCATTTTTATTTAAAATGACTGGCGTTTCCCCTGAATATAATGAAGCCCTATTAAAACTTGCCACTGGAAAGACTAGCTTTGACTTCCTTCCACTGCTTTTCAAGGGAATTATGTGTAACATTTTAGTCTGCCTTGCAGTTTTAATTTGCTCAAGAAAAATTTCTGATTCAGCAAAATTAATTTTAATTTTTTGGTGCATACTTGCCTTTGTAAGCCTTGGCTTTGAGCATAGTGTTGCAAATATGACTTGCTTTGCCTTGGCAAAAATGTTAAATTCAGATTTTACTTTTGCATTAATTCTTAAAAATTTAATACCTGTAACTATTGGAAATATTATTGGTGGCGCCCTAGTTGCCCTAACTTATAATACTATAGCTTCAGATAAGTAAAAGAGGGGCTCTTGCAAAAGTCCCATAATAGAAAAAAGACGAGGAAACATAAAATCCTCGTCTTATTTTTTTCGAAAACTTACTATTAATTTGTAAATAAAAAATGTAAGGACCATGACAAATACTGTCACTATAAAAAGTCCAACTATATAATTAGGAAAGACATTTTTTATAGTAGCAAGGGCGGATCCCTCATAGGGCTCCTCTATAAAATAATAATTTGCCTCTAGCTTTTTGTTTAAAACTTTTATTATAGGAAGTGTTACAAGGATAAAAGTCACTGGATAGATAAGGTCTCTTAGTCTCGGCAGGTACTGCTTTGAAATCACAAGATAGATTGGATAAAAAGCGTTGATGCCGTGGATTATCCAAGAAATTATTGCCACATAGGAATATTTATTTACCTGGTCCCAACCTGGCGTAAAAAGACTTAAAATTGCAGCTGGCATAAATAAATAGTAAAGACATGACTTTATAATCTTGCTGTTATAGAAGGCATCCACTGCCATAAATTGCGCCCCAATTAGGCAGAGGTGAAAAGGCAAGTAGGAAGAGTCATAGTGCCCGTCAATTAAAACTGCTATAAGCCTAATAATTTCTAGGCTGATGGGCAGGATGGCAAGAATTTTTCTAAATTTTTTATTGTTTTTCCAGGGCTTGTATAAAAAAATTGCAAAAATAAAAATAATAAATAGGCAGGCAAAGTGATAGGCTCCGAAAAATTTGAAGCCCGGCTCGCCATAATCTAAATCCCAAAAATTTCTCATCTGTAATTAAAATCCTTTATCTTTTTTCTTCAAATATTTTAACATAGAAAGTCAAAAAAATTTTTTCGATTTTTAAATTATTTTTCTAAGAATTCTAATCCAAGGACTTCTATCTCATTAACTATAAAAAATGTAAAACTAGCTCGTGCAATTATCTTGTCTTTGCTCTTTGCCTCAACTTCAATTACCTCTGTTTTCTTTCCCATGTGAACTATTCTTGTGTTTGAATAGATCTCTTCTCCCTCTCCTATGCTTTTTATGAAATTAACACTAGAATCCAGGGTAACAGCTTTCCTCCCCTTTGAAATTGACAAAAGTCCTGCCGCAGTATCCATTAAGGCAAAAATTTCTGCCCCATGTAAAATTCCATAGGTATTCAATTGACTTCCATCTGGTATCATCTTTAAAACCATATTGTCGCCATGAAGGCTATCAAATTTTATATTAGCCCTCTTTACATATTCATCTTCTTCAAATATTTTTTTTAAATTAATTTTCTCCATTTCTCCCCCTATTAAAAAACGAAAGTTGTCTTATGTTTAAGTCAACTAAATTGGAAACAGTTATACCAATAAGCCTTAGCTTTTCGCCCTCATAGGCTTCATCAAAAATTTCCAGACTCTTAATAAAAATATCTTCTTCCTCGTAAATTGCTGCGTCATAGGTCCTAGACCTAGTCTTTAGCTTAAAATTTTCATTTTTCATCTTTAAAGTCAAGGTGTAGCCAGAAATTTCCTTTACGATTAAATCTTCTGACACTTCCCTGGCAAAATCCCTTAAGTGATTTATCAACTCATCCTTATTTTTTGTTGCTTCAAAGGTTGACTCTGTGCCAAGACTTTTTCTCACAGCATTTGGTGTCACTTCTCTCCTGTCAATGCCCCTGATCCTGTAATAAATTTCTTCGCCACTTTTTTTGAACATACTTGTCAAAAAATCATAGGACAGGTTGTAAAGGTCCTCAACCTTATTTATGCCAATATTTCTCAGTTTTTTCTCAGACTTGCTGCCAATGCCGTGAACTTTTCTTATGTCCAGGGGAAATAAAATCTCTGGCATGTCAGACTCTCTAATAATCATAACTCCCCTTGGCTTATTCCAGTCGCTGGCAAGTTTTGCCAAAAATTTATTATAGCTGAGGCCAACACTTACGCTTAGACCAGTTTTATCGTAGACATCTCTTTGCAGATCATAGACAATACTTTCACCGTAGCCAAGTCCCGTCAGGTCGAGATAAGATTCATCAATGGAAACTTTTTCGATTTTATTTGTGTATTTCTTTAAGACATCAAAAACTTCCCGAGACTTTTCCAGGTACCTTTCCCTTCTCATGGGCTTGATGATCAAGTGGTCGCAGAGATTTTTAGCCATATACATGGGCATGGCAGAGTGGATGCCATAATTTCTGGCAATATAATTAGCCGTAGTGACAACTCCATGATTGGACCTGCCACCTACGACCAGAGGTTTTCCTATTAAGCTCCTATCGTCAAGCTCTTCCACCGATGCGTAAAAGGCGTCTATATCAACATGTATAATAATTCCCATAAATATCACGACTTTAGTATATCACAAGAGCTTTTTATAAAGAAGACAATTTGATATAATTCTAGAGAGGTGAGATTTTGAAAAGAAAAGTTGCGCTCTACGATTTTGACAAAACTGTGGTGAATTGTGAGTCCATAATTGAGCTTTATAAATATGCCTACAAAAATAAAAAAATAAATATTTTTAAAAATCTTTGGAGATTAGCTGTGGCTTACATAAAATCAAAGCTAAATTCTGATTTTGAGATTATGAAAAACCAGATGGTCTCTGTCATAAAATATTTGACGGAAGATGACCTCCAGGACTTTGTGACAAACTATCTCTATCCCAAATTTTTCTTCAATGAATTTGAAGATGAATTTTCTTCCTATGATGAGGACACCATAAAAATTCTCTGCTCAGCCTCTGCCACAAATTATTTAATTTATGTAGGCGAACTCTTTAACTTTGACTACATTATTGGCACAGATTTAGATGACAATTATAAATTATGTCGCGGCAACAATAAAAAAGACACTAAAGTAAAAAATATCAGTGAAATTTTAAAAAGAGATGGCTATGAAATTGACTACGAAAATTCCCTTGCCTACTCCGACTCCTACAAGGACGACAAGTATATGCTTCGCATGGTAAAAAATAGGTTTTTAATTAATTCGAAGGTAAATAAGAGAGGCTATGTAAACTTATCCTGGCATACAAATAAATAATTCAAAAAAATAAACTGAGGTCGCCCTCAGTTTTTTTAATTCAAGAAAAATTTCTCTCAGCTCTTAAATTCCTAAAATATATTTTTCAATTAATTCAGCAATTTCGTCATAGGATTTTTCTCCAATGAACTCGTAAACTTTTTCGCCCTCCTTGTAAAAGGAAACTCGCGGCAATTGAAAGATTTCGTGTTTTTCTGCAAAGTCCTTATTTTTGTCAAGATCCATGTAGTAGCAGGAGACTTCCTTAAACTCTTCTTCAAGAAGAACTTGCATAACTTCCATAAGTGGCTCGCAGTGAGAACATCTCTCTGCACCAAAGATGACAAGAGCCGCCTTTTGAGATTTTATTGTTTCGTCAAAATAATTTTCTGTCACATATTTTATTACAGATTCATTTCTCTTAATTACCTTTTTATTTTCTTCAAGGTCTTTTACAGATTCAGACTCTTGTGAAAGTGGGTCAATGTCATTATTAAGTGAACTTCTATTTACATTAGTAACTTCCACAGACTTGAAACTGCCTGCCCCACTTAACTTGTAGTAGGATGCATCTTCAATCTCTTCAATTTCATTTTCACTTTCATCTACGCCCAGATAATCGTAAGGATACCTATAAACTCTGTAGATCATATTGTTCTTCAAAAGATTTTCCGTCGTCGTCCTGTAAGGGCAAGTCCACTGCCAAACTATTTCCTTGGAGTGAGTTATTTCTAGGACAAGGCCTTCTGTGGCAAGAGTTATTAGGGTGTTGCCATTGGGAAGTCTTTGAAGGTTTCCACCATAGGGCGAATAAAATTTATAGCCATTCATGGGAATGGAAAAACCAAAATCCCTTGGATCCACCGACCAGTTAAGAGATAGAGTCACTGGATTTATTTCAAGAATTCTTGAATAATTTCTCACGAAGGGAAGAAGTCCCGATGGAGAAGTAAGAGTTGGTGAACCGTAGCCACATCTTCCCCCATTATCAAAGATTAAAAGATTACCCTCGCCAGTTAAGCCCTTGGGAATAATACTTGCAAAGGCAGATCCAACTACAGGGTCAACCTTTTTGAAGTCAGAAAAATTTGGTCCCAGCTTGTAGCAAATGCGCGACCTCTTTTTGTCGATGATGCCAATAATATTTGCAGCTCTCGCCGTAAATAAAATATTGTCTGGATGAAAGCGTGGATCTCCTTGGTCATACCACTTGTTCTCGCCAATTGTAGAAATTGATGTAACATCTAAATAATTGCCCAGAGGTCTCTCTGTCATTCTCAGATTTGGATTTCTGTAGAGAACATTTTTCGCCTCTTCAGAAAACCCTAGCTGGTCAAAGTGCTCGCTAAAGGAAAATTTCCAAACAATATTTCCCTCTTCGTCCACTTCTAAAATTACATCATCAAGCAAAGTCTTATCGGAAATTCTGTTGTCCTTAATGGCATCGTGAACGAGTAGGAGAGTTTTGCCTCCCTCCACAATTTTTTCACCAGGATAATAATAGCCAAGAGAGTTGCCCTCCCTTTGGAAGTCAGAGTGAGCCCTAGCCATCCACTTTGGTCGATAGCCCCTGTCCTCTGTAAACTTAAACTTGTCGAAGTCAAATTGAACCTTGCCCTCCTTGTCAAACTCAATGAGTTTAATGCCGTCGCTGACGCCAAAGTCTGATGACCTAAAAGAAGAAATGCTCATAATATTTTTGTTGGGCAGCATCTTGGCAGGCATTGGGTTTACAGAATACCTTTTGAGCTCTGTGCCGTCCATTTTTGTTATAAGAGCTCCGTCCTTGGCAGTTGAAATTAAATTTATGCCATTGTAGGCCTTTTCTCTCTTGTAGACTACAGTTCCCCTTGGATAGACTCTCATTATACACCTCTATTTCTAATAAACTTTTCTGCATAAACTGTTGCCACTGCCCCATCATTTGCCGCTGTGACAATTTGTCTAAGGGGCTTCTCTCTTATGTCTCCTGCAGCAAAAATTCCTTCCACAGATGTCCTCATGCAGTGGTCAGTTTTAATAAAGCCAAAAGAATCTACTTCCACAAGGTCCTTTACAAAGTCAGAGTTGGGACTCATACCTGCAAAGATAAAAATCCCATCAGAAGTGACCCTAGTCTTAGTGTTGTCAGAAAGATCTAAAATATCAAGACTGTTAACTCTTTCGCCCCCATAAATTCCCTGAAGCTTTGAGTGCCAAGTGTAGGAAATTTTTGGATTCTTTTTTATTCTCTCAACTTCAAGTTCATTTCCATCAAAATTTCCCTCGTCGTGAATAATAATCATGTTAATAGAGTTGGCAAAATTGGAGAGATAATCAGCCTCCTCTAAAGCAAGGTCCCCTGAACCTAAAATATGTATGTCCTTGTCCTTAAAATAATCGGCATCACAAGTTGAGCAGTAGGACACACCTCTGCCTGCAAATTCCGTTTCGCCAGGCACATTTATCATCTTGGCATAGGTTCCCGTAGCAATAATAATTGCCTTAGAATAAAATTCCTTTCGCCTAGCAGTAGTAAGCTTAAAACCATCATAAACTTTTTCGATTTTAGAGACAGTTCCATAAATAAACTCATTAGTAGTAAAATTTTCAGCTTGCTTTCTAAACTCATTTATAAGGTCTCTTCCAGCAATCTCCTTAAAACCAGGGTAGTTTATAACTTTTGGCGTGTCATTAACTCTTCCGCCAAAGGAAAACTTCTCTATTACAAGAGTATTTAAGATAGACCTGCCAGCATAAATGGCAGCACTTAAACCAGCTGCCCCTGCACCAATAATAATCAAATCATACTTTTTCATCTAATCACCTCAAATAGAATCCACAGGATTTTGTGGAGCCTTTTTAATAATCTTAAACTTGCCATCATGATAATCACAAATATTAAACTCGCCATTACGCCTTACCCTGTTTGTCCAAAATTTTTCCATGGGCACATTTTCCATAATAGAATACATGGCAACAATAGTGACACCGTGAGTCACAATCAAAATATTTTCGTCAAGCTCAGGATAGACAGCATACTCAAAAAATTTCTCAACTCGCCTCCTAAGGTCGTAGAGACTTTCACCGTCAATTCTATTGTATTTGTGAGGATTGTCAAAATAAAGACTGTGAAGCCACTTATCGTCTTTTTTCACATCATTAATATTTTTGCCAGACCAATAGCCCACATCTATTTCGCGAAGAAGAGAAGTCTTTATAATCTTTCTGTCAGGGCAAATTAATTTTGCAGTGTCATAGGCGCGACCAAGATCAGATGAATAAACACTGTCAAAGTGAATGTCCTTACACTTTTCGCGAAGAATCTTGCCCATTTCAATGCCTTCTTCAGTAAGTGGCGAATCATCTTGCCCTTGAATAATGCCAGCCCTGTTCCACTCAGTTTCCCCATGCCTTGTAAAATAAATCCTCATACTTCCCTCACAATCTATATGCACAATCTATATAAAAAAATTCATTCCTACTGATATTATATATTATAAGAAAAAACAATTAAAGTAAGAAAAGCTTATCCTTTTAGTTAAAAACTCCTCAAAAACTTGAAATCTCCTTGCATTTTCCCCTTATTATTATTATTATTATTGCAAGGGTATTTTTTATTTTCTTA
>OBRT01000223.1_pt1 | contig 17166 bp, 12 predicted proteins | sample 1494891 | NCBI WGS metagenome assembly OBRT01 (sample SAMEA3360688, study PRJEB22359) | human gut metagenome | biome: ENVO:urban biome; feature: ENVO:human-associated habitat; material: ENVO:feces | place: Bangladesh | collected 2011 | reverse complement strand
TTACTATTAAGATTTCATATCTACAATAAGTCTATTTTCTTGCGTAAATACTCATTCTTACTGGGAAAATCTTATCACAATAGAACCAAAATCAAAGAAAAATGAAAGGTATTGTTCTTGCAGGAGGCTCAGGCACACGCCTCTATCCGATAACAAAGGGTATAAGTAAACAACTGATACCGATATATGATAAACCAATGATTTATTATCCTATTTCCGTTCTTATGCTTGCAGGAATTAAGGAAATCTTGATTATATCTACTCCATACGACTTGCCAGGTTTCAAACGTCTTCTTGGAGACGGACATGAACTCGGTGTTAAGTTTGAATATGCAGAACAACCTTCTCCAGATGGACTTGCACAAGCATTTATTATAGGCGAAAAATTCATTGGAAACGATTCCGTTTGTTTAGTACTCGGCGATAATATCTTTTACGGAGCAGGCTTCACTGGATTGCTTAACGAAAGCGTTAAAACAGCTGAAGAACAAGGAAAAGCTACCGTCTTCGGCTATTTTGTGAATGACCCAGAACGCTATGGAGTAGCAGAATTTGACAAATCGGGTAATTGTTTAAGCATCGAAGAAAAACCAAAGAGTCCAAAAAGTAATTACGCAGTCATAGGTTTGTACTTCTATCCAAATAGTGTTGTCGAAATAGCCAAGAACATTAAACCTTCTGAACGTGGCGAACTTGAAATAACAACCGTTAATCAAGTTTATTTAAGCCAAAAGGAATTGATGGTACAAACATTGCAACGCGGATTCGCATGGTTAGATACGGGTACACACAATAGCTTATACGAAGCAAGTACATTCATTGAATGTATCGAAAAAAGACAAGGTTTGAAGATTGCTTGCCTTGAAGAAATAGCCTACAAAAAAGGCTGGATAACAACAGAACAATTAAAAGAGAATGCAGAGTCAATGAAGAAAAACGAATACGGACAATACCTTTTAAGACTTGCAAACGAAAAGAATCAATAGGATTACACGATTTTATAATGGAAGAAAATAAGAATGTAGACAAGGATTACGGACAGGAAAAGGCTGAAAAATCATCTATAAATTTTCAGCTAATTATTCGTACAATAATCCTTAATTGGTATTGGTTTATCTTATCAACCATCATTTGTATGGGCTTAGCTGCTATCTATTTGCGCTACACGACACCAACGTATCAAACAATAGCAAAACTGCTCATCAAAGACCAAGAAAATAATAAAAGACAAACCATCGCAAATGCCACAAACCTTGGCATTATGTCAAACTCTGCAGGTATAGATAATGAAATGGAAATTATCAAATCACGTTCCGTTTCACAAGATGCCGTGCGAGATTTAAAACTCTATGTAAATTATTCTACAAAAGGAAGAGTAAAAGAAATTACCTATTATGGCAACCAACCTCTAAACGTTGATATTGACAAAGAACACTTAGAGCGAATCAATAGCCCAATCACTTTGAATATCAAACGTGATAGTATGACTTACAAAATATCAGGTTCTTATTCTGTTCCTACGGGAGAAAGAAGTTCGCAAGGACCATATTCAATAAATCGTACCATCTCATCTTTGCCACAAACTATTCTCACTCGTGCTGGAGCTATCACCATTACTTCAAACGAAGGAAAATTAATGAGAAAGGGAGAAGAATTGAATGTTGTCATATACTCTCCTAAAATGGCTTGCGATAAGTATGTCAATTCACTGACAGTCAACTCATATGCAAAGGGAACAAGCATTGCTCAACTCACCATTATAGATGAGATTCCTGATCGCAGCATTGACTATTTAAAACAACTCGTCATTGTTTACAACCGTCAAGCGAACGAAGACAAAAATACAATTGCACTCCGTACTGACCGCTTTATTAATACTCGTTTGGATAAAATCAGTAAAGAATTAGGAGAAACTGAAGGAAAAATTCAAAATTATAAGCAACAAAATGGAGTAATTGAGCAACAAATAAATGCCTCAAATAGTTTCTCTAATCAAAATGCTTCAGAACAAAAAATGGCTGATATTGAAACTCAAATAGAGTTATTCAACAGCATTGCTTCTGAAATAAAAACTTCTGCAAGAGACCTAACTCAGGTTATTCCTTCAAACATTGGCTTGTCTGATGCCACCGCATCAAGCCTTATTAACAAATATAACGAACTCGTTTTAGAGAGAAACAGACTCCTTCGCAGTGCATCTATTAATTCTCCAGTAGTTGCACCACTAACTGACCAGATAAAAAACCTAAACGTAAATATTCGACGTGCGATTGAAACAGCTCGCAAAAACTTAGAAATTCAACGCAATGCAATTGCTGGTCAATTCACAAAATACAACAATGAAGTAACAGAAGCTCCTCTCCAAGAACGAATGTTACAATCGATTGGAAGAGAACAAGAAGTCCGTTCTGGCTTGTATTTGATGCTGCTTCAAAAGCGTGAAGAAAACAATATTTCGTTAGCAGCAATCGTAGATAAAGGTAAATTGATAGATGAACCTCAGTTTGCAGGACAGGTTAGCCCTAACCAAAACCTCATTTATCTCATCGGTTTGATTATAGGTTTATCCTTACCAGCACTTATTTTGCTCCTCATTCAATTACTTCGCTATAAGATTGAAGGGCACGATGATGTTGCAAGACTTACGACACTACCTATCATTGCAGACGTTCCTGTTGCAAATGAAGCAGCAAAAGGTAAAGCAGATATCGTTGTTCACGAAAATCAAAACAATCAAATGGAAGAGGTTTTCCGTGCAATGCGTACCAATATTCAGTTTGTATTAACGGAAGGACAAAAGGTTATTCTCTTTACATCATCTACCTCTGGTGAGGGAAAAACCTTTGCAGCTGCCAATCTTGCAGTAAGTTTCGCACTTTTAGGCAAAAAGGCTATCCTTGTAGGATTGGATATTCGTCGTCCACGTTTGGCAGAGCAATTTAAGATAAATGACCACAAACATGGTATAACGAACTTACTATTAAAGAATGAACCAACAGTAGAAGACTTGCGAGAGCAAATCCTTCCATCAGGTATAAATAGCAATTTGGATTTGTTAATGGCAGGTCCTATTCCTCCAAACCCAGCAGAATTGATTGCACGCCAATCATTGAACACAGTATTTGAACTTTTACGGTCAGAATATGACTATATTCTTGTCGATACAGCCCCTGTTGGATTGGTTACAGACACACTCCAATTAGGTAGAATTGTTGATGCAACAGTTTATATATGCCGCGCCGATTACACATTAAAGTCATCATTCGATATGATTAATACACTTGCAGAAGAAAAGAAACTGCCTAAGATGAACATTGTTCTCAATGGTGTTGATATGTCGAAGAAGAAGTATGGCTACTACTATGGCTACGGAAAATATGGAAAATACGGTCGCTATGGTTACGGAAAATATGGGAAACATGGTTCCTACGGTAACTATGGAGATTACTCAAATAGCCACTATGGCAATAAGAATGATAAATCCATAAAACGATAAAAGAAATATAAGATAGGAAGTGGGGAATATTTACATTACCACACTTCCTATTTTTTATTTTATAAACGACTTCATTATTTTCTTAATAACATATTCCGCTTTTCTCAATAACAAATTATTTTTTTACAAGCAGCATTTTAATTTATTTACAAGGATAAGATAACATGGTAATTGCAGTTGATTTCGATGGTACAATCGTCGAACACAGATACCCAAAGATAGGAAATGAGATTCCATTTGCTACAGAAACATTAAAAGAATTGATAAAAGATGGTCATCAACTCATCTTGTGGAGCGTCCGCGAAGGTGATCTTTTACAAGAAGCAGTAGATTGGTGTCATGAACGTGGTGTTGATTTTTGGGCAATCAATAGGGACTATCCTGAAGAAGAAGAACATAAAAACAATAATTTCTCACGCAAATTAAAAGTTGAAATGTTCATTGATGATAGAAATTTAGGCGGTCTTCCCGATTGGGGGACTATCTATCAAATGATTAAAAACCATACCACATGGGAAAGTATGGGTTATGGTTTGCACAATCTTCAAGACCAAGAGCCCAAAAGAAAGAAACATTGGTGGAATTTTTAAGGTAAATTTCAAAAAAATATAGGCTCTTTTGCGCAATCAAAAGAGCCTATATTTTTATCATTAAGATGCCTAATCTTTACATTTCCCTTCTAAATGTAAAGTAAAACACTATCCTTTGAATATCCAATCTATGGTTTCCTCCGACATTTCAGCACTGTCTTCAATGATAGAAAAAGCCTTTGGGTCAGGATTTTTTACCTCAATATTGACCTTTGTCATTACGTTTCGCTTCATCACTATCGTACGATTTTCCGTTTTTATAGTACCGTCAGCCTTTGTCCACTTCAATATAAAGTAGAACTTCCCATTGTAGCCTTCTTCAATAGCTTTCTCCAAAGTTGCAAAAGAATAGATGGATGCATGGTCATATTTTGGGTCTTTAGAAGTAATCGTAAGGACATAATCCTCCAAGAATGTTACCTCCAACGTTCCTTCTTCGGGCGGAGCAACCACCAAACGCACTCCAAAGACTGTACATTTGGTTGCCAATTTAACTTTATCGGCAGTTTTTGGTGCAAATTCTTCTGATTTCCCATATTGCTTTATCATGCGAGGACTCCACACTTTTTGGGCTTCTGAGATTTGAGTTTGCACCCCTGAAAGATTCGAAAAGTTTACTGATGATGATTTCACAAATTTGTTTTCAAGTTTTGTAGGTATCATTTTCGTACCTTTTAAGAATGGTGCCATGTAGCCTTCAGTACTATTAAACACTGCATCTTCGCCTTCCTCAACTATCAAACATTCAAATGAATATGTATTTTCTTCGTCCAAAACAATATTCATCTTTGAACTATCATCGAATAAACCGTAAGCAAACTTACTAAACTCAGCCTGCCCAGGCTTCTTTTGAAAAACATTTACTGCATACAATTTCTGTTTTACAGCTCGAGATTTAGGGACAAACAAAGACATTTCAGACACGGTTATATCTTCATTGATAACCAATGAGACTTGTTTTTTCTTACCTTTTTTAAGAGGTTCATCTGGGTTTTCGTCCAAAATTTCCTTTCCACACGATGAAAATAGCATTACAATGATTACTGCAATGAATGAAAATTTAAGATGTTTCATTAGTATTAAACGATAAATTTATAGGTTTTATTTTTCCACAGCAGTCTTCATTATCAATGGTGGATCAGTTGTAAAGATAAAAACTGTTGCTGCATGAAAAACTTGACCTGGGTTTATATTTGTATTAATTCTTTCTTTATTTTCATCATATCCCGTATGCAAAGGTTGAAACGATATTCCTTTGCTTTTTTTACCATACGAATTGACCAATAATGTCGGTTCATACGTGTAAATAGTCAGCACTCTTCCACTTTGTGCATCAAACAAAATGGCAGCAGGTTTCTGTATATTTGAAGGGTAACGCAATTGGAAAGCATGATTATAACCATCTTCCAATTCCCCTATTCGTTCCCCTATTTCTCGTGGCTGAATGAAATTTAATGGTGTAAATCTTACATTTTCTTGTTCGCCAGTAAGTTCAAATTTGTCGTTAAATAAATTTGTTTTACACGAATTAATCCATAAGTTTTGATTCAAAATGGAGCGTTCTAAGTCGCCTGAAAGATTAAAAACAATTCCGTTTGATAGTTTAAATTGCGTAGGCGCAGTCGATATCATACGATAATCAATGTCCAAAGCATTTTGGTCAGACAAGGTATAAGTAACTGTAAAGTTCATTTTCCCGTCAAATTTCCCTTCCTCCCCTTCTGCTATATAACGAAACGTAACCGATTGCTTATCAGCAACAACCACGTCCCAAACCTTTTCCGACAAAGTATTGTTTACTTTTCCGTCAAAACTCATAACAGTTGCTCCCAGCGTAGGGTTATCTTTGTAGTCAGAAACATGTTGATAACCTTTCACAACAGGTTCCAAACGACCGTTCCAATTGTAAGCATAGAGCGACATTAGGCGTGCTCCGTAATTAGTAACTACGGCTTTCATACCCATATCGTTCGTCAATTGGAATGTTTGAATCTCTTGTCCAAACATTGTAAAGGCATATAAAAATGCTAATATGGTAAGACTAAAGTGCTTCATTTTGCGTGCGTTTTATTGTCAAATCCGCTGGAACGTATGACATTGTTCTGTTGCAAATATAATAAAAAAATGTTATATACCACTTGAAAAATATAAAAAATAGTTTAGTCCTATGCTGTTTGTCTGAAATATTAAAGTTCATTCTCTTCGGAAAAGTATGGAAAAATAGAACAATTTTCGTATTTGAAGGAAGTTAAATTATATATTTGAAAATAAAACCTATTGTATAGAACTAAAAAAGAGCCTATTTTGAGCCCCGAAATAGGCTCTTTTTTTGAGCGAAACAATGGTTTTTAAAAAGCAGAAGTACAAAAATGACATAACAAACTAATAATCAAATGATTACAAAACAAATTCCAATTAGGAGTATTTTGTAGTTGTTAAGAACACGAATTTAGAACAATTCTTCTCATGAATATAGGTCTTTATGCCACATAATTTTAATTCCTATCGGGCTGAAAAACTATTCTCCATTGCCTATATTACCCCTAAAACAAGAAATAAAAAGAAACAAAACATCGTCAAGTTACGAATTAACACGAAACAATAAACCTATTTAAAAACAAATTTTGAAATGCTAAACAGCCAGATTGCGGTAAAAAAAAGACTTTTTTAAATAGTTTAAGGAGAAATATTTTGTAGATTGCAGCGTATTTCTTAATTTTACACCGTAAAGAAACTATTGCCTAAAATTTAATATTAAATAATAAAAATGGTACAAGAAAAACAAATCGTTGAGTGTGTTCCTAACATCAGTGAGGGACGAAACAAAGAAGTTATTAAACAGGTTACTGACGAAATTGAAACAGTAAAAGGTGTTAAACTTTTGGACGTAGACCCAGGAGAAGCTACAAACCGCACTGTTATAACATTTGTTGGCACTCCAGACGTTGTTGTAGAAGCTGCTTTCCGTTGTGTAAAGAAAGCTGCTCAACTCATTGATATGCGCCAACATCATGGCGCACACCCACGTATGGGCGCAACTGATGTATGCCCATTAATCCCTGTTTCAGGTATTACATTGGAAGAATGTGCAGAGTTGGCACGCAAATTGGCTGAACGTATTGCAACTGAATTGCAAGTTCCTTGCTATTGCTACGAGGCTGCTGCAAGAACTCCAGAACGCCGTAACCTCGCTATTTGCCGTAAGGGCGAATATGAAGGATTGCAAGAAAGAATGACTATTGAGGCTGAAGCACCTGACTTTGGCGCACGTGCTTGGGACGAAGGTGTTGCTCGCACAGGTTGTACAGCCGTTGGCGCACGCGATTTCTTGATTGCTACAAACTTCAATTTGAACACAACTTCTACTCGCCGTGCTAATGCTATTGCGTTCGATGTACGCGAAAAAGGTCGTCCACAACGTGAAGGTGGTTCTCCAGTAGGCAAACCAATGAAGGACGAAAACGGCAAAACAATTATGATTCCTGGCACCTTAAAGGGTACAAAGGCTATCGGTTGGTTCATCGATGAATACGGTATTGCACAGGTTTCTATGAACATTACCAACATTAATGAAACTCCATTGCACGTTGCTTTCGACGAAGTTTGCCGTTGCGCTACCAATCGTGGCATTCGAGTAACAGGTACAGAAATCGTTGGTTTGATACCAAAACGCACTTTGATAGATGCTGGTAAATACTTCTTGAAAAAGCAAAATCGCTCAACAGGTATCCCAGAAGAAGATATTTTACAAATCGCTATCAAGTCTATGGGCTTAGACGATTTGAAGGAATTTAATCCACGTGAAAAAGTAATTGAATATCTTTTAGAAGACGAAGATAAGAGTGCTAAACTCATAGACCTCACTGTTAAAGGCTTTGCAGACGAAACTTCACGCGAATCTCCAGCTCCTGGTGGTGGTACAATCTCTGCTTATATGGGTGCTTTAGGTGCTGCGCTCGGCACAATGGTAGCCAATCTTTCAAGCCATAAGGCAGGTTGGGACGCTCGTTGGGAAGAGTTTAGCAACTGGGCAGACAAGGGTCAGAAGATTCAATCAGAATTGATGAATCTCGTTGATGAGGATACCGAAGCGTTCAACCGCATTATGGAAGCCTTCGGTTTGCCAAAGGGAACAGACGAAGAAAAGGCTGCTCGCTCTGCTGCGATACAAGCTGCAACTTTGTTTGCTACTCAAGTTCCTCTCCACACTATGCAAGCATCGTTCAAAGTGTTTGAACTTTGCAAGGCAATGGCAGAGGAAGGCAACCCAAATAGTGTTTCTGACGCTGGTGTTGGCGTGTTGGCAGCTCGTGCAGCAGTCTTGGGTGCAGGCTTAAACGTTAAGATTAACGCCTCAGGATTGAAAGACCGTGAAACAGCAGACAAACTTGTTGGCGAGGCTAACGAACTCATTAAGGAAGCTAATGAGCTTGAAGCAGAAATCATGAAGATTGTAGAAGCAAAATTATAAAACAGGTTTCGAAGAAGTTAAAGGAGTTTTTAGAAAAGATTGTTTACTTTTACACCTTAATATAATAGGTGGAAGCAAAACTTCTCTAACTCCTTTCGATTTCTTTGATGAATATAAAAACAATGCAAAATGACTAAAGAACAATTTATTGCAGATATCCGTGCAGGAATACCTGACACATTACCTGAAGTACAGGCATACGACCCAAACATTAACCATGCGCCAAAGCGTAAGGAAATACTTACTGACGAAGAAAAAAAATTGGCTCTTCGCAACGCATTACGCTATTTCCCAAAGAAATTCCACGCTACTTTGGCACCTGAATTTGCTAAGGAATTAGAAACATACGGACGCATTTATATGTATCGCTTCCGCCCTACATACGAAATGTATGCACGTCCAATTGATGAATACCCACACAATTCGCAACAAGCTGCTGCCATCATGATGATGATTCAAAACAATTTGGACAAGGCAGTGGCTCAACACCCACACGAATTGATTACATACGGCGGTAATGGTGCAGTGTTCCAAAACTGGGCGCAATATCGCTTGGTTATGAAATATTTAAGCGAAATGACCGATGAGCAAACGCTCGTTATGTATTCTGGACACCCTCTCGGTCTTTTCCCATCTCATAAAAATGCTCCACGCGTGGTTGTAACAAATGGTATGGTTATCCCTAACTATTCAAAACAAGACGATTGGGAACGTTTCAACGCATTGGGTGTGAGCCAGTATGGTCAGATGACAGCTGGTTCTTACATGTACATCGGTCCTCAAGGCATCGTTCACGGAACAACTATTACCGTTTTGAACGCTGCTCGTAAGGTAGGTGGCGACAACATGAAACTCTTTGTTACTGCTGGTCTTGGCGGTATGTCAGGCGCACAACCAAAGGCTGGTAACATTGCAGGCGTTGTTAGTGTAACAGCAGAAATCAATCCATTGGCTGCTCGCAAGCGTTATGACCAAGGTTGGGTAGACGAATTGCACGAAAATCTTGACGAATTGATACCTGCTATCCGCAAGGCAGTGGAAGAAAAGCGTGTAGTTTCAATGGCTTACGTCGGTAACGTAGTAGACCTTTGGGAACGTTTGGCTGAAGAAAATATCCGTGTAGACCTCGGTTCTGACCAAACTTCGCTCCATAATCCATGGGCTGGTGGTTACTATCCAGTAGGCGTTTCATTGGAAGAAAGCAAGCGCATGATGGCTGAAGAACCAGAAAAGTTCAAAGAAAAGGTACAAGAATCTTTGCGTCGTCAGGTTGCAGCAATCAACAAACTTACCGCTAATGGTATGTATTTCTTCGACTATGGTAACGCTTTCCTTTTGGAATCAAGTCGTGCTGGTGCTGATATTATGGGCGAAAACAGCAAATTCCGTTATCCTTCATACGTTCAAGACATCATGGGTCCTATGTTCTTCGACTATGGCTTTGGTCCTTTCCGTTGGGTATGTACATCAGGCGACCCTAAAGATTTGGAAACAACAGACCGCATTGCAGCCGAAGTTCTCGAAGATTTGCGTAAGGTTTCTACTCCAGATATTGTTGGACAAATGGACGATAATATCCATTGGATTAAGGAAGCAGGTAAGAATAAACTCGTTGTAGGCTCTCAAGCTCGTATTCTTTACGCTGATTCTGAAGGTCGTACAAAGATAGCTTTGGCTTTCAATGAAGCTATTAAGCGTGGCGAAATTAGCCGTCCTATCGTTTTAGGTCGCGACCACCACGATGTTTCTGGTACTGATTCTCCATTCCGTGAAACAAGTAATATCTACGATGGCTCTCAATTCTGTGCCGATATGGCGGTTCAAAATGTTATTGGCGACTCTTTCCGTGGTGCTACTTGGGTATCTATCCACAACGGCGGTGGCGTTGGCTGGGGAGAAGTTATGAATGGTGGTTTCGGTATGGTTATCGATGGTGGCGAAGACTCAGAACGCCATATCCGTCAAATGCTCCTTTGGGACGTAAACAATGGTATTTCTCGTCGCAGTTGGGCTCGCAACGAGGGTTCTATGGACGCTATCAAACGTGAAATGGAGCGTACTCCAGGACTTTGCGTTACTATGCCTAACCTTGTTGATGACGATATTATCAACGAAGCATATAAATAAAATTTATTCACAGATAGGGTTTCAAAACTCTATCTGTGAATTTTCATTTAATAACAAGTTAACTTTTAAAATAAAATTATGACACATAAGATTAGTGCCGAACATCTTTCAATCGAAAGAATTGGCGAAATTATCGACAACAATATTAAGCTTGAACTTTCTGACGATGCTCGTAATCGCATTGTTCGTTGCCGTGAATATTTGGATAAGAAAATCGAAACTTCAGACAAACCTATCTATGGTGTAACAACAGGTTTCGGTTCATTGTGCAAAATCTCTATCGACAAGCAACAACTCTCTGACCTTCAAAAGAATTTGATGATGTCTCACGCTTGTGGTGTAGGCGAAAGAGTACCTAACGAAATCGTTAAAATCATGTTGTTACTCAAGATTCAATCTTTAAGCTATGGCTTCTCAGGCTGCCAATTGGTAACTGTTGAACGTTTGATTGATTTCTTCAACAACGATATTTACCCAGTTGTTTACATGCAAGGTTCACTTGGCGCATCTGGCGACCTTGTTCCTTTGGCTCACCTTTGCTTACCACTCTTAGGCATTGGTAGCGTTGAAATGAACGGCGAGGTTATTTCAGGCGAAGAAATGTTGAAGAAGATGAACTGGCAACCTATCCAACTCGTTTCTAAAGAAGGTCTTGCGCTCCTCAATGGTACTCAAAACATGAATTCATTTGCAGTTTGGTGCTTGCTCCAAGCTCAACGTTTGAGCGACTGGGCAGACAAGATTGGTACCATGTCTTTAGAGGCTTACGATGGTAGAATAGAACCTTTCACACACGCAGTACACGCTGTTCGCCCTCACCAAGGTCAAATCGAAACAGCAGCACGCATTCGTGAATTGCTCGAAGGTAGCGAACTCATTAAACAACCTAAGGTAAATGTACAAGACCCTTACTCTTTCCGTTGTATGCCACAGGTTCACGGTGCTTCAAAGGATACTATCCGTTACGTTAAATCAGTAATTGATATTGAAGTAAACGCAGCTACTGACAACCCAACTGTTTGTCCTGACGAAGATTTGGTTATCTCTGCTGGTAACTTCCACGGCGAGCCTATCGCTCAACCAATGGACTTTCTCGCTATCGCTCTTTGCGAATTGAGCAATATTTCAGAACGCCGTATCTACAAATTGGTATCTGGTACACGCGACCTTCCAAGCTTCTTGGTAGCTAAACCAGGTGTAAACAGCGGTTTTATGATTCCACAATATACCGCAGCTTCTATCGTAAGCCAAAGCAAAATGTACTGTACCCCAGCGTCTGCTGATAGCATTCCTTCTTCACAAGGTCAAGAAGACCACGTTAGTATGGGTGCTAACGCTGCTACAAAGCTCTATCAAGTAGTTTTGAACACAGAACGTGTACTCGCTATCGAACTTTTCAATGCAGCACAAGCACTTGAATTCCGTCGTCCATTGAAGTCTTCTCCAGCAATCGAAGCTATTTTCGAAGCTTATCGCAAGGTGGTACCATTCGTTGAAAACGACCAATTCATGGCTCCACACATTGCTAAGTCAGTAGATTTCCTCCGCAAATGAAACTTTTAATCACAAATATTGGCATTCTCGCAGGCATCGGACACGAAGGTAAACGATGCTTGCGAGGAGCTGAAATGGCACAACTAAACACCATTGAAAATGCTTTTTTATACGTTGAAGATGGTCGAATTGTGTCATACGGCTCACGTGTTGATATGCCACAAATTGAGAGAAATACATTAGTTGTTGATGCTGAAGGCGGAACAGTAATGCCTTCTTTCTGCGATTCTCACACTCATGTGGTTTATGCAGGCAGCCGTGAGGGCGAATTTGTTGATAAAATTCGTGGATTGAGCTATGCAGAAATCGCAAAACGTGGTGGTGGTATCCTCAATTCAGCCGACCGTTTGCACGAATTAACCGAAGATGAACTTTACGAACAAGCTATGAAGCGTGTCGATGAAGTCATTCGCAAGGGAACAGGTGCAATGGAAATCAAGAGTGGCTATGGCTTAAATCTTCAAGACGAGCTAAAAATGTTGCGTGTCATTCGCCGCATCAAACAGACAACCCCTGTAAAAGTGGTAGCCAATTTCCTTGGTGCGCACGCAGTAGGTCGTGAATATGCTGGTCGTCAAGCTGAATATGTAGACCATATTATCAACGATATGTTGCCAGCAGTAGCCAAAGAAAATCTTGCAGAGTTCATTGATGTATTCTGCGATGAAGGTTTCTTTACTCCTGACGAAACACGTCGTTTGCTCCAAGCAGGTGCAAAATACGGTCTTCGTGGTAAAATTCATGGCGAAGAACTCGCTGTTTCAGGCGGTGTTGAAGTAGCCGTTGAGTGTAACGCACTCTCTGTGGACCACCTTGAAGCCATGGACGACCACGACATAGAGTTGCTAAAAGATTCAGAAACCATGCCAACTGCATTACCAGGTACTTCTTTCTTCCTTAATATGCCTTTTGCTCCAGGTAGAAAGATGATTGATGCTGGTTTACCAATGGCAATTGCATCTGACTACAATCCAGGCTCTACCCCATCGGGCGACATGAAATTTGCAGTTTCTTTAGCATGTATCAAGATGCGTTTGATGCCAGCTGAAGCCATTAACGCAGCAACAATTAACTCTGCTTGCGCTATGGGATTAAGCGAAGAATATGGTTCTATCAGCGTAGGTAAGGTAGCCAACTTCTACATTACCGACCCAATCCCTTCAATCGACTTTATTCCTTACGCTTACACCACACCTATTATTCGCCGAGTATTCCTCAAAGGCGAAGAATATGCAATGTAAACACTTAAATCCCACTGCTCACATTTTGTAGCAGTGGGATTTTTGTTTTTTATAATTCCTTATTTCCATTCACAATATAAATGCCACGAGGCAGTGTTTGCCAAACTTGCTGATATTTTTCAGTTTGACCTTGCCATATTTTCATACCGCTGAGGTTGTAAATAGTGGTAACATCGTTGTGGATTGATATTGGCAAAGCAATGTCAGTAACTAGGGGCTGCTAATTATGCAAGTTCCTAATTGGCACTTACACTTCACTTTTTACTTTGGATAAGTTACGTCCCAAAGGAACAAAGCATTGCCTGGCATGCTCTCTCCAGCATCGCTTCGCGTACCATTATCTACTATTTTGCGAAACTCATCAATCGTAATACGACCACGCCCCACCTCTACTAATGTCCCAACCACGGCACGAACCATGTTGCGAAGAAAACGATTGGCAGTAATAACGAAACACCATTCTTCCGCTTTTTCGGCTTCATGAATCGCAATCTCTGTATTACAGCGCTGCCAACGAGCCTCAGTCAAGTTACAAATCGTAGTTTTATTATCGCCACCAGCCTTGCAAAAACACTTAAAATCACGCTCACCTATCAAATATTTTGCTGCTTCGTTCATACGTTCAAAGTCTAATTCGTAGGGCATTTCATAGGAATAAGCACGACTAAAAGGGTTCCGTCCACGATGCATATAGTAATGGTAAGTGCGCGATGTAGCTGAAAAACGAGCATGAAGTTCATTCTCAACTGCCTCAACACTTATTACCGAAACATCACGGGGCAACATTCGGTTCAATTTATAAGCCAATTGTTGTCCGTCAATAGGTGCTTCCCAATCGAAATGTGCCACCATTAAGCGTGCATGTACCCCCGCATCTGTTCTTCCAGCACCTGTTACGCTCATTTTTGTGCGCAAAAGCGTTGATAAAGCCTTTTCTAAGACTTCTTGAACTGATATTCCGTTGGGTTGAATTTGCCAACCATGATAGTTGGTTCCATCGTATGAGAATTTTATAAAGTACCTTTGCATAAGTGGTTGCAAAGATAATGATTTTTATTTCAAATAGCTTCGATTGGCAAAAAAACTCCATATCCACCCGATACAAAATATAACGACATAGAGTAAAGCCACTTGCAATTCGTTAGGTTGTAAGTTTTCTATGCTTGCCCCCTGCCAATGAGCGATGGTATGCAAACTTTTGTTCATGAATTGAATGGTTAAAAGCATAAAATTACCTATAAATGCTTGTACAACAGGGATAAAGGAGAACAAGAAAAGTAATACCGCAGCATAGAGAATGAGCGTTGCACAAGGGATAACAACGAAGTTGGAAAGCAAAAAATAGCAACTAAACCGACTAAAATAGTAGGCTACTAATGGTGCAGTTCCTATTTGTGCAGCCACCGAAACAGTTACCAATCCCCACACCCAACGCAAAATCCAAAACCTTTGTAAGCGTTTTCTCGGTACTATTCCATAAATCAATGGAGAGAAAAGGAGTATGAAAAGCACAGCTATAAACGACAATTGGAAACCTATATCCCACAAGTTCAGCGGATTAACCACCAACATAATGATTGCCGTCAATGCCAAAGTGTTGAGCGAAAACTTATCCCGATTGAGCAAACGAACAAAGGAATAAATGGTAAGCATGGTAGCCGAGCGCACTACGGAGGGAGAAAAATCGACCAACAAGGCATAAATCCAAATGAAAAGCATGGCAAAAAGCTCGCCCACCCGATAACGATGTAGCACATAAAGGTAAGGAATGCCTTTGCAAAGATTAAATGCAAAGATAAGAAAAACGTAAATAATGCCAAGATGCAAGCCCGAAAGTGCCAACACATGGCTGGCTCCAGAAATGGAATAATCGTCTTTTAAGTCTTTATTTATCAAACTTTTATCGCCCAACGTCATTGCTATTGCCACCGCAGCAGCCTCTCCACTGAGACCAACGTGGGTGTAAGTTTCCACACATTGTCGTTTGATGCGCTTCAATTCTATCATTGTTCTGTCTACATAACTCAGAAACGACAAGTCGATTGCTGCTTTTTGCCAATTTCGATAATAAATAAACGTATTAGCATAGTAGCCATGAGCGCGCAGCCAACGGACATAATCGAACTGTGAATCAGCAAAATTGATAGGTTTTTCCAATGCTGAATAAGCCGTAATACCGTCGCCTACATGCAATCGTTTATAGCGTTCCGTAAGCGTGTCGCAAAGAATTGACGCTTTCACTTTGATGTTTCCGTTGTTGGTCTGCACTGCTAAATCGGTCATGATGACCTTTCCATGCTTCACTGGTTCAGACAATAACACCGCATCGTATAGTTTTTCGCCTTCGGGAATGGTTTGCAACATCTTTTTTTCAGCTTGCATCATGAGCAAACCTCCCACAGCAGCCACAGAAATCAATACTCCCCCACTCTGCAACCAACGATTTCGTTTACTAAGACCAACAATCCCCAACCCGAAAATAGCCACCACCAACCATGAAACGTCCGACATTATGCCCATCGTATAACGCCCAACCGCCATGCCACCGATAAGGGTAACAACGATTTTTACTAAGGGATTCATGTTCAAGACATTACTTTGCATCATGTAAAGTAGTATTACTTCAGTGTTATTTCATTGCTAATAATCAATCGAACATTATTTTTTTCGTTTAAAATCATTCATGTATTGCTTATGGCTAACCGCAAATTTGGGTTGCTTTTTATTGCAAGCGTAGGCTACTTTGTGCTTAAATTGTAACTTGCAACATTTCATTTAAGAAATTACCTTTGCAAGGTTGAAATCATCAGTGTTTTCTTTATTTTCTGTAATGTTAATTCCACCTTTTTCGTAAGTAAAGCAATAGTGTAAACCATGAAAAGTTATTTCGGTTTCGTCTTTAAACAGCGATGAAAGATTATTGTAAAGACAGTATTTATTCTTAAAACGTGCTGGTTTTTCAAGGTCTGAAATCTTAACTTGATGGCGTGTTATGGCTTTTTCCAACCATGTAAATAGTGAATAAAGTTTTACAATTGTACTCTTTCCCACTCCTTGCTCACCAACAAATATAGTTACTTTGTTGAAAATAACTTCTGCATTTTGAATCGGACCAAACGTCTTAATAATTAACTTTTCTTGATTTCCCATTTTCTTCCTTGCTGATTTATCAAATCTATAAATGAATTCAAAGTTTTTTACAGATTCATTTCACAAAGTTAGATATTTTTTTTGAACCATGAAAACTTATTATAAAGTTTTGCTATTCAAGGTTTTTAATTCCGTAAATAACAAATAACTTTTCAAACTTTGTCCTTTCATCAATTTTCCGTTACCCATGAAACATTTAGATAATAGGAAATATAGAACAATGGAAAATTATTGCGTTTTTTTAATCTATTGTTTTGGAGCTTAAAAGAGCCTATTTTGAACCACAAAACCTATTGTTTTGAAATACCAAACAATAGGTTTGAAAACACAATATATAACTTGTTGATTTTCAAAAAGATACAGATTGGTCAAAATTTCCATTTTTCTTAATGGCGTTTATAGTTGGTATATTTGCATATAATCTACTAATAATCAATAGATTATATGCTTTTCTTTCTTATTAGGGCGTGATTTATCACGTTCCGAAAATTAAATCACTCAAAATTTGCAATGAAGAACTTTATAACAATACTCTGT